>Ga0302326_10008225_pt1 | contig 23058 bp, 18 predicted proteins | sample Palsa_T0_3_FD_202264 | JGI IMG/M metagenome (GOLD analysis project Ga0302326, IMG submission 202264) | Peat permafrost microbial communities from Stordalen Mire near Abisko, Sweden - Palsa_T0_3 | ecosystem: Environmental > Terrestrial > Soil > Palsa > Peat permafrost | place: Sweden: Abisko... | reverse complement strand
CTGTTGAACTTTACATCCCACGCACGGTCTGCGGGGCTTTCGCCGTGGAAGTTTACCTCAAATGTCTGTTGTGTGACTTTGGAACGCCATTCATCCCGCAAAAACATCAACTGCGGTTGCTCTTCGACAACCTGCCACGGGAGCAGAAGCAGCGGATTGGAAAACTCTGGCGCGCGCAAGGGAACGACGGGACGATAGAAGCGGTACTGGATTTCGTCTCGCTCTCCTACGACCATTGGCGCTACGTCTTCGAGCGCGAGTTTGCCGACCTTGAGCCGTGTGATTTTGAGCCTCTTCATCAGGTGCTTCGCGGATTCATTCTTTGGATGCACCCGGATTGGGAGAAGGACGATCCTCGATTTTTTCTACCCACATCCCAAGATCCGTGAAGGCCATGGATGCGCGCCGCTCGACACCGTCAGCGCGACGGTAATCAACGACCAGCGTGGGATACGTATCGCCGTAATCATCGCGGCGGCATGGGGGCGAGCCTACGAAGAGGATAGTTGCCCCGACGAGTTCAGCCGGGGCTACGTCGCACGACGCCTCGCCGACGCTTGGAAGGTAGGCCCAAAGTTCCGGCTCGCCCCGGTCGGCGAGCGTCGGGGCTGAGCCGGGAACGTCGCGCCGCCCTGTCACTGAGATAGTTTTATCGCTCATGTTCCGTGTGAGTCAAGTAATTTATTACCCTTATATGTCAGAACTTCAACTCGCTCTCCGATGTTCGAAAAACGCTTCTACGTTGAAGGACTGGCGCACGCTTCCTACTTGTTTGGGGCTGGTGGAGAGGCCGCCGTCATCGATCCGAAACGGGACGTCGATGACTACCTGGAGGACGCGCAGGCCGCCGGGTTGAAGATCGTCGCGATCTTCAATACCCATCCGCACGCGGATTTCGTTTCTGGACATCTCGAGCTGGCGCAGCGCACCGGCGCCAGGATCTACGTTTCGCACCGCGCGCCCGTCACCTACCCGCGCACCGCGTTGCACGACGGCGACATTATCCCTATCGGTCCACTGGAAGTGGTCTCCCTGGAAACGCCGGGGCATTCTCCGGACAGCCTGAGCTTTCTGGTGCGCGAGAATGCGCAGCCGATCGCCGTCTTTACCGGTGATACGCTCTTCGTGGGAGACATTGGCCGCATCGATCTGCGCGACCGCGAAGAGAAGCCCGCGGTGCTGGCCGAGTCGCTCTACGAGTCGCTCTTTGAAAAGCTTTTCAAACTGCCGGATGAGGTGCGCGTCCTGCCCGCTCACGGCGCCGGGTCGCTCTGCGGTCGCAGCATCTCATCGGCACCCTCCAGCATCATCGGCGAGGAGCGGCGGACGAATTGGGCCGCGCAACTCAGCGACCGCGCCGAATTCGTGGCGCGCGCTCTCGCCAACGTGCCGGACCGCCCCGCGTATTTCGCGCATGCCTTGAATCTCAATCTTTGCGGCGCGCGGCCGCTCGCTGAACTGCGCGCGCCGCTTCCGCTCTCCGGCCGGGATTTGGAAGCACACGCCGCCGCCGGTGGCCTGGTCCTCGATCTCCGCTCATCGGCGCTCTTTGGCGCCGGCCATTTCTCCGGGAGCCTACACTTTTCCCTGGAGCTGTCGCTCTTCTCCACCTGGGTGGGCTTTTTCGTGCCGCCGGACCGGCCGCTCGCGCTCGTCGTGGAGCACGCGGCTGACGCCAACCGCGCCCGGCTGGAACTCGCCCGGATCGGTTTTGACGACATTGTCGGCTACATCGAAGCCGACGCTCTCACCAGCCTCGAGCAGACTTCCCAGCTTAGTGCCGCCGATCTGCGTGAAGCGATCGAAGCCGGCGTGGCGCCGCGGATTCTCGACGTCCGCACCGTGCAAGAGTGGCGCGAATTCCATCTCGACCGTGCGATCCATATTCCACTGCCCGCCCTGCCGCGTCGCATCGGAGAGATCCCGAAAGGGGAACCGCTGGCGATCATCTGCGGCGCCGGCAGCCGCAGCTCCATCGCCGCCAGTCTGCTCCTGGCCCGGGGGTTCCGGCATCTCCAGAATGTCATGGGTGGCATGGCGGCCTTCCGCGAGACCGAACGCCACGCCTGGCACCCGGCCGACCTTGTCTATCTTGGTGAAAGCATCTAGAGCCGGCCATACCAAGTCGATATAGTTTCAATTCTCCTATTGCCGCAGCGGCGCAAGCGCTTCTCCGGCCATCTCCGCAAAGGCTTCGAGCTATTTAAGCCCATTAGCTCTATAGGAATAATTGATATAACTCTATGTCACTTAGGTGTTTCGGAGAATATTTTTCTTGCTTCGCGGACCCGATTGCGGACGATGTCCCGCAATCGGGGCAGGAACTACTCCAAAAACGAGCGAATCGCCCGAGGAACATCCAATATCGACCCAGTTTTTGGTCGCGAACGATGAACGCAACCGCCGGACGATGATCCAGCGGTGACACGGGTGCACCAGGGTTCGGCTTACGACGTACCCTTGAAGAGCGCCATGGCGACTTCGCATCCGGCCAAAACACATCCACACGAAACACCATCATGCCGAACGAATCCAAATTAAGTTTGGGCGCCAAGAGCGCACGCAACCTCGCCACCGCAACCGTTACCGTCCCGCAGATGGCGGACAACACGCCACGCTGGCTGCAAAAATTGCTGCCTTGGGTCGATGTGGATGGCGGCGTCTACCGTGTGAACCGTCTGGCCAAGACGAAAGATGGCGGCGAGCACCAGGTGGATCTGCTGACCGTCGATACCGGCGAACCGAAACTGCCGAAGACCTTCGTCGACTACGAAGACGAGCCACGCGAATATCACCTGAGCACCATCCAGACCGTGTTGCACACGCACACCCGCGTCACCGATCTCTACAGCAACCGTATCGATCAATTGCGCGAGCAGGTCCGCCTGACGGTCGAGGCGGTCAAGGAACGTGAGGAATGGGAACTGATCAATCATAACGAGTTCGGACTTCTGAACGAGGTCGGGCCGGCGCAGCGAATTGAAACGCGAAAAGGTACCCCGACGCCAGACGACCTGGACGAGTTGCTGACGCTGGTTTGGAAGAAGCCGGCTTTCTTTCTCGCGCACCCGAAGGGCATCGCGGCTTTTGGCCGGGAAGCGACCCGCCGCGGGGTCCCGCCGCCGACCGTCAGCATCTTCGGCTCGCAATTCATCACCTGGCGGGGCATCCCGCTCATTCCGAGCAACAAGCTGCCGCTCAAAGCCGGCAAGACCAGCATTCTGCTACTCCGGGTTGGGGAAGCGCAGCAAGGAGTGGTCGGCTTGCAGAAGGCGGGGGTCACCGGCGAAGTGGAGCCGGGTCTTTCGGTGCGCTACATGGGCACGAATGAGAACTCGATCGCCTCGCATCTCGTGACGCGCTACTTCTCGGCGGCCGTACTGACGGAGGACGCCATCGCCCGCCTCGACAATGTTTCGGTGAATTTCTACCACGAGTATGCCTACCCCAAGCGTTGAGAGCGCGCCGTTGCCCACGGGCACCGCGGCGTCGCCCGATGACCCATTCGACACAGCGCTGATTGTGCGTCTCGCCAACGAGTTTTTCGCGGACAAGGCGAGCGCAGCCCCCGCGGCCGCGTCGCTTCCGAGCACGCCGTCGCCGGTCCCCACGGCGGTCGCCGGCATGCCCGGCGCGATGCCCGGGGCTGTTCCGCCAACGATCGGAGAGTTGCGGCCGGGTAACGATGCGGAAAGCGGCCTCGCGGGTGGATATCCCACGGCTTCGCCGACGAATCACCCGCCTGTCCATCCGGTGATCGAACAGGACGGCCTGGCGCCCAGGGTGGGACCGCGTGGAACGCCTTCGGGCGGCCACGAACAGGAATCGAACGAATCCTATCCCTTCGGGGAACCGCGCATCGATCGGCCGGCGACCGGCGGCATTACTACCGCAAAATCGGCGGTCGCGCCTTTGTCGCTGCACGGCATCGAGGTCCATGAGGCGCCGCAGTTCTACTTTATCGACGGTCAGGACACGGCGCCCACATTGAGCCCCTCCGGCGCCACGCGCCGCTCGTCGCCCCCGGGGCTTTCCGTCTTCGATATCGACGCGATTCGGCGTGAGTTTCCGGCACTGCATCAGAAAGTGAACGGCCGGCAACTCGTCTGGCTGGACAATGCCGCGACGACCCACAAGCCCCGGAGCGTCATCGACGCCACCGCCTCCTTTTACGCCCGGGACAATTCAAACATCCATCGTGCGGCGCACACCCTGGCCGCGCGTGCGACCGAGTTGTTCGAGGCCGGGCGGGAAAAGGTGCGCCAGTTTTTGGGCGCAGCCGACGCCCACGAGATTGTCTTTCTGCGCGGCACGACCGAAGCCATCAACCTGGTCGCGCAAAGCCATGGCCGGAAGAATATCGGGCAGGGAGACGAAATCATCCTGACGGAACTCGAACATCATGCGAACATTGTCCCTTGGCAGTTGCTCGCCGAGCAGGTCGGCGCGGCGATTCGGGTCGTGCCGATCAATGATCACGGTGAACTGGTCCTTGAAGAGTACGCGAAGCTGTTGGGACCGCGGACCAAGTTCGTCTCCGTGGCGCACGTCTCCAACTCGCTGGGCACGATCAATCCGGTCGAGCAGATCATTGCGATGGCGCACGCTCGCGGCGTTCCGGTGCTGGTCGACGGGGCCCAATCCACGCCGCACCTGCCCGTCAATGTCACGGCGCTCGACGCCGATTTCTACGTCTTTTCGGCCCACAAGATCTTCGGTCCGACGGGAATTGGCGCTCTCTACGGAAAATCGCATCTCCTGGAAGCGATGCCTCCGTGGCAGGGCGGGGGACACATGATCCGCGACGTGCGGTTTGAAAAGACGGTCTATCAGAATGCGCCGGAGAAGTTCGAGGCCGGGACACCCGACATCGCCGGCGTCGTGGGCCTCGGCGCGGCGATCGATTTTCTGGTGCAGGTGGGCATTCCGGTGATTGCCGCGTACGAACACGAGCTGCTCGAGTACGCGACGCGGGCGCTGGCCAGTGTGCGCGGTTTGCGCCCAATCGGCACGGCGGCGGCCAAGGCGAGCGTCCTTTCGTTCGTCATTCCCGGGGTGCCGAATGAAAACATTGCGCGACATCTCGACAAACACGGCATTGCCGTGCGCGCCGGGCACCACTGTGCGATGCCGGCGCAGCGGCATTTTGGCCTGGAAAGCACGGTGCGGCCCTCGCTGGCCCTTTACAACACCCACGAGGAAGTCGACGCGCTCGTGGAAGCACTTCACAGAGTTCCAAAACAGTGATACGCTAAAGTCGTTTAAAGTGATATGAAAACGATTGCACCCGCCGAACTCGAGCGACTTCTCCGCGCCCAGCCGGATTTGCCGTTGCTGGATGTGCGCACGCCCGTGGAATTTGCGCAGCTCCACGTCCCGCAGGCGCGGAATATCCCGCTCGACGCCCTGGCGCCGCGCGCGCTCTTCGCCGACGGAGCGCTGCCCAAGGGGCAGCCCGTCTACATCCTCTGCCAAACCGGAGGGCGTGCGGGCAAAGCCGCCGAGAAATTTGCCGAGGAAGGGTTTGACCAGGCGGTGATTGTGGAAGGCGGGACCAAGGCATGGAGTGATGCCGGGCTGCCCGTGCACCAAAGTCCCATCCGGGTCATGAGCCTGGAACGGCAGGTGCGCATCGCCGCGGGCTCGTTGGTCCTGCTGGGCGCACTGCTCGGCTATTTTGTGCACCCCTATTTCATCGGCCTCGCCGCATTTGTCGGGGCAGGGCTCGTCTTTGCCGGCGTCACCGACACGTGTGGCATGGGCCTGCTGCTCGCGAAGGCGCCCTGGAACCAAAATTCATCCCGCCATTGATCCAAGGCCAGAAGTGCCAAGCGATGGACAAGCTTCCGAACTGGCACCTTTCCGAACTGCTCGCCTCCTACGAGCGCTTCGGCGGGCTGAACGACCTCAATGCCCACAATATGCCGTCGAAGCGCGCGGTTGGGCAGATTTGCGAAGACCTCCTGCAAATTCTCTTTCCGGGATTGCACGATGACGACGCCATCCTCGACGGCACCCTGTCGCAACTGACTGCGGAGCGGCTTTTCTCCGTCGTCCGGCGGCTCCAGGAGCAGGTGCGGAAAAGCGTCCGCATCGGCGATCCAAAGCGTCCGACGGGACGGACGGCGCCGATCATGGAACGATTTACCCGCGCGCTTCCGGTGGTGCGCGAATTGTTGCAAACCGATGTGCAGGCAGCCTATGAGGGCGATCCCTCGGCGCGCAGTCATGAGGAAATCATCCTGTCATTTCCGTTCGTCGAAGCCATCGCCATCCAGCGTCTCGCGCACCGGTTGTACCGCGATGGCGCGCCGGTCATCCCGCGGATGATGACCGAATGGGCGCACGCGCGCACCGGTGTCGATATCCATCCCGGCGCGACGATCGGCTCCCATTTCTTTATCGACCATGGCACCGGAGTCGTTGTCGGTGAGACCTGCCGCATTGGCAACCGCGTCAAACTCTATCACGGCGTCACCCTGGGCGCCCGGAGCTTCGTGAAGGACGAGGCTGGCCACATTGTCAAAGGCACCAAGCGCCATCCCGATGTGGAGGACGATGTGACCATCTATCCCAACTCGACGATTCTTGGCGGCGAGACCGTCATTGGCGAGAGTTCGACTATCGGGGCAAATGTCTTTCTCATGCACAGCGTCCCCCCGCATTCGCTGGTGTTTTATGAGGAGAGGCAATTGACCGTCCTCGACAAGCGGGCCAGGAAGAGCAAGGAGGGGACGGAATTCTCCATCTAGCCCCGTCATGAGTGCCGGCCGTTATTTCGGAGTGGAGCAGTACGTCGGGGCGACGCCGCTCATCCGGCTGCGCCGGGTTTCGGAACTAACTGGGTGTGAGATTCTCGGTAAAGCGGAGTTTATGAACCCCGGCGGCTCGGTGAAGGACCGTGCGGCCCTGGGAATTATTGCCGAAGCCGAGGAAAAGGGACTGCTCCGGCCCGGGGCGACGATCGTCGAGGGCACCGCAGGCAACACAGGGATCGGGCTCTCGGTGATCGGTCACGCCAGGGGTTACCGCACCGTCATCGTCATCCCGGAAACACAGTCGCCCGAAAAGATCAGTCTTTTGCGCACGCTTGGTGCGGAGATAATAACGGTTCCCGAGAAGCCTTACAGCGATCCAGGCAATTACAACCACGTCGCACGGCGCCTGGCCGGCGAGCACGGCTGGTTTTGGGCGGACCAGTTCGACAATATCGCCAACCGAGTGGCGCACTATCGCACCACCGGGCCGGAAATCTGGGCGCAAACCGGCGGTGAAGTTACTGCATTTGCGTCCGCGGTCGGTACGGGGGGCACTCTCGCCGGCACCGGCCTCTACTTGCAGGAAAGAAATCCCAAGATCGCCGTCATTTGCGCCGATCCCTACGGCGCGGCCATGTGGTCGTGGTTTACACACGGCCACACCGATATCCGTGACGGCGATTCCATCGCCGAAGGGATCGGCCAGTCGCGCGTCACGAAAAACCTCGAGGGCCTGCGCGTATCCCACGCCTATCGCATCGACGATCAATCGGCGCTGACCGTGATTTACCAACTTCTGCGAGAAGAAGGCTTATTTCTCGGCCTCTCCAGCGGGATCAACGTCGCCGGAGCGGTCCGCTACGCGCGCGAAAACGGACCTGGCCAGACCATTGTCACGCTTCTTTGTGATTCCGGGATGAAGTATCAATCGAAGCTCTTCAACCCCGAATGGCTCACGGAACACGGCTTTGATTCCAACCGCGGGATTGAGTCGGTCACCGGATAATCCGAGTTCGGAATTTCGATTTTGCAGAAGGCCACCGCCGCAGAGCGAACGAGGGAAATCAGGCGGACAACTCAGCTTCCCTGATCCTTAACCGCTCCCGAGCCGTCGAAGCGAACGGTCTCCCTTTGCTCGATCTGGACAACCCTGGAGTCGTGCACGACGATTTCGACGGTTCCATAGCGCAAGGTTCGGACCTTATCGGCGACAAGGTCAACCCATGGTATGGCATTGGCTTTTTGAGCGGGATTTGCGCGCGTATTCTTACGTGGAGATTTCATGCAGTGCGAGCGGACGCTGTTGAATAGAGCTTGAAACAAGCGAAATCCTGTCGACGAGGCGCGTCAAAGGCGACTCGCTCCATCAACGAGTCACCGATCGATCCTAAATGGCCGGCGGTATTCCCCTTCGATTCGAACCGCAGGTTTGAAATGGATATCTGGGAAGATTGTCGCATCTTACACCAGATAATACTCGGGTTGCGCACCGGCGTGGTGAGTCGGTCGGTCCCCGCCTTTCGGATGGTCCTTTGTCTCCGGCTCCGCTTCACCCAGGAGCTGATAAGCATAACGGACGGCCCTCAGAGTTGCCGAGTAAACTTCGTCTTCCTCCGAAAAAATCCGGCCTGTGGGAAGCCAGTCTGCGAACCGCACGTTCTCCAGGATTCTCAGAAGTTCCGGACGCACCCCCGCGAGTAGAACGGTCAAACCGAGTGTCTCGCACTGGCGGAGAAAATGTTCGAGGTGTTCGATCGCCACCATATCTGGATTCCGCGCGCGTCTGACGCGGAGCACAACGAATTTAATCCCGTTGCGGATTGCTTCCTGGCTTAGTTCCTCGAGATAGCGGTCCAGTTCCGGTGCGGCTCCGAAAAACAGCTCACCTTCCAAGTCGAAAATCAGCAGCGACTTTGCGCGCGCCTCGCCGGGCTTTCGTTCGCGCACGACGCGTTCGGGAGTGACGATTAACTCGCGAATTCCCAACTTTGCCGCGCGCGGAACGAAGAGCACGATTGAAAGGCCGACGCCAATAAGGATGGAATTCTCAACACTGATAAACACCGCCGCAAAGGCCGTGACCAGGACCAGTGCCGCGTCGAAACGGGAAGCGCGGATGGCGTAAGCAAGCCGCCGCCAATCAATGAGACGGGCTGCCGTGACGAAGAGTAATCCCGCGAGAACTGATTTCGGAATGAAACGTGCGTAAGGCCCGAGCACCACGACGACCGCCGCCACAATGATACCCGAATAAATGCCCGAAATACGTGTGACCGCACCCGCTTGATAGTTAATCGCCGACCGGGTGAGCGAACCCGAGCCGGGGAGAGATTGAAAGAATCCGCCGACCAGATTGCCGACGCCCTCCGCCAGGCATTGGCGGTTATAATCCAGCGGCTGGCGGGTGTACGTGGCAATGGACTTCGCGACGGCGAGCGCTTCCAGCAAGCCGAGGAACGCGATGGCCAGCGCGCTCTCGATGAGTTTCGGCAGCCACTCAATTTTCATTTGAGGGATATAGAAAGAAGGGAGGGCCGAGGGGACCGTGCCGACCACTGCGACGATCGCTTTTCCATCCGGCGCCGGTAAGGACCAGCCAAAGTGGGCCGCCACGATGGACGTGACGATCAAACCCGCCAACATGTCCATGCGAGGCAGTCCAAAGCGGTTGATGAATTTGCGGAGCACAATCACGAGCAGGATGGTGGCAATCCCCAAAGCAATGGCTCGTGGATTGAATGGACCGCCGTAGGCGAGCGTCTCCCACGTTCGGACGAGCACCGATTGGCCGCCGAGTCCTTTCTTCGCTGCACCGACGAAATTTCCAAGCTGGCCGACGGCGATCAGAAAGCCTGCGCCAGCCATAAAACCGAGCACGACGGATTCGGAAATGTACCGGGTGAGATCTCCGAGCTTAAATACAGCGATCAGAATCTGGATGAATCCGGCGATGATACCGAGGAGAAACAAAGCCTGGTAGGCATCGAAACGCCCGTCAAATGGGCTTAGGGCGCTGAAGACCACCAGCGAAATGGCGTTGGTCGGCCCATTAATGAGGTGAGAGGAAGACCCGAATGCGGAGGCAAGAATCGTCACGACAATGGCCGAGTACAGTCCAAAGCGGGGATCCACGCCGGCGATCAAGGCGTAGGCGATGGCCTGCGGAATCGCGATGGCCGCGACCGTTGCGCCGGCGAGAAGATCCCGGCGCGCTGTGGCCCAAGGGTACTGGAAGCGGGAGGGCGGACTCACGGGGAAGTGTCGGGGTGAATCGCGCTGTAGATGCCGTTCTCGCCAAAGAATTTCGCAGCTGCGTCGGTCCAGTTTCGGGCGATTAACGTCACGGGAAAAAGCTCGATCTTCGGAAATTGATCGCGGTGTCGTTTCGAAACTGTCTCGCTGAGGGGCCGGTAACCGTTTCTGGCGATGATCTCCTGCGCTTCGTCCGTGAAAAGGTAAGAGAGATATGCCTGGGCTGCGATCTCCGATTGGTGCGGGACCGCAATCGCCTGGACGACCGCGACCGAAGGTTCGGCCCGAATGCTCACGGAGGGGTAGACTACCTGCAGTTCGCCCTTCGACTCCGCGACTTCGCGGATGGCCTCATTTTCCCAAGTGAGGTGGACGTCGCCCACATTTTCGAGCGTAAAGGTCGTCGCCGAGTCTCTCGCGCCTTTCCCCAGGGCCGTGACATGCTGATACAGCGCGGTGACAAAATCCCGGGCCTGTTCCTCGGTTCCGCCGTGTTGGATCACGGAACCCCACGCCGCCAAAAAACTTAATTTTCCGTTTCCCGACGTCTTCGGATCGGGGGTGACGATTTCGATTCCTGGGGTGCGCAGATCGGGCCAATCCCGGATCTGCTTCGGATTGGTCTTTCGAACGACGAAAACGATCGTGGAGCAATAGGGCTGGGAGTTGTTGGGAAAGCGCTTTTGCCAACCGGCGGCGACGAGCCCGCGTTTTTCCAGACCTTCGATGTCAGACGGCAGCGCGAGAGTGACGACGTCCGCGGGCAGACCTTCGGCGACCGCGCGCGCCTGCCGGGACGATCCTCCGTGCGACTGTCTGATGCCGATCCGTTCTCCCGCTTCTTTCTCGTACTTTTCGACGAATTTGGGATTCAGTTCGGCGTACAACTCACGGGTGGGATCATAGGAGGCATTGAGGAGCTTCAAGCCCGCTGGCCCAAAATCACGCTCGTAGTTCTTCAGAGCCACCAGGAGGATGGCGGCAAAGACCAGCGCCACGGAGAATGGATTCATCCATTTGGCGCTCACGGCAGCCTTTCGCCTTGATCGAATATAGATCCGCCGAAGGGTGGCTGACGCACCCTCAGCCGCCCTTTGGTCGGGGCGATTCGGAGTTCGCGGCCGAAGCCGTTCCTAATCGGCGAAGCCAAAGGAAGTTGGTTGGCAGGCATGGCACTGCACCGAGGACGATTTCTCGCTATCGGCGAACTGTTGGAGGAGGGCGCCGAGTGTGTCCACGGCAAGTTTCGCATCCGGTCCCTCCGCCAGAAGCTGAAAGCGCGTGCCGGCGGAAAGCCCGGCGAGCAACACGCCGAGCATCTCCTGTCCCGGAAAGCGTTGCCCGCGATTGACGATCTCGATCTTGCTGGCGAAGCGCCGCGCGCAGCGGACGAAATCCGCCGCTGGCCGTGCGTGCACGCCGAGTTTGTTCAGAACCGTGAATTCCCGCTCGGCGGAAAGCGGCGCTGGTGGCGATAGCGGGGACATCTTCCAGATTTCAAGAGTCGCCCCGAGCAATGGGCACCCGGACCGAATTGCCCCACTCGGTCCAGGAACCATCGTAATTCCGCACGCCCTTCACACCCAGAAGGTAGTGCAGGACGAACCACGTGTGGCTCGAGCGCTCGCCGATGCGGCAGTAGACAATAGGGTTGGCAAAATCTCCGATCACCGGATCGTAAATCTTTCGGAGTTCTTCCACTCCTTTGAAGGTCCCGTCGGAATTCACGGCGGTTTTCCACGGGATGCTGGTGGCGCCCGGGACGTGGCCGCCACGAAGAACGCCCTCCTGTGGATATTCGGGCATATGTGTCACTTCGCCGCGGAACTCGCCAGGCGAGCGGACGTCGATCAGCGGATTCCGGTGCAGGCTGTGAATGTGGACCTCTTCTCGAAAGGCCCGGATTTCGTCGTCCCGGCGGCGCGGCGGCACGGGATATTGGGTCTGCGAAAAGGTCGGCAAGGCCTTCACGAGAGGGCGGCCTTCGGCGATCCATTTGTCCCGCCCCCCATTCAGAATCTTCACGTTCGAATGGCCAAAGAGCCGGTAAACCCAAAGCGCGTAGGCGGCCCACCAGTTCGATTTGTCGCCGTAAAAGACGATCGTGGTCTCGGGTGTAATGCCGTTTCGGGCGTTCAGGTTGGCGAAGGCGGTGGGCTGAATGTAGTCGCGAACCACGGGGTCGTTCAGATCCCGGTGCCAGTCAACGTGAACGGCGCCCGGGATGTGGCCGGTGGCGTAGAGGAGAACGTCTTCGTTGCTTTCGATAATACGCAGCAGGGGATCGTTCAAGTGGTCGGCGAGCCACGCGGTTTCGACCAGGGCTTGCGGCTGGGAGTAGGTGTAATGGGACATTGGTTCAGTAGGAATTCGACGCGGGTTGGTTGGGAAGCGGCGGCTCGTCTGGATGACGGAGATCGCCGGTTGCCCGGTAAGGCAATGTCTTCTACACTAGTAGAGAATTAACGCAATCCTTTTTCCAGGTTTTGGCCGGGCAAGGCTCAAACCCGGAAATTCCCGCTACGCCGGCCTGCTCGACGTGTGAAGAGGAAAGGGGATCACGCACAGGCCCATGCTGGTTGCAGGCAAAAGCGCTCGCGGAAAGGATCGACTTCCGGGGCGCAGGATATTTTCCATGGACGAGGTGTTGCCAATTTCAGGCGAAAGCCTCAAGTGCTCGCTATGCAAAAGAAGTCAATCGCCCTCTCTCTCCTGATCGCCATGCTCGTCACGCTCATTGCGCTTCGTGCGCCGACAGCGCGGGCGGACGATGGCGTTTCCGGGGAATTCTTTGCGGACGCGCTCGCGCCTTATGGAGAATGGATCAATGTGGAGGGATATGGCGGCTGCTGGCATCCCACGAAGGTCGATTGCGATTGGGCGCCGTACACCGACGGGTCCTGGGCCTACACCAATGCCGGCTGGACATGGGCGAGTTACGAGGACTTTGGACTGGTCGTTTACCACTATGGCCGATGGATGCAGGTGCAAGGCCAGGGCTGGTGCTGGGTACCGGGCTACGAATGGGCGCCGGCGTGGGTTTCGTGGAGGAGCAATGCCGACGCCATCGGTTGGGCGCCGCTCCCGCCGGAGGCCCGCTGGCAGGGCGAGATCGGCATCAGCGTATGGGTGGACACCGCCTACGATATTGGACCGGGCTCTTACAACTTCTGCCATATTCGGGATTTTGGCGCGCCGCTGCTGCGGGGAGTGATGATCAATCGCGAGGAGAATTTTACGCTCATTAGCACGACGACGAACATCACGAACATCACCTACAACAACTTTGGCGGCAATCGCGTGGTGTTCAATGGAGGGCCCAGTTTTACCGCAGTGAGCGCGGTCGTCACGCACCCGATTCCGACATTAACGTTGGTGCAGCAGCGTCAATTCAACGCGGGGCAACTTCACGCCGGAGGGGCCGGCGCCCTGATCGCCAGCCGGACGGTGGGCAACCAGTTGATCGTTGCGGCTCCGTCGGTTTCGGCTCCCACCGACCCGAATTTTTTCACGGCAAAGGCAACCAAGACCGTCCCTGCCGGAAAAGTGATGAAAGGCTGGGAAGGGATCAAAGATCCGGCCTCGCGCCAGCAGTTGAAGCAAAAGATTCAGGCGCAGACAAAGGGACTGAGTCCGGAGACGACCCACGCGCACGTCGTCGCGGCCGCGGAGTTGCAGGCCGTGCCATCGAATACGAAACCGGCTGAGGTCGTTCCATCGGTTGGGACGCCGCGGGTCACAAATTCGAAACCCGCCACGCCGCCAGCCGCCGCGGTGACGAAGCCAGCGGTTCCGGCGGTGCCGGCCGCTGGCGCGCAGATTTTTCCTCGCGTCACGCCGCCAGTGGAAAAGCCAGTGGAAAAGCCAGTGGCTGGGCCAGGGACGGAAGCTCGGAAACCCACCACACCGACCGCGGAAATCCCCCCGGCCAAGAAGGAAGTGGAAGTTCCCCCGGCCAAAAAGGAACCGCCAGTTCCGCCAGCCAGCAAGGAACCGGAGGCCACCCCAGCCAAGAAGCCTGCGACACCCGAGAAGGCCGCAGTGCGTCCGGCGCCGACGCCGCATGCCACGCCTCGAGAGGAGTCGCATCCAGCCCATCCAACCCCCTCTCCTGGCGGGAAGGGGAAAAAGGGCAGCCCGACGCCGGCGAAGGATTAAGACAAGGACAAGAGCGTGAATGGGAATTGACCTTCCGTCCATGCGCAATCTGTGGACGTGCAAAGGCGGCGCCCGGCGTTCCAGCGTCGATGTTGGGATGACCTGTTAAGATTCGTTCGGCAGGCCTGGCGATTGGGTCTGTGCCTTGCCGGCCGGGAGTTGGCCCGCATCCACGCCCTAGTTCGTGTGGCTGCCGCCCCATGCGATACCCAGGGACGTGGCGGCGTAAAGTTTGATCATTTCGATTCGCAATTCGTCGCAGTTGCGCTCAGATGCCGTGCGTCCTTTCACGAAATCTCTCCCAATGAAAAGCATTCTCATCGCCGCTCCGCGTTGGTTGCTCCTCGCGAGCCTGGTTTACGCGCCGTGGGCTTACGGATGCGTCCGAATTTGGACGATCGATGTATTGAACAGGGTGATGCTGCTCATCATCGTTCTCTGGCTCGCTGGAGGTGCGGCTCGCAAAATGAAACCGATGGTTCCCTTGCTCCTGTGGGCGAGTGCAGCCTTCCTCTTCCTCCAAGGCTGGTGGCTGATCGCGAACGCACAGGCTTACTACGATCGGGCAGCATACAAATTTCTCCCAATCTCCAATATTTGGAGTGCTGCACCGGGTGCGGTGGATCAACTCGATGCGATCCCCGCGATGCTCCGGCTCACCGGTTTGCTCGGGATCACCTGCTTCGTGGCGGATCTGGCTCGGCGTGAAGTCTGGCGCCAGCGGATCTGGTGGACGATCGGAGGCTGCGGTGGATCGTTGATTCTCTTCGGCCTGATCCAAAGGATTCTCGGAGCGCCAATGATCTTCTGGGAGGAAGGGCGAACGGGGGAGAACTTCTTCGCAACTTATTACTATCACGGTAATGCCGGCGCGTTCATCAATCTGGTGCTGCCTCCGATCGCCGGACTGGCGCTGATCGCGTTTCAGGCACGGGAGGCGACACTCCAAAAGGCGCTCTGGGGGCCCGCCCTTCTGATCGCGCTCGCCGGTGCAGCGGCCACGGCATCCAAGGCTGCCATCGTGATCACCCTCCTCCTCACGGGCGCATTTGTGCTTTGGCGGGCGCGCCTGCTGATCGGTGCCTGGCTCAGCGTCCCGTCGAAAATGGTGCGCTTCATCTCCCTGGCAGCAATCCTGATTTCGCTGGCGACCCTCTGCTGGTTCGGTTGGGACAGGATGAAGCACCGCTGGGCTGAAGAGCAGTGGGTCGCGTTTAGTTACAGCACGCGCCTGCTCGTCTACCAGCAATGCTTGTGGATGGTGTCGGACTCGGGCCTCTGGGGCTTCGGTCCCGGAAATTTCGAGATCACGTTTCCGCACTATACCTACGCGCTCGATAACAAGGTCGCAGGAGTCTGGGAATATGCCCACGAGGACTACCTGCAAACACTCATTGAATGGGGCTGGATCGGCGCCGCCGTCTGGACGATTCCGTTCTTCGGGGGCATGATCGCCGGACTACGGACTTATTGGCGCGAGCGAGGCGGTCTGAGCAGCGCGGATCGCACCCTCTTATTCACAACTCTTCTTTCGCTGCTTGGTGTCGCATTGCACGCGTCGGTGGACTTTCCGCTCCAGATCGCTTCGCTCCAACTCTATGTGGCCGTCTTTCTCGGGATGGCGTGGGGAAGCGCATCCTGGAAGCCGTCACGCGTGCCGGTTTAGCATCAAAAGGCGCGTTGCCCGACCCGATCAATGACCCGGCAACGTTCCTGCTGCTTCGTCGCAGGCAAAAAAAGGGGAGGGCGACGAACCATTTCTGGCTACGTCGCCCCCCCCGGATCGTTGTATCTTCTACGAAAAAAGAAACGAACTTATCTGCTGCTTATTTGCAGCAGAAAAGCGCCTTAATAACGCAGATTACCACGGGTTCGCACTTCGGCGGCTTCTCGCACACCGGCGGCGGTTTGCATACCGGCGGCGGTTCGCACACTGGCGGTGGCTTGCAACCGCCATGATCAGAAACCACGGGACACTTGGGCCCGCAGTTATATGGATTTGGCGCGCAAACCGGGACTTCGCAGGCGCTCGCGGTCACTTGACCTAGCACCAACGCCGCCGCAACAGCACTCAAGAGTACGTTGTGTAGTTTCATGCTTGATGGTTCCCTTTCGGTTTTTTTGGTTTCCCTAGGGCAGGCTACCCACTAGGGCAGCCTGCGTCGAGGCATAGGGATAGGGATTCCGGCTGAGGCTGTCAACGGTTTTTTCAGAAATTTGTATTTTGGCCTCTTTTTCCCCGAGATTATGATTTTCCTCCCCATGTTGATCGCGCTTTCGGCTCATCTCGAAATCCCGGCGGAAGGCAGGAATTCCGCCGATCCACGAGCGGACTGCCCCGGTGCCGCGAGAACGCCCGGGTCCCCTTCCTGCAAAACTCGTGGCTTTGGCGCTTTCCAGCTTGTCGGCGGCTGTTTTTTTGACGTAAAGTCTCGGCAATCATGAGCTTTTCACTAGATCAACAAGTAGGGATCCCGCATTCCGAGCTCCTCCGGACTGACGCAAAGCCTGGCGGAAAAACAGCGTCGCTCACCTGCTGCGCGAGGCTGTCCATCGTGGAAGCGCCGTGCCGATTGTTGCTTGGAGTATTAATGCGTTCATCGTTTCTCGCCCTGGGGAATACCCTAGGGCGAGGCTCGCCAGGCTCCGTGAGGCATTTCGCAATGACCAGAAAAAATGGTATCGATGGTCAGAGTGGCCCCCTAATTTTTTTATAGAAATTATTGATTTCTGACCTTGACTCCAAGGGACCGACTCCCTATTCTCCCGCCCGAAATCAATGGAACGATCTGGGAAAAAAAGAAAGGGAAAAATATGTTCAACTCAAAAAGTGAAACTGCTGTGCCATGCATGGATGGAGATTTGACCGGCACCCTTAATCTCGAAGTGCCGAAAAGGGTGACGACGTTTCCGGCTCGGCCGACGTGGCGGGACGGGGCTCTAGCGGGGCGGTTGGTTTCCGTCAGCCTCCTGTGCGATGCGGTCGTCATCCTTTTTGCCATGGTCGTCGCATTCTGGCTGCGGTTCGACACTCCGATCCGCGAGATCGGGGTAATGTCGCCGCACCGAATCCGAGATTACGCAGGGTACGTCGTCGTCGGCACGCTCTCCCTGCTCTTCGCCATGGCCCAATTCCAGGTGTACGATCCGCACAAGCTGCTTCGGCTTCGAGAGGTGGCCATGAAGGTGGTCACGGCGTGCGTCTTTTGGTTTGCCGGCTTTCTCAGCTTCTCACTGGCGTTTAAGTTTCAGCCGCCGATCTCGCGTGTCTTCGTTTTCATCTCCGCAATCACGGTGCTTTTGGGGTTGGTTGCCTGGCGCTGGATTTTCCACCGCTACCTGCAAAGGTCATCGATCGCGGGTGATCTGCGGCAGCGCATTTTGTTCGTCGGGTGGAACGCGGAAGCCGAGCGTCTAAGCCGGAGCTTCGCACACGAGATGGTGCGGCCGTATGACGTTATCGGATGTGTTACATCCGCAAGTTCCCGCTTTCGCAAAGAGCCGGACGTTCCCGTGCTTGGCCAGTACGGGGCTCTCGCGGAGGTCATTCGCCGAAATTCGATTGATATCGTCCTCCTCAGCGACACGGACTCGGTCAAGGGGGAGATCGTTGGGCTGATCAAGCTTTGTGAAATGGAAATGGTGCAATTCAAGGTGATCCCGTCGTATTTCCAGATTCTTGTCTCCGGCCTGCACATCGAGACCGTGGCCGGCATCCCGGTGCTGGGTGTTTCCAAACTCCCGCTGGATCGAGGCATGAGCGGGGCCTTCAAACGCCTGATGGACGTCATCGGTGCGGTGGTTGGGCTCCTGATATCGGCGCCCCTGGTCGCGGTATTTGGCGCTTTGGTCTGGGTGGAGGATCCAGGTCCGATTTTCTACCGCCAGCGCCGCATGGGCCGCAATGGTCTGTCGTTCGAGATCATCAAGATACGCTCCATGAAGCTCGATGCGGAAAAGGAAACCGGCGCCCGATGGGCGGTGAAGGACGACCCGCGGCGGCTGCGGATAGGGGCGTTCATGCGCAAATGGAATATCGACGAAGTGCCGCAGTTTTGGAATGTGCTCAAAGGCGAAATGAGCCTCGTTGGACCGCGTCCGGAGCGGCCGGAGTTGATCGCCAATTTCAAGGAGGAGATTCCGCATTACAACGCGCGCCTGAATGCCAAGCCCGGCATTACCGGGTGGGCCCAGATCAAGGGTTTGCGCGGCGATACGGACCTCAGCGAGCGCATCCGCGCCGACATCTACTATCTCGAGAATTGGAGCCCCCTGCTCGATTTGCAGATCATGCTGATGACCTTCCTGCGCCGCGATAACGCCTACTAAGCCCAGAATAATGTCCGGAATGTTCCGTGCAATTTTTCAGGCACTGTGGGGTGTTTTCATCGGTGCTGGCTTGCTGCCGGCGACCCTGGCCAAGGGGGAGTTCTATGGAAGAACCAGACGGTAAGCGAATAGAAATATTTCTTGATGGCAAAAGCCGCTATCGCAAGCATCAATCATTGGTTTTCGCTTGTCCTTGGCCGATCTGCGGCGGCAAGCCTCGCCCACCATCGCCTTGCACGAGTCCTGCAGGGACTGATCACCGCCATCGCCGGGAAGGGAGTGTCGATCATCGTGAGTCTCGTCTCCATACCGCTGACCGTGGGGTATTTGGGCGCGGAACGGTATGGAATGTGGATGACAATCAGTACTCTGCTGGCGTGGCTCAGTTTGGCCGATCTGGGACTCGGCAACAGCCTCACCAATGCCGTTTCCGAGGCTTATGCCAACGATCGTCGTGATCAGGCGCAAATCCATATTGCCTCGGTTTTTTGGATGCTCTGTCTGGTCGCGGCAGGCTTTGCCGGGCTCTGCGCCGTTCTCTGGCGATGGATCGATTGGAGTTCCCTGCTAAACATTAAATCCGCGGTAGCCCGCGGCGAAATAGGTCCGGCCATTGCCGTCGCGCTCGCAATTTTCCTGTTCAATTTTCCTCTTTCCATCACGGCGCTCGTATTGGGGGCACATCAGGAAAGCGCGATTGCGAATTTTTGGTCGGCGGGTGGAAACATCGCCAGTCTCGGTGGCATCATTCTGGTCACACACCTGAAGTTGGGACTTGTGCCATTGATTGCCGCATTTTCGGGCTCATCCTTGATTGTGACCGCCGCCAGCGGGATCTGGCTATTCGGATTCCACAAGCCCTGGCTTCGTCCGGCAATTTCCGCCGTTCGCACGGCAAGCATCAGAAAGCTGACGACCGTGGGCGGGATGTTTTTTATCGTGCAAATCGCGGCTTTGCTGATTTTACAGACGGATAACCTGATCATTGCCCACTTTCTCGGCGTGCGGGCGGTGACGCCCTACAGTGTGACATGGCGGCTGTTTAGCTGCAGCACTCTGATCCAAACGTTGCTCTTGCAATCGCTATGGCCCGCTTATGCGGAAGCACATGCGCGCAGCGATGGGGCGTGGATACGGCGGACATTTCGCCTCAGCTTGTGGAGTTGCACTTTGATTACGGTTGCGATCGTGCTGCCGCTGGTAGTTTTCGGGCGGACAATAATCGGGCGCTGGGTCAGTGTGGATGCGGTCCCTTCCATGACCCTTCTTGTTTTGATGGGAGTTTGGAGCATTATTGGGGGAGCTTTCCAGTCGATCGTTTGCATGCTCAATGGAATTGGACGGGTCAGAATTCAGATGGTTGTTGGAACCATGACGGCTATCGCAAACGTCGGGCTGTCGATTTGGCTCGTGCATGTTTTCGGTCTGGAAGGCGTGATCCTTGGCACCCTGATCGCCTACTTCACCGTGGCGCTCGTGCCCTTTTGCATTGAAATAAAAGCAGTGCTCTCATCTTTATGAATACTTCCTTCATGCCGCATCTGGTTTCGATGGCCTCCGCCGGATCTCGAAATCAAGCTCGGCACCCAGACCCCCTTCTGGGGCAGGTGCCCGAAATAAAGGGAAAGGGTGGCAAGACTGCCGGGAGATTGCGAATCGGTCTGATCACGACCCTGAACACGAACATCGGAGACGATTTTATTCGCACCGGTGTGTGCGCGCTCTTGCGTCAGGTCTTCGAGGGCCGGGACCTCGAGTTTGTCGCCATCAACAAGCACGACCCCTACACCGCCTACCACTGGTGGCAGCCGATTCGCCTCACACGGCTCGTAGAGCATCTTCCCCGCGGCAAATGGCGGGTCAGGAGATGGATTGAGTCGCGGGCGGCATGGCCAGCTTCCAACCGCTTCGATGACTGCGATGTGATCGTTCAATGTGGCGCGCCGGTCCTCTGGCCCGAGTGCCATCTTTGCGAATGGGCCGAGCCCTTGTGGCATGGGATCGTCGGGCCGCTCCATGAGCGCGTGCCCGTCCTGAACCTCGCGGCCGGATCCTGTTTTCCGTGGGAACAGCAGCCCGTGGCGATCACGGACAGCGGCGACGCGAAATATCTGCGTGCGATCCACGGCTACTGCCGCCTGACGACAGCTCGCGAGAGCTTGACGCAATCACTTTTTAAGGGCCTCGGCTGCGATGTGCCGCAGATTCCTTGCAGTGCGTTGCTCGCCGCCGGCGATGCGCGCGGCACAGGGAACGACGATGGACTGGTGCTCATCAACTATATGCCCGGCGGCGGGCACTATGACTTTGACCAACGGGTTGATGGTCAATCCTGGCATGAAGTGATCAAGACGCTGGTCGAGCGCCTGGCAACCCGCCACAAGGTCGCCTTCCTCTGTCATAATGAAAAGGAAGCCAAAGCTGCATCGGAGCTGGCAGGCGGCATTCCTCGCCTTTGGCCAAAGACGGTTGCCGAATACTTCTCAATTGTGGCTCAAGCCAAGGGCGGGGTTTTCAACCGCATGCACGCCTCGGTCGCGCTAGCGGGCATGGGCATTCCGTCAGTCGCAATCGGAACGGACACGCGCCTGCTCATGGTCGGCCGGCTGGATCTGCCGCACCTTTACGTAAAGGAAGCTTCTTCGCAACGGCTCGAGCAGGAGATAGAGAATCTATTGACGCGGCGCGAGGAGGAAAGAGATCGCCTCATTCAGTTGCGCCAAGAGACATGGCAAGCCTATCTGAAGTGCATGTCTGAGGCGTTGTCGCAGGTCCAGTGACGCACGCACATGATTGAGAAATTTGTCTCGACATTGAAGGAACACAATTTTCCAAGCCCGGTGCTCCCGTCATCCTCGACCCCCGGCCTCCGGCAGTTCGCGCGCCGCGCCGGTCGATACGCTTTGCGTCGCCTGAAGTCGCTCCGGCATGCGATCGACGGATATGCATCCACCACGCGATTGTTGCGCGCCAGCGATTCCTGGGAGGCCGAAGTTGTCGCCCGCTGGCAGCTCACCAAACTCAATAACCTGCTCGCGCACGCAGCCCGCCGGGTTCCAGGGTATCGAAAAAAGTTCGCTGCCTCGGGCTTTTTTCCGGAAAAGCAGCCGCTCACCTGCCTCGAGGAGTTGCGCACGCTGCCATTTTTTACCAAGGCGGAATTGCGGGCGGACGTCAACGCCTTCACAGACCGATGGGCGCCCGCGGCGACTCGTATCACCGTTACGTCCGGCGGGACGACCGGCACGCCCACCCCGTTTTTCGCGGCGCGTCGGACCTACCAAGGCGCCTTCGACGCCTGGCGCGATGCGATGTGGGCTCGCGCGGGGTTCCGTCCCGGCGCTCGATGCCTCGATCTCACCTGGGCCTTTGAAGAGCACGCTCCGCTCTTTCTGCATGCTGGGCCGCAGCGCCTCTTTCTTTCCATCAACTACCTCAATCCTGGCGCCGTTAAAGCCTGGCTGAGCCGAGTCGAAGCATTTTCGCCGGAATTTATCGTCGGATTCCCCTCTACGGCAGCCGCTTTCACGAAGCTCGTTGATGGCCGAGCCCGGTTTCCCCACTTGCGCGGGGTGCTCCTTAGCGCGGAGTTGCTCTCCGCTCAGCAGCGGGCGACATTGCATGACACTTTTGGCGTTCGCGTCTTATCCTGGTACGGCATGGCGGAAATGGCGGGCTTTGCCAGCGGCTGCGAAAAAGCCGATACCTTTCATTTTTGGCCGCAGTCAGGCGTCATTGAGATCATCGGCGACGATGGTACGCCCGTCACGCAGCCGGGCGGCGCCGGCGAAATAGTGCTGACAGGTTTTACCAACCGGGTAACACCGTTCATCCGCTACCGCACGGGCGACCGCGCCATCCTGGGTGAGCCGTGCCCGGAATGCGGCCGTCCACATACGGTGCTGGCGGCGCTTGAAGGCCGTCAACGCGATTTTCTGCTTGGTCGGGCTGGCCGCATCGTGCCTCTTTCGGCGCTGAACTTTCATGGCGATGAATTCCGCCGCGTGTTTGCGCACCAATTCGTCCAGACCGAACCGGGCGCGGTTTCGCTGTGCGTTGTGCCGCTACCTGATTTTGGCGAATCTGACCAGGCGGCAATCACGAAACTTATGCAAGACAAACTTGGCAGCGACCTTATACTAGATCTCCAAACCGTGCCGGCGTTGGAACGGACGGCGCGCGGCAAGCAGCCGTTAATCATCCAGCGCTGCGCCGTAGGGAATCAAGGATCTTGACAAGCTATTACCACTCATGGCGAACACAATTTTCGGCCTTTGCTCTGCGTTCATCCTCTGCCTCAGCCTGCTCGGATGGGGCAAATTGATCGCCCTCGCGACATTTGGGACCGTGAAAGGTGACTGGCCGTTTCAGGCGGCTTGGGGAATTTGCGCCCTTGCCATATTGGGGGGATTGCTCAATGTGGCCGGAGTGGTGTCCGCGCCGGTCGACTTCTCGATTATTGCCGTGGGTTGTGGTTTGTGGCTCGTCCTGTCCCAGCCGCGAACACTCTTTGCCAAATGGTGGCCCCCGGAAATGGCGCCTCAGGACCGCATTGCCATCG
>Ga0302326_10008222_pt1 | contig 23059 bp, 20 predicted proteins | sample Palsa_T0_3_FD_202264 | JGI IMG/M metagenome (GOLD analysis project Ga0302326, IMG submission 202264) | Peat permafrost microbial communities from Stordalen Mire near Abisko, Sweden - Palsa_T0_3 | ecosystem: Environmental > Terrestrial > Soil > Palsa > Peat permafrost | place: Sweden: Abisko... | reverse complement strand
CGACACGGCGAGCCTGAAGCGGGACTGAGCCGGCCGTCCTCGGGAAGCTGGTTTTGGGGAGAGGCGCCCCTGGGACAACGGTCTGTTGTCCTCAGGGCAACGGGCCAAGCCTCGAGCGACGGTTAGCTTCTCTTCATGAATCAGCTTCGTCCCGTCACCCGCGTCGTCACCGCTCACCGGCAAACCGAAGGCGCCGGCTTCGTCGTCCGCCGTCCCTACCCTGCCCCGGGGCTGGCGCTGGTGGACCCCTTCCTGCTCCTCGATGAGATGGGGCCGGTGGACTATGCCCCGGGAGAGGCCGTGGGGGCTCCGGACCATCCTCACCGGGGCTTCGAGACGGTGACGTACCTGCTCGACGGCGAGATGGAGCACGAGGATTCCGCCGGACATGCGGGTTCACTCGGGCCTGGCGACGTGCAGTGGATGACGGCTGGGTCGGGCGTGGTGCACTCGGAGCTTCCCTCCCGTCGCATCCGCGAACGTGGGGGCCGGGTCCACGGGTTTCAAATCTGGGTCAACCTTCCCCGTCGCGACAAGCTGATGGAGCGGCGCTACCAGGAGATTCCTGCGGCGCACATCCCGGTGGGGCGTTCCGCCGACGGGCTGGCCGAGGTGCGCGTGGTGGCCGGTGAGGCGCTCGGCGAGCGCGCCGTCATCGAGACCCGGACGCCGATTTTCTTTCAGGACTGGACGCTCCGCCCGGGCGCGCGCGTCTTCCTTCCGCTGCATGCGGAGCATCAGGCCTCGGCTTACGTGTTTGGCGGCGAGGCCCTGGTGGGCGAGACGCGCGTCGCCGACGGACAGCTGGCCCTGCTGGGCGCCGGAGACGCGGTCCAGCTCGGAGCGCCGGCGACAGCATCCCTCCCCGCGCGCCTGCTCTTGTTGTCGGGCGTCCCCTTGCGCGAGCCGGTGGCGCGCTACGGGCCCTTCGTCATGAACACGCCCGAGGAAATCCACCAGGCCATCGTCGACTTCCAGGCCGGCCGCATGGGTGAAATCCGCCGCTAGGCCCTCGTCTCAGCCGGAGGTGGCCTGCTCGGCGGGAGCATTCGACGCGACGGCCACACCCTCCTTGAGGAAGGCCACCGTCGCTCGCAACACCTCGGTGTCGGCCAGCGGGCGCGTGTGCCCGAGGCGCTCCAGCGGGACGAAGCGCGCGCCCGGCCAGGCCTCGGCGATGGCCCGGCCCTGGGCGAATGGGACCTCCCGGTCGGCGACATCGTGAAAGAGGAGGGCCGGCTGGCGTATCCACCCGGCAATCCGCCGCACGTCGAGGGAGTCGAGGTGAACGCCGACGAGGCGCTGCACGGCAAGCAGCATTCCCTCGGCGCGTTCCTCCGAGAGGCCGAGCCCGGCCGCGAGCCGCCCGATGAAATGCTGCGGAGCCGCGGGCGGGGCAATGAGTACGGCGCGTCCCGCCGGGAGGTTGTCGAAGAGCGCCACCGCCGTGGCGGTGGCACCGAGGGAGTGCGCCACCACGGCATGAAGCGGGCCCACCGCGCGGGCGATGTCCTTCAGGGCCTCCGCCATCTTCGGCACGGTGGTGCGCCGTCCACTGGAGTGGCCGTGGGCCGGCTGGTCATAGGCCACCACCCGGAAACCGGCCTCGACGAGGGGGCGGATGAAGCTGGACAGCTGTGCCGCGTTCCCGTTCCACCCGTGGACAAGCACCACCGTCGGGCCCTCCCCGAAGCTCCACGCCGCGAGCTGCCCTTCGTCGGTGGGGACGTCGAAGCGCGCTCCGACGAGGCCGGGCGTCCCCGGGATGGGGCGCCGGCGACGTCGTTGCGGCGTGACGAAGAGTGCCGCCGCCTTCCTGTCCGAGACCGCCGGGGCCAGCCGGCCGAGCACCCGGAACTGCAGCCGAACCAATCCCCTCATTAAACGACCGTTCGTGCTTTTCTTAGGGAGTGAGACGACTGTGGGAGACGGCATGAGGCACCTTCCTTTCAGGAACGGACAGCGGCATCGGCCAGGAGCCGGTCGAAGGCGGCCCGGAGGGCCGTCTCGGCCCGGGGGTCCCGGAGCAGGCGCTTGGCGTGGTGGTAGCCGAGGAGCAATGCATAGAGCTCGAAGGCGAACTGCCGGCAGTCGAAGTCCTTCCGAAAATGGCCAGCCTCGATGGCCATCTTCGCCGACCGGGCCAGGGCCTCCAGCAGCTGCCGCTGCGCCGCGACGAGGAAGTCGCGTGGACGGCCAGCCCGGTCGTCGAGCTCCACCGCCGCGCTCACGAAGAGGCAGCCGCCAACCGCATCCGTGGCGTTGGCCCAGCGGACCCAGTTGTCCAGGAGGTGACGGATGCGCGGCGTCCCGCGCGGCGCTCGGAAGGCGGGGCGTACCACCGTGTCCTCGAAGCGCCGTGTCGCAGCCCGGAGGACTTCGAGTTGCAGCTCCTCCTTGGACCCGAAGTGGGCGAACAAGCCGCTCTTGGACATGGCCAGCGCGCCGGCCAGGCTGCCGATGCTCAGCCCCTCGAGGCCGTCCCGGCTGGCCATCCGAAAGGCCTGGTCCAGGATCCGCTCGCGGGTGTCATCGCCCTTGGACATGGCACTCTTATACGAACGGTCGTACTTTTTGTCAAGGAGGCCCCTCGGACTAGGCTTTCGCGCGCCCGCGCCACGCGGCCGGCTTACCCCGCTTCGCCCCGAAACCGCTGAGGAAACGCATGCGCATCTTCGTCACCGGAGGCACCGGGTACATCGGCAGCGCTGTCGTCCGGCACCTCGTCCGCGCCGGACACTCCGTCACCGGGCTTTCGCGGACTCCCGAGGCACGAGCCCGGCTTCAGTCCTGGGGCGCCGAGGGGGCGCTGGGGCGCCTCGAGACGCCGAGCACCTACGGCCCCCTCGCCGCCGAGCATGACGCCGCGGTGCACCTCGGCTATGCGACAGGCGAAGAGGTGGGGGCCGCGGACCGTACCGCGGTGGACACCCTCCTGGCTGCCGCAGAGGGCAAGAGCAAGCTGGCCGGCGTGGTGTACACCTCGGGCGTCCTCGCCCTTGGGCCGGCAGGACAGACGGCCGCCTACGAGGATGCCTCCACGGCCCGGGCCATCTTCAACACCTGGAGACCTGCGAACGAGCGGCTGGTGCTGGCGGCCAACTCCCCGATGCTGGCCACCGCCGTCATCCGCCCCGGCTGGGTATACGGCGGCAAGGGTGGCCTGGCCGCGGACTACTTCGAGACCGCTCTCGCCGACGGCGCCGCGGTGTACATCGGCGACGGGCACAACCGCATGCCCGTCGTCCAGCGCGACGACATCGCCGAGCTGTACCGCCTGCTGCTCGAGCAACGGGCGAGCGGCATCTTCCACGGGGTCGAGGAGCCGCCCGCGCGCATCATCGACTACGCCACGGCTGCCAGCCGCGCCGCCGGGAAGGGAGGCGCCGTCCGGAGCCTCCCCCTGGCGGAGGCGAAAAAAACCATAGGGACCCTCGCCGAGATGATGTGCCTCGACCAGTGGGTGGGTTCCCGTCGGGCGCAAGCCCTGGGCTGGAAGCCGCGGGGCTCCTTCGTCGAGAACGCCGCCCAAACCTTCGCCGAGTGGAGCGCTCCGGCGTAGCCATGGCCCGGCCACCGACGGCGATTCACTTGCGCCGTGCTGCCGTGCTAATTCCCTGCGCCTGCTCGGCCCGGGAGGGGACGCCGCCATGCTCAGAAACATCCTGATTGCCATTGCTGCGCTGGTAGTGGTGCTGCTCATCGTCATCGCCACGCGCCCGCCCACTTACCGTGTCTCGCGGTCGACCACCATCGCGGCACCGCAGGCAGTCGTCTATTCGCAGATTGTCGATTTCCACAACTGGGATGCCTGGTCTCCCTGGGCCAAGCTCGACCCGGCCATCAAGGAGACGTACAGCGGTCCGACCTCCGGGCCGGGCGCCGCCTACGCCTGGGCCGGCAACGACAAGGTGGGCGAGGGGAAGATGCTCATCACCGGGGTGACGCCGAATCAGGAAGTCAACGTCAAGCTCGACTTCATCAAGCCCTTCCAGGCCTCCTCCCTCACCGGGTTTGCGATGGAGCCAGCGGGTGCCGGAACGAGGCTGACCTGGTCCATGTCGGGCGAGAACAACTTCGTGATGAAGGCCATGTCCCTCTTTCACGACATGGATACCGACATCGGAAAGGACTTCGACAAGGGCCTGGCCTCCGTGAAATCCATCTCCGAGACGGAGGCCAAGCGACTCGCCACCGAGGAGATGGCGAAGAAGGCGGCTGCCGACGCAGCGGCGGCGCAAGCCGCCGCCGCCCAGGCTGCCACGGACGCCGCTGCCGCCGCCGCGGCGGCCAAGCCTCACAAGGCCCACAAGTAGCCGGGGTGCCCCGGGGCGGAGGTTTGCTGAGGGAAGGCTCCTGGCAGTAGACGCATGCGCGTGGCGACTCGGAATTCCTCGACGGGCGGCCCTCCGCCCAAGACGCGCAGCGAGGACGTCCCCGACGTCCTCGTGGACTGCCATCTGCGCATGCGCGAGGTGACGAGACTCGCCGCCGAGTTGGCCAGCCGGCCGGACGCCTCCCTGGAGGACGTCCGCGACGTGGCCAGCAAAGTGGACCGCTACTTCACCGTGGCCCTGCCCCTGCACGAGGCGGACGAGGAGGTCTCTCTCTTCCCGCGGCTCCTTCTCCGCGTCCCCACGCTCGGCCCCACCATCGCCGCGCTGCGAGACGACCATGCCGCGCACGCGCAGCGCGTGGCCGCTGTCCTCGCCATCTGCCAGGAGCTCAAGGCGTCGAAGGAAAGCGATGACAGCCTTCGCCGTGAGCTCGCCGCCACGGCGGTGTCGCTGGCCGAGGCCTGGCGTCCCCACCTCGCGACCGAGGAGCGCGACGTCTTCCCTTGGGTGAAGACGGCTCTCAGCGAGGAGGAGCGGGTCACCATTCGCGACGAGATGCGCGGCCGGCGGGCGCACCTTCCGAGGTGATGCCCCATTCGCCGCTCGCCCTTTCCTCGCAGGAAGGCGGGCCGCGGAGCCTGACCGCGCTTTTCCTTGGGAGAAACTACCGGTGCGGCTTTCGCTTCGCGGCGCCACGGCGGCTGGCCGGGGCGCGGCGCTTGGCGGCCGCCGCCTTGCCTTTCGGCCGGCCGCGGCTGACGGCTCGCGGGGCGCGGCGTGGCTTGGCCGCGCCCTGGAAGTACTTCTTCATCGGTCGGAAGTAGAAGGCCGTCCAGCCGGCCTGGTAGTCGGCCTCCTGGCCAGCCGGAATCTGCGCATGCACCAGGGTGAGGAGCGTGCCGCCGCGGGCCGGCTCGAGCAGCACCTCCACCCGCGAGTCCGGAGCTCCCGTCGGGAAGTCCGTCGTGCGCCAGGCGTGGACGATGCGTTCGCCGGGCTCGAGCACGAGGTACGTCCCGCGGATGTAGCCCTCCCAGGCCGTGAAGGCGCCGCCAATGCGTGGCGAGGAGGTGGCCACGCCCCCGCCGGTGAAGGCCTCGTGCGTGCGCGGGTCGAGCCAGGCCCGGTAAACGTCCGCCGGCTGGGCAGCAAGCCTGGCGGACATCTTGAAGCCGTTGGACACACCCGCCTCCCGCTCCGACGAAGCCTGGGACTCTGGGGTGGAAGCCCGCCGCAAGTCCAGCAGCGCTGGCCAATCGACATCCAGCTTGCTTCCCTGCCCGGGGCCGCGGCCCCCACGGTCTTCCGCACGAAGAAGTGCCACCCGCGAATGGCTTGCGGGCTTCGCCGCTGAAGGTAGAGTCCAGAAGTCGAGGGAGGACGATGGAGCCCATCCCCACAGAGCGCCTTGTCCTGCGTGAGCCGGAGGAGGCGGACCTGCAAAGCCTGGTCGCCATTCTTCGCGAGCCCGAAGTCGCTCGCTGGTGGCCGGGCTTCGACGAGACCGAGGCCCGTCTGGCCTTCCTCGGGCGCGACGACATCTCCGTCCTGGCCATCGAGCACGAGGGCCGTCCCATCGGGGCCATCCAATTCTACGAGCAGGCGGACCCAAGCTACCGCCACGCGGGGGTGGACCTCTTCATCGCCTCCGCCTGGCAGGGCAAGGGACTGGGCAGCGAGGCGGTGAAGGGCCTGGCCCGCTACCTCTTCACCTCGCGCGGGCACCACCGGATGGTGATTGACCCGGCCGCGAACAACCTGCGCGCCATCCGCGCCTACGAGCGGGTGGGCTTCCGTCAGGTGGGGGTGATGCGTCAGTACGAGCGCGGCCCCGACGGCCAGTGGCACGACGGGGTGATGATGGAGCTCCTCAAGGACGACCTGCGCTAGAGAAACCTCAGCTGGCCGGTGAGGGCTTGAGTGCTGGCGCGTCTGCGCCAGGTCCAGGCTGGACTCCCCGCCGGCGGTGGGCGAGGCAGAGCAGCGCCGGCTGCAGAAGCCTTGGCACCACGGCCAGGATGAGGGCTCCTCCGATGACGACGATGGCCAGCGGCCGCTGCGTCTCCGAGCCAATGCCGCGGGACAGCGCCGCCGGGGTGAGGCCGAGCATGGCCACCGACGTCGTCATGAGCACGGGCCGCAGGCGTCGCTCGGCAGCCAGGAGCGCGCCCTCCTCGAGGCTGTGCCCTTCCGCCCACAGTCGTTGGGCGTAGGTGACGACGATGAGGGCGTCCTGGATGGCGATGCCGAAGATGGAGATGAAGCCCATCGCCGCGGAGATGGAGAAATTCGTTCCCGTCACGAGGAGCATCAGAACTCCACCACTGATGGCCACCGGGAGCCCGCCCAGGACGATGAGGGTGTCCACCCAGTTCTTCACCGAGGTGAAGACGAGAAAGGCGATGATGAGCACCGTCAACGGAACGATGATCACCAGCCGGGCGTTGGTTTCCTTGAGCTCGTTGATTTCCCCGGCCCACTCCAGGTGGGTGTCGTAGGGAAGCCGGACGTGCTCGTCGATGGCCGCCCGCGTCTCCTCGATGGTGGAGGCGAGATCGCGTCCACGCACCGAGAACTTCACCGGCACGTAGCGCTGCTGGTCCTCGCGGTAGATGAGGCTCGGGCCCTCCTCCTCCGTCACCTGGGCCACCGTCCCCAGCGGCACCGTGGTGCCGTCCGGTGTGGGGACCGGGATGTCGCGGATGACGGCCAGGTTCTTGCGGTCCTCGAGCCGCCAGCGAACGGTGAGGTCGAAATGCCGCTCTCCTTCGTAGACCTGGGTGACCGCCTGTCCGCCGATGGCCGCCTGGACGACGGCGCCCACGTCTCCGACGTTGATGCCGTAGCGTCCACAGGCCACGCGGTCGGGGACGATGCGCAAATTCGGCTGGCCGAGCGAACGGAAGATGCCCAGGTCCGCGACGCCGCGAATCCTGCGCATCACCTCGAAAATCTCCTGTGCCTTCTGCTCGTCGACCTTGATGTCCGGTCCCACCACCTTGATGGTGTTCTCTCCCTTCACGCCGCTCATCGCCTCTTCCACGTTGTCGGCGATGACCTGGCTGAAATTGAAGACCACCCCCGGGAAGGCGGCGTGCAGCGCGGTAACCATCTCGTCGGTGAGCTTGTCCTTCGTCATTCCCGAGCGCCACTTGGACGGTGGTGCGAGCGGAGCGAAGAGCTCGATGTTGTAGAACCCCACCGGGTCCGTGCCGTCGTCCGGCCGGCCGAGCTGCGACACCACCGTCTCGATTTCGGGGCGGCGCCGCTTCTCGGGGGTGCAGGCCTCGTCCGGGGGGCATCCGAGCACGATGCGGCGTATCCTCCCCACCGCGCGCGCGGACTCCTCCAGCGAGACGGACACCGGTAGCGAGGCTCGAATCCAGAAGTTGCCCTCTTCCAGCTTGGGCATGAATTCGCGTCCCAGAATCGGGCTGAGCGCCGCCGCGAGCACCACCGGGACGACGGCCACCGCTACCGCCCAACCCTTTCGGCGAATCGCGAAGGCGAACAAGGGCTGGTAGACGCGGTCGAAGAAGCGCATCAGCCAGTTCGAATGCTGCTCCTGCTCCGACAGGTGCGGCATCGGTGTCACCTGCAGGAAGCGCATGGCCAGGACGGGCGTGAGCGTCAACGCCAGGCACAGGGCGCCGCCGATGGCGAAGGCATAGGTGTGGGCCATCGGCGCGAAGATGACTCCGGCCACGCCGTTGAGGGTGAAGAGCGGGACGAAGGCGGTGGCGATGATGAGGGTCGAGAAGAAGAGCGGCGAGCTGATTTCCCCTGCCGCGGCGGCGATGTTTCCCGCTCGGTCCAATCCGGGAAGCGGCTGGGACAGGCGCCGGAAGATGTTCTCCACCATGATGACCGTCGAGTCGACGACGATGCCGAAGTCGACGGCTCCCAGCGAGATGAGGTTCGCCGGAGTTCCGGTGGCGACCATCCCGATGAAGGCCACCAGGAGTGCGAGCGGGATGTTGACGGCCGTGACCAGCGCCGCCCGCACGTGCCCGAGGAAGGCCCAGAGGACCAGGCTCACCAGCACCATCCCCACCAGGAGGTTCTCCAGCACGGTGTGGGTGGTGATGGAGACCAGATGCGTGCGGTCGTAGTAGGTGACCAGCTCCATGCCCGGCGGCAAGAGGTGGAGATCGCGGATGCGCTCGACGCGTTCGTGAATCCCCTTCAGCGTCGACAGCGACTCGCCGCCGTAGCGCATGAGCACCGTGCCCTGAACGATGTCCGGCTGGTCGTCGCGGCCGACAATTCCCAGCCGGGGCGCCGCACCGGTGAGGACCCGACCCAGGTCCCCAACACGAACCGCGGTGCCATTCTTCTCGGCCACGGTGATTTCCGAGATGTCGCGGAGGTTTCGAATCAGCCCCGTCCCGCGCACGTTGAAGGCCTGCGGACCGACGGTCAGCGTCCCGCCGCCGACGTTCTGGTTGGCGTTCCCGATGGCGTTGATGACCTGGGTCAAGGTGACGCCCTCCCCCTTGAGGCTGAAGGGATCGAGCTCCACCTGGTACTGGCGGGTCAGCCCACCAAAGCTGACCACGTCGATGACGCCCGGGACCTGGCGCCACTGCTTCTCCATAATCCAGTCCTGCGCGGTCTTGAGGTCCTCGAGGGAGTAGCCAGGCCCCACCAGCTGGTACCGGTAGAGCTCGCCGATGGCATTCCAGGGGGAAATCTGCGGCGTCAGGTTGTTGGGCAGGTTGATGAAGCTCAGCCGGTTCAGAACGCGCTGCTGGGCCGTGTAGTATTCCGGCGTCCAGTTGAAATAGACCTTCACGTCCGAGAGACCGAAGAGCGACTGCGAGCGGATGTGGTCCAGGTCCACGATGCCGCTCAGGCCGACCTCGAGCGGGATGGTGACGTAGCGCTCGACCTCCTCGGCGCTGAGACCGAGAGGCTGGGTGATGATCTCCACCATCGGAGCGACCGGATTGGGGTAGGCCTCGACGTCGAGCCGGGCGTACGCCAGCAGGCCCAGGGCGACGAGCGCCAGGGCGAGCACCACGATGATGGTCGACAGCCGCAGCGATGCGGCGACCAGTTTCTGAATCATGGGAGGGCTTAGCTCACGCCGGACAGGAGGAGGGCACCATCGGTGACCACGGTCTCGCCTTCTTTGAGCCCCGAGAGGACCGGGTAGAAGTCACCGGTGACGTCCTCGTTCACCTGGACGCGCCGGCGCTCGAAGCGCAGCCGGCGGTCGGGCGACTCACCGAGCGCCACGAAGACGATGGTCTGGTCACTCAAGTGAAGCAGCGCGCTTCGCGGCAGCGCCACCGAGGGTGGAAGGGTGAGCGGGATGCTGAGCGTCGCGTACATCTCGGCCTTGAGAAGGTGGTCCGGATTGGCGACCCGGATGCGGATTTTGGCGGTGTGGGTGGTCGGGTCGAGTGCCGTGGAGACCCAGTCCACGTTGCCGGTGAAGACCTGGTCCGGCGAGCTCACCACCCGGACCTCGACCGGCGCGCCGGCCTTCACCGAGGACATGTCCTGCTCGTGCAGGTCGCCGAGGACAATCACCTGGTCCAGCTCCCCGATGGTGAAGAGCTCCACTGCCGTCCCGCCGCCGTACTGGCCCTGGAGCTCCGCGCCCGGGTTGGCAGCCCGCATCACGACCGCGCCATCGATGGGCGCTCGAAGCACGTAGTCCGAGCCGCCGAGCTCCGTGCCAGTGCGCAAGAGATGCGCCTTCGCCTCCGCGCGTTCCTGCTCGGCCTTGGCCTGCCTGAAGGTGCTCTCGGCCGTCTCGAGGTCGCGGAGCGGGCCGGCATGGGCCTCGTAGAGCTCTTTCTGCCGCTGGTACTCGAGCTTGCTGGCGTTGAGGCTGGCCTCGGCCTTTGCCACGTCCGACCACGCCGAACCGATGTCCGGGGAGGAGATGATGGCCAGTGGCTGCCCCTTCTGCACCCGGTCTCCGGGCGCGACGAGCACCTTCATCACCCGCCCAGTCACCGGCGAGAAGACGTGGCTCACACGCAAGTCGTCGAAGGTGACCCGTCCGCCGACCCGCAGCGAGTCCTGCACGTCCTGAACTCGGACGACCGCCAGCCGCAGGGTCGTCGCCTGCTCCGCGGGGAGCCACACCTGGTTGGCGGGCGGCTTCAGCGGCACAGCCTCTGCCGCAGAACGCCGGCAGCCTGCGGAGGCGAGGCTCGCGAGAGCCAGGGCGAGGGGAATGCACGAGCGATTCATTGCAACGTCCTTCCAACGGCTTGTTCGAGACGAAAGACGGCGGTCCAGTAGTCGGACAGGTTCGATTGAGCTTCGAGGGCGATGACTCGAAACGTCCGCTGGGCGTCGAGCACATCGAGGAGCGACGCGGCCCCCTTCTGGTACTGGATGGTCACCAGCTCCCGGGCGCGGCGAGCCCGGGCAAGGATGCCCGCATCCCCGTCCATGCGCTGCGCCCGTTCCAGCGCGATGCTGTAGGTGGCGAAAGCGGAGCCGACGTCGGACAGCACCTGGGCCTGGGTCTTGGCCTTGGTCAACTCCTGGGTGCGCGCGTCTGCCTCGGCCTTACGAATCTCTCCTTGCTGCTGGTAAAAAACGGGCAAGGTCAGCGTGAGCCCGACGGTGACCGTCGGAGGCGTGATGGAGTTGGCCGTCGTCCCCTGCTGGACGTAATTCAACGACAGCGAGATGTCGGGAAAGACGAGACGCTTCGCGAGGCGAATGGAGGCGTCGGCGCGCGCCACCTGCGCAATCGAGGCCTGCAAGTCCGGCCTGTCCTGGAGCGCCTCGGCGAGGAGCGTCTCGGACGTGGCGCCGGCGAGCTGCTGCGGGATGGCCGCCGTCAGGAAGAGGGGCTCCTCCACTCGCAACTCGGGGACGTTTGAACGGATGCCCAGAAGAAACGCGAGGCCAAGCCTCGCCGCCCGCAGCTGAAGCTTGGCCGTCGCCACCGCCTGCTGCGCTTCCAAGCTATCCGTCTCCACCCGCGCGACGTCAGCCTCCGACACCGCTCCGTTCCGGTACCGGATGTTCATCAGGTCGAGAAACTTGCTGGCGTCCTGGGCCGACTCCTCGGTGGTTTGGAGGCTTTCCTGCGCGATGAGCATCTGGACGAATTGCTGCTTCACCAGTGCCGTGCCGGTGCGCTCGGCGTCCGCGCGGCCGAGCCGTGCCGCCCGAAGCGCGGCGCGGGCCACCTCCAGGCGAAGCCCACGCTTTCCGGAGAGCGAATCCTCGATGGCCGTCTGGTCGCCGATGCCCACTCCCAGTGCCGGGGTGGGAAGGAAGCGGCAACCGTCGCAGACGAAGGACTTCCCGAAGCTCCCGCTCAGCGACGGATTGGGCACCGCGCCAGCGACGCTGACATCGCCCTCGGCCCCTTCCACCGCCGCCTCGGCGAGGAGGACGTCCAGGCCATTTTTCTGAAAGCGCGCCAGCGCATCGGCAAGCGTCAACACGCTTGGAAGCGGGGGCGGTTCTGGGACTGCCTCGGCCGACCGCGCCGCGCCGGCCAGGAGAAGGCAGACCCCAAAAACCAACATGTGCTGTGGGGAGCGACCGCTCATCAGGAAAGGGTGGTGCAGAGCAATTTCAAAGCCACCGCACCTGAGCATGGCAAATGGTTGGTATTCCAATGACATTTCGGTGGAGGGGCTCCACCGAGTGAAAGAAAATGACAGGGCGCGTAACCGGGATGCAGTTCTCCATTGCAGCCTGCACGGGCGGCCTGGGTTCGGGTTTCGCTTGACCACTTCACCGCACCCGGGTGACGGTCCGCCGCCGGATTCGCAAGCTGTCGAGGGGGCTCGCCATGTCCATCAGCAACCGCGCTGCGGCTGAATTCTTTGGGACGTTCTGGCTCGTACTCGGAGGGTGTGGCACGGCGGTGCTGGACACCGCCGTCCCCTTCGGCGTCGGCCACCTGGGCGTGGCGCTGGCCTTCGGCCTGACGGTGCTCACTGGTGTGTATGCGCTCGGCCACATCTCGGGAGGCCACTTCAACCCGGCGATTTCCGTCGGCCTGGTGGTGGGGAAGCGCTTCGCGGCGAAGGACCTTCTGCCCTACATCATCGCCCAGGTGGGTGGGGCAGTGACCGCGGCCGCGGTGCTCTTCGTCATTGCCCGCGGGATTCCCACCTTCAACACTGCCGCCGGCTTCGCCTCCAACGGCTACGCCGAGCACAGCCCTTCGGGCTACCCCCTCCTGTCGGCGCTGGTGTGCGAGGTGGTGATGACGTTCATGTTCGTGATGGTGGTGCTCGGCACCACCGACGCCCGGGCGCCGAAGGGCTTCGCCGGACTGGGCATCGGGCTGGCGCTCACCCTCATTCACCTCGTCAGCATCCCGGTCACCAACACCTCGGTGAATCCAGCGCGAAGCACCGGCCCCGCGCTCTTCGTCGGAGGCTGGGCGCTCTCCCAGCTGTGGCTCTTCTGGGTGGCGCCCCTCATCGGTGGCGCCATCGCCGGCTTCGTGTACCCAGCCGTCGTCGGGCCAGAGCGCCCGAGCTGAGGGGCAGCCCCGGGCAACGGCGCCCAGGGCTCCTGGCAGCCACAGCAACCGAGGACGCCAAACCGGCCGGGTGGGTCGCGCCGTACAAGCCGCGGGGCGGAGGTCCGCCCCTGTGGTACCGTCGGTGGCCTCGGCCGGCTGCCCGTCCCCAAGTCCTTCCAGAAAAAGGCATCCTTCGTCATGCCGCTCGAAGTCCGGTCTCTCTTCTTCGTGCTTCCCCTCCTCGCGGCGTGCGCCGCGGCGCCGTCCCCTCCCTCCGGCCTAGAAGCCTCGGCGGCTTCCTCCGCGTCCGGTGGCACCCTCTACCAGCGGCTGGGGGGGAAGGAGGGCATCGACGCCGTCGTCGCCACCTTCGTCGCCAATGTCGGACGCGACCCGCGCATCCAGCTGCGCTTCCTCTTCACGGACTTGGACAGCCTGAAAAGTCACCTCTCGGCACAAATCTGCGAGGCCACCGGTGGCCCCTGCAAGTACACCGGCAAGCCGATGAAGTCCGGCCATGCCGGCATGCGCATCAGCAACGCCGAGTTCGACGCCATGGCCGAGGACTTGGCCGCGGCGCTCAAGACGCACGGTGTCGGCCCCGTGGAGCAACAGCAGCTTTTGGGCGCCATCGGCTCGATGCGGGCGGACATCGTCGAGGTGCCCGCCCCGTGAATGCGACGGTCCCGCCCACCGTCGCCACACCGGTGAAGCTCACCGACGAGGTGGAGCCGGGGCCGCTGCCCGCGGCCTCCATGCTCAAGCATTTCCGCATCGACCGGCGCCTGGCCGCGGGCGGGATGGGCGAGGTGTACGTCGGCTTCGACACCTCCTTGAATCGCCCGGTGGCGCTCAAGACCATCCGCCCGGCGCTGGCCCGCGACCGCTCCTTCCTCGTGAGATTCGTCCGCGAGGCCCAGGCCCAGGCCAACGTCGTCCATCCGCACGTGGTGCAAATCTACTTCGTGGGGGAAGACCAGGGCGTGTGGTTCATGGCCATGCAACTCGTGGACGGCGGTTCGCTTCAGGATGAGATGGAAGGCGGGAAGGCGCTGCCCTGGCAGCGGGTGGCCACCCACTTCGTCGGGCTCGCCGACGGCATGGCGGAGGCGGCGCGCCTCAACATCATCCACCGCGACATCAAGCCGGCCAACATCCTCGTCGACCGCTACGGCATCGCCCACCTGGCGGACTTCGGGCTGGCCACCGCGCCCGGCGCCACCAAGGAGCCCTCGGGGACGCACGTGCGAGGCGCGCTGGACGGGACGGAGAGCGTCACCCACGTCGGCACGGTGGTGGGGACGCTGCCCTACATGGCACCGGAGCAGCTGCGCGGCGAGGCGCTGGACCAGCGGGCGGATGTCTACGCGCTGGGGGCCACCATGTACCATCTCCTCAGCGGCCAGCCGCCTCTGCAAGCCCGGACGCCGGCCGAGGCGCTGCAGCTCGTCTCCGCCGGCCTGGCACCGGTGCGTGCGCGGGCGCCGGCCACGCCGCGCGGCCTGGCCCGTATTGTCGACCGGTGCCTGGCGCTCGATGCCGCGGCGCGCTTCGCCACGCACACCGAGCTGGCGCGCGCGCTGCGAAGCGTCGCGCCTCAGCCGGAGGTCCGTCCCGTCTTCCTGGTGCGGCTCCTGGCGGCGCTCTTCGACCTCGTCCCCTTCGCCATCCTCCTGCGCTTCACCTACAGCTGGGCGCCGTGGCTTGCCCCGTGCGCGCTCTTTCTCTCCCTCGCTCTGGGAGACGTCTTGCTCGGCGCCTCTCCTGGCCAGTGGCTGATGCGACTTCGTGTCCGCACCGGCGGCGACGGGGAGGTGTCCCTGTCCCGGGCGGCGGCCCGGGCGCTCCTGCAGTACGGAGCCTTCTTCCCGCTGTCCTTCACCCTCTTTGCGCTCTACACCCGCGGCAACGCGGTGGTGACGGCGCTCGGGCTTCTGACGCTTTCGTGGGGTGGCATTGCGCTGCTCGGGACGCTGCCGGCACTGGCGCGACTCCCCACCCTGGTGGACCGACTCACCCGGACCCGGGTGCTGGTGGACGTGCGATGAGACGACACTGGTTGCTCGCGCTGACGCTGCTTCTCTCCCTGGACGCCTTCGCCGAGCCGCGGCTGTGGACGCTGCAGAAGCCCTCGGCCCGGGCCCGTTTCACGGTGGAGGCACCCCTCGACGCCATCCACGGCGCGTCCGGCGGGCTCTCCGGCTCGCTCACCTTCGCCGAGGAGTCCTGGGCGAGCAGCGCCGGCCGCATCCGCATCGACCTCACCGGCTTCAGCACCGGCCTCTCCCTGAGAGACGAGGACCTGCGCGACCAGTTCTTCCAGGTGGACAAGTACCCCGAGGCAACGCTCATCATCACCGGCATCGAGCGGGTGACGGTGTCGGCGTTGACGCTGGATGCCGACGCCCAGGCGGACGCGGTGGGCACGCTCTCCCTGCACGGGCAGACCAGGCCCGTCCGCATCCCCATCACCGTCCGCCTCAGCGAGTCCCGCGGCACACGGACGCTCCTGGTGCGGGGCAACTTCGACGTGACGATGGCCGACTACGGCATCAGCCGGCCGGCCCGACTCTTCCTGAAGCTGGGGACAGTGGCCCAAGTCAACTTCGAGGCAAGCTTCAGCGCGGCCTCGCCGTCCTCGGTGTCCCGGGCGGTGGCCGCCGTGGCGCCCGAGCCGACGACTGCGGCTCCGCCTCGGCCCCCGCCTCCTCCAGCCGTCTCCTTGAATGTGGTGGTCGCCCGGCGGACGAAGCCTCCGGCGCGCGCCCCGGCCTGGGATTTTGCCCTCACCTCGCCGGAGGGACGGGGGGAGCGACTCTTTCGCGACCCGTCGGTGGGAAGCGACCTCAACGCCAACAGCTGCTGGTCCTGCCACAACGTGCACGACGAGCGGACGGGCTTCTTCGATGCGGCTGGCCACGTGCGGTCCAACTCCACGCTCTGGGACAGCGGCCGGCGCTCCACCTACTGGCGCGGCTTCGCCGAGAACCTCGAGCAGGGCATCGACATCTGCGTCCGGAAGTTCATGCTCAAGCCGGCCGGCGCCAGCAAAGAAACGCTCGCCGACCTGGCGGCGTACCTGCGCCGCATCTCTCCCGACGTCCAGCCGCCCCTGGACTACGCGGCCCTGGTGCTGGGACGGACGACGGCCATCGACAGGCCCACCGGCGGAAACGCCGAGCGCGGGGCCCTCCTCGCCGAGCGCCACTGCAACTACTGCCATGCCGAGGGGGCGCTGCGGCCGCCGCTCACGCCAGGGCTGTACGAGGCGGACTACCTGGTGAAGCGCGTCCGGTGGATTGCTGGCCACGACGCCAAGCAGATGCCGCCCCTGGGCATGGACCGGCTGCGGGACAGCGAGCTACGGGACATCGTCACCTACCTGGTCGGCGACGACACCACCCGCATCTTCCACCGGAAGCCGAAGGGCGTCATCGCTCCGCGCTCCGAGGCGGCCCACCCGGCCACCCCCGTCGCAGCCCGGTAGACGGGTCCGAGGACGGCGAAGGCCTGTGCCTCCGAGCTGGCCGGACAACTGTGCATTGCCGCTCGCATAAGCCTCGGCCACAACGCTCCCGTTGAAAACCGGCGGGCCTCCCAAGGCTGGCTCAACGTCGGCACAATACTGTATGCCCGCAAGTGCCGGGGAGCCGCCGGACGCCCGAGGAGCCGCCGATGTCGCTGGACATCTCCATCACCCGGTCCAAAGAGGTGCGTCCGAGGCCGCCGGCGAGCGACCTCGGGTTTGGCCGCTTCTTCACCGACCACATGTTTCTCGCCGACTACGACGCCGGCACCTGGAGCCATGGCCGCGTCGTCCCCTATGGCCCCTTGCCGCTGGACCCGGCGGCCGCAGCGCTTCACTACGGGCAAACCCTCTTCGAAGGGATGAAGGCCTACCACTCGAAGACGGGCCGGGCGCTCGTCTTCCGTCCCGAGCTGCACGCGGCGCGCCTCAACGCCAGCGCGGAGCGGCTGTGCATGCCGACGCTGCCCGAGGCCGACTTCCATGCCTCCCTCCGCGCGCTCCTGGAGGTTGACCGGGGCTGGATTCCGGATGCTCCCGGGACGGCGCTCTACATCCGCCCGACGATGATTGCCTCCGAGGCCTTCCTCGGGGTGAGACCCGCCCGCCGCTACACCTTCTTCATCATCGCCTCCCCGGTGGGAAACTACTGGGGGCCGAAACCCACTGCCTTGAGGCTGTGGGTCGAGACGGAGGCGGTGCGCGCGGCCAAGGGCGGCATCGGCGCCGCGAAGGCCGGCGCCAACTACGTCGCCAGCCTCGTCACCGCGGAGCGCGCCAAGGCCCAGGGCTACAGCCAGGTGCTGTGGCTCGACTCCACGCACACCCACGTCGAGGAGGTGGGGACGATGAATGTCTTCTTCCGCTTCGGGGACACGGTGGTGACGCCGCCCCTGGACGGCTCCTTCCTGGCCGGCATCACCCGGGACTCGGTGCTGACGTTGCTGCGGCGCTGGAAGGTCCCCGTGGAAGAGCGCCCGGTGGCGATGACCGAGGTGGTGGAGGCCTACGACAAGGGCCAGCTCAAGGAAGTGTTTGGCACCGGAACGGCAGCCGTCGTCTCGCCGGTGAGCGAGCTCACCTGGGGGAAGCGTTCCCTGAAGCTCGCCGACCAGCGCGGGGAAGTGGCCGAGCGCGCCTTCCGGGCCATCACCGAGCTCACCGGGCGCGGTGAGCCGGATGCCGAGGGCTGGCTGGTCGAGATGTGACTGCGCGGCGCACCGTCGACGTGGCCATCGTCGGGGGCGGCGCCAGCGGAACCCTGCTTGCCATTCAGCTACTGAGGAGAGCACCGGCCGGCTTCCGGCTGTTGCTACTGGACAGGTCCGGGGACTTCGCCCGCGGTGTCGCCTACCGCACCGAGGAGGCAAGCCACATCCTCAACGTCTCGGCGGCGCGGATGAGCGCCCTGGCCGACGAGGAGGGACACTTCCTCGCCTGGCTCCGAAGGCGCGACCCGAGCGCCGGGCCGGACACCTACGCCGCCCGGCACCTGTACGGCGACTACCTCGTCGAGCTCCTCACCGAGTCCGAGCGCCGCCCGGCCTCGGGCGTGGAGCTCGAGCGCCGTGTGGCCGAGGTCCGTGACGCGAAGCCGGTGGAGGGAGGCATCTCGCTTCGCTTCGCGTCCGGGGCCGATGTCCTGGCCCGGCACGCCGTGCTCGCGCTCGGAAACCCGCTTCCCGCTCCGCTGCCCGCCTCGGCCAGCGTCCACTCTCGCGTCTGGCAAGCGCCCTGGCCCCGCGAAGGCGTCTGGCCTTCACCGGAGGCGAGCGTCCTCCTGGTGGGAGCTGGCCTCACCGCCGTCGACTGGGTGCTGGCGCTCGCCGCGCACGGCCACAAGGGACGCCTCTACCTTCTCTCGCGGCACGGACTCTTGCCCAACGCGCACCTGTCGCCCACGGAGACGCCGCTCGAGCATCTGGAAATACCCCGGGGGAAGGTACGCCCGTTGCTGCGCGCGCTACGTGCGGCCGCCGACAAGGCCCACGGACACTGGCGGCCGGTGGTGGACGCCCTTCGCCCGCTGGCGCAGGAGCTGTGGCACTCCCTGGGCGAGCCCGAGCGCCGGCGCTTCTCCCGTCACGTCCGGACGCAGTGGGAGACGCACCGGCACCGCCTGGCCCCGGAAGCCGCCGTCCGGGTGGAGGCCCTGCGCGCCTCGGGCCAACTCGAGGTCCGCGCCGGGCACCTCGTCGGCCTCACCTCGACGCCATCCGGCGTCGAGGCCCGTTACCGTCCTCGCGGCGAGAGGCTCGAGCGAGGACTGGTGGTGGACCTGGCCATCAACTGCACCGGCCCCGAGGGCCATTCCTCGCACCCCGACGCCTTGGTGCGCGCTCTCTTGGAGAGGGGCCTGGCCCGTCCCGGCCCGCTGGCACTGGGACTCAGTAGCGACACCGAAGGCGGCCTTCTCGACGCGCACGGCCAGCGGCAGGGGCGACTCTGGACGCTGGGCCCGGTACGGCGCGGCGACCACTGGGAGTCCACTGCCGTCCCCGACATCCGCCTTCAGGCCGCCGCGTTGGCAGGGCTCCTCCTAAAGGACGGCGACGGGACGTCCGCCGGGCAAGCGCCCAGGTGACAGGGCGGCCTGGCGAGGAGACTGCTTCTTACGGGGAAGTCGCTGCGCCGCCTCCCGAGGCCGACGTCAGGGGCTCTCGGGTGCAGCGTCCGTCGCGTCCGGGGCCACGTGTCGTCCTGGCTCCTTGACGTCGGTGGCGCGGACGGCATGGACGGGGCCACGGCGAACCGTCTCGGGGAGCGCTCGAACCACGTCCCACGCCAGCGCGGTACTCACCGCGTCGAAGGCCAGCGCCAGCACCAGCGCCACCACCGTCAGCCGCAGGAGTGAAGGCTGCGCCAGCTGCGTCCTTGCAGTGGACTCCTCCGGGAATGTGCGTGCATTCGCCATACGTGAACCGCCTACCTACAAGACGCTCGAATGCGTCTCCTATTTACTGCTCGCGACTGAAAGGTCTCGCAAGCTCCAGGCCAGCCTTCTCCTTTCAATAACCCCGAGCCTTTCGGAAGGTTGGGCCCTGGGAAATGGAAGAAGCTTTCACTCCGGGCGTGAGAAACCCTCGAACTTTGGGCCAGTTTTCGGCGGCGTCAAAAACGTCCGCGGCCATCAGAGGCGCCCTCCCCGAGGCCCAAGGGTCGAGTGCGACTCGGCAAGCCCGCAAGAAATCCAGGGGCACATTTCGGCCTGAAAACCCTCCCCTGGAGCGGGCCTGGACGCCCGCCGCTCCGCGGCCGGAGGGCCTTCCTGCGACCCTCGTCCAGGGCTGAAGGGGAGCGTCCGCGTTCGGAGAATGCCCGGGTTCACCTTTTCTCGGGCATCCTCCGGCGGTCCAGCGGCGAGTGGACTTGCGCGCAAACGAGGGGTCAAAGGGCAAATGCGGGGACTTGCTGGCTCGACCCTCCTCCTGGCGTCGTGTCTCCTCTGCGCGCTTCCCGCCCGGGCTGCTGACGGGGTCGCCTTGCCCGGCGGCATCGTCCTTCACGGCGCGGTGGACGTGTACGGCGACGTGAATTTCAACTTCCCCGACGACCGCGACAACTGGTTTCCCGAGGTGGGCACCACCGCGAAGAAGGCCAACGAGTTCTCGCTCAACCTCGTGTCCATCGACTTGTCGAAGGACGCCGAGCCCGTGGGCTTCCATCTCTGGCTGGCCGCCGGGACGGGAGCCACCGTGGTGCATCAGGCGGAGCCGGCCGGCCCCATCGGCGGCGTCAACGTGTGGCAGTACGTCCAGGCGGCCAGCGTCTCGGCGAAGGTGCCCCTGGGAAAGGGGCTCCTCATCGAGGGCGGCATCATGCCCAGCTTCCTCGGCTTCGAGGGGCTGGCCTCGTGGACCAACTGGACTTACACCCGCAGCTACAGCTCCGAATTCTCGCCCTACTACGAGGCCGGCCTGCGGGCCGCCTATGCCTTCGACGAGCACCTGGCCGCCCAAATCCGCGTCCTCAACGGCTGGCAAAGCATCGGGGATGTGAACAACGCCAAGTCCTACGGTGCCCAGGTGGCGCTGACGTACGAGCGCTGGAGCCTCACCGTGAATGGCTACGCCGGACCGGACCTGCCCAACGACGATGTCGACTGGCGCTTCTTCGGCGACATCATCGCCACCGTCACCCCCTGGGCCCGCCTTCAATTCGTCGTGGAGATGAGTGGTGGCACCCAGCAGGAGCACGACGCCCCGCACGCGAAGTGGGCGGGGCTGGCACTCTACGGACGCTGGACCATCCTTCCGCAGCTTGCGGCGGTGCTGCGAGGCGAGGTGTACCGGGACGCGCAGGGCCTCTTGAGCGGAGCCCGACAGACGCTCGCCGAGTGCACGGCGACGCTGGCCTACACCCCGTGGCCGCCACTCGTGCTCAAGCTCGAGGGCCGCTACGACCATTCCACGGCCAACGTCTTCGACGGCACGCTGCTCCCGTCCGGCCAGGGTCCGCAGAAGCTGCCCACGCAGACGCTCATCCTTCTCGGAGCCGTGGCCCAGTTCTAGGCGTCGGCGCTTCGCTTCAGGGGCAATGAGGCGTGGGCAGAAGGCCGTGCAGGCGGCTCAAGTCGCATTGCGTCCTGCAATGAAATGGATGGGTGGGCCCGAGGAGTCGTGCCGCCGCAGGCACGGAGGGCCTTCTGGCACGGCACTTGCGATGCCCTCCGAGGACGCCTGCGCATGTGCAGGTCTTCTCTCTTCACAGTTTCCTCTCACCCAGGGCCTGGACCTCTCGATGCTCCCCACGACGCTCCTCACGATGCTTTTGTGCTCGGCCCCGGACGCACCCGCGCCCTCCGCCGAGCCAGCATCGGCTCCGCCGATGGCGAGCGACGCGGGAGTCGCAGCGCCGAGCGACGACGGCTTCTTCACCCGCTTCGGCAAGGCCTACTGGGGAGACTGGACGGGGACGCTTCCCAGCCAGCCGGAGGCACCGTCCCGCGGCTATCCGCCGGCGGTGAGCAACCCACCCTTCCCCTTCGACTACTGGCCGGTGGGAGGCACGCCCACCATCGGCGCCCCCAACGCCTCGTGGTCTCCGCTGATGGCCGCCATCTACGGTGGGCCCGGCGGGGACGCGTGGAAGGCGAGCGGCATCCGCATCTACGGCTGGCTCAACGGCGGCTTCAACATCAGCAGCTCGCGGCAGAGCGGCTTTGCCAATGCGCCGGCGGCCTACTACGCCGTCTCCAACGCCTGGCAACTCGACCAGTTCACCCTGTACGTCGAGCGCAAGCCGGACACGGTGCAGACCGACCACTTCGACTGGGGGTTCCGCATCGCGAACCTCGTCGGTTACGACTACCGCTACACGACGATGAAGGGCGTCTTCAGTAACCAGCTGTTGGTCGACAACAACCGCATCGGCTACGACCCGGTGATGTTCTACCTGGACCTCTACTGGCCCCTGCTCGCCGGCTTCAACGTGCGCATCGGCCGCTACATCTCGGTCCCGGACATCGAAGCGCAGCTCGCTCCGGACAACTACACCTACAGCCACTCGCTCCTCTACACCTATGACGCCTATACGCAGCTGGGCGTCATGCTGACGCTGAAGCTGGACGACCACTGGCTCTTCCAGCTCGGACTGTCCTCGGGCAACGACATCGCCTTCTGGGTCAAGGGCGCGGGCGCGCAGCCGACGCTGACGGCATGCCTCTCGTACACGTGGACGGAAGGCAAGGACAACGTCTACCTCTGCGCCAACTCGGTCAACAACGGGCAGTACGGCTACAACAACGTGCAGGCGTACTACGCCACCTGGTACCACAAGTTCGGAAACGGCCCGTTCCACATGTCCACCGAGGCCTGGTACCAGTACGAGGAGAACGTCCCGAGCATCTTCGTGCCCAACAACCCGGCGCTCATCGCCGGTGCCAACGGTGCCTGGTGCGCCTCCGGCCAGACGAAGTGCTTTGCCCCGGAGTGGGCCGCCGTCAACTACCTCGAGCTCCGGCTGTCTGGCTCCGACGCCCTGCAGCTGCGCAACGAGTACTTCGACGACATCAAGGGCCAGCGGACGGGGTTTCAGAACCAGTACTTCGAGACGCTTCTCTCCTTCACCCACTGGATTGGAAACACCATCATCATGCGCCCCGAAATTCGTTACGAGCACGCCTTCGAGCGCGCGGCCTACGACAACGGGACGAAGCAGGACCAGGCCGTCTTCGCCTGCGACTTCATCGTCAAGTACTGAGAGCCGCTCGCGGCCCAGGGGCAGGGGCCTCCCGCGCCGAGGGAGGCTTCTTCGACGCCCGTGCAAATTGCACGAGCGCGCGAAGCACGCTCTTGCACTGCGCAATGGAGCACGCCTTCCGGGGCGCCCCTTCCGGGAGCCGTCCGTTGGCGCAGACCGTGCATCGAGACACCTTCCGAGGAGCACGCCCTTGCTGGATTTGATTTTCGTCGTCGCCACCGTTGCCTTCTTCGTCGCGGCCTTCGCCTACGTGCGGGCCTGCGACCGGGTGTGAGGAGCAAAGCCGTGACGTTCGACTACTGGGTTGGTGCAGCCGTTTCGGTGCTCCTCGTCGCCTACCTCCTCTACGCGTTGCTCCGGCCGGAGCGCTTCTAGGAAACCCCATGACGCCCGTCGGATGGATACAGGTGCTCGTCTTCGCCGCGGTGGTGCTCGCCGTCACCCGGCCCCTGGGCGCCTACCTCTTCCGCGTCTACGAGGGCCCGCAGCCGCTCCCCCGGGTGCTCGGCCCAGTGGAGCGCGGTCTCTACC
>Ga0302326_10008220_pt1 | contig 23063 bp, 17 predicted proteins | sample Palsa_T0_3_FD_202264 | JGI IMG/M metagenome (GOLD analysis project Ga0302326, IMG submission 202264) | Peat permafrost microbial communities from Stordalen Mire near Abisko, Sweden - Palsa_T0_3 | ecosystem: Environmental > Terrestrial > Soil > Palsa > Peat permafrost | place: Sweden: Abisko... | reverse complement strand
GCGCCCGTGCTTAGTGGAGGAAACATTTATGCAGGAAGCCTTTTTGGGAATGGGTTTTTTCAAATGAACATCACCTATGCCTGCAGTTGCACCGCTCCGTCGCTAAAAGCTCCACCATCCGGCGGTTTATGAACCTTAGTATTCCATTTTCCGCAGGCTGGGGGCTTTGAACCAGGTGGCAAGGACCACGGCGATGGTCATACACCCGCCGAAGACAACGGAGGGAACCACGCGCAACAGTTTGGCCATTACCCCGCTCTCGAATTGCCCCAGCTCATTGCTGGAATTGATGAACATGGAATTAACGGATGAGACCCGTCCGCGCATCGGGTCAGGGGTTTTCAGCTGAACAATAGTTCCGCGGATCACGACACTGATCCCATCCAGCATTCCGCTGCATAGGAGGGCGAAGAAAGATAGCAAATAAAGTTTGGACAAGCCGAATACGATAATGCAAACCCCAAATCCAAAAACCGCATAGAGCAGCGTTATTCCCTGCCGGCGTTTCAGCGGCCATAGAGTAAGTGAAGTGATCATGATGATGGACCCGATATCATCGGCCGCGTTGAGCCATCCGAAGCCGATAGGGCCTACGCGCAGGATATCGCGGGCATAGACCGGTATCAGGGCCACTGCGCCACCGAACAGTACCGCAAAGAGGTCCAGCGCCAGTGCGCCAAGTACTTCTTTGGTTTGTACAACGAAACGCAGCCCTTCTTTTATACTTTCCCAGGTCTTCTGTTCGCCGGTGACCATGATCTGTTTGGGGGCAATACTGAAAAAGCAAAACCAGGCGATGGCTGCATACAGGCCGACAATGCCGAAGGCGAAAAGGTAGGTGGTGTGGGCGATGAGGAAGCCGGCCGTGGCGTGGCCGGTGACGGATGCGAATAAAAAGGCGCTGGTGTTGACGGTGACGGCCCCCGGCAGTTTATCCTTCGGCACGATCTGGGCGATGATAGCATTCAGGGCAGGCCCGGCAAAAGCGCGGATGACGCCGGTGCAGAAGATGATGAAGTAGATCAGCCATTGAATCCAGTGGCTTTGCAGGGAGCGCAGGACCGGACCGAAGGAAAGGGCAAGCAGCCCCGCCACGCACAACAGGTAACAGGTGGTGGTGCGCAGGAGGAGTGCCCGCTTGTCGCTCTTATCGATCACATGCCCCGCATATAGCGCCAGGCTAAAAGCAGGCAGGAATTCTGATAGCCCGATCAGCCCGATGGCGAACGGGTTATGCGTGATCTCGTAGATGCGCCATCCGATGATAGTAGTCACCATGCGAAGGGCCATGACATAAAAGAACCGGGCGGTGATAAAAATCCTGTATTCGGGGATGCGTAATATTTCCAGTGCGGTAGGTCTTCGTTCTTCGATCATAAATAGCGCTGTATTTTCTGGTGGCCGGCGCAATACTAAGGTAAAGAAAAATAATGTTGTCCTTCACCGATATCCCTGTCCAGGGCATCGAGTACGACCTTCAGGTGCGCCTTATTATCGAGGAAGTCGGCGTTGCTGACGTCTATGAAAAGGGTCCGGATATTGTGCTGGCGGATATAGTTCGTATAAGCCTCCTGGATATTGAACAGGTAGTCATCCGGTATGGATTGTTCGTAGGAGCGGTTACGCCGCCGGATGTTGGCCTGTAGTTTGCTGACGGGGGCGTGGAGATAGATCAGGATGTCCGGCTGCACAACCTGGGCATTGATAATATCGAATAGTTTCTGGTACAGCCTGAATTCCTGATCCGGCAGGTTGACTTTGGCAAACAGCAGGCATTTGGTAAATAAATAATCGGAGACGGTGACTGATTGAAAGAGGTCGGCTGTATGCACCAGTTCCTTCAATTGTTTATAGCGCTCAGCCATAAAGAACAATTCCAGAGGGAATGCATTTTGGGCAGGGTTTTCGTAAAATTTCGCCAGAAAAGGGTTGTCGGCGAACTGTTCGAGGATCAGGCGTGCGTTATAGTGCCTGGCCAGCATATGCGCCAATGTCGTTTTCCCTGCTCCTATATTCCCTTCTATGGTGATGAAATGGTAGTTCATAAAATCTTTACTTGCAGCGGATCGGTACAGGCCGCCAGCAATTCGCGGATGGACCGGCCGAGCACGGGATGAATAAAAAAGGGTGCAATCTCTTCCATCGGCGTCAGAGCGAACCGCCGGTTTTGTATCTCCGGGTGCGGAATGACTAAGCCAGGCATGGTAATGATCAGATTATTAAAAAAAAGAATATCTATGTCGATGTTCCGGGATCCATATTGGGTTCCTCTTTGACGGCCCATGGTCTTTTCTATGCCCAGCAGGGTCTCCATCCAATCCGGCGCCTCCCGTATGGTAGCCACTTCCAGCGCCTGGTTGAGAAAATCCGGTTGATCGGTCTTGCCCCAGGCGGCGGTCTCATATAGCGAGGATTCGCGCCTGATCTCTCCGCCGGCAGCGATTATACTGTTCCTTGCCGTCGACAGTTGAACGACCCTATCTCCTTCGTTGCCACCTATCAATAAATAGGATATGTTCATAGATTCCTTACTTTCGGGGGCCCAAATATCTTTATTTTTGGCAAATGTGAACTAAAGGCGCGTGAGCCCAATACTCACAGGATAAAAATAATCTTTACATGCGAGGCTTTTTCAAGATTTTTTTTGCGACGTTGCTGGCGCTGATCATTTTTGTAGTGGTCATAGTGATCGTACTGATAGGTGTTGCCGGTACCGTGCTTTCTCCGGACAAGCCGGAGATTGGCAGCAAGGCCGTATTAGTCATCGATCTGGGTCAATCTTATAAAGAGGTGGTGCAGGACAATCCGTTATCCGGTTTGAGTTCTGATGAGGATCAATATGATATCCCGGGTTTGTATGACCTGGTGCGTATCCTCCGCCATGCTGCGGAAGACTCGGCTGTCCGGGGAATCTACCTCAAGTGCAACAGCGATCCCAACGGGTTTGCTTCGAATGAAGAGATCCGCCATGCGCTGGCCGATTTCAAGCGGCACGGTAAATTCATTTACGCCTATGGCGACATGATCCCGCAGAAGGCCTATTACGTCGCCGGCGTGGCCGATAAGATTTACTGCAATCCGAAAGGGGATGTTGAATGGAAGGGGTTTGCCGCTGAGATGATGTACCTGAAAGGGGCGCTGGACAAACTGGAGATACAGCCACAGATCTTTTATGCCGGTAAATTCAAGAGTGCCACAGAGCCTTTACGGGCGGACAGGATGTCGGACGCCAACCGTTTGCAGCTCAGCGAATTGCTGGGGGACTTCTACAACCGGTTATTGTTGTCTACCGCACAGGCCAGGGGGCTCGATACAGCCGTTTTACGCAAATGCGCCAACGAAAACCTGATCCGTCATGCAAAGGATGCCCTGGATTACAAGTTGATCGACGGGCTGAGGTATGACGATGAAGTGAAGGATGAGTTGCGCGACAAGCTGGGGGTGGACAGGCATGCCTACCTGAATTTTGTTCCGCTGGGTAAATATGCCAAGGCGATTAATTTCAAAGCAACCGGAAAGGATAAGATCAGCCTGATCTATGCGGAGGGAGACGTAGTCGATGGAAAAGGCGATCGGGGTGAGATCGGGTCGGATACTTATCGCTGGCTCATCCGCAAGGCGCGTTTCGATAAGGACATCAAGGCTATCGTGCTGCGTGTCAACTCAGGGGGCGGCAGTTCACTGGCCAGCGAGAATATCTGGCGTGAGCTTTCCCTCGCCAGGAAGGAAAAACCGGTCATAGTAAGCTTTGGAGACGTGGCAGCCTCAGGCGCTTATTATTTGTCCTGCGATGCTGACAGCATATTTGCATTACCCGGCACCATTACGGGCTCCATCGGCGTGTTCACGGTCATTCCCAACCTGCAGGGTTTCTTTAAAGATAAGCTGGGGGTCACCTTCGATGGCGTCAAGACCGCCCCGGAGGCGGATGAACTGACCGTCACCAGACCGCTTACCCCCGGAGAAAAAGAATTGATACAAGATGATATCGATACGATCTATCATGATTTCAAGATGCGGGTAGCCAACGGACGCAGCAAATCCATGGACTATATCGACAGTATTGCGCAGGGCCGGGTGTGGAGCGGGACGAAAGGTCAGGCCCTCGGATTGGTAGACCGTACCGGCACGCTGCAGGATGCGATCGACTGTGCTGCCCGGATGGCCGGGACCAGAGACTACCGGCTGGTGGAATCTCCCGAATCCAAGGGTTTCCTCGACAGGCTTCTCAGCAACTATAAGCGGTCGGTTAGTGTCAAAGCCATGAAAGATGAGATAGGGGAGGACAACTATCGCACGTATACCACGTTAAAGAAAATTCGGTCAATGGTAGGCGTTACCCAGGCCCGACTCCCTTTCGAACTTGATATTGAATAAAAGCACTAAAAGAATTCATGCCACAGCAATCCTATAACCAGCTCCGGGCTATGCTGGCGATCACGAAAGGCAGCTTCAAGGCGATCATGCGAAATCCATCGTCTGTCGCATTCAGCATCGGGTTTCCGTTAGTGTTCATTCTTGTATTCGGTTTTATCGGCGGTGGCGGCCCCTCGGTAGCTTTTGCCCTGGCCAACCGGCAGGACACGGGTAATGTCATTATCAGGGGTTTATTGAAGAATCCGATGATGCACCTTTCCGATGAAAAGGATACGGCGGCCATTCGTAAAGACCTGGAGAGAGGAAGGATCGCTGCTGTCGTCACGCTGGATTCGACGCAATCTGCAGCGGGCTTCCGGCAATATATTGTGCATACGCAGACGTCCTCTGCGAGCGGGGATAAATATCCGATCCTGAAGCTGGCGTTGGCGCAGACGTTCGAATATGCCGCAGAAGAACATATGCCCAGGGAATACAGGCCGATCATCATCGATGAATTGCCGATGATCCCCGGACGTGAATATAAGATGATCGATTTCATCCTGCCGGGGATGCTGGGGTTCTCGCTGCTCGGCGCCGCTGTTTTCGGTGTTGCCTTCGTCTTCTTCAGTTTACGGCAGCAACTTGTGCTCAAGCGATATTTTGCCACGCCTATCTCCAAGCTATACATTATCATGGGTGAAGGGCTGGCGCGACTGATCTTTCAGCTGCTGGCGGCCGTGATCATTATCGGGATCGGCAGACTGGTCTTTCACTTTACGCTGATCCATGGCTGGCTGACCTTTCTGGAAATGATCTTTCTGAGCCTGTTCGGGCTGATCGTTTTTATGGGGTTCGGTTTTATTATCAGCAGTGTGGCCAGGAGCGAGAGTACAATCCCGCCCTTTGCCAACCTTGTCACTTTGCCGCAACTCCTGTTGGGGGGGACTTTTTTTTCTACTGATGCCTTCCCGCACTGGCTGGCGCGTATCTGTGAATTTTTGCCGCTGAAGCAGCTCAACGATGCCATGCGGAATGTGGCTTTTGAAGGTGCGCATCTGACGGCCTGCGGCAAACAGCTGGGTATCCTGGCTCTGTGGGCCATTGCTACTTATGCCGTAACAATTAAAGTATTCAAATGGGAATAAAACGGCGCCTTCGGGCTTCCGCAAAAAATAGCCCTCGGCGCCGTATGTCTGATGACGGGCCTTCGGCCACCGGACCTGTGGTCCGGTCACTATGGCGATATATCAAGTTCGCCCTGCTAAGCGCCGTGATCTTTTTCCTCGTGCTGACGGCGATATCCCTTTTATTCCCGAGGGATACGAGGGTCGTCCGGGTCATCAATGTGGCGGCTTCGAGGCAGCGGGTAGCTGCTGCGGTGAGTGATTTTCACACCTGGGGCGAATGGAATGATTTTCTGCAGGCGCCCCTGACGAATATCAAATATTCCTCTCCCTCCGGAGGTGCCGGCGCCTGGCTGCGTGCCGACCAGATGGCAATCAGCATGCTGGCTGCAGACTCCAACGGCGTAACACTGAACTGGGACCTGACCGGGGGCAAGCAATTCAGGGGGGGCATGCAGTTCCTGCCGTCCTTCAATGCCGACAGCCTGACCATCCAATGGTGGTTCGACTTTCATTTTCACTGGTATCCCTGGGAGAAACTGGGCATCCTTGTCTATGACCGTAAACTGGGGCCTGTCATGGAAGAATCTTTGAAAGGATTGAAGCGGTTTGTGGAAAAACCTCTTTAACTTTAAATGCTAATCATTGTTTGTCATTCAAAAAACCACCAATATGCGAGTCATTACAGCAACTTTTTCATTGATAGCCGTTTTCCTGGCTGCGACGACCATTTCTTGCGGGCAAATGAAGGAAGCCCGTGTAAGCCCACACGACACCCTTCACGCGAAGGATTTTACGGTGACCTATGGCCGCCCCTACAAGAAAGGGAGGGACATTTTTGGTAAGCTGGAGCCATACGGAAAAGTATACCGCGCAGGGGCTGATGAGGCTACCCTCATCACTTTTGCGAAGGATGGCACATTCGGCGGCAAGCCGGTCAAGGCCGGCACCTATACGCTGTTCGTCATCCCCAACCCGTCAACCTGGACGATCATCCTCAACTCCCAGTTGGGTCAATGGGGGGCGTTCAAGTATGATCAGTACAAGGACAAGGATGTACTGCATGTCGATGTTCCCGTGGCTACGGAGAGCACACCATTGGAACAGTTCACCATCGCTGAACAAAAGGGGAACCTGACGATTGCCTGGGACGTGGTCAAGGTGGCCGTTCCCGTTCAGTTCTAAAGGTTATCTACGAGTAATTGCGGATACAATGGACCAGGAAATCATAGACCTGGTCCATTTCTTTTTCCGTCATGCAGTAAGGGGGCATGATATACACGGTATTGCCCAGCGGCCGAAGGTAAATGCCGGCTTCCAGGGCTGCGCGGGTAATGTCGGGTCCGATGGCGTTGATATATTCGTCCCGGCCGGTGTTGATCTCGAAGGCCAGGATGGTGCCCAACGTACGGGCATTTTTGACGATGGGGAAAGATCGGAGGGTGTCCAGGAAAACCTGGTGCCGCCGGGACAGTTGCCCGATACGCCGGAGGCAGTCTTCATCCAGCAGCAGGTCCAGGCTGGCCAGCGAGGCACTACAGGCAATGGGGTTGGCGGTAAAGGAATGTCCGTGGAACAAGGTCTTTCGTTTGTCGTCGCTGAGAAAGGCCCGGAAGATCTTTTCCGTAGCGGCCGTGACCCCCAGCGCCATGGTCCCCCCGGTCAGCCCTTTACTAAGGCAGATGATGTCGGCTTTGTGGCGGAGATATTCTCCTGCAAACAGTTTACCTGTACGGCCGAACCCGGTCAGCACTTCATCCGCTATGCACAGGATATCGTGCCGGGCAGCTTCTTCCAATAATTCATCCAGCAGTGCTGCGTCATAGATCCTCATTCCGCCTGCTGCCTGCAGCAGCGGCTCATAGATAAAGCAGGCGATCTCCTGACCTTGCCGCCGGATCTCCGCACGGAGCTGTTCAATATTTTCCGGGGTGGGGGTGTCTATAAAGACTACTTCGAAAAGATAATCCCTGAAGGGGGCAGTGAATACGCTCCTTTCGCTGATACTCATAGCCCCGAAGGTGTCGCCATGGTAAGAATGCCGGAAAGCCAGGATTTTAGTGCGGGCACTGTCCTGGTTACCCCAATACTGAATGGCCATCTTGATGGCGACTTCTACTGCGGTGGAACCATTATCGGAATAAAAAACCCTGGAAAAATCTCCCGGGAGCAGGGGTAGGAGGCGTTCGGCGAGGCTGACGGCCGGTTCGTGGGTAAAACCGGTAAAGATCACATGCTCCAGGCGGCGGGCCTGGTCATAAATTTTTTGAGCTATATAGGGATTTCCGTGGCCATGGATATTGACCCACCAACTGCTGATGGCGTCGATATAGGCATTCCCTTTGTCATCAAATAACAGGCTATCTTTGCCTTGTACGACGGGAATAGGAGGAAGAAGATCTTTATGCTGGGTGTAGGGGTGCCAGATCACCTGCCTGTCCCTTTCCATTAGTGAGGTCGTCATGGGCGCTAATGAGGTCGTCATGCATACAAAGGTACGACTCCGATGCAACGGTTACAGCAATTTGAGTGTCAACAACAATAATAAGGATAGAATGGACCACCACCAATTGGTAAAAGACTGTCTTAGGGGAAATGCGGCTGCGCAAAGGCGGTTATATGACCATTTTGTGGGACCGATGCTCGGGGTATGTTACCGGTATACCAAGTCGATGGTCGATGCGGAAGATGTTTTGCAGGAAGGTTTTATTATGGTTTTCAGGAATTTGTACCAATTCAGCTTTTCCGGGGAATTGGGGGGTTGGATCCGGCGTATTATGGTCAATACGGCCATCAATTACCTTAAAAAGAACAGCCGTTACCAGACGGACCTTTTGTTTACGGACGGGGGACTTCACCCGGTGACGGATGATGATCCCGAAGTATTGCTGAGCACCAAGGAGTTGGCTGAATTGATCCGGCAATTGCCGCCGGGTTACCAGACCATCTTCAATTTACATGCGATAGAAGGATACAGTCATGTCGAGATCGGCAAGATATTAGGCATTAAAGAAGGGACTTCCCGGTCGCAGTATGCCCGGGCAAGGGCTCTCCTGATCAGCTGGATAAACAAATTTTCAGCGGTTAACAAAAACGAAAACAGCTATGCACGACCCAAAGTTTGAAAAAGCGGTGCAGGACAAAATGGAGCAGTTGGAATTTATTCCATCCGACTCCGTGTGGGAAAACATAGAGATAGCCGTGGCGTCACGCCGGCGTCGGGCTGTGCCCGTATTCTTTTGGTCCCTTTTGGCGGGCTTGCTCCTGGGAGGGACAGTTACTGCTATTTACCTGCGGAAGGATACCCACCCGGTGGTCAAAAATGTATCCATCCCCGCCGGGACAGGTGGCATAAAAAATAATCCCTCGACAGCTGATGCTTCCGATGGGCAAGCGAATCCTGGGCCGACAAAAGATATGGCCGTTACGAATCCGACCGGACAGTTGGGGACAAGAACGGCTACCGGCGCCGGCCCTGTTGCTGAAAGAGGGGTGGCCGGTACAAAAGGCAGCGCCGGGGCCCTTGACGGAGCATTTTCCGCTAATGGCGGACACAGGACAAAGATGAGTGGTCACCCTGATGCCGGACGCACGGCCAATGCGACCGAACCTGCCACTGCGGGATTGGCCATTGATGTAACCTCTACCACCGGTGCGGCGCCTGCCATTGATGGGGCTTCCACAACCGGTGCGGCCCGTCAGCATCCTTATTATCACCCGGGGCTAATCAGTTGTGTAGCGGCCATAACGGGGATCAAGGGGCCACGCCTATCTCCGTCTTCTGGAGCGTCAACGGCGGTCAGCGGGATCCCGATACCTAAGCGGCCATGGTCGGCCGGATTTGCGGGAGGCTTTGGCGTCTCATCTTACAATCAATCTTTGCTGAGCAAGGCGACTGCCGTGACTACTGCCAACAGCACTGCTGTTCCATCGTCGTCTTCTCAATATTTCCTTGCAGCCGTCAGGTCCAGCAGTTCAAGTTCCAAAAAGATCACCTCCACCGTAGAGCCCGGTCTTTCCTACTGGGCCGGGGTAGTTGCCCAAAAGCCGCTGAGCGCCAGATGGTCGCTAACACTGGGATTGGACCTGCATTATTATTCTAGCCGCCTTCGTGTCGGGGGAGTGGTGACCACCTATTCTCAGTCGGCCAGTGCCCTGATCGGATCTTCAGCGATCGCGCCCGTGCAGTCCTATCCTTATTATTCAGTCGGAAATGTGCAGGTCTACACCAACCGGTACTATTACCTGGAACTGCCAGTGGCCATGCAATGGCAGATTAACCGCGGCCGTGTCTTACCGCTATTCCTGCGGGGAGGTGTGAGCTTGTCCCGCCTGATGTCATCCAATGGATTGTATTACAATGATCAGTCGGCCGTCTATTTCAAGGATAATTCCGTTATTCAACCTATGCAGGTCAGTTTTACTTCCGGTCTGATGGCCACGTTGCCGTTGCGGGGGATCAGGGTACAGGCAGGGCCTGAGCTGCAGTACGGCGCAACCACCTTGTTGCGAGGCGGGGCCGGGAATGGCCACCTGTTTTATGGAGGGCTACGGGTAGTTGTTATGCGATAATCGCCGCTGCCCCGTCAAAGACGTATGGTCATTTTCTTGCAAATGATCAAATTTTCATCTTCCGGTTGGAAATATATGAGCTTTTTATCTATATTGGAGTCGTTTAACTCCTAATAGAAGCCTACTATGACCCCCCCGAGATCAATTGTGTGCCTGCCTATGATAATATTCCTTTGCCTGCTGCAAGGCTATTGTTCCGCCCAGGACAAATCAATGGTCCAGTTTGGGAATGTTACCCCCGCCAATTTTACTCTTCCCGCCAATCCCATTATCGATAGCAATGCGAGCGCCGTCATTTTGTCGGATGTTGGCAGCGTTCATTTCATAGGCAACAGCCATTCCTGGTTTTCCTATGTGTATCAGCGCCAGACCCGGATTAAGATACTGAACAAAAAAGCTTTTGGCGATTTGGCTACCGTCGTTATCCCGCTGTACAGAGAGGATGAACATGCCGAACTGGTAGATAAGATATCCGCATCGACTTACAACCTGGAGAACGGACAGGTGGTGGTGACCAAACTCGAAAAGGCTGACCTGTTTGAAAACAGGCTGGATAAAAACCGGTTCGAGGAGAAATTTACGCTTCCGGGCGTAAAAGAGGGTTCTATTATTGAATACACGTATACAGTCACTTCTGATTATAATTTCAACCTTCCCCCCTGGGAATTTCAGCGGGAAGGATATCCGTGTCTGTGGAGTGAATACCAGGTGGATATTCCGCAGGCGTTGTTTTATATCATGGTCAGGCAAGGTGTTCATCCGTATGTCATTGACAAGGGCAGCGAAGGCCATGGGTCATATCGTGTGACGAAGCCGGCCGAGAGCGGTTCATTATCTGGTCAGGGTGAAGAACTGATTGTTTCGGCCAACACCGTTCGGCATCATTGGGCGATGAAAGATATTCCTGCCTTTCACAAGGAGCTCTATTTGTCGACCCCGGCGAATTACCTCGACAAGATCGATTTTCAACTGGCCAAGACTTACGACGGACAGGACTACCACGATGTGAAGAGCAGCTGGAAACAGACTACCAAGGAATTGTTGGAGCAGGAGGACTTTGGCAAGCCGCTGAATGAAGATAATGACCAGATCGCCCAAACTTTAGCCCAGCTTGCTTCCGGCAGTTCCGATGCGTTGCAGGAGGCGCGGTCTATTTATTATTATGTAAGCAGCCATTTCACCTGCAATAACTATTATAATAAATACCTGAAGACGACCCTGCGCGACGTCATTAAAAAGAATGGCGGTACGGTAGGGGATATCAACCTGCTGCTGATCGCCATGCTGCGGAAGGCAAACCTGCAGGCCGATCCGGTCATATTGAGCACCCGGGAATACGGTTTCAACCTGGCCACGTATCCCATTCTACAGCGGCTCAACTATGTGATCGCGCGGTTGAAGGTGGACGGGACGGTCTATTACCTGGATGCGGCCCATCCGCAGCTGGGATTCGGTCAACTGGACGGTAACTGTTATAATGGCCATGCCCGGATCATCAGCAATAAGGACTCCGGGTCTGTGTATTTCGAGACCGATTCCCTGAAGGAAAGCAAGACCACGCTGGTGTTGATCAACAATACTGATAAAGGAATGGAAGGTACGCTGGAATCGACGCTCGGCAGAGAAGAGTCCTACCAGTTGCGGCGACGGCTGAGCGGCAAGGACCAAAAGGACTATTTCAAAGATATCCAGACGTCCTGGGGGGAAGACATGGAGATCAGCAATGGCGGCATCGATTCGTTGTCGAGGTTGGAAGATCCCGTTAAGGTCTATTACGATTTCCGCCTTACGCAGACGGCGGGGGCATCGCCGTTGTACATCAATCCCATGATCGGCGAGGGCATGCGTGAAAACCCGTTTAAGGCTGCAGAAAGGAAATACCCGGTGGAGATGCCTTATGTCAGTGATGACATGTATATCTTAAATATGCAAATACCCGATGGATATGAGGTGGATGAGTTGCCTAAGTCCGCCAGGGTAGCATTGAATGGGAATCAGGGAATGTTCGAATACCTGATAGCCAGCCAGGGCAATACGATCCAGCTGCGCTGCCATCTTAAATTGAATAAGGCCAATTTTTACCCGGATGACTATAGCAACCTCCGCGAATTTTTCGGCTATGTCGTCAAGAAGGAGAGCGAGACGATTGTTTTGAAAAAGAAGTAGTACGACCACATTACAGTCAGTCAATGCCCCATCAAAGACGTATGGTCATTTTCTTGCAAATGATCAAATTTTCATCTTCCGGTTGAAATATATGGGCATTTTATCTATATTGGGGCGTATAACTCCTAATATAAGCCTACTATGACCGGTCTGAGAGCAATTGTGTGCCTGCCTATGATAGTATTCCTTTGCCTGCTGCAAAGGTATTGTTCCGCTCAGGACAAATCAATGGTCCAGTTTGGGAATGTTACCCCCGCCAATTTTACCCTTCCCGCCAACCCCATTATCGATAGCAATGCGAGCGCCGTCATTTTGTCGGATGTTGGCAGCGTTCATTTCATAGGCAACAGCCATTCCTGGTTTTCCTATGTGTATCAGCGCCAGACCCGGATTAAGATACTGAACAAAAAAGCTTTTGGCGATTTAGCTACCGTCGTTATCCCGCTGTATAAGGAGGATAAACATGCCGAATTGGTAGATAAGATAACCGCATCGACCTACAACCTGGAGAACGGACAGGTGGTGGTGACCAAACTGGAGAAGCCCGATCTGTTTGAAACCAGGCTGGATAAAAACCAGTTCGAGGAGAAATTTACGCTTCCGGGGGTAAAGGAGGGTTCTATTATTGAATACACGTATACGATCACTTCCGATTATGATTTTAATCTCCCCTCCTGGGCGTTCCAGCGGGAAGAATATCCCTGTCTATGGAGCGAATACCAGGTCGATATTCCGCAGGCATTGTTTTATGTCCTGGTGAAGCAGGGAGTTCACCATTACGTCATTGACAAGGGTAGTGAAGGTCATGAATCTTTTCCGATGGTATCGACATATGCGGGCAGTTCTTACGCAGGTACGGGGCAACAGTCACACTTTTCAGCGATAGCCAACACCGTTCTGCATCACTGGGCGATGAAAGATATCCCGGCCTTTCATGAAGAATCCTATTTGTCGACCCCGAAGAATTACCTGGACAAAATAGAGTTTCAACTGTTCAAGATTCACAATGGGGAGGAATTTACTGACGTGGCGAACAATTGGAAACAGACGACTGAGCAATTGCTCGAACAGGGAAATTTCGGTCTGGCGCTGAATGAAGAAGATGACCTGGTCACCCAAACGTTGGATACGCTTACTTCCGGCACCTCCGATCCGTTGCAGAAGGCGCGGGCCATTTACTACTATGTGAGCAGCCATCTCATCTGCAATGACTATAATATTGTCCATCTGACGACAAATCTTCGCGATGTGATGAAAAAGAATGGCGGTACGGTAGGGGATATCAACCTGCTGCTGATCGCCATGCTGCGCCAGGCGGGAATACAAGCAGACCCGGTCTTACTGAGCACCCGTGAACATGGTGTCAACCTCGCCACCTATCCCATCATTCAGCGGCTGAACTATGTGATCGCCCGCCTGGTGATCTACGGGAATATCTATTACGTGGATGCGGCCCATCCGCAGTTGGGATTCGGTCAACTGGCCGGAAACTGTTATAATGGCCATGCCCGGATCATCAGCAATAAGGACTCCGGGTCGGTGTATTTCGAGACCGACTCCCTGAAGGAAAGTAAGACCACGCTGGTGCTGATGACCAATACCGACAAAGGAATAGAAGGCACGCTGGAATCGACGCTCGGCAAAGAAGAGTCCTACCAGTTGCGGCGGCGGCTGAACGGCAAGAACCAAAAGGACTATTTCAAAGATACCCAGACGTCCTGGGGCGAAGACATGGAAATCAGCAATGGCGCCATCGATTCGTTGTCGAGGTTGGAAGATCCCGTTAAGGTCCATTACGATTTCCGCCTGACGCAGACAGCGGGGGCATCGCCGTTGTACATCAATCCCATGATCGGCGAGGGCATGCGTGAAAACCCGTTTAAGGCTGCAGAACGGAAATACCCGGTGGAGATGCCTTATGTCAGAGATGACATGTATGTCTTAAATATGCAAATACCCGATGGATATGAGGTGGATGAGTTGCCTAAGTCCGCCAGGGTGGCATTGAACGGGAATCAGGGAATATTCGAATACCTGATAGCCAGCCAGGGCAATGTGATCCAACTGCGCTGCCAACTTAAATTGAATAAGGCCAATTTTTACCCGGATGACTATAGCAACCTCCGGGAATTTTTCGGCTATGTCGTCAAGAAAGAGAGCGAGACGATCGTGTTGAAAAAGAAGTAGTACGACCAATCATAACCTAAACCATCGATATTATTATGACCATTCAAAACTACTCCTGCTTTATTCTATCCTGCCTTATTCTGGCGGGTACGGTTGTTCATGCACAAGACAAAATGCCCGTTAAGTTCGGTAAGGTAACGCCCCAGGATTTCACCGTTACGGCCGGCAATATCGATTCAGCTGCCGATGCCGTCGTGGTGGCGGATTTTGGGACGTCTGCCTTTGTCGGCAATACAAGAGGCTATTTCAATATTGAATTCCACCATTCGAAAAGGATCCGGGTCATGACAAGGAAAGGATTCGACGCGGCTATTATCAGCATCCCGTTATACACCACAGATAAGGAGACAGAAAAGGTAGAAGGTTTACGGGCCAGTACCTATACCCTGGAAGACGGAAAGGTAATAGAGACGAAACTGGATAGTAAATCCATCTTTGTGAACAAGATCGGCAAGAACGAGATCGAAGAGAAATTCACCTTTCCCGCATTGAAGGAGGGCGCCATTCTGGAATACTCCTATACCCAGGTTTCGCCTTTCTTATTTGAATTGCAGCCGTGGGCTTTTCAAAGTCAGTATCCCTGTCTGTGGAGTGAATACCAGGTGGAAATGCCTGATTTTTTTAAATACGTTACCCTGAGCCAGGGCTATCTGCCTTTCAAGGTCAATGCGAAAGATAGCCGGCAAGTAAATTTTAAGGTGACGATACCCGGCGGGGCAGACAGGGACGACAACGAAACTTTCGACGATAATGTCGTGACGCATCGTTGGGTGATGGCCAATATACCTGGACTGAGAGAGGAGGGATATACGACGACTGTCTCGAACTACATTTCAAAAATAGATTTTCAGATGTCGGGTATTCGGTTTCCCTTTCCCGGCAGCTTGTATAAAGATGTGATGGGGAACTGGCAGAGTTTCAGCGAAGAGCTGCTGAAGGACAATGATTTTGGCGCAGACCTGGACCGGAACAATTCCTGGTTGGACGACGACATGAAAACGATCACCAAAGGGGCGACCGGCAGCCTGGAAAAAGTCAAAAAGATCTATACGTATGTCAGGGACAATTTTACCTGTACTTCCAACAGCGGCCTCATGCTCAGCAGCCCGTTGAAGACTGTCTATAAAACCAGGAGCGGCAACGTCGCTGATCTTAACCTGCTGCTGGCGGCCATGCTGGTACATGAAAAAATCCAGGTGGATCCCGTCATTTTGAGTACGAGGTCACATGGTTTCACGAATGAGATCTATCCGTTACTGAGCCGCTTTAATTACGTGGTCAGCAAGGTCGTCATCGATTCTACCGAGTATTATCTCGATGCCAGCGATCCCTGGCTGGGATTCGGGCAGCTGCCGGCTAGATGTTACAATGGCTATGCGCGGGTGATCAATAAGGAGACGCCTTCCTATGTCGTATTCGATGCCAATGCAAGGCGGGAGGGGAAATCAACGCTTGTTATGATCAGTAATGATGAAAAGGGTGGCCTGACAGGCAGTTTCCAATCTTCACCAGGCTACGATGAAGCGTTGGAAATGCGGCACAGGATCAAAGCGCATGGTCAGCAGGATTTTCTGAAAAATCTTCAGACGGCCTATTCCAGCGATGCGGTGGTTTCGAACCTGCAGTTCGATTCCCTGCTGCTGCCCGAACAACCGCTGGAGGAGGACTACGATTTCCGGCTGACACCCGATACGGCAGCCAACATCTATTATTTCAACCCGATGATGGGAGAAGGGTATAAGGAAAACCCCTTTAAGTCGGCCGAAAGGCTTTATCCGGTGGAAATGTCCTCTGCGATGGATGAAACCTATACCCTGACGATGGATATCCCTAAGGGGTATGTGGTGGATGAGGTGCCGAAGTCGGCCAAGGTGTTATTCAATACCGACGAAGGCTTCTTTGAATACCTGATCGTCAAGGATGACCAGCGCATCCAGTTCCGTTCCCGGATCAAGCTGGTTAAGGCTACTTATAAGCCGGAAGATTATGCCACCTTGCGCGATTTCTTCGGTTTTGTGGTGAAGAAAGAAAGTGAACAGGTCGTTTTTAAAAAGGTAAAGTAAGTATATGAAAGTGATCCTATCCTGTTTGTTGCTGGCTGCATCTTGTTCGCTAAGGGCGCAGTCTTATAATGTCGCATTGATCCCCGATTCGCTGAAAAAAGATGCACGGGCCGTCATGCGGGAGCAGGAATATATCCTCGAGATCAAATCGCCGGAAAAGGCTGTGATGAAAGAGCGGCATGTTTTTACTATTTTAAATGAGAACGGCGATAATATTGGCGGCTATAGCAGCTATTACGATAATTTTACTTCTATTAATTCCATCACAGGTATCCTTTATGATGCTTCCGGTAAGGAAATGAAACGCATCAAAAAAAAGGATATGGATGACCATAGCTATTTAGACGAGGTGACATTGGCAGTGAGCTATAGGTATAAAAGCTATAATTTCTATTGCCGGGTTTATCCTTATACTGTCAGTTACGAAGAAGAAGACGATATGGAGGGAATACTCGCTTTTGATAGTTGGCAGCCTCTTTATTCTTCTGGCATTTCTACCCAGCATAGCAAATATGTCATCATTGCACCGGCGGATTATAAGGTCCGCTACAAACCCGTCAACTGTAGTTTTGAGCCTGTCATCACCTCGTCCGGCGACAAAAAGGTATATACCTGGGAAGTCAGCAATCTGCGTGCCCGTACGACAGAACAGTCGGGACCTGTCTGGCGAGAGATCGAGCCGCGCGTACTGATGGCGCCTTCAGATTTCGAAGCGCAGGGATATAAAGGCAACATGTCTACCTGGATAGACTATGGAAAATTTATCAATCAGCTTAGAATGGGCCGGGATGTGTTGCCGGATGATATAAAAAAGAAAGTCCATGAATTAACCGATCATCTTACCGATACCCGTCAAAAGGTCTATGCCTTATATAATTTCCTGCAAAACAATACGCATTATATTAGCATTCAGCTCGGTATCGGCGGCTGGCAGCCTTTCTCAGCTGATTATGTAGCTACCAAACGGTATGGTGATTGTAAAGCTTTGTCGAACTATATGGTCGCCCTGCTGCAAGAGGCGGGTATCGACGGAAGATATGTGATCATCTATGGAGGACGTGATATGCCGGACCTTGTTGGCGACTTTCCTTCTTTGCAGGGGAATCATATCGTCACCTGTGTGCCGCTGGGTAAAGATTCGATATGGCTGGAATGCACCAGCCAGACAGAATCTCCCGATTTTATGGGCAGTTTTACCGGCAACCGCAATGCTATCCTGATCGATGCGGATGGTGGCCATATCGTTCACACTCCTTCTTATTCTGCGGCCGACAATCTCCAGTGCCGGGTCGTCGACGCATCAATCAATGAGGAAGGCTTGCTTGATGCAAATGTCAAAACGAAATACACCGGTCTCCGGCAGGAATATCCTCATGATCTGATGGATGAGTATCCCCAGGACCAACGGGAAAAAAGACTCCAGGAACGTTTCGACCTGCCTACTTATAAAGTGGATAAGAGCAGTTATTCAGAACAAAAAGGCACTATTCCTGTAGTCGACGAATACCTGCATGTGCTGAGCCCGAACTACGCTACCATTTCAGGCAGGCGGCTGTTTATCAACCCTGACCTGCTCGACAGGAGCCGTTACCGGCTGCCGGCAGATTCCGTCCGGCACTATGATTTTATCAATAAGGAAGCCTTTACGGAGATCGACAGCGTGACTATTAAAATACCATCCGGTTATCAGCCCGAGGCAATGCCGGAAGATATCCGGATCGACTGCAAATTCGGCAAATACAGTGCCTCGGTCAAGGTTGCCGACGACAGGATCATCTATTACCGGCGCTATGAAAAATCCATCAACCGCTTTCCACCGTCGGACTATCCGGACCTGGTAAAATTTTATGAGCGGTTATACAAGGCCGACAACAGCCGGATCGTGCTGGTGAAAAAATCTTAGTTGCAACTGCTGGTCAACTGGGCACTGATCAGGTTCATCATGTTCTCGCCGATCGGCTTTTTGTCCTCTTCGGGTTTCAGTTCGAGGAGGATGGCGGCATAGTGTCGGCATTTGTCGATGTAGGAGAAGCAGCCCTCAAGACTGGGAGAGGTCCACACCGTGCCGCTGCCATTGGGGCTAAGGATATAATTACCGAGACCGATCTTTGCACCCTGCAGATCCTTTGGAATGTATTTCACCGGCAAACTGGCGAACTGAGGCGACTCAAGCTCTTCAACGGATTTGACACTGAGGACGCGCTTGTCGCCTACCATCCCGCTGTCCAGCAACATGGCCATAAAGGCGATATAATCATTGGCAGTTGACATGGCGCCGCCGGACGGATCGGGCGCTCCGCCGTTCTGGTTATCGAATGTCGTTCCCCGCATTTTCAAGGGCCTCACGATACGCTCGGACATCAATCGCTCGAAAGGCTTTTTGCCGACTACTTCGCATACCCGGGCAGCAATGTCAAAACCCAGACTGCTGTAAAAGAATTCGGTGCTTGGATTGGTGCCAATATCTCTTTTGGAGGCGATTGCATTAACGGCATCTTCCAGCGTTTCGTATTTAACCTTCTCCAATGCCTTTTTGATGCCCTGATCCACCTTGATGCCCAGGGTACTGGTCAGGCAATTCCGGACGGTGATATATCCCTTCATGTATTTCCCGAACATCGGAATATACTTCGTGACCTTGTCGTCCAGGGAGAGCTTGCCTTCGTCCACAAAGGTCATGACCAGCGCGGCCGTCATCCAGTCCGCCGCGCCGGCAATAGGAGCGGGGGATTTGGGGCTGAAATCATCTGAGCCCTGGTGCTGGTAAAGGATCTTGCCGTCCTGCCAGACGACGACGGCGAAGTCATTGCCCAGGTCCTTTTTATTCTGCTTAAGTAATTGATCTACAGCATCGAATCTATGATCTATCTCCACTACCTTTTTCTGGCTGAAAGCAAACAGACAGAATAGCAGGTGAACCGATAATAAACTGAATGGAAGGCAGATAGACTTAACTTTATATGACATAGTTTCTGGATTGAGGCCTTGGTTTGGATTTTGCGTCACAAGGTTACCTAAACCGGGCACCGCCCGGTTGGCACTCCGGCCTTTGGGCCGGAAGTGCCGAAATTAGCGGACTTGAGACAAAAAATTAAATTATTTCAAAATTTTTTGGCTCAACTTATTTAACCAAAAAAGGAAAACCGACATTATATGAACCTGAACAATTTTACTATAAAGGCGCAGGAGGCGATCGCCCGGGCACAACAGTTGGCCTTTGACGGATCGAACCCTGCCATAGATACGGAGCATCTTATCAAGTCGTTGCTGACGGAAGAAGATTCGCTGGTGGAATTTCTGCTGAAAAAGAACGATGTAAATGTAGCCTTCCTTACCAGTAAACTGGACGAAAGCTTGCAGAAACTGCCCAAAGTCAGCGGGGGCCAGCCGGCACAAACGATCAGCCGTGACATGAATAATGTTCTCCTCCGGGCAGGTTCGGACCTGAAACAATTCGGGGATGAATTCGTCAGCGTGGAGCACCTCCTGCTGGGCATTATGCAGGCCAATGATAACACAGCAAAACTGCTGAAGGATGCCGGGCTGACCGAAAAAGGGTTGATCGCGGCCATCAAGGACCTTCGTAAAGGGTCCACCGTTAATTCCCAGACCCAGGAGACGACTTTTAATGCGCTGAACAAATACGCCAAGAATCTCAACGAACTGGCCCGCCAGGGCAAACTCGACCCGGTCATCGGCCGGGATGAAGAGATCCGGCGGACGCTGCATATCCTGTCCCGGCGCAGCAAGAATAATCCTATCCTGGTAGGAGAACCAGGCGTGGGTAAGACAGCCATCGCCGAAGGGCTGGCCCATCGTATCGTCAACGGCGACGTACCGGAAAACCTCCGGTCCAAAATCATTTTTGCGCTGGACATGGGCCAACTCATCGCCGGAGCCAAGTATAAAGGAGAATTCGAGGAAAGGCTGAAGAGCGTTGTGAAGGAAGTAGCCGGCAGCGATGGGGAGATCGTATTGTTTATCGACGAGATCCATACCCTGGTAGGCGCCGGTGGGGGCGAGGGGGCCATGGATGCCGCCAATATACTCAAGCCTGCCCTGGCGAGGGGCGAGCTGAGGGCGATCGGGGCTACCACATTGAATGAATACCAGAAATTTTTTGAAAAGGATAAGGCGCTCGAACGGCGGTTCCAGAAAGTGCTGATCGACGAACCCAACGAAGAGGATGCTATTTCCATCTTGCGGGGACTCAAGGACAGATACGAGACATATCACCATGTGCGGATTAAAGACGAGGCGATCATCGCGGCAGTCGAGTTATCCCACCGGTATATTACGGACAGGTTCTTGCCCGATAAAGCCATTGATCTCATCGACGAGAGCGCGGCTAAGCTCCGGCTGGAAATGAATTCCCAGCCCGATGAGCTCGACAGGCTGGAAAGATCTATCCGGCAGCTGGAGATTGAGCGGGAAGCCATCAAACGAGAAAAGGATGAAGAAAAACTGCGCGAGCTAAGCTCCGAGATTGGTAACCTGAGTGTCGAAAGAGACACGCTGAAAGCCAAATGGCAGCAGGAAAAAGAGCTGGTGGAAAAAGTGCAGAATGCCAAGGCCGAGATCGAGAATCTGAAATTGGCTGCCGAAAAAGCCGAACGGGAAGGTCAATATGGTCAGGTGGCCGAGATCCGCTATGGCAAGATCAAGGAACAGGAAAAGATCATCGAAAGCTACTCCAACCAACTGGCTACGATCAGTGCCCATTCACGGTTGATGAAAGAAGAAGTCGATGCAGAAGATATAGCGCAGGCAGTAGCCAAGGCAACCGGTATCCCGGTGTCGAAGATGTTGCAAAGCGAAAAGGAAAAGCTGCTCAACCTTGAAGACGAGCTGCACAAGCGCGTCGTTGGGCAGGAAGAAGCCATTGAGGCTGTGGCCGATGCCATTCGCAGAAGCCGGGCAGGGCTGCAGGATCCCAGGCGGCCTATCGGCTCGTTCATTTTCCTGGGGACGACGGGTGTCGGTAAAACCGAATTGGCCAAGGCCCTGGCCGAATATCTTTTCGATGATGAAAGCATGATGACCCGCATCGATATGAGTGAATACCAGGAAAAGCACGCGGTAAGCCGGCTGGTTGGCGCCCCTCCGGGTTATGTGGGATATGATGAAGGCGGCCAGTTAACCGAGGCCGTCAGGCGCAAGCCCTACAGCGTGATCCTGTTGGATGAGATCGAAAAGGCCCATCCCGACGTTTTCAATATCCTTTTGCAGGTGCTGGACGACGGGCGGTTAACAGATAATAAAGGCCGGGTGGTGAATTTCAAGAATACGATTATCATCATGACCAGCAATATGGGCAGCCAGATCATCCAGGCCAATTTTGAGGATGTGACGGAAAAGAATCGCGAAGAGGTCATGGATAAGACCAGGACGGAAGTCGTGGACCTGCTGAGGCAGACCATCCGGCCGGAATTCCTCAACCGGATCGACGAGATCATCCTTTTCCAGCCCCTGCTGAAGAGCGAGATCAAAGGAATTATCCGCATCCAGTTGGAAAACCTACAGCGCATGGTGGCCAAGAACGGCATTAACCTGCAGTTCAGCGATTATGCCCTGGATTACCTGGCGGAGAACGGCTTCGACCCCCAGTTCGGCGCCCGGCCCCTGAAGAGGCTGATCCAGAAGGAAATTGTTAATCAATTGAGTAAGAGGATATTGGCCGGAGATATCGATCGTAGTGTGCCGGTGCTGGTAGATGTTTTCGACGGGGTAGTCGTTTTTCGTAATGAGACCCCCCACCTGGAAAGGACGGACGGCGTTATTAAATAGAGAGGTGTGTTAAATTAGGGATTTTCCGATATAAAAAGGGTTTTTTTCAGACAAACTGAACTAAATTGGCCGGGATATGTTATAAAGATGATATATGAGAGCAAAAGAAATACCTGAGATCATTCCGACGAAGGAAGTTTTTGTAGGCGATCCGAAAGCCACGGTTACCCTGATGGAATATGGCGACTATGAAAGCGAGGCGTGTGCCAAGGTCAATGAAGTAGTGGAAAAGCTGTTGAAGCAGTTTGACGGCAAGCTGAGATTCAATTTCCGCCACTTTCCGCTGACCCGCATCCACCAGCATGCCATGAAGGCGGCTGAAGCCTCTCTCGGAGCGGCACAGGAAGGCAAGTTTTGGGAGATGCATACTATGTTGTTTGCGCACCGCAGGCGGCTGGGTGCGATCAGCCTGCGGGAATATGCCAAGGATTGCGGGGTCGTCAATAAGAAGTTCCTTGATCACCTGGTCAATTCCACCTATGGGTGGCAGGTCAAAAGCGACTTGCTGGAAGGATTGGATAAAGGAGTCAGAGATGTACCGGCCTTTTTCATCAATGATGTGTTGTTTACCGGTAAACCTACTTACGACAATCTGCGTAAGGGTATCGAAGAGGCCATCAAACAAAAAAAGAAGAAGCCATCCGCCAAAGCGAGGGCTTAAAAAGAATTATATTTATTCCAGCCGGTTCAGAAGATGTGTCTGAACCGGTTTCTTTTTTTGTTAACTTGTCGATGCAGGGAATGATCCGCTTTACGACTAAAATATTGCAATTTGCCGATATGGGTGAAAAGACCGGATGGACCT
>Ga0302326_10008218_pt1 | contig 23069 bp, 15 predicted proteins | sample Palsa_T0_3_FD_202264 | JGI IMG/M metagenome (GOLD analysis project Ga0302326, IMG submission 202264) | Peat permafrost microbial communities from Stordalen Mire near Abisko, Sweden - Palsa_T0_3 | ecosystem: Environmental > Terrestrial > Soil > Palsa > Peat permafrost | place: Sweden: Abisko... | reverse complement strand
AAGCAGGCATCCAAGGGAGCCGGGGTCAGTGCCAGCATTGGCGGGAAGCCAAGGCCGTTGCATGGGGCGTTGGCTGAACCGGCGGGAAGGATGTCCGCGAGTTTGTTATATAGCGTTGTATCTTGGAATAGGTTATCCGGCGTGCGATTTTCCTGTATCACGACAATAACATGCTGCACCCATGTGCTCGGCGGTGGTGCCTGCGCAAACACAGGGGTCCCCACAGTGATTGCCAGAGTAAACAGTAAACTCTGGATTAGTTTCTTGTTCATGACATCTCTCCTTTTGTTTTCTTGATTTGGCTTCGGTTGTTTCCCCTTTCCTTGCTCCGCTCAGGCGGGAAGGCTTTCTTGTTTTTAGAAATCTGCCTAAGCGGAATTTGCTGCCGTCCACGCCCGCCCAAAGGCGCTCGAGACTCTTGGGCCGCGTGAACGCCACAAAGATACTCGCTGTTTCCATGCGTGTCAATACCGAATTCATAAGTTCTGCATCGCGGGCACCAGACCAGCGCAGACACCTGTGGAAGCGTGTGCGCCGGGATGCCCACGCCTTTCGCGGAAATCACCAAAGGCGCCGCCGGGATAGCGGCGTTACCAATTCAAGCTTTTGGAGTGGATCGTGCTGCTAACCGGCGAAGCGATTCGCCATATGGCGGGCGCGCAACTCCTCGCTCCGTAATGATCGCGGCAATCAACCGCGCGGGCGTCACATCAAACGCGGGATGCGCTGCGGGAACATCGGCGGCAATGCGCCGGCCGCCCAGATGGGTCACTTCGTCCGCCGAGCGCTGCTCGATGGGAATTTTCTCGCCGGAATCGAGCGAAAGATCCAGAGTGGAAATCGGCGCGGCCACATAGAACGGCACGCCGTGTTCGCGCGCCAGCACGGCCATGGGATAGGTGCCGATTTTGTTGGCGGTATCGCCGTTGGCGGCGATGCGATCCGCTCCCACGACGATGGCGCCCACGCCGCCGGTCTTCAGAAAGTGTCCCACCATGTTGTCGGTAATCAGCGTCAATGGAATTCCCGATTGCTGCAATTCCCACGCGGTGAGCCGCGCGCCCTGCAGGTAAGGCCGCGTTTCGGGAACCAGCACTTCCAGAGCGCTGCCGTCTTCGACGGCCACGCGAATCACTCCCAGCGCGGTGCCGATGCCCGCTGTGGCCAGCGCTCCGGCATTGCATTGCGTCATCACGCGGCCGGCCTTCGGCATGAACTCCGCGCCAAAGCGGCCAATCGCATCGTCGGCCGCGCGACGCTCCGCGTGAACCAGCTTTGCTTCCGCCACGATTCCCCGCCGCAGCGTATCCAACGATTCAGCGCTGTTGCCCGCCTCGCGCGCCAGCTCGTCGAAACGTTTGCGAAAGCGCTCAATAGCCCAGAAAAGATCAACGGCCGTGGGCCGGGTGCGCGACATGGTGTCGCAAATTGTTTCAAATTCCGTGCGCAATGCGGGCAGCGTCGTAGCCGGAGACCGCTCGACGCCCAGCGCAATGCCCATTGCCGCCGCCACGCCAATGGCCGGCGCTCCGCGAATTTCCATATCCTTGATTCCGCGCGCCACGTCCGCGTAGTTCGTATAAGTGTGATAGACCACTTCATGAGGCAGCAGCCGCTGATCCATCATCACCACGCCTTGCGCGCTCCAAGTGATTGGTTGGGCAGTTTTCAAGCAGCCTCCCGGAATCACCCATGATACCGCAGACGGGTTGTGCTCTCGGGCTAGTTGCAGCCGGCTTAATGGTGCAGCGGCAATTGATGGAAAGTATTGGACAGCAGGTAACCCGCGGCCAGAAAACTGTTGTAACTGATATGCACGAGGAACGAAGCCAGCACACTGCGACTGACGGCCCGCACCGCTGTCAAAACCATTCCCACCAGGATCAGCAGCGCGACGTGCCCCTTGTTTCCGCCGAGCTGATAGGAGTGCATCAAGCCGAAAAGAGCTCCCGTAAGCACAACTCCCATGAACACCCCCGCGCGCCGCGCCAATACCGGATAAAGAAACCCGCGGAAGATGGTTTCCTCGACGAGAGGCGCCAGAAACACGCTCATGAGCATCAGCGCCAGCGCCGTGTCGTGGCTCTGAAAGAACTCCTCGATGGGCATGGGAGCGCCTTTGCCCAACCGTTCGGAAATCACGCCGACGGTCAGCGCCAGGGTGCAGCCGCCGCCCACACACGCGGCGTAGGCCAGCGCTACGGGAGCGTTCACGGGCGCAAGCGCACGCCATTGCAGCGTCTTCCAGAATGGCGCGTGATAGCGCAGCCGCAGCCGTAAATACAGGTACAGCATGATGCCCGCCGAGAGCTCGAGCTGATTGGCGAGAAGAAAAATGGATGTTTCGCGCGGCGTGTGCGGCACAAACGCGTGGCTGATATGAAGTCCCATCATGCCCAGCGACACGCTCAGCGGCGCCACTCCCACCGCGAGAAGCAAAAAAAAGGCCAGGAACAGAAAAAGCTCGCCGGCTCCCCACGGAACCTGCAAGTCCGGAGGCACACTTGGCGCGAAAGGCGGTTCCCACGGCTCGGCGATCACCGGCGCGAACTCGGGATTGGTCGGCTCAGGTTCCGCCGTGAAAGGATCGTGTTGATTAGGATCCATGCTCATCGGTGCGTTTGTTTCACAGGCATCCTACTCCATATCTGTGAGCTGTCGATAGCGGAAGCGGGTGTAGCCCCACACGGACACGCTATGCAGTTCCGGCCTCTTGAAGAAGAACCGCATCGGCCAACCTCGGATGGAGCGCACGGGCGAGTGCCTGGCCGGTGTAGGATTTTCGGCTGCGAGCGACCTGCTCGGGGATGCCCTGCGCAACAATGCGGCCGCCTTCCGAGCCGCCTTCGGGACCGAGATCAATAATCCAGTCGGACTGCTTGATCACATCCAGATTGTGCTCGATGATCAAGACCGTGTTGCCCAAATCCACGAGGCGGTTCAGCACGTCCAGAAGTTTGCGCACGTCGTCGAAGTGCAGGCCGGTGGTGGGCTCGTCGAGAATGTAAAGAGTCCGCCCGGTCTGGCGGCGGGAAAGTTCGCGGGCCAGCTTGGTGCGCTGCGCTTCGCCGCCGGAAAGGGTGGTGGCCGACTGGCCCAGCTTCACGTAACCCAGTCCCACGTCCACCAGAGTTTTCAGCTTCTGGTAAATCGCGGGAATATCCTCCAGCACCGGGAGCGCCTCTTCGATGGGCAGATCAAGCAAATCGGAAATGGAATACCCCTTGAAGCGGACCGAGAGCGTCTCTGCATTGTAGCGGCGGCCCTGGCAAACTTCGCAGGTGACGAAAACGTCGGGCAGAAAGCTCATTTCGATGCGCCGCAGGCCATCGCCCTGGCAGGCTTCGCAGCGGCCGCCTTTTACGTTGAAGCTGAAGCGTCCGGGCTTATAACCGCGCTCGCGCGATTCCGGTAGCATGGCAAAAAGATCGCGGATAGGCCCGAAAACGCCCGTATAGGTGGCCGGATTCGAGCGCGGTGTACGGCCGATGGGCGCCTGGTCAATCTGGACTACCTTATCGAGATGTTCCAGGCCGAGCATCCGGCGATACGCGCCGGGCTTTTCGCGCGAGCGATAGAGCATCTGCGCGATGACGCGATAGATTATGTCGTCCATCAGCGTGGATTTGCCCGAGCCGGAGACGCCGGTGATCACCGTGAGCGTGCCCAGCGGAATATGCACGTCAAGGTTCTTCAGATTATTGGCGGATGCGCCGAGGACAGAAATCTTGTTGCCGTTTCCCTTGCGGCGCTGCGCGGGAACGGGAATGCGAAGCTCGCCGGAAAGATAGCGGCCTGTGAGCGACGCGGAATTGGCAGCGATTTCATCGGGCGGGCCTGCGGCCACCAGATAGCCGCCAGCAGTGCCCGCGCCGGGACCGAGGTCCACCACAAAATCGGCGCGGCGAATGGTTTCTTCGTCGTGCTCGACGACCAGAACCGTGTTCCCCAAGTCTCGCAGCGCTTCCAGGGTGTGCAGAAGGCGATCATTATCGCGCGCGTGCAACCCGATGGAGGGCTCGTCCAGCACGTAAAGCACGCCGCGCAGCCGCGAGCCGATTTGAGTAGCCAGGCGAATGCGCTGGGCTTCACCGCCCGAGATGGTGGCGGCGGAGCGATCAAGTGTGAGGTAGCCAAGTCCTACATCCAGCAGAAAATCCAGCCGGTCGGAGACTTCGCCCAGCGCGCGGCCGGCAATTGCGGTCTGGCGCGGCGTCAACTTGGCCAGGATGCGGTCCACGGCGGGACGCGCCTCGGAAATCGGCAACGCCGTGAAATCGGCAATCGAGTACCCCCCGATTCTTACCGCCAGGCTTTCGGGACGAAGACGTTTTTGTCCGCAGGAGGCGCAGGGCACCGGCGACATGTATTGCGCCAGCCATTCGCGGTAGCTTTCCGAGGAGGTCTCCGTCAGATTTTTTTCCAGATACGTCAGGATGCCGTCGAAGGAAATGCCGCGCGCCTTCTTTTCGCCGGAGCCCCCATTCGATTCCGGGCCGTACAGCAGCAGGTCTTGCTCTTTTTTGGGCAACTTCTCGAAAGGCGTGGCCAGGTCCACGCCGTAAGCCTTGGCTCCGATGGCCAATGAATTTCGGAGGAACGCCGACGCAGAGCCTGGTCCTAAGCCGCCTTCGAGGAGAGGCTTGGACCAATCCACGATAACTTTTGCGGGGTCAAAATCGTATTTCGATCCCAGTCCGTGGCATTCGGGGCAAGCGCCATATGGAGAATTGAAACTGAACGAGCGGGGCTCGATCTGCGGTGCGGAAATTCCGCAATCCGGGCAGGCAAACTTTTCCGAATAGACGTGTTCGTCGCCGTTCACAACGGCAATCGTCACGAGACCGTCGGCCAGCTTCAGCGCGGTGCCGACGGATTGCTCCAGCCGCCCGCCAACGCCGTTTTTCACCAGCAGGCGGTCCACGACGATTTCAATGGTGTGATTGCTGCGGCGGTTCAGCGCCGGAGGGTCGTCGAGGCTGGCCATCTCGCCATCCACGCGCGCGCGGACGAACCCGAGTTTCGCGTACTTCTCGAATTCTTTTTTATATTCGCCCTTACGTCCTCGCACCACAGGAGCCATCACCATGATGCGTTCTTCCGGACCGAGAGTCGCCACCGCCTGCACAATCTGCTCGGGCGACTGCCGCGCAATGGGCTGGCCGCAGTTGCTGCAGTGGGGTGTACCAATCGAGCTGAAAATCACGCGCAGATAATCGTAGATTTCGGTGATGGTGCCCACCGTCGAGCGCGGAGACCGCGTGGTAGTCTTCTGCTCGATGGCGATGGAGGGTGAAAGCCCTTCGATGGCGTCCACGTCCGGGCGTTCCATCTGATCCAAAAACTGGCGCGCATAGGCCGAGAGCGATTCGACGTAGCGGCGCTGGCCCTCGGCATAGAGCGTATCGAACGCCAGCGAAGATTTTCCCGAGCCGGAAAGCCCGGTAATCACCGTCAGCGTATAGCGGGGAATCTCCAGGGAGATGTTCTTCAGGTTATGTTGCCGAGCGCCGCGGATAACGATGTTGCGTAGTCCCATATGTCCTGTCGATTGCCGATGAGGCATGCACAGTGCGGTTCGACGCACACTGCGCACAAAACACCCATACTATCTTATCAAAGTAACAAGCGGCGGCGCGGCTGGCAAGTAAAAGCCGCGGGTGGCGATGCCCAAATCTGTATTTCATGATCGATTAAAGAGAGTGGCGTGGCATGGCCGTAGATTTCTGCCGCATGCCGCGCGCGGCGAAATAGCTTTGACCCGCGGTGCGTCCTAAAATGGCGAATGATTGACAATGAGGCCTGAAGCATTGGATGAGAGCAAATGTCCGCTATGCGCCGGACCGAACGATTGCGGGCTTTGCGCCGTTGCGGACAGCGAAGGGCCATGTTGGTGCGCCGAAGTGGCAATCCTCGAAGATCTCGTGCGGCAGGTGCCGCCGGAATTGCGCAACAAAGCCTGCATCTGCCGCAACTGCGTGACAAAATATCAGCAGTCGAAGGAGTGCGGGGCTCTAGCCGAGGAATTCCCCCGTGGAACACCTCTATTTTGATGGGCACGACCTGAGGGCCATCACCACGCTGAAAATGAGCCAATTCCCGCAACGCGTCGTGTGTCTTTCGGCTGAGGCAGCAGACTGGCTTTGGCGCATCGGTGCGTGGGAGCAAGTGACCGGTGTTACCGCATTTTTCAAGCCGCCTCCCGGGGCAGCACCCAAACCTCGCGTCAGCGGATTCAGCACCGCGCAACTCGACGCCGTCCAGCGGCTGAATCCTGATCTGATCATTTCGTTTTCCGACGTTCAGGCTCAGCTTGCCGCGGAATTCATCCAACGCGGTTTCCCGGTATTGGCCACCAATCAACGCACGCTGGCGGAAATTGAAAGCACACTCGCATTGCTTGCGCGGGTCATGGGTTGCGAGGATCAGGGGGGAAGGCTCCTGAATGAGTTCCGCCAACGGCTGACACCGGTCAGCGGCGATCTTCACCGTCCGCGCGTTTATTTTGAGGAATGGAACGAGCCGCTCATCTCGGGCATCGCGTGGGTGAGCGATCTGATCGAACGCGCCGGCGGAGACGACATTTTCGCCGAACTCGGCGCGAAGCGCGCCGCGCCGGAACGCGTCGTTTCACCGGAACAAATCCGCGGGGCGAACCCGGACATAATATTCGCTTCCTGGTGCGGAAAGCCCGTGGACTTCGCCCAAATCGCCGCGCGACCCGGCTGGAACAATTTGGCTGCCATCCGCAGGAAGCGCGTGCATGAACTATCGAGTGACGACGTCCTTCAGCCTGGTTTTCGCCTGGTCTATGGGTATGAACAAATAAAACGGAGGATCGCCGAAGCCGCAGAGTCCAAGGACGAAGTACCGGTGCATTTCTCGTGAATTGAAAGCGGGAAATTATTACACGGTGCCTGTCATTCTTACACGCGCCGTCACCAGTTACGCCTTTTAGTATCAGTTAGTTAAGGATGGCATCGAGACTGCATTAGTATATCGCGTGAGGGGAGGAAGCTGAGATCGCTTTAGGCGATTGAGGGCTGGGCCAGCTTCCTTTTCTCGACATTTCCGCCCCTACCCCCTATTACCCCCAGATGGCGGGAATGCGCAGTAATTACCCTTTCCTTCCAGCCCAACGAAGTCAGAGAAGCAGGATTTGCGCGCCCTTAGCCGTGCGGGAAACTACATGGCGAAGGGCGCGTTTTTTTTTCGCTTGCCCGTTCCAATATCACTAGCCAGCGCCATGCCAACGATTTAAGCCGGAAGGCGAGAACCGTCCAAAGGACGGTTGGCGACGCCCCTTTGAGTTCATCAGAAGTGTTCGCCGGCGTTCTGCGAATCCCAGGTTTATTCGGACTTTGTGTTTGTTGGGTAGCTGGATTCCACCCAGGCGGTCCAGCCGCCGTCCATCGAAATAATGTTTGTGTAGCCCATCTTCTTCAGACTTTCCGCGGCCAGCGCGGAGCGATAGCCTCCGCCGCAATAAAGAATAATCTCGGTGGCGGGGTCAGGTATCAGCCGCTCGATGTCGCGCTCCAGCACGCCCCGCCCAATATGAATGGCGCCGGAGATGTGGCCGTGTTGCCATTCGGAGTCCTCGCGGGTATCCACGAGAAGCAGTTTTTCGCGCCCGTCCATCCGGCGCTTCACTTCATGAACGTTCGTCTCGCGGATCTGCTTGCGGGCCTGAGTTACAACTTCAAGGAACTTCGGGGCATGCTGCATGTTGTGAGTCTCCTTGTGCACTCGATGCAATCGCAGATTATCACATGCGGCAATTTGGATGGAATCCGAGAATAACAATCAACCCCGAGAGTTGAGCAGAAACCTGGGCTTAGGTGATGGGCTTAATGTCGCGCCAGTTCGGACCGAATTTCATTTCCACGAGCAGGGGAACGCGCAGAGGGCCCTTCCAGGAATAAGCCTGCTCCATCGCCGGCTTTACGGCCTTGGCGAGCCGCGAAATCTCCTCGCGTGGGCCTTCAAAGAGCAATTCGTCATGCACCTGCAAAATCATGCGCGACTCGAACTTTTCATTGGTAAGCCGGTGGTCCAGTTCAATCATGGCCAGCTTGATGATGTCGGCCGCGGTACCCTGAAGCGGCGTATTCATTGCCGTGCGCTCCGCGAAATTGCGCAGCGCGGGCTGCGGAGAGTTAATCTCCGGAATCGGCCGAGTGCGCCCGAAGAGGGTGCGCGTATATCCGGTGCGGCGCACTTCCGTAACCTGACGATCCAGATAAGCCTTCACGCCGCGATAGCGCGCGAAGTAGGCGTCAATAAACTGGGCCGCTTCTTTTTGGCTGATGCCCAATTGCTGCGCCAGGCCGAAAGCCGAAAGTCCGTAGATGATGCCAAAATTGATCACTTTCGCGGCGCGACGATGTTCGGCGGTCTGCATCAGGGGCAGGACGCCGAAAACTTCCTGCGCGGTGCGGGCGTGAATATCTTCACCGCGGCGGAAAGCGTCCAGCAGCACGGGGTCCTCGGAAAAATGAGCCAGCAGGCGCAGCTCAATCTGCGAATAATCCGCTGAGAGCAGCACGGAGCCCGGCGCGGCTACGAATGCGGCGCGAATTTTCCGGCCCAGCTCAGTGCGCACGGGAATATTTTGCAGATTGGGGCTGGAGGAACTCAGCCGACCCGTGGCCGCGCCCGTCTGGCTCAGGCGCGTGTGCAGGCGGCCGGTCCGCGCGTGAATTAGTTTGGGAAGCGCGTCCGAGTAAGTGGATTTCAGCTTGCTGATCTCGCGAAATTCCATCACGCGGCGAGGAAGCTCGTGCTTTGCCGCGAGCGTTTCCAACACATCCGCGGACGTGGAGCGCGCCTTTGCGCCGCGGCGACCCGGAGCGCCGAGCTGTAGACGATCAAAGAGAATTTCGGCCAGTTGCTGCGGGGAATTCACGTTGAATTGCGTCCCCGCATGCTCGAATATTTTCGCTTCCAGCTCCGAGATTTCTTTTTCTGCTTCGGCGGAAATATCTTCCAGCACCTGGCGGTCCACCAGAACTCCGTGATGTTCCATTCGGGCCAGCACCGGCGCCAGTGGCAAGTCAATTTTTTCGTAAACTTCGGCCAGGTCGTGCGCGGCGACTTCATCCCGCAGGCGTGTCGCCAGCCGCCCGGCAAAGTCAGCGCCCTCGCCGTGCGCTCCGGAAGACGTTAGATTCAGGTAGCGAAACGCGGCATCCATGAGCGGGTGATTTGAGGAAGTAGGCCGCAGCAAAAACGAATAAAGCATCGTGGCGTGCCCTACACCCGCGATCTGTGCGGGATTTTCCGCGCCTTCGTCCGCGGCCAGCAAAGCCGTCAGTTTCGGATCGTGCACGGATTTTGCATGACCTTCGTCCGCCAGCCAAACACGCAGCTCCGCCAGCATTTTCCCGGCGCTGTCAGGCTCGACATAGCGGCTCATTCCCGCGCGCGGAGAAATTTCGATCCGCGCGGCGCGGCTGCCGAATCCCGGGTCCTCCTCCTCGCTTGATGGCTCCAGCCAGACGGCAACCAAATCTTTTTCCGGCAAGGCTGACAGGAATTTTTTCAGATCGGCTGCAGTTTCGATTGCAGCGTAGTCCGTGGCCAATGTGGCGGCCGCCGGAGCGGGCGTCATTTCACGCAGGAGCGAAGTGAAGCCCAATTCTTCGTACAGCGCGCGCAGCACGGGCTCGTCCGGCGGCAGCGGTTCGAGCGGCTTCAAATCCAGGGCCACGGGCGCGTCCCTGTGTATGGTTGCGAGCTTCTTGCTCAGGCGAACAAATTCCGCGCATTTTTCCAGCGCTTCGCGGTATGCGGCCCGCTTCACTTCGCTCGCATGTTCAAGGCATCCCTCGGCGCTGCCGAACTGCTGAATAAGCTGCCGCGCGCCCACTTCGCCGATGCCCGCCTTGCGGCGTTCGCCCGGAGGCGGTTTGTCGGCCGGATCGCGCGCGCCGGGAATATTGTCAATGGTGTCGCCCATGAGGGCGATCAGGTCCGGCACTTTCGCCGGAGGCACGCCCATGAACTCTTCCACCGCTTTTTCGTCCAGCAGCGCGTCGCTCTTTTGCGGATTCAGCACACGCACTGGGCCGCCGACAAGCTGCAGCAAATCTTTATCGGCGGTGACGATGACGACCTCGAGACTTCGCTCGGTGGCCTGGCGCGCCAATGTTCCGATAACGTCGTCGGCCTCGTAGCCCACGAATTCCAGAATGGGCAGCCGGACGGCTTCGCAATATTTCCGGACGAACGGCAACTGAACGGACAAATCCTCGGGCATGGGCGGGCGCTGGGCCTTGTAGGCTTCAAAAATCTCGTCGCGGAAGGTCGGCGCGCTGACGTCGAACACCACTCCCAGATAATCCGGCTTCCAATCCTTCTGCAGCTTTTGAATCATGCGCGCGAAGAGGTATGGAACCTTCGTGGGGAGCCCTTTGGGGCTTCGCAGGCGGTCCATGGGAGCGAAGTAGGCGCGAAAAATGTAGCCCATGGCGTCCACGAGGAAGAGGCGGCGTTTTGATTGACCAGGCATGGAAGTTTTCCGAAAGTGGAAGAACGAAAGTATAGCAGAGGCGGCGCATGTGGGGGCGCCCCGCCGGCATGTTGGCGTTTAGATGTAGTTTGAAGTGCGCTTTCCCTTGACGTTATTCCGCACTGTCAGTATCGTATCGCCATTACATAGTGGGAAAGATTAGGGCTGCGGGCTGTGCGGGGTGTGAACGAGCGCCGCAGCGTGAGGCGATAAAAACACTGGTTTAACGCAAAAATTCGGGGGAGGAAAGCAACATGAGAAGGCACTGGCGTCTTGCGGTTGTCGTGGCTGCGATTTTTGTGTCTATTGGATTGTACGCGGGGGTGGGCGGCGCGCAGACGTTTCGCGGCTCCATCCTGGGCACTGTTACGGACTCATCCGGAGGCTCGGTTGCCGGCGCGCAGGTCAGCGTGCGCAACGTGGATACGGGGATTGTCCGCACGACTGTCACCGATGCTGATGGCGGGTACAACATCCCTGAACTTCCGGTGGGAACCTATTCGGTCAATATCTCGAAGGAAAACTTCGACACGTCCGTCACGAACGCCGTGAAAGTCGACGTGGCTGCCGAAGTGCGCGTGGATGCGGCGCTCAAACCCGGCGCCGTCAGCCAGTCCGTCACGGTTTCGGGCGAATCGCTGGCGCAGGTGGAGACTACGACGAACGTCCTGGGCGGAACACTGACACAGAACACGATGAAGGAACTCCCGGTCAACGGGCGCGATTACACCAAGCTGATGTATCTGACGCCCGGCGTCACTGGCTCGCCGGACCAGATCACCGATTCGCCCGGTTCTTTCGGCGTTTTCTCGATGAATGGAGCGCGCGGCCGCGCCAACAACTTTTTGCTCGATGGAACGGACATGAACGACGGCTACCGAAACGATCCGGCCATCAACGAGGCCGGCGTCTTCGGCACTCCGGCGACGATTCTGCCGATTGACGCCATCTCCGAACTTCGCGTGCTGTCCAATTTCGAGCCGGAATACGGCCGGAACGCGGGCGCGGTGGTCAATATCGTGACCAAGAGTGGAACGAACGCATTCCATGGAGATTTTTTCGACTACCTCCGTAACAACGTTTTCGATGCGCGCAACTTCTTTAATACGGTGGGTGAGCCTCAGGCCGGATTCCGGAACAATCAATTCGGCGGCTCGATGGGCGGTCCAATTATCAAGGACAAGACATTTTTCTTTGCCGACTACGAAGGCCAGCGCGAGGGAGTTGGCGTCGTGACATTGGCTTGCGTTCCTGCGGCCGGCCTTACTTCTCCAAATCCCGTGATTCAGGCCTTGCTGAATCGAAACCCCTGGCCCGCTCCGAATATCGCAGGTTCGACGCCCACGGATACGGGCTGTACGAACGGCCCTGACGCCTCCGTAATCGCGCCCTCCTATAACAACGTGGACAGCGTGATCGCCAAGATTGATCACAATTTTAATCAGAACAATACGATCACCGGGCGCTACTACTTTGGGAACAGCACGCAGGCATTCCCACTGCAGCTGACAGCCAGCGGCGGCGAGCTGCCGGGTTTCAATACGGTAACTCCCACCCGTGTGCAGCTCGTCTCGCTTTCTTATCTGCACATTTTTTCGCCCACCCAGGTAAATGAATTGCGTTACGGCTGGAATCGCTTCGCGGAAGGATTCTTCCCGCAGGATCAAAGCTTTCAGCCCAGCTCCATCGGCCTTTGCGCGGCCAGCACCGTCGCGGAGTGCACGGGTACCAGCCCCGAAAACGGGGGTTTGCCCATTATCAGTGTGAGCGGTTTCTCGCAGCTCGGCGCCACGGGTTCCCTCCCAAAGCATCGCGTAGACTCGAATAACCAACTCATCGACGACTTTTCATGGAAGATCGGCAAGCATGACTTGAAGTTCGGATTCGAATTTCGCCGCAGCAGTATTTCCCAATATTTCGATAAGGACTTTCGCGGGTCGCTTGATTTCAATGACCTCTCGGACTTTCTCAGCGGCACCGTGGACGGCGGCTTCCAGTACAGCGGTGACACCAACCGCAACACCTACCAGAACAATTATGGCCTCTATTTCCAGGACAGCTTCCATCTGACTTCGCGACTCACATTCAACTACGGCCTGCGCTGGGATTACTTCGGCGTAGTTGCCGAGAAGCAGAATCAATTTTCCGATTTCGATCCCACCACCGGAGCCTTGATTCCCGTCGGGCCGGGCGGCTATTCGGGCATCTACAATCCCGCTTATAATAACTTTGGGCCGCGCGTCAGCGTGGCCTGGGATGTATTCGGCACCGGAAAGACGGTGGTCCGCAGTGGCTTCGGCATATTCTACGACGCATTCTCGCAGGACATGTTCCTCGGTCACCTGCCCTACCCGCCGTATTTCGATCCGGGTCCCGCTTACAATCCCATTGGGCCGAATCAAATCGTTCCCGCCGGCGTGACGGGTTCAATTATTTCCGGACAGCCGACTTACGGCACACCCAGCTGCGCCAGCGTGGAATGCGACATCTTCTCGTTCGATCACAACATTCGCACGCCGTACATGGAGAACTTTAACCTAAACGTGGAGCAGCGGATTTCCAACAAGGTGATGGTGCAATTTAGCTATGTGGGCTCGGAGGGCCACAAGCTGTTTCGCTTTGTGGACCTGAACCAACCTACACAAGCGACTATCACGGCATGCGATGAAGGACTGCTGCCGCAATACGCAGCTTTTGGGGTTTGCGCGACGCCGGGAATCACTTCGAGCTACAGCGTGCCTCGGCCCTACGGGACAGCGTTCGGTCCTGCCACGGCGAATGTTCCCTATGCCGGTACGGTGAATCCCTATGGCGCGACGTATATATTGCAAGAGCAGTCTTCAGCGAATTCGAATTACAATTCTCTCCAGGCCAGCCTGCGCATGACCGACTGGCACGGCTTCACTTCGATTGTGAACTATGTATATTCGCGGTCCTTTGACAATGCCAGCGATGGCGATGATTTCGAGCCCAACGCGGCGCAGCCGAACAACAGCTATAACACCAATCTGGAGTACGGTCCTTCGAACTTCGATGTGCCCCAACGCTTCACATGGATTTTCGGCTACCAACTGCCCAATATGGGGGGAGGATTGCAGAAACTGAAAAACGGCTGGGGAATTGACAGCACCGTGACGCTGCAAAGCGGCCAGCCTTTCCAGTTGAACTACAATTTCGAGGATGATTTCAGCGGCAGCGGCGAAGGATTTGACCGGCCCGACGTGGTTGGACCCGTCATCTACAATCAGAGCGATCCCTCGAACTTCCTGCAGCTCAGCTCTTTCGCCATTCCGTGCAACGTGGATGTAGCCACGGCGAACGGAGCCGCTTCGGATTGCGTGCCCGGCACGCGGCATTTCGGCGATTTAGGACGTGATTCGCTGCGCGGACCCACGTTCAAACAGTGGGACATGGCCATCTATAAGAACACCGCGCTTACTGAGCGGCTGAGCATGCAGCTTCGCGTGGAGTTCTACAACTTTCTGAACCATCCCAACTTTGCCAATCCGTTTCTGCCTGCCTTTATCGCCGATCCGGGCGAGAATGGGTTCGGCATAAACGGGAACCGCGAAGTGGGCGTGGGCGCGTATCACATCACAGCCACGGGCGACGTGGGGGTCGGCAACCCGTTTCTGGGGGGCGGGGGTCCGCGCGGGATCCAACTGGCGGCGAAGTTCTCGTTCTGAGAAACGCGGCTAACTTAACCTATTGCGGAAGCGGCGGGCCGAAGATGGCTCGCCGCTTTTTTTGCATGCCGCCCAGATTGAGCGGCCGGATCGCAAAGCTTTCGAGACGGCCCCAAGCGACCGCGAAAGAATCAATTCAGGAGTGGACGGAGATCCTCGGCGAATTTTTCGATTTGCGGGATTGCAACTAATCGCATTTTTCGCTGGGCGAGAAGCCGCGCCACGAACTGATCGCGCGTAATTTCCGGGGCAGGTTCCGCTTCGGTGATGACGGTGAATTCCGACTTCGGCTGGCGCGCGCAGATGGACTGGAATGTGTAGGCCAGCACTTTGGCCTGCATGGGATCGCGCGCCAAAGACAGCGCGTGAATATAGCCATGCGTGCCGTTGCGGCGATAGCCGAAGTCCAGCCGCAAAGGATCACCCAGCTCGGTAAACTCCGATACATTCACGGATTTTTCCATGCGCTTCAGAATGCCAATCCGGTGGAAAGCGTTGCTGATCCGCGCGCGGAGCCACGCGCGTGTATTGTCGAAAAGACCAGCGCGCTCGCGGCGCCGCGGTGGCGCGACGTGGTCGCGGTAGAGCCGGTCGAGCTCGGCCTCGAAATCCTCGGCGAGCACCGCCTTCGGCGGACTGAACTGCAGCAGGTTGGAAAGTGACTGTTCGAGTTTTTCCAGCACGTCCGCCGCAGTCAGGCCGGGCGCGGAAAATTGCGTTTGCCAATCGCGCTGCAAGCCGCGCAGCCATTCCTCGTCGGCGCCGGGATGCAGGCGGCGCACGCGGGCCAGTTCACCCGGCTCCTCGATGATGCGGGTGCGAAGGCGGCCGCGCGCGGTGTCCTCGAGCAGCAAGCCGATGTTCACCCATTCATCGCGAATCAAGTTCGGTGTGTAGCGCAATACGCGATAACGAAACGCAGAGCGGTTTTCAGCAATCATGGTTCACGTCCAGTTTGGAAAAGGCTGTCGATTGGAATTTTTGGCATCCACAATCAGGTTTTCAATGATTGCTCGGCGGCGCAATAGCTGCTCGAGCATTTGCTCGAGCGCGTCCTGGTCGAAATCGTACCACTGCGGAGGAATTTCGGCGGCCAGTTCGCCGAGCACGTCCGGCATGGTCCGGGGTTGCAAACGCGCCAGCCACGGCGCGAAGGAATCCATCCCGCGCACGCCGGCATAGACCAGCGCGCGAAGATACAGTCCGCGCAGAGGAGCATCCGGGAAATTCCATTCACCGGCGTTGAAGCAAAAGCCCTGGTCAATCATCAGCGCCACATAGCACGGTTCGCCGCGGGGACGGGGAAAAATGGCCTGGCGTCCGTTGGTGTTGCAGGTCCATTTGTCGAAGACGAGCATACCGCAGAAATCGTTCAGGTTTTTCGTGGCGCGCAATTGTTCATCCGGCAAGTAATCGCTCAGCGCCAATGTGGCCGGATCTCCCGGATACCGCGAGCCGAACTGCAAGCCGGCTTCGCAGGAAATTCGCCCGCGTCCCAACTGAATGCACATTTCCTCGGTGCCGGCGATCAGCTCCTCGGGGACTTCGACGACGGCTGCCGGAGGAACGGGAAGTCCCAGCCGCGCGGCCAGGCGTGTACCGAGCAATTCGTTCACCAAAATGCGTGCATGCTGCGGATTGTTGCGGAATTTCACCACGTAGTAGTGGCCGTCATCGCAGCGCAGCAGTTGAGACTGCGCGCCGCCCCGCATGCGGCGAATATGTTCGAGAGCAAGAGGCATCCGCAGGTATGCTAACGGCGGCTTCGGGAAGGCGCAAGGGAAAGGTTTTCAAAATGGGAAGGCCAGCGTGATTAAGTTTGATACAGGAAACGGATGGGCGCGCCTAGCCCGGCGATTTGCGAGCTGCGACGGGACGCGGCACAGGTGGCCGCATTTCTCCGCATCACGCGAGGCGTAAATCGCAACAGCAAGGACTTATCCGCGCGCAGACAGTCAGCGGCGACGCTTGCTCTTTTTCGCAGCCTTGCGCTTAGGTTTGGGTACCTTGCGCCTGGGCGCGGACTTTTTCGCGGCTCTCCTCGGAGCTTTCTTCGCGCGCTTGGCCGGTTTCCGCTTTGCGGCGGGCTTCTTCTTCGCCGGAGCCTTTTTCCCGCCCGCGGGTTTTGCAGCCCCAGCAGGCTTCGGAGCAGGCTTTTCTTCCGGCTCTTCGTCCTCTTCGATTATCGTTTCTTCGATGACCTCGACGACTTCCGGCTCGTCTTCGTCGGCGTCCTTGACGGTTTCTTCTTCCTCTTCGTAGCGGGGAAGCTCGGCGTTTTCGTCGTCGTCTTCAAGTTTTGCGTAGAACATCCCGTCCTCCGTGCCGGCCCGCGAATTAGCGGGGGCGAATACCCACTCTGCGCTTATAACGTTTGCGCGGAAGATTTGTCAAGCGACAAGAGAGAATTTGCGGCCTGCTCGGCGCAGCAGGCTCCCCCGGACCGCGAAACAGGGCCAAGTGACGCGCCGTTTTGTGCTCGAGTTGCACCATAATAGGGCATTGAGAAATTCGCGTTTTGTCCCGATTAGAAAAGTGTGATGTCATTGATTGCACGGCGGTTGCGGGAGTTTCTATTCGTCGGTATGTGCCGATTAGACTTCATTTTCCGCCGCCTTATTTCGCTTTACTTTCTCCGGCTTTTTTCAAGCGCCTCGACTGCCTAACCAACCCTCGGATCCCCTCAAATTGAGCCGGGAACGCCCCGTTTGCCCGTCTAAACCGGCCGTTAATCAGATTGAGCGCCATTCAAGTTTCCCATTCCATTGTATGCAGATTTCCGGAAAGTCAATACCCGGCGCTGTGAATAATTTCCGACGGTCTGGGGAGGCTGCTGGTTTCAGCGAGAGGATTTCATCGGGGAGAGTTCGAAGACCACGCCGTAGCCGTTGGGACCGCCAGCGGCCGCCACGCCGTAGAGATTGCCCTTGCTGTCTACCGTCAGGCCGGAATTGGGCGTCGATCCGTCCGTACCGGCGAACGCGTGCAGCACAGCATATCCCCAATTTCCGCCGCTTCCCTGCCTCATTCCGTAGACCACGCCACATTCACACGATGGCGACCCGCCAAATAACGTCACTCCAAAAAGATCGCCGTGCGAATCAAACTCCACGGGCCCCGATGGAGTGATGCCCTGTCCGGCATTCGCAAGGGAATGCAGCACTTGTTCGTCGAAGGTGTTTCCTGAGCCTCGCATCACCTCAAATACCGTCCCGCAGGAGCAGTGCGCGGTCCCGCCACCTCCGGTGGCACCGTAGATGCCTTGGCCATGCACAGTCATGCCCTCGCCGGGGCCGCTGCCATCAACACTATTGGCGCTTTGGAAGTCATACAGCTCAACTTCCTTCCACTGGCCGTCGGACTGCGGATGCAGCCCAAACACCGTGCCGCAGCCACTATCGCAGTCCAAACCGTCAATGCCACCGCTTGCCGTCTGGCCATACCAATTTCCTTTGGCATCAAAGGATGGGCTGCCTTTGGGTTCCGATCCGTCGGCGCAGTTCGGCAAGGAGCAGAAATCATAAAGAATGCTTTCCGTCCACTGCCCGTTGGCGCCGGGACTCAACTCAAAGACCGTACCGCAGCCTTCATTAGAAGTGCACTGGCTGCCGGTTCCACCAAAAGTAGTTGTCCCGTATAAATCTCCGGCTCCGTCAATGACCACTCCTGTGGGGAAAGCGCCGTCCGTGGCTCCGTCAGCAAAGCTGTGCAGTATCGTCTCGGTCCACTGCCCGTTGGCATTCGGCGTTAGCTCGAAGGCAGTTCCGCCATTGTAAGCTCCGCCGGCTTCGGTAGTACCGTAGAGGTTGCCCTTTTGATCGAAAACCACGCGGCCCTGCGGTTCACTACCATCGCCATGGGCCGCGAACGAATGCAATATCTTGTATTGATACTGCACCGGCGCTTGAGCCGGCGTGGAAAGAGCACATCCGATGGCGGCCATGATTGCCGCCATCCCCGCAATAACACGTAATCTCCGCCGACTCATAGAAATATCTCCCAAAGGCGATCTCTCAATGGCTGCGCCAGGCTTGCCACCAGCTATGCTAGGCAGTATGGCAACGCGTGTCTGTACCAAAAGGGACAATTTTCGATGTTTGTCAGGGAGCGGTTCGCCGGAAGTCATGGCAAGCGTCTACGCGCGCGGAGCAATACCGCGATGGATTACGTTCCGGCGGAGGCAGTGATAATTTTCAGGCGGGCGCCGGTGGGAGCGTGCGGGCCACGCAGGTGATTCCACTTGCGCAAATCGGCGGTGGTGACACCAAAGCGGGAAGCGATGTCGTCGAGCGTATCGCCGTGGCGCACGCGGTAGTAGATCACGCGGCTGGTGGGGCGCGGGGCGGTGGGAACAATGATGAGCGCGCCGGAGGCAGGCGGATCATCCGCCTGGAGGTGGTTGGCGGCAGTCAGCGACGCTAGGGTGACACGATATTTGGCGGCGATAGCGGCGAGCGATTCGCCTTGCGCGACGCGGCACATGCGCCAGGTGGTCCATTTATCGGGAGGAATTATCTTTAATGCTTCGTCGAGGCGCGGAGCCGAGCCGTAAGGGACGTGCAGCTCGAATCCGGAATCGTCCGGCGTGACGGCGCGGAGAAGAGAAGGATTCAGCATGCGCAGATTTTCAACGCTGGAATCGGTGGCGTCGGCTACGAGCTGCAGGCTGACGGGGCAGCCGGGCTTGATGATGTCGGTTTGCAAAGGCTTGTCCGGGGCCACTTGGACGCCGTAGCGGGCGGGGTCCTTGGCCACCAGGGCCATGGCAATGATGATGGGGACGTAATTTCGGGTTTCCGCCGGGAGAGCGTCCCGCTTTTGCAATTCCCAAAAATCGGCGTACCCGGTGCGTTCGACGCCGCGGGCCACATTCAGCGGACCGGAATTATAGGCGGCCATGACCAAATACCAATCGCCGAAAATCTGGTAGAGGTCTCGGAAGTGGCGGGCGGCCGCGCGGGTGGATTTTACGGGATCGTTGCGGTCGTCCGTCCAACCGGTTCGTTCCAACCCGTATTCCTGGCCGGTGAATGCCATGAATTGCCAAATGCCGCGCGCGCCGGCGCGAGAGACAGCCTGCGGCTGGAAACCGGACTCGGCCTGCGCGAGATAGATTAAATCCTGGGGCACGCCTTCGTCTTTCAAAGTCCGGCGAATCATGTCCTGATAGAGGCTGGCGCGGCGCAGGCCGTTTTCAATAGTGGCGCGGCCGCGGCGAGTCTGGAAAAAGCTGAGATAGGCGAGGACGGAATCGTTCACCGTTAGCGGGAGATCGTGTGGGACGGCGATGAGTTCCTGCTCGGCAACGCGCGCGAGGCGGGGATCTCCCGGCGGGAGCGACAGTCCGGCAATTTCTTCGATGGGGGCAGGCTCGAAATCTTCGGCTTCCTCCTGGTTTTCCTGCTGCTCGGAGGCCTGCTCGGCAGGGGCAGCCTGCGTATCAATAGCCTGGATAGCTTCGGAAAGCTTGTCGAAAAGAGCGCGCAGGCGCGGATCGGATTGCATGGCGGGACCGCCGGCGAGAAGCATGTTGCTGGCTGTATCCCACGCAGCGCGGGCGGATTGTATCTGGCCGGCTTCAAATAGTTTTTGGCCCTTGTCCAGTTGGGCCTGCACGCGGTCGACGAGCGCATCGCCGGGGGGGCGCGGTTCGGTGGTCAGATAGCCGCTGGGCTGACGTCCGGTGACGGGAAGATGGCGAAGCGCCTGAGCATCGAGCGGGACGGGCGTGGGAGCCGGAGTGCGCGCCTGGAGCGGCTTTTTGGCGGTCTGGTCGCAAGCCGAGAGGCTTAGCAGAACCAGCGCCGGCAAGCTCCACGCCGCAATCTTCCCGGAAAAATTCATTGCCCTCCCGTCGAATGGTACGTTAGACGCCTGCAACCGGTCGAGGGCTGCCATGCCCTGATTTCGCTGGAGAGCGTCACTCTACCATGATTGGGGGATTCTACGGCCCAATGAGGGCAGGGTCAACTTGTAGGACCGCTCCGAGGCGGACGGTGCCGCGGCGTTCTCAGCATCGCATTGCGGCAATATGACACCCAGCTACCGAAGCTTAAGGTCTGGCGTCTGTTAGGTTATGTCGAGGCGTCTCGGCTCGGTTTTGCTGATGCTGCTTGCAGTGGTTGGTGGGTTCATCACGCCCTTGCGTGGGCAGGAGCGCGCGCAGGGCAAGGCGAATTCACCCCACCTGACGGTTTCGCTGCTGGCGGAGCCGAAGGTGCTTCGGCCGGGGGCGACGCTGTGGCTTGGATTGCGATTTCAGCCTGAGCCGGGCTGGCATATTTATTGGCAGAATCCAGGGGATTCGGGAGAGCCGGCGCGCGTCGCATGGCGATTGCCGGCGGGGATCACGGCGGGCAGCATCGAATGGCCGACGCCGGAACGACTGGGGAAATCGTCCATCGTGGATTATGGCTATTCGGGGGATACGATGTTGCTGACGCGACTCCGCGTGGATGGCAAGTTTCATGCAGACGACACCCGGCCGAGTGTGGGAGCGACGGTGCGCTGGGTGGTGTGCAGCGATATTTGCATTCCGGGAAAGGCAACGCTAAATGTTCCACTGGGCGTGACGGCGGACGCTTCGATGGCGGCGCAGAATAAGCTATTCGCTGATGCCGTGAGACGATTGCCTCGGCAGTTGCCGCGAAATTGGCGTGCCGCCGTGGTTGACGAAGGACGTTCGTTTGAACTGACGGTGGTGACGGGCAAGCCTGAACCGCGCGCCGCGTTTTTCCCATTCACACCGGAGCAGGTGGAGAATGGGGCTTCACAAAAGGTCACCACCTTGCCGAACGGCGTAAAGTTGACGCTGGCAAAGTCTGACGGGCTGCTAAAGCCGATTAGCGTCTTGCGAGGTGTTATCGTGCTGGGTGATGGAATCGGATATGAAGTTACGGCGCCGGTGAAGGCGGCGCGGTCCGCTGAAAGTAAAAGGGAGAAAACACCATGAAAAAATATTTCACAATCGTGATGCTGCTGGCGGTCGCACTGCTGATTCCCGCGTCGGCGGTTTTCGCGGCACAAGCGGCCAAGGTCGGGCAAGCGGCGCCGGATTTTACAGCGGCGGACAGCACGGGAACGATGCATCATCTTTCCGAGTATCGCGGCAAGTTCGTGGTGCTGGAGTGGCACAACAACGGATGTCCCTATACGCGGAAGCATTACGAGAGCGGCAACATGCAGCAGTTGCAGAAAGAATGGACGGCGAAAGGCGTCATCTGGCTGACGGTGATTTCCTCGGCGCCGGGACAGCAAGGGTTCGTGACGCCGGCGGAGGAAAATGACTACATGGCGAAGATGCACGCCGTGCCCACGGCGGCTTTGCTGGACCCCACGGGACAAATGGGACATTTGTACGACGCGAAGACCACGCCGGATATGTTCGTGATCAATCCGCAAGGCGTATTGATCTACGACGGGGCTATTGATAACCGGCCGACTTCGGACCAGGGCGACGTGCAGGGCGCGGAGAATTATGTTTCCGAAGCGCTTACCGCGGCGATGGCCGGAAAGCCGGTGCAGACTGCGGTCACGCGGCCGTATGGTTGCTCGGTGAAATATGCCGACTCGGAATCGAATGGTTGCAGGTGAACAGGAGGGCATCCATTCGTGCTGAACTCATTTGAAAGTATTCTGCTGATCTCCTTTTGTGTGAGCGTAACACTGGGGTTTTTGGCGCTGCTGCGCTTTCGATGGGATCCGGCGCGCCGCCGCGAGCACAATGACTTGATTGGCTGGCAATTTGCCGTGCTGGGCACAACCTATGCCGTAATCATCGGCTTCATGCTTTATACCGTGTGGACCAACTACCAGGTTGCCACGGTCAATTCTCAGCAGGAGGCCGTCGCATTGGTGAACGTCGTCCACTTCGCCGAAGGGCTTCCCGCGGAATCGCGCGACACGGTTCAAAAATTCGCACGCGAGTATGCCAGGACGATGCTGGACAAGGAGTGGCCGGCCATGCAGGAGGGAGCCCTGAGCGCCGAATCCTCCGCCATCATGCAACAACTTTGGACGGTAAGCCTACGGGTGAAAACGGAAACGCCGTCGGAAGCCACCGCGCTTAGCCTTACTCTGAATGAATTGGGGACAATGAGTGAATACCGGCGAGTGCGGCAGTTGCAGAGCGAGTCGAAACTTCCCGGAGTGCTTTGGGCGATCCTGATCATCGGCGGAATCTTGACGGTGACATCATCGTGTTTATTCGGCACGAAAAATTTCAAGCTGCATGCCGTGCAGGTTCTTTCGCTGTCGCTGCTGATTTCCCTGTCTCTCGCGGCCATCGCCGATATTGACCAGCCGTACCGGGGAAGTGTGCATATCAGCCCGACGGGGTTCCAACTGGCGCTGACCACTTTCGACCAAATGAACGCGCCGAAATGAGCGCGAACGCGCGCGAGACGGGCAGCACGATTGTGAATTCGAGATTGGCACATGCAATGGGGTGTATGATGCCGGCTTCGGGATGCCGCGACGGCAATTCCGGCTCAATGGCATGAAGCAAAATTTTCCACGATTGGCGGATTCGGTCCTGGCGTATGGGTCAGCTCTGCTTATCACGGTTACCATGCATGAGTTCGGACATGGCCTAACCGCGCTTCTGTTTGGACAGCACCCTACTGTATACGGCTTGCACGAGGAAGACATCGCCAGTTCCATCACAGCCGTCGGGGTTATTGCAGCCGCGGGTCCAATCGTAAGTCTGATTGTGGGCCTGATTTTTCTGGCTATACACAAACGCCTGCAAGGCCAGGGCTTTGCCCGTTACCTTACTCTGTGGCTGGGACTGCTCGGCATAGCGACTTTCTTCGGCTATCTTTTGACCGCACCTTTCTATAAGGACGGCGATGTCTATAAGGTACTTGCCA
>Ga0302326_10008217_pt1 | contig 23070 bp, 18 predicted proteins | sample Palsa_T0_3_FD_202264 | JGI IMG/M metagenome (GOLD analysis project Ga0302326, IMG submission 202264) | Peat permafrost microbial communities from Stordalen Mire near Abisko, Sweden - Palsa_T0_3 | ecosystem: Environmental > Terrestrial > Soil > Palsa > Peat permafrost | place: Sweden: Abisko... | reverse complement strand
AACCTACCAACAATCGCGCCGAGCGGGCGCTACGGCCGGCGGTAATCGCGCGCAAGGTATCGCACTGCTCCAAGAACGAACGGGGAGCCGAAGCCTTTGCGGCATTCACCAGCGTGGCCCGCACCACTGTCAAAAAAGGCATCGCCACAGTGACGGATGTTTTTCACCAGCTCATCAAAAATGGAACCCAGCCGCCCGATTCTTCTTGACCCCTCTCAACGCGCTAATCAATTACGCGGCGGCTTCCAGAAAATTTCGTCGATGCATAGCGGCTTACTTCGGTATTACCACAGAGCGCGGGAGTAATTCTTGCGAATCCGTTCGTCCCTGGTAACCAGCGCAGCGCCGGCCGACTTGGCGTTCGCCACGATCAGCCGGTCGAACGGATCGCGCGTCCAGCGTTCAGTCAGCGCCTGATCCACGATCTTGCGGAATGGCAGATCGCAAATGCGCAGACCGATGTCGGCGGCCAGCAAGGACACCAACTTCGACGCAGTGGGCTTCAGCCGGCCGACTTCGTGCAGGAATTCAAGTTCCAGGACGGCGGCGGCGGAGGCCACTGCGTCGTCGCGATCAATGGCCTTGCGCGCCGCCACCCCGAGTTTGTTCACTTCGCCGAGATAAAGGAAGATCAGGACATGCGTATCCAGGTAGATCACTTCAGTTCCGACCATTCACGGGACCAATCCATGCCGATGACATCGTCGGGGTCTCCCACGAATGCATTCCGCTTCTTAAGCCCGGCCAGCTTGCTGGGCGGCTTCTCGACCACGATCCGGAGCACCACCCCTTTGCGGACGATCTCCACCGGCTGGCCAGTCTCGATGGCCTCGTCCAGGATTCGATAAACGTTCTCTCGCAGTTTCGAAGCCGTAACGCGCATACCGCCCCCCACGCAAATATCATATCATACGTACGGTTTCTAATTTTCGTACGTGCGAGCTTAAGGCGGTGTACTTCAACGTACCTTGTGTGCAGGCGAAGAAAGTGCTAGTGTTTATGCCGAAGGGACACGCTTATGAAACAAATCGCAAAAGCCTTGACGACCTCAACTCTAGCTCTCGGGCTGGCGACCCCGCTACTGGCACAGGTCACACTATCGGTCGGCGCGATTACGGATATTTACCGCGCTGGCGGATACAACGACGGTAGCGACGGCGGCGCTCCCGTGGCCTACGCCTTCACTGCCCGGCCCTTTCAGACTTTAACGTTTTCAAGCGTCACTGGAGCGTGGACGTGCAACAATAGCGTTCCGGAATACGGGCCCGATGGCACCACTGGTTCCTGCTATCACACAGGAGGGCAAGACATCGACGACGCGGCCGCGCCTTTTTCCGCGTACGATCTCACAGACTTTGCGGGCGCGATGGTGGGTGTGTTCCTGGAGGATGCTTTACCTTCCGCGGCGCCCGCCTCCTTGCGATTTTACGTCAGCGACAACTCCCAGGGGGGAATCCAGACGGATTTCAAGGCCCTAGCTCCGAAGATCGGCCAGGTCTTCTTCATTGGCGATGGGTTGACGGGCACCGGCAGTGGCAGCACTCAGGTATTCGCGATCCCTCCCACCGCAACACGTCTTTACCTTGGTTACGCGGACACATGCAGTCAACAACCCGGCCCGGCGGCCCCCGGTTGCTATTCCGACAACGCCGGATCGCTTACCGCAATCTTTCAAATCGAAGACCATGAGTTGAACTGGGTCGAGCCACAGGAACAAGTGTCTCCCGCCGGGCGGTGTTGTATGGGCATGGCCTATGATCCGTCAATGCGCTCAACCCTGCTCTTTGGCGGCTACACCAATCCCACATTTTTGAACGATACCTGGACCTGGACGTTGCGGCAAGGGTGGTCGCAGTTGTCCCCAGCCGCGTCTCCGTCTCCTCGCGAGGCTCCCGGAATGGCCTACGACGGTGCAGCGCAGAACATGGTGCTGTTCGGAGGGACCACCAGCGATGGAACGTACCTCAACGACACCTGGATATGGGACGGCACGGCTTGGACCCAACAGTCTCCGGCCGTATCTCCATCCGTACGCCAGTTCGCCACTATGACCTATGACGCAGCCACTGGGACAATCGTCCTTTTTGGCGGCCTTGCTAGCGGTTCCGCGCCCTTAGGCGACACCTGGACATGGGATGGGCTCACGAAGACGTGGACCCAGCAGTTTCCGGCATCGAGTCCCTCCCCGCGGGAGCCTATGATGACCTACGACAATGCTACAGGGACGGTCCTGCTCTTTGGCGGCTTCAACGGCGCCGCCAGTTTATACAACGATACCTGGACTTGGGATGGCACGACCTGGATCCAGCAGTTTCCGGCGTCCGTCCCGGCCGCGCGGCAACAGGGTATGGTGGCGTATGACGCGATTCTCGGTTCGGTCGTGCTGTTTGGCGGCTCCAACGGGCCAGGCGGGGAGTTCAGCGATACTTGGGCGTGGAACGGTACCAACTGGGTGGAACTCCATCCCGCCACTGCACCCGCGGGCAGGTGGGTTGCGGGCATGGCTTACGATCCCCCGGATAGGAGTCTAATGCTGTTCGCGGGGTTCGGCACCGACACCCTCGACGATACTTGGCTCTTCACTCTGGTCCCAGTGAACGGCGCCGACGAAAAGTAACGGGGGAAGCCGACTCGCAAGGAAACCGATAAACGTCGGCGCCGTAGGCACTTTCGCCGGCTACGATTCCGTCGATTTTCTAGGCGCGATGGTGGGCATGTTCCTGGAGGATGCTTTACCTCCCTCGGCGCCGGCTGCATTGCGCTTTTACGCCAGCAACAACTCCCAGGGAGGGATACAGACGGATTTCAAGGCCTTAGGTCCGAAGATCGGGCAGGTGTTCCTCATTGGCGATGGGTTGACGGGCACCGGCAGTGGAAGCATTCAGGTATTTTGGAGTCCCTCCCACCGCAACACACCTTTACCTTGGCTACATAGACGCGGGTAATGGCGGGCCGGAGCCCAGTTGCTATTCCGACAACGCCGGATTGCTCACGGCGAACTTTCAAATACAAGACCATGAGCTGGAAAGGTGCGCCAATTGGCCATCTAACGCCCTGCCCTTTAGGCCGAGCCGCGGCTCACCCGAATCGGCCCTGGCGCTCCCGCGTCAGCCGCTCTGCCAAGAACACCTTGAGCAGAGACTGAGTACGGCACATCGCGCTGGTTTGCAAGCACCTTTAGATCCTCGATCATGGAAACGGGCAGCCGCAGCGATATCGTCTTTAAGGACGGTTAGAGATGAACGAACTTTCTGCGCGTTGCCGAGGACCAGTCCAGGTACTCTGTCGAATCCGCAGTGGCCCAGAATTTTCTTGCGTCGTCCTCGCTCTTTAATTCAGGAATTGCTTTCCGCTTCATATTTCCATAGGTCCTTCCTTCGTTTGGGTTGATGTCGCGGGCCGAGATCACACATATCTCGCCTTTTGAATGACGCCCATCGCTGTGAACCGCCAGATTGGCTTCATCCCAGTCAAAGCCCGTGCAACTCTCCAAACGATCGGCGGCAGCCACGCCTTGAGTATACTGCCATCATATACAGATTCGCAGTGGCACGTCCCGCGATGTAAGAGATGCGATAATCGGGATTCATGACCAAGCCCTGTTTCACCTTCCTCCTGCTTGCCACCTGCGCCTTCGCCCAGCCGCCCAAGCTCCGCCTCGGCGACGACGTCCGGCCCGTGCGCTACCGCTTGGACCTCACCGTCATTCCGCAACAGGACACCTTCACCGGCAAAATCGAAATCGATCTCGACGTGCGCAAGCCCACCGATGTCGTCTGGCTGAATGCCCGCGATCTCACCATCGACGCCGCCCAACTGTCCGTCAGCGGGCGCACTGTGGCCGCGAAAGTTCAAACCAGCGGTACCGAATTCGCCGGATTCGCCGCTGCCTCGGCGATCCCCGCGGGCCGCGCGCAACTGGGCATCGAGTATCACGGCACATTCAACAAGAACGGCAGCGACGGCCTCTTCAAGCTGCAAGATGGGGGCGAGTCGTATGTCTACTCGCAGTTTGAGTCGATCGACGCGCGCAAGGCCTTTCCCTGCTTCGACGAACCCAATTTCAAAACACCCTGGCAACTTACGCTGCATGTGAGTAAGTCGGATGCCGCGGTTTCCAATACGCCCGTGCAGTCGGAGACCGCCGAGCCGGGCGGCCGCAAGAAGGTCGTGTTTGGCGAAACCAAGCCGCTGCCCAGTTACCTGATGGCGCTGGGAGTGGGACCTTTCGATTTCGTGGACGCCGGACAAGCCGGAAAGAACCACACACCCTTGCGCATGATCGCGCCCAAGGGCAAGGCCGCACAAGCCAAATACGCGGCCGAAGTGACAGGGCCGCTGCTCGCCGCACTCGAAAACTACTTCGACGTGCCCTATCCTTACGAAAAGTTGGACCTCTTGTCCATCGCGCTTTTTGGCGGCGCGATGGAGAATGCGGGACTCATTACTTGCGCGGAGAGCCTCATGTTGCGGGACCCGGCGCAGGATAGCATCGACCGCAAGCGCACTTACGCGCTGGTGGTGGCGCATGAGATGGCCCATCAATGGTTCGGCGACCTGGTGACCACCGCCTGGTGGGACGACATCTGGCTCAACGAAGCATTCGCCTCCTGGATGGATTCCAAAATCATGCGCCAATGGAAGCCGGAGTGGAACACCGTGATCGACGAACAGAACACGCGCCTGGGCGCCATGGGCGGCGACGAGCTGGTGTCCGCGCGGAAGATCCGGCAGCCGATCGAAAGCAACGACGACATTGCCAACGCTTTCGACAACATCACCTATAGCAAGGGCGAGGCCGTCATCGGCATGTTCGAGAACTGGATGGGCGAGGATGCCTTCCGGCGCGGCGTGCAGCGGTACATTCGCCAATACGCGTGGCATAACGCAACCGCGGCGGACTTTCTGGATGCGCTCTCCTCGGGGGGCAGCCAGCCAGTGGGGCGGGCGTTCTCCACGTTTCTGGATCAGGCGGGCGTGCCGCTGGTCACTGTCGGCCTGAACTGCGGCGCGGGCGGGGCCACTCTGCATCTGAGCCAAAGGCGCGCGCTGCCTTTGGGCTCGGCGGGTGCGGCGCAGCAGACCTGGCAGATTCCGGTGTGCGTGCGCTACAGCGACCATGGCGCGACGCATCGCGAGTGCACTCTGCTGACGGAAACGTCCATGGACTGGAAACTCGCGGAGGCTAAGAGCTGCCCCGCATGGGTAGAGGCTAATGCCGACGGGAAGGGCTACTACCGAGCGCGCTATGAGGGCGATCTGCTGGACAAGCTGCTCACCGGTGGCGGCGCGCGTATCTCGGCGGCCGAGCGGGTGGCGGCGCTAGGAGACGTGGACGCGCTCACTGGGATGGGCGAAATCAAGAGCGCAGATTTGCTGGCGTTGGCGCTCGCGTTTGCGAACGATCCGGTGCGCCAAGTGGTGGACTCTTCCATCGGCATCGTCGCGGGCATACACGACAACATGGTTCCAACGGAATTGCGGCCCAACTACGCCCGGCTTGTCGATCTGACGTTCGGCGCACGCGCGCGCCAACTGGGCTGGAAAGCGAAAGCGGAAGAAAACGCCGAGACGCGCCTGTTGCGCGTCTCGATTGTACCGCTGGTGGCGGTGTGGGGCGTCGATGGATCGTTGGCGGCCGAAGCCCGGCGGCTAGCTGGGCAGTGGCTCGCAGACCGTACCGCCGTCGATCCGGATATTGCCGCGCCGCTGCTGAACGTGGCGGCGCGCACCGGCGACGAAACATTTTTCAAACAATTGTCGGCGGAATTGCCGCGCACGGAAGACCGGCTCCAGCGGGACCTCATCTTGGGTGCGATGGGATCTTTCAGCGATCCGCAAATCGCGCGCGCCGCCATGGCCTTGGTGCTCAAACCCGATTTCGATCTACGGGAGGCCCGTTTTTTTCTGCGTCCCAGCGGCGTGCCCGAGAACAGGACACTACCCTTCGAGTTTGTGAAGGCCAACTTCGATGCGATCGCCGCCAAGATACCCGCCGGATCGACGCTTGGTTTTGGCGAGTTTTTGCCATCTGTGGGGGTGAATTTCTGCGACGAGAAGTCGGCGGAAGAATTGAGGGCGTTCTTCGAGCCGAAGGTCGATCGCTTCGCCGGCACCAGGCGCAACTTGGCGCAGGTGTTGGAAGGTATCCGGATCTGCACGGCGTATAAGGCGGCGCAGCAGGATAGCGTGGCCGAATTCTTGAAGAAGTATTGATTGTGGAGCGGACCTCCGGGTCTGTCGGGAGGGGCCTGCGGCCCACGAATAGTGATGAAAGCGGGTTGGAGAGCGGGCAATTCTGCCCAATGTCACTTACTTATTCATAACCGAACACCTGCATAAATTGTGGGGCGGTCCCCCTGGACCGCGGCCGACGCCCTCGCCAGCCCCTCGCGATTGCCGAAAGCCTTGGTTTTCCGAACAAAAGAGCGGGTCCAAGGGGACCCGCGCAGACCGGGGGGCTGCCCCACAAATTATGCAGGATTGCGAGATTGGGAAAACTTAAGTGGCATTGGGCAGGATTGCCCGCCCTCCACAAGGTGGTTTTCGACTGTGCCCCACGCTGTATGATGAGTAAATGACCAGCGCGCTGGACGTATTGCCTTCTCTCGCTGCCGACACCGTTGTCGATCTGGAACGTCAGTACCTGCTCCAGAACTATGCCCGCTATCCATTGGTGATTCATCGGGGAAAAGGTTGCCACGTTTACGACGTGAACGGCGCGCGCTACCTCGACTTCATCGCGGGCATCGGCGTCAATGCGCTGGGCCACGCGCATCCCCGCATCGTCAAGGTCATCCGGGAGCAGGCCGCGCTGCTGATCCACTGCTCGAATCTTTATTACAACGAATACCAGGGGCCGCTAGCCAAGAAGCTGGCCCAAACCAGCGGCCTGCAACGCACCTTCTTTACCAATAGCGGCACCGAGGCCATGGAAGGCGCGCTGAAGATGATCCGGTCGCATGGCAACCACAGCGGCGCCGCCAAGCATGAAGTCATCTCGCTTGAAAATTCCTTTCACGGCCGCACGCTGGGTGCGCTTTCGATCACCGGCCAGCCCAAATATCGCCAGGATTTCGAGCCGCTGCTGCAGGGCGTCCGATTCGTGCCCGCCAACGACACAGCCGCGCTGGAAGCGGCTTTCAGCGAATCCACCGCAGGCATGGTGCTGGAGCTGATCCAGGGGGAAGGCGGCATCTACCCCATTTCGCCCGAGTACGCGCGGAAGGCGCGTGAGCTGGCCGACCGCTGCAACGCGTTGCTGGTGTTCGACGAGATCCAATGCGGCGTGGGACGGCCGGGCACGTACTTCGCATATCAGCGCACCAAGCCGGTAGTGCTGCCGGATATCATGGTGACGGCCAAGCCGTTGGCATGCGGCCTGCCGCTGGGCGCCATCGTGGCCAACGAAAAAGCGGCCGCCACCATCGCCCCCGGCATGCACGGCTCCACCTTCGGCGGTAGCGCGCTCGCCTGCCGCGTGGCGCTCGAATTCTTCGACATTCTGGAAGGATTGCTGCCCAACATCCAGCAGGTAGGCGGCTATCTGCATCTGATGCTGAACGAGTTGGCGCGCAAGCACTCTTTCGTCAAGGAAGTGCGCGGGTTCGGCCTCATGATCGGCCTGGAGATGGAAATCCCCGGCAAGCAGGTGGTGCTGGACGCCATGGCGGATGGCCTGTTGATCAACTGCACGCACGACACGGTGCTGCGTTTCCTGCCGCCGTACATCGTCACCGAGCGGGAGGTGGACACAGCAGTGAAAATCCTCGGCAAAATCTTCGCCAAGCAGAAAGGGCCGGCATGAAGCTTGTGTGGTGTTTGTGTGCCGCCATGGCTGGGATGACGGTTGCGCCGTTCGCCTGTCAGGCGCAGTCCGGATGGGTCGCGCTTTTCGACGGCAAGACTATGGCGGGATGGGACGATCCGCGACAAAAAGTTCCGCCGGGCGACGCCTGGAGCATCGAGGACGGCTGCCTGAGAGCCAATCGCGGCCCGCGCATTACGGAAGACTTGTTCACCAAGGATGTCTTCCGCGATTTCGAATTGGCGTGGGAGTGGAAGGTGGCGCCCGGCGCCAACAGCGGAGTCAAGTATCGCATCCAGGACCGCGTATTCCTGGCACACTATCCGGGGCACCGTTTCGAGGATGTGGTCAATTTCTCGGTGCAGAACCGGCCGGCCGAACGGCCCGATCGCGGGCAGGAATATGTAGTGGGCTTCGAATATCAGATGCTCGACAATACGCGCAACTCCGACGCGCGCGTAGGGACCAGTCACCAGGCGGGCGCGCTGTACGACATCGTGGGTCCGTCGCAGGATGTTACGCGCCCGGTGGGCGAGTTCAATGCATCGCGCCTGGTAGTGAAAGGCAATCATGTCGAGCACTGGTTGAACGGCGTGAAGGTGGTGGAGACTGACCTGGACTCGGCGCTCGCGGCGGAGCGCGCCGCCAGGCGTTGGGGGGCCGGAACGCCGGTGGCCGTCGATCTGACCAAACAGCCGCGCAAGGACTGCCCCATTTCGCTGCAGAACCACGGCGACGACGCCTGGTTCCGCAACATCAAAATCCGCAGGCTGGATTGACGTGGCGCACGGGGTGCCCTCTGGGCCCTGCGTGCCGCGTCGCCACTCGTGGCGACGCCTGCTTTTATGCCTGGCGTTAGCGCTTACCGGATGCCGCACGCCCCGTCCCATGACGACACCCATCCTCGACCTGCAACCTCCTCCCGCCGACGTGCGCATCGCGTACGGCGATGCGCCCCCACAATTCGGCGATTTACGGCTGCCCAAAAGCGCCGCGGGATCGCAGCCGTTCCCGGTGGCCATCGTCATCCATGGCGGCTACTGGCGATCAGCCTACGGATTGGACCACATCGGCCATTTATGCGCGGCCCTCACGCGCGCCGGCGTGGCCACCTGGAGCCTGGAATACCGGCGCATCGGCGACGCTGGCGGCGGCTGGCCAGCCACCGGCGAGGATGTGTCGCGCGGCGCGCAATACTTGCGGTCTCTGGCGCAACGCTATCCGCTGGACTTGACCCGCGTAGTGGCCGTAGGGCATTCGGCGGGCGGGCAACTGGCGTTGTGGCTCGCGGCGCAGCATAAGATCCCGCTACGCGGCGTGGTCTCGCTCGCCGGAGTCGCCGATTTGCGCCGCGCCTGGGAATTAGGCTTAAGCCGCGGTGTGGTGGCGGAGTTGCTCGGCGGCACACCCCAGGAACAGCCGGAGCGTTACCGTCGGGCGTCACCGATCGAACTGTTGCCGCTGGGTGTACCCGAGCGGCTGGTGCACGGAACCAGGGACGACGTGGTTCCGATCGAACTTAGCCGCCGCTTCCAGGCTGCCGCGACCGCCGCGGGCGACGACGCGCGGCTGATCGAACTGCCGGATGCCGGGCATTTCGATCCGATCGATCCCCGCACGCGCGCGTGGGCCGCCGTCGAGGCCGCGGTGCTCGATCTGTTGAAGTAAGCGGGTCCGCCCGCGTGTTATGCTCGTGCTAGCGCGCAACTAGGAGCAGCCGATGGCGGTGGAGCATTTCGACGTGCTGATCATGGGTGCGGGCCTGTCCGGCATCGGTGCCGCCCATCACCTGCAGAAGCTCTGCCCGAATAAGAGCTACGTCATCCTTGAGCAGCGCGAGCGCATCGGCGGTACCTGGGACCTGTTCCGTTATCCGGGTATCCGTTCCGATTCGGATATGCTGACCATGGGTTACTCGTTCCGCCCGTGGACCCACGCCAAGGCCATTTCTCCGGGCGACGACATCCGCGACTACATCAACGGCGCCGCGCGCGACGCAGGCATTGACCGCCACATCCGCTTCCGCCATCGGATTCGGCGCGCCGCGTGGTCCTCGCAAGAGGCGCAGTGGACGATCGATGCGGTGCGTAGCCTCCCGGACGGGCGCGAAGAGCCTGCGGCGCTGACTTGCAACTTCTTATTCTCGTGCGCGGGTTATTACCGCTATTCCGCGGGCTACACACCGGAGTTTCCGGATATCGGCCGCTTCCAGGGCCGCGTCGTTCACCCGCAAGCCTGGCCCGAGGATCTGGACTACGCCGGAAAGCGGGTGGTTGTGATCGGCAGCGGCGCCACCGCCGTGACGCTTCTGCCCGCCTTGGCCAAGACCGCGGGGCATGTGACCATGCTGCAGCGTTCGCCGACCTATATCGTTTCAATGCCCGAGCAAGACAAGATCGCAAATTGGTTGCGTGGCGTGCTGCCGGCCATGTGGGCCTATAAGCTTAGCCGGTGGAAGAACGTCGCCCTCATGATCTATTTCTACCAACTGGCGCGGCGTCGCCCGGATTTCATGAAGACCGGTCTGCTGAAGAAGGTGCAGCAGGAGTTGGGCCCCGGATACGACGTCGCCACTCACTTCACGCCCCGCTACAATCCGTGGGAACAGCGGCTCTGCCTGGTTCCGGACGCCGACCTGTTTCAGGCCATCAGGGCCGGCCGCGCCAGCGTGGTCACGGATCTTATCGACACGTTCACCGAGAAAGGCATCCGGCTCAAATCGGGCAAAGAACTCGAAGCCGACATCGTGGTCACCGCCACGGGCCTCGTGATGCAGGTTTTCGGTGGGGCTGCGGTTTGGGTAGACGGGCGCAACGTGGATCTCGGCAAAACGCTGGCTTACAAAGGCGTGATGGTCTCGGGCGTGCCCAACGTCGCTTCGGTATTCGGTTATACCAACGCATCGTGGACGCTCAAAGCCGACTTGATCTGTACCTACGTGTGCCGGTTGTTGAACTTCATGGACAGGAAAGGCGTGCGCCAAGTCACGCCGACGGACCGCGGCGAGACGGCGGCGGCGCCTTTCGTGGAGAACTTCTCGCCTGGATACATCGAACGCGCGTTGGCGAGTTGGCCGAAACAGGGTTCAAAGGCGCCGTGGCGCGTTTATCAGAATTATATCCGCGACACGATCAGCCTGAAGTGGAGCCCGGTTGGCAACCGCGCGTTGGAGTTCTCGAACCCGTCGAACGCGGCAGATCCCGCACCTCGCGAACTCGCCGGAGTGGGGAAGCAGGCTTGAACGAAACGTGGGGCACGCACTCGTGCCTGCCGGTTCCCAACTCGTAGGGATCCCGTTACGGCTGGCCGGTGGCCGGCTCCCTCCGGATCGCGAAGCCGGACACGTCCCGTTGCACCGGCACTTCCCGAAATCCGTCTGGTAAACGGCAGGCCGGGACTCAAACCGCCGATAGTGAGGTTACTCTCGGCATCCGGACCCCGTGTTTGCCGCAATCGGTGCAGCAGGTCGGACAGTAGATGTATACCCCTTTTTCACGCCGGCCTGGTAAACCAGGACGGCCGCTTGTTCCACCGGCTTGCCAGCCGCGTCTGTGACGCTGTCGTCGCCGTTCCGCCCCAAAAGAGATTCCGGCCGCAGCCGGCAGCCAGGCCGCCGCTGCGCACATCAAAATCCGTATCCGTATCGCGCGAACTCCTTCAACAATTGAGGCAAAAACGGATAGCGCGCGCAAGCCCTCGCCGTACTTCGTGAGTCACCGTGGCGCTGGGTTAGCCACCGCGGCCGCCACTTTCGCCGCATCCAGCGCGAGTGGGCTCGCAAGCACCATCTCGAACCTCCAGCCGGCCCGCATATAGACGTCGCCGCCGCGGCGGGCGAGGACCACAGCCACGGCGGTCGCGGCGACCGCGCTCCCGGCCCCAATTCCAATGATCAAACCCTTGTTGGGCCCGGGCAGCGATGGTTGAGAAACCGTCGGCGGCGTGGACTGGAGCGCCATTCCACCGGCCATGGCATAAGAACCGGCGGAGGCCGCGGCTACGGGATCGCCGGTGCGCACCAAGCAGGCCCGGGTGTCCGCGGTGGCGGCGGACAACGCCACGGTGTAACCGTTGGTGAAAACCATATTCGTGAAATGCATGGTGAACCCGGCGTGTTTGCCGCGGCGGGTCACTTGGTCGATGACGCCTTCCAGATACGTGCCCGGAGGAATCGCCACCGTATTCGAAGCCGTCACGGGAAAAGCGGCTTCGGCATGCACGGCATCGCCCGCCTGCGCGGTTTTAGTCCCCAGCGGACTGGTCAGCCGCAACGGAACTTTGGTCCCCGCGGGAACCGCGATGGCCGGCGGTCCGGCGGGCGGCGCTGCTTGTTGGGCCAGACATCCCAACGCGGTCAGCAGTGCGGTGAAGACGAACATTCGCATGAACATGTCTCCCGATTTTATGCGATCTTTTCAAGGATCGAAGCGCAGGGCGAAATTGCGGCCCTTGAACTGAAGTAAATCCAACGAGAACGACCCATCCGGATTGGTGCGCCACGCCGTATCGTTGGCAGGCGCGTCTTTGCCCATGGCCGCCACGGTCGCATGCGCGTTGGCGACCGGCTTGCCGCGCTTGAGAATGCTCACTTGAGCCGCTGGTCCCAGCCCTTCCCATGCAACTTCGTAACTGCCGGCCGGCAGCGTCTGGCCGGCCTCCCGAACGGCGTGGACTAGAACGAACGGCTCCTTGTGCGCGGCTGGCGCGGAAATCACCGCCGGCGGCCCCGGGCAGGGAACGGCTGCGGATCCCGGAGTGCCGGGGATAACGGTTCCGGGCGTACCCGGCGTCCCTGGGATGCTCGTCGACGGCATGCCGGGACCACTCGGTATCTCGATGGAGGGTGTGCTTGGAGTTCCCGGTATATAAGTGTCCGCAGTGCCGGTTCTCGCGGGAATGGGACGGCACAGCGACGCCGATTTCCAATCCCACGCTTTGGGCGGTCTGGACAAGCGCACCGCGGCGGCGATGGCGGCCGCGCCCAACGCCAGTGGTTGCTCCAGGACCATCTCGAACTGCGTGCCGTTGTCCAGTAACACATCGCTGCGCCCGGCCACCTGGACATTCACCGTTCCGACGGCCGCGGGAAGCGCGACGGTGTAGCCGTTGGCAAAAACGATCTGCGCGAAACTCATCCTGAATTCGGCGCGATCCGATCTCAGGCCGGAGCGATACAAGATGTCGATCATGCCTTTGACATAGGTGCCTGGCGGGATCGCCATTGCGCCGTTCACTGCTACCGGGAACGTGGTCTCCGCGTAGATTGTCTCTCCAGGCTGGGCGGATTTAGCCCAGACGGGACCGGTCAGTCCTAACATGATCCTGGTCCCTGGCGGAATTGTCAGGACTTGTAACGCGGCGGGCGGATTTAGCGGTAGCGGCGGTTGCGCCAGGCATCCCCACACCGTGAAAATCCCCGCCACGAGAAGCAGCCGCATAAGATATTTACCACTCTCTATACGTGCGCATGGTGTGATAAGTTACTACGGATAAATGTAGCGGTGACTCCGATCCGGCCGAAACATCCGCGTTGATCTGTGTTCATCGGCGCGCCCGATTAACGATGCCTCCGAGACCTGGTGGCTCACGCTGTCACATCCATACCGGCCGCCGATGAACACGGATCAACGCGGATGGAGCGCCTCGCCAACAAACACAGCGCGGACCGGTCGAGCTCGACCGGCCCCAAATTGAAAGGGTATCGCCGATTCCATCAACCGGTAGCTTGCATTTCTCCCCATCCGTTGTACAATAGTGTTTAGAGTGTCGAACCTGTCGAGTGGGCGAAAGCCCACTTTTTTGTTGGGCGGACACCCGGTTCTGTTCATATGCGGCCGGAAATATCATCGCGCATCGAGGAGATCGCGCAACGCGTGGCGCTCTCCGAAGGCATTGAAGTCGTCGAAGTGGAAGTCAAAGGCGGCGGGAAAAATCAGTTTGTGCGCATTTCTATCGATAAGCCCGAGGGCGTATCCCACGCCGATTGCGAGTTGATCTCGCATCAGGTCGGCACACTTCTAGATGTCGAGGACGTGGTGCCCGGCCACTATACGCTGGAAGTCAGCTCACCGGGCCTCGAGCGCAAGCTCCTCAAGCCGGGGGACTTCGAGCGGTTCCAGGGGAAGAAGGCCAAGGTTACCTTGCGCGCGCCAGTCGAAAACCAGCGCCATTGGGAGGGCACCCTGGCGGGCTTCGCCGATGGCGTCGTCAGCCTGGAAGCCGCCGGCCGGCAAATCCGCTTTCCGCTTGAGCAGGTGGAAAAAGCAAGCTTGAAGTTTGAGTGGTAAATCCCTCCAGGCCATCGGGTTAACAATCCAGAGACAGAATGGAAGAGGAACACTTTGGAAACGATTTTTCAATCCATCGAGATACTGAGCAAGGAAAAAGGCATCGATCCGCAGATCGTTATGGACGCGGTCAAGGATGCCATGCTGATCGCCGCGCGCAAGCACTTCCGCACCACGGAAGACTATATCGCCGAGCTGCACGAAAAGACCGGCGCCCTCCAGCTTTTCGCGGTCAAGAAGGCGGTCGAAGTGGTGGAAGATCCGGCCAAGGAAATGACCCTGGCCGAGGCGCGCCGCATCAATCCGGAGGCCGAAGTAGGCGCCGAGATCCGCATTCCCAAAAAGACCGATCTGCTCGGCCGTATCTCGGCGCAGACCGCCAAGCAGGTGATTTTCCAAAAGGTGCGGGAAGCCGAGCGCGAAACGGTTTTTAACGAATACTCCGGCCGCACCGGCGAACTGGTGAATTGCACCGTGAAGCGTGTGGAGGGGCCGGATTACATTCTGGATCTGGGCAAGACGGAAGCGCGTCTGGCGAAAAAGGAGCAGTCCCGCCTGGAGAGTTACAGCGTGGGCGACCGCGTGCGTTGCGTCATCCGCGTGGTGGACAAGTCCAGCAAGGGGCCCGGGGTGGCGGTATCGCGCGCCGCGCCGGAGCTGGTGATGCGCCTGTTCGAGCAGGAAGTTCCGGAAATCTACGACAGCACCGTGACCATCAAGGGCTGCGCGCGGGAAGCCGGCGAGCGCACCAAAATCGCCGTGCAGAGCCGCGACCGCGACGTGGATAGCGTGGGCGCTTGCGTGGGCATGAAAGGTATGCGTGTGCAATCCATCATCCGCGAGTTGCGCGGCGAAAAGATCGACATCATCGAATACTCGGACGATCCGGTTACTTTCGCCACGCACGCCTTGAGCCCGGCGAAGATCAGCCGCGTGACCATCGTCGACGCGCTCGGGAAGCACATGGAAGTGATTGTGGACGATTCGCAGCTCTCGCTAGCCATTGGCAAGAAGGGCCAGAACGTCCGCCTGGCGGCCAAGCTGCTTGGGTGGAAGGTAGACATCAAGAGCGAAGAGGAGAAGCGCCAGGAGGTGGAATCCGCCATGGCCGCTCTGGTCAATCCGCCGGAGCCGCTGTCCTCGCTGGTCGCGTATGGCATGGGAGAAGAACTGGCCGGAAGACTCGCCGAGGCCGGCGTGGGCACTATCGACAAGTTGGGCGGGATGACGCCGGAGCAGTTGCAGGAGATCCCGGGTATCGATCCGGAGATGGTGGAGAACATTCGCGATTCAGTGACCGCTTACTACAGCCAATTCGAGGAAGCCGCGCCGGCGGCGCCGCCGGATGAGGTCGCAGCCGAGGCCGAAATCGCCAGCGGCGAGCCGCAAGCGGAAGGGGCCGCCGCGGAACAGGAAGCCGAAGCCGTTCAAGAATTTATCTCGGAAGGCGCGCCGGAGCCAGAAGCGGACGCCATGGTGGAAGATCGCGGAAAAGCTGCGGCCGAAGCCGGGGAGCCGCAAGACATTGAGATCGCTGGCGAGTCTGATACCATAATAGACTCGGGGCGCGTTTCGCACGACGAGTCGGAAGACGGCGGTTCGCAAAGCGAGTGAGGTGCGTCTCCGCGAGACAGTTTTGTATCTATGAACAAGATTCGTATTAATGAGCTGGCGCGGGAGCTGGAGGTCAAGGCGAACGAGATTCTCGACCGGCTCCCGGCGTTGGGCGTAACCGAAAAGAAGACCCACTCCAGCTCGATCGATGAAGATGTCGCCATCAAACTGCGGCGGCTGCTCACCGGGGAATCGCCCGAGGAGTTTGCGGAACCGGAAGCCCGCGCCGCCACCCCCTCCGGCCGGCCGGCCGCTTCGGTCGAGCCGTCCCTGGCCCCGGCCCTGGAAGTTTCGCCGGGTGGGCTGGCGGGCCAGCCGGGCCATGCCGCCATCGAAGAGAAGACCCTGGAGCCGGCCGCTGGAACAACCGCGCCGGATCGTCCGGCGGGCCGCCCATCGCTACCCATTCGTCCGCCACTGGCTGGCAGTTCGCCTCCGGGCGCGCAGGCCCACGCACCGGTAGCCCCGCGCATCGCGCCTGCGCCCTCGGTATTTGCGCCCGGCCGTCCCACGCCACCCGTGGCCAGACCTGTTCCGCCCGCGCGGCCCGGCCAGGTGCTTTCCGGACCGCGCCAACCAATGCCGCCAGGCACCAGCGAACCGATCGCTCCGTCGCCCTCTCCATCCGCGCCGATTCTCACCAGACCCGGTGTGGCTGCGCGCGCCCCCAGTGCTCCCATATCGGCGGGAAGCCCCGCCCCACACATGGCGCCCGGCACTCCGATACCCTCCGCGCCCAGACCGCCCGCGCGCCCGCTCGCCGGACAGCCTGCCGCGCGTCCCATAGTGCCGCCACGTGCGGATCTGGCAGCCAGGCTGAACCAGCCCCGCGCCGCTTCGCCGGGCATGCCAGCGCCTGCCGCGCCGGGCCGTCCATTCAGCCCTGGCATTCCGCGGCCGCAAAGCGCTCCGGCGCCGGGACAACCCATCTACCGTGGACCGCTCCGTCCAGGCCAACCCGCGGTGGCGCGGCAGGGCCCCGGTCCGGGCGTCCGCCCAGGCGTACCCATGCGCCCCGGCGGCGGACCGCGCCCGATGCATCCCACGTCGCGTCGTCCGGGTATGGAACCCGCCGCCGCGCCGCCGCCGCCCGATCAGCAGCGCCGCCCCGGCAGTAACCGCGGCCGCCCGCAGCGCGATCGCAGCGCGGAGCCGGAAGAGAGGATTCTGCGCCCTTCCACGCGCCGCCAGACTCCCTCCGGGCCGCCCCCCGTCAGCCGTGCGATCACCGTCACGGAAGGTATCACGGTCAAGGAACTCTCCGAGAAGCTGGATGTCAAGGCCAGCATGGTCATCAAGAAACTGATGGACCGCAACATCCTCGCCACCATCAACCAGACGCTCGATTCCAAGCTGGCTACCGATATGGCCCGCGAGTTCGGGGCCTCCACCAACACCATCACTTACGAAGAGGAATCTCAACAAACAGTTAAGGTTTCCGAAGAGCAGAAAGACTTGGTCAAGCGGGCTCCCGTGGTCACCATCATGGGGCATGTGGATCATGGCAAGACGTCGTTGCTGGACGCCATTCGGGTAGCCAATGTAGCCGGCAAAGAAGCCGGAGGCATTACCCAGCACATCGGCGCGTACTACGTCGAAAAAGACGGCCGGAAAATAGTCTTCATCGATACCCCGGGCCACGAAGCATTCACGCGTATGCGCGCCCGCGGCGCCAAGGTGACCGACATCGTGGTGCTGGTGGTGGCGGCCGACGACGGCGTGATGCCCCAAACCCTGGAGGCCATCGATCACGCCCGCGCCGCCAAGGTCCCCATTGTCGTCGCCATTAACAAGATCGACAAGCCCGACGCGCAGCCCGAGCGCATCAAGCAGCAACTCTCCGACCGCGGGCTGCTGGCCGAGGATTGGGGCGGCGATACGGTGATGGTGCCGGTTTCCGCCAAGATGAAGATCAACCTCGATCTGTTGCTGGAGATGATTTTGTTGGTGGCCGATCTCCAGGATCTCAAGGCCAATCCGGCCCGTCCGGCGATGGGCAATGTGCTGGAAGCCAAGCTGGATCGGGGCCGGGGACCGGTGGCCACCGTGCTGGTGCGCAACGGGACACTGCACGTCGGCGACTATTTTATCTGCGGCGCCGTCTTCGGCAAGGTACGCGCCATGTTGAACGACCGCGGCGAACAGATTCGCGAGGCGGAGCCTTCCACGCCCGTCGAGGTGCTGGGGCTCGAGTCCATGCCTGAAGCCGGCGATGATTTCCAGGTGGTGACCGATACCGCCAAGGCCAAGCAGATCGTGCTTTTCCGCGAGGCCAAAGTGCGCGAAGCCACCCTGGCCAAGAGCAGCCGCATCACCCTGGAAATGTTGCACAAGAAGCTGGCGGCCGGCGAAGTCACCGAATTACCGATCATTCTCAAGGCCGACGTGGGCGGCTCCGCCGAAGTGCTCTCCGATACGCTGCAGAAGCTGTCCAACGACAAAGTCAAGATCCGCGTGCTGCGCTCCGGCGTGGGCGCCATCAACGAGTCCGATGTGCTGCTGGCCTCCGCGTCCGATGCCATCATTATCGGCTTCAACGTGCGCCCGGAACGCAACACGTCGGCTTTGGCCGAGCAGGAAAAAGTGGATATCCGGCTGCACACCATCATTTACAACTTGACCGATGAGATCAAGCGCGCCATGACCGGCCTGCTGGAGCCTGTGTTCAAAGAGGTGTACAAGGGCAAAGCCGAGGTGCGCGATACCTTCCGCATTACCAAGGTCGGCAACGTGGCCGGGTGCCAAGTGCAGGATGGCTCGATTACCCGCGATAGCGAAGTGCGTCTGCTGCGCGACAACGTGGTGGTCTACACCGGCAAGATCAGCTCGCTGCGCCGCTTCAAGGACGACGTCAGCGAGGTGAAGAGCGGCATGGAGTGTGGCATCACGCTGGAGAACTTCGGGGATATCAAGCAGAACGATGTCATCGAAGCGTTCGTCACCGAGCGCGTGGCCACCGAAGTCTTCGCCTGAGGCGCCGTGGCCGCGATCGGTGTGCTGACGCTCGAAATCGTCCTGCAAAACTCGCACTCCTTGAAGGACAAGCGCCACGTGGTGAAGAGCTTGAAGGACCGCTTGCGCGGCAAGTTCAACGTGGCGGTGGCCGAGATCGACTGTCAGGACCTGTGGCAGCGGGCCGTGGTGGCGGCGGTGACGGTGTCCTCCGATCGCGTGTATGCCGAGAGAGTATTGCAGTCGGTCGAGGACGAAGCCGCCGCGCTGCTGGGCGCGGAACTGACCGGCGCGACGGTGGAATGGATGTGATGCATGGATGAGCATCGTTCCAGGCGAGTTTCCGTAGCGGTCCGGGAGGAATTATCCGAGATCGTCGGGTTTGAGCTTGCCGATCCTCGCCTGGCTGCGGTAGATGTGACAGACGTGACCGTTAGCCCGGACTCGCGCCACGCCATGGTCAAAGTCAGCCTGGGCGGCGGCGAGCATGAGCAGAACCAAGCCATGGCCGCGCTGGAGCATGCCGGTAACTACTTGCGGCATGAACTGGCCAGCCGTCTGAACCTCAGGAGAATCCCCGAACTGCATTTCGAGCCGGACTACTACCCCGACGCCGCCACGCGGGTCGAGATCCTGCTGAAGAGGGCGAAAAAAAAGCGTGCGCCAACGGAAAATCAGCCCTAAAGTCAAACAAAACGTGGTACTTTTGTTTTTGTTGACGGTGGGGCAGGCCTCCTGGCCCGCCCAGGCTGGCCGGGAGCTCTTGCGCCTGGAACAAAGCGCCGAGGCCATGGGCTCCGCCTATTCCATTGCCGTCTACGGTTATGACCGGGATCAAATGGAGGCCGCCGTGGAAGCCGCCTTCGACGAAGTACGGCAACTGGACAGTATGCTTTCGAACTATAAGCCCGATAGCGAATGGAGCGACGTGAACCGCGAGGCTGCCCGCCACCCGGTGCATGTTTCTCCCGAATTGTTCCAGTTGCTGGCCGCCTGCCAGGAGTATAGCCGCCAGAGCGAAGGGGCCTTCGACATCTCGGTCGGGCCGCTGATGAAGGTCTGGGGATTCTACAAAGGAACCGGGCACTTGCCGCACCGCGCCGAAGTGATGGCGGCCATGCAAAGCGTCGGCTACCGGCATGTGCATCCGGACCCTGCCCGCCAGACCGTCAGCTTCGACCGGGTGGGCGTGGAACTCGACCCCGGGGGCATCGGCAAAGGCTACGCCGTGGACCGCATGGTCGACGTGTTGAAGCGCAAGGGTATCGCCATCGCGTTGGTGGCGGCCGCCGGCAGCAGCATCTACGGCCTCGGCGCGCCGCCCAACGAACCGCGCGGCTGGCGCATTACGATCCGCGATCCGCGCAACGAACGCGCCACCGTCGCCGAAGCTTTTCTGAAGAACGAATCCATGTCCACCTCCGGCAGCTACGAGAAATTTTTCCGCGCCGAAGGCCACGTTTACAGTCATATTATGGACCCGCGCACCGGCTATCCGGCGCCGGGCATGTTATCGGTTTCGCTCATCACCCCGCGCACCATCGACAGCGAGGCGTGGGCGAAGCCGTTTTTCATCAACGGCCGCCAGTGGGCGGCGCATCATAATCCCCAAGGATTTCGCGCCTTTTTTTGCGAAGACAGGACGGAACAGCCATGCGCGTGGCTCCCATGACAAGCCGGTTTTTGGATGCGTGCAAGCGCAGACCCACGGATGTGCGCCCCGTATGGTTCATGCGCCAGGCGGGCCGCTATTTGCGCCAGTATCGGGAAATCCGCTCGAAGCACGGCATCTTGGAAATCTGCAAACGCCCCGATCTGGCCGCCACAGTCACTTTGCAACCGGTGGAAATACTGGACGTGGATGCCGCCATCATCTTCGCCGACCTGCTGTTGCCCGTCGAGCCTATGGGCCTGAAGCTGCGCTTCGCCAACGGAGAAGGTCCGCGTATCGATAATCCGGTCCACACCAATGCCGACGTGGACAGCCTGTCCACGTCCAATACGGACGACCTCGGCTATGTCGGCGAGGCCATTCAGAACGTGGTGCGCGCGCTGGCCGGAAAGGCGCCAGTGATCGGCTTCGTGGGTGCGCCGTTTACCCTCGCCAGCTATATGATCGAGGGCGGCGCCTCGCGCAATTACATCCGCACCAAGCGTATGATGTACTCCGACGAGATTCTGTGGCGCCGCTTGATGGGCAAGATCGTGGACGTGCAAGCCCCCTTCGCCAGCCTGCAGGTGACCGCCGGCGCCCGCTGCATTCAAGTCTTCGACAGTTGGGTGGGCGCGCTGGGACCGGACGATTACGTGCGCTTCGTCCAGCCTTATTCGCGCGCGCTCATCGAGCGCATCCGCGCCACCGGCGTGCCGGTGATCCACTTCGGCACCGGCGCATCGGGCTTCTTCAAGGAACTGCACGCGGCCGGCGGCGACGTGATGGGCGTGGATTGGCGCGTGAATATCGACCAGGCTTGGACGGATATCAGTTATCGCTCGGCGGTACAAGGCAACCTGGATCCGGTGGCTCTGTTCGCGCCGCTGCCGGAGCTGAAAATGAAAATCGCCGAGCTGCTGAAGCGCACCGGCACGCGGCCTGGCCACATTTTCAACGTAGGTCACGGGATTCTGCCGGAAACGCCCGTGGAGAATGTGAGGGCCTGCGTGGAGATCGTGCGTGAGTACAAACCGTAGGAGGGACACGACTCTTGGCCGTCTTATTCTCCGGTCTCCTCGCGTTCGAGGGCTTTATACAAAAGGCTCCGGAGACAGGCTTCAGAGGCTTGGGTACTTTGGGTCTGGCCCCCTTTTTGTGGGCAGTACAGCTCAGTGCAACCCAATTCAAGCTCCCTGCACAACCGCTGAGTTGCATGGAAGCGCGGAATTCTATGGCACGTGAAAGACGACGTCGCTCGAGAGCGTGCCACCGGGAGTTACTACCTGGACTTCCCCGGTAGTCGCGCCGGCAGGCACGGTGGTCGTAATGAGCGAGGGCGATACTACGGTGAACACCGCGGCCTCGCCGTTGAAGCTGACGCTGGTCGCTCCGGTCAGATTGGTCCCCAGAATCTTGACGGCCGCTCCAGCCGAGGCGGAGGTAGGCAGCGTTTCCACAAACGGCCCCAGACCTACCGACAGCGCAAAGACCGTCCCACAACCCGGTACTGGCTCCGATGGATCGCAGGAGTCGCTGGTCCCACCCCCTACTGTCGTCCCGTAGAAGGCCCCATTAGTGGCCAGGGCCAGCTCCGCCGCGGGTGCTTCGCCGTCCGCACACCCGCCTTGGGCGCAAAAGCTGTATAGCGTCGTCAGGGTGCCGCTGGGGGTGATCTCAAAGATCGTCCCACAGCCGCCCACGCCATACGACGCACAGGCGTGGGCCCCACCAGCATTTGTTGTCCCGAAGAAAGCTCCGTCGGTACCCTGTGTCAAAGGCCCGAAGGGGCTCGCGCCGTCCATGCAACCGCCTTGTGAACAGAAGCTGTATAGAGTCGTCAGCGTGCCACTCGGGGTGATTTTGAAAACCGTGCCGCAGCCGCCCGCTCCAGCGCAGGTAGCCCCGCCGTATGCGGTTGTCCCGTAGAGGTCCCCATTTGTCGTCTCGACCAGCCGCGCAGAGGGGTTAGAGCCGTCGGCGCATCCGCTTTTGGCGCAGAAGCTGTATAGCGTCGTCAGCATGCCATCTGGGGTGATTCTAAAGACCGTTCCGCCGCCGTTGGCTCCGCCCTCAAAGTTTGTCCCGTAGAAGTCCCCGTTGGTGGCCTGGACTAGCCCCGCCTCGGGCAGCTCGCCGTCAGCGCATCCGCCTTGGGAGCAGAAGTTGTACAACGTCGTCAGCGTACCACTCGGAGTTATTCTAAAGACCGTCCCCCACGCGTTAGCCCCGCCGAACGCGGTTGTCCCGTAAAAGTCCCCGTTCGGCGCCTGGACGAGCCCCGCGATGGGGTGCTCACCGTCCGTGCACCCGATCTCGGAACAGAAGCTGTATAGCGTCGTCAGCGTGCCACTCCGAGTGATCTTGAAGACAGTGCCAAGGCTGCCATTCCCGCCATATGTCGTGCCGTAGAGATCTCCATCGGTGGCCTGGACGAGCCCCGCGTTGGGCGCCTCGCCGTCCGCGCACCCAAATATTTCGGGGCAGAAGTTGTATATCGTCGTGAGCGTGCCACTGGGGGTGACCTTGAGGACGGTCCCAGCGCAGCCGGGGTAGCAGTACTCGCCGTCACCAGCAGTTGTACCGTACAGGTTCCCGTCGGTGGCTTGGACGAGCCCCGCGGTGGAATATGCGCCGTCCCCGCCGTTGAAGCTAGCCAGCGTCGTGAAGGCCTGCAGCCCCAAGCTTAAGCAGGTCGCCGCCGGGCTCGCGGCGTTGGTCTCCATAAACTCCATCGCAGGTGACGCCCCGCCGTAGAG
>Ga0302326_10008211_pt1 | contig 23077 bp, 24 predicted proteins | sample Palsa_T0_3_FD_202264 | JGI IMG/M metagenome (GOLD analysis project Ga0302326, IMG submission 202264) | Peat permafrost microbial communities from Stordalen Mire near Abisko, Sweden - Palsa_T0_3 | ecosystem: Environmental > Terrestrial > Soil > Palsa > Peat permafrost | place: Sweden: Abisko... | reverse complement strand
ACACTACCGGATAGCCTCGCTTCGCGCTGGCCATCGCCTTCACCACGTTGCCGGCGAAGGAGGGATGCAAATCGCCGAAGAAGCTGATACCGCGGCCATCGGGCCGAACGGACGTGAGCACGCGCGCCTGACTCGGCTTGGCTATCCGTTCCGGCTGCACCGGCTGGCCGTTCTCGTCCACGGCTTGAAACCAGCGGCCGTCCAGGAACAGATTGGCGGGATCCTCGCGACCCAGCACCGTGTTGGGCTGCGTTCCCGCCGCTACGAGAATGGATTTCGCAGGCAAGCGCGCGGGCTCGCCCGTGGGACTCATCTTGCCTCGGGCTTCGTCGAACTGGTGTAGCGTCAAGTGCAGCGCGGAGGCGTGGCCATGGCGATCCACCTCCACTTCGGCCGGCGCCAGGCGTTCGGCGAATCGAATGCCCTCCTCGAATGCCTTGGCAACTTCTTCGTGATTCAGAGTGTAGCTGGGCGCATCGATCAATCGGCGTCGATAGGCGATGGTGACGCCGCCCCACGAGTTCAGCAGCTCGATGAGGTTCGGTCTGCGGCCTTCGCCGGCGGCAGCGTGGCGCTCCGCCCGGATGGCCCGGCCGTGCGCGAGAAACTCGTCCGCGGTTTCAATTTCCTCCTCGCTCCAGCCCGCGCGAATTTCCCGCTCGGTCTTCTCGGATGCCAGCGTTTCGTAGCGCGCCAGGAATTTCTCCACTTGCACCACATAGTAGGCCAGCGACTCGGTGGCGGTGTCGATTGCCGTAAGCCCCCCGCCGATAACCACAATCGGCATGCGGATCTGGAGATTCGCCACGGAGTTGCTCTTCGCCGCGCCGGTTAGCTGCAGAGCCATAAGGAAGTCCGAAGCTTGACGCACGCCGCGGGCTAGTCCGTTCTTCATCGGAATGACGGTGGGCCGGCCGGCTCCGGCGCACAACGCCACGTGATCGAAACCCATTTCAAAAGCGCTATCGATGGTCATCGCGCCGCCGAATCGGACGCCGCCAAACATGGTGAACTGGCGGCGACGCTCCAACAGCAACCGTATGATCTTCAGAAAATTCTTATCCCATCGGACTGTAATGCCGTATTCGGCCACTCCGCCGAAGCCCGCCATCACGCGGTCATCCAGCGATTCGTAAATGACTCGAATGTCGCGGATGGGCCGGAAGCGCGTTCGATCTCCCCGGGCGTCGATGCCCGCAAGTTCGGCCGACAGCGGTTCGATCTTCAAACCATCCACGCCCACCACCGTATGTCCCTCGTTCAGAAGGTAGTGAGCCAGCGTAAACCCGGCCGGGCCCAAGCCCACCAGGAGCACGCAGTAACCGCTGGGCGCGAGCGGAGTGGGGCGCGCGAAGTTGAGAGGATTCCAGCGCGTGAGCAGGCTGTAGATTTCGAAGCCCCAAGGCAGCTCCAGGACGTCTTTCAACGTTCGCGTTTCGATTTGCGGAATGTCGACCGGGTCCTGCTTCTGATAGATGCAGGCCTTCATGCAGTCATTGCAGATTCGATGTCCGGTGGCCGCAGCCATGGGATTATCGATGGTCACGATGGCCAGCGCGCCCACTGTGTTGCCCTGCTGCTTGACCACGTTCATCTCGGAAATCTTCTCGTCCAGCGGGCAGCCGACCAGCGGGACACCGAAAATGGTCTTCTTAAACTCGCCGCTCTTTTCCTTCAGGCCGGTTGAACAGCTGTCTTTCCCCTGGTTGTGGCACTTGATGCAGTAGTTGGCCTGATCGAGCGCGCCTTCCAGCGCCATGCCGTGGTCGGTCAGCCGGAATCCTTCGCGATAGCGCCAATGTTCTTTGGGGAGCTGCGATTTGGTGATGCCGCTACTTGCGCCGCCCCGTTCGGCGACCGGCTCGATCTGTATCAGGCGCATCGGATCCAGCTTATGCGCCACTTTGAAGAGCGTGCCGCCGTGGTGGAGCTTGATCCCCTTCGGTGACATCGCCGCCCAAGCCGCATACCGGATTGCCGTCTGGATCTCGGCGGCGTGGTCGGCTTCGGCGTCAAGCCACTTCGATACATGGGTGAAGAAGCTACGTTCGGTAAGAGGCTCTCCGAATCGTTCCTCTAATTCAGGTTTGAGTGCCGGGCCGTCGATCGCGGCCGCCTGCGCTGCCGTGACTCCGCTGATGGCGCGCTTCTGGATGAACTTGCGCTTGAACGCGAAAAACGGCGCGAACTGATTGTGCCTCGCTTGCAGCGCCTCGATTTCCGGGACGATTCCGAACAGCTCGCCGATGAAGTCTTCCAGGTGTGGCGCAAGCGCGATGATCAGCTCGGATTGTTCCGCGGCAGTGAGCGCACCGGGATTGCCGCGTGCTCCGAGCAGACGCGCGTAGAGCGAAGCGTCCGTCGCTTCCAGGTACCCGCAAAATCGCCGGTCGAGCCCAAGCAGGCCGTCGCGCGAGTACAGGTCGTCAAACGCGACGCCAAAGCCTAGCTCGAATTGATCGGAAACAGCGGGCATTCAGTGTTTATGAGATGTCAGAAAGATGACGTTCGATGCGGGGCAATGCAGCCCCGCGACGGCGCTTGGAACACTTTATATTCGCATTGTAGCAGGAGATACAGTGTCCGATATCGCGGTCTGTGAGCTTCGCTTAAAGCATTGGGCGGTAACGCCGATAAGCATATTGGGAGGTTTCGACCGATGAACGCTGTTTCCTCAACCAATCCCGGCCTTTCCGACTTACTTCAGACCCTGACCAATTCCGGCTCAAGCGTGCTGTCATCCACCCTATCTTCTCCCGCGGTCCAAGCCGCGCTCGAGAGCGCACCACAGGGCGATCTGGTCGAATTGAGCGACCAGGCGTTGCAGCTCCAGGTAGTGGGCGCCCTGTTCGGCAGCCCGACTTCCGATACCAGCACTGGCGCCGCTTCGCTATTCGACTTCCTGGACCCATCGCTGGCTGGGACCACTGCGGCCTCATCTTCATCAGGGCTGCTGCCGACCGACTCCAGCGCCGTGTCCTCCAACAACACGACGATGCTCAGTTCGTTGTTCGACCTTCAGGGTTAAGGCGATTAGTCATAAGGGATGTCCACCTCGGCAAAGCTGCCGGGAGTTGCCGCACCGACCGCTGCGGCGATTTCAGCCGACATCCTGCGTACAAGCCCCCACCGTAGTTGATTCAACACCACGATGGAAAGCTTACGCCCATAAGGGTTCTGTTGGTATCGGATATTCTTATCCGCCGTGACTAGCACGTCGAAGCCAGCTTGCTCGGCGACGTTCAGCAACTCTCCGTTTTTCAACGTTGCCCAACCCCGCTCCCTTGCTTCCGTGACGGTGTGGCCTGTGAGCGCACGGACAAGCCCGCGCGGAACATTGTTGTCGAGCAGAATCAGCACATCTCAGAAGCTAGGCTCTTTGTCGAGACTATGGGCGGCGAAGTCGAGCACCGCTTTGATTTCCTCGCGCGAGACGGGATATTGCTCAATAATTTCATCGATGGTCATGCCGTCCTCAAGATTCTCGAAGACGATCTTCACGGGCGTGCGCGAGTTCCTAAAAGTCCACGCGCCGCTCACTTTGCCGGGGACGCTTTCCACAGCGGGGCACTGTGACCAATCGAGAGCTGGCATTCCACTGTCCTCCTTCTTCTCAGAGTAACCCGAACGAACGGATTGGTTCACCGAGCCCGCCGAAAGTCGAGAATCTCGTCCGCCGCTTTCCGATAGCCGCCCGCGTTGCGCAGCGATTCGCCAATTCGCGCCGCCGCCTGTGAATATCGACGGTCGTCGAGAGCCCGTTCGACGGCTCCGCGAAGATCACTCGCGTCCGCATCGCTTCCAAGCACGATCCCAGCCCCAAGCTCGGCAACGCGGCTCGCTATCCAGAACTGGTCGGCGCCTTGCGGCGCGACGACCAAAGGAACATTGAAATACAACGCCTCGTTCACGCTGTTCATGCCGCCGTGCGTAACGAATGCGGCCGCGCGCTCGAGGATCTCGATCTGAGGCACGGAAGGCTCGATGATGAAATTTTCGGGTACGTGCGCGGGCGCTTGAAACTTGCGCCCAACCGCCATCACGATTCTCCACGGACTATTCCGAAACGCTTCGACGCACATCGGAAAGAAGCGGCCGCGGTCGCCGTAGATGGTCCCGAGCGAGATGTATACCAAGGGTTCGCGGCCAAGCACATGGAACGGAAACGCTGGCGTCTCGGCGCGCCGGCCGATCGATGGCCCGACGAAACGGAAGCGGTCCGAGTCGAACATTTCCGCCCGGGGCTGAAAGAGGCGCGACGTATACACGAGGTTAAGATCGCCGTAAACCTGCAGCCATTGGTCTGGAGCCAGCCTGGTTACGCCGTGTCGCGCGGCGAAGGCCGAGCACAGCGAATCCATGCGTTCAAACCACTCGCGAGTTAAGCCGGAATCGCTTGCGCGGCTCTCCGGATTCGCACCATAATTTGAAACGATCCCCTGGTTCACGAGTATGCTGGGCACTGAGACCATCGCCGGAAGTACGAGCCGTTGCGCCACGAACCTCCCCCACGGACTGAAGCTGTCATGCACGATCAACGCTGGACCGAGCGCGCCCACTTGATCGAGTTGCTCCTCCAGCACTGCATCGCTCATGCGCAACAAAGCTTCGAGCGTCGTGGCGATCCTATCGAACGGACCAGGTTCTTCGTCCGGAATATCGAGCCCCTCGGGATAGGGGAAGAAGCGAGCCCCGCTGCCTTCCACGGCTTGCCGAAACCGGGCCGTCGCGAAATAATCAACCTGCTCGCCCCGGCGCACCAATTCACCCACCACGGGCAGCGTAGGATTCACGTGCCCATGCGCGGGAAAACTGAAGAAGATAATCGGCGGCATTGTGTGCGATCGGGCGACTTCCGCTGGACGCTCGAAGCCTGACAGGCGGCTCAAAAATGACTGTTCGCCAGGAACGCCGTGAGCGCCAGAAATACGAATCCGTCGGAGACCATCGCCATGTACTCTTTCGCGTTTTTGCTTTTTTGGAAGACGTGTCCCAGTCCGGCAAGCCCGTAATATAAGCCGCCCACGATAGCGGCGGGGACCATCCAGCCGACCCTAAATAGCGTGCACACCCCCAGCAGACCCATCGACAGGTTGGCGAATCCGACTTCGCGTACGATCGCGAACGAGGCAGAATCGTGAATGCCGAAGATCTCGGCCGCGGTGAACCGAGGCTGGAGCACCTGCCGCAAGCCGGCGATGAAGAGCCGGACCCCCACCGCCCAGAAGACAAGCCACCGTCCTATCAGGAAGGAGAACCTCACGGCGTCCCGTGAAAAGGAGGCCTCGATGATCACGGACGCAGCCGGGAAGACGAACAGAAGTAAGATGACGGCGGCATAATACATTCGCTTTCCTAAGCTTACGAAATCCGCAGTGCGCTGAAACAGGCGCCGGTGTGGATAATTGTCGACAGGTGACTAAATAGGGCAACTATCCCTTCGATCTCAAGAATAGGTTGGAGAGAAAGACGATGGAAAAGTATTCGAAATTTATGCTAAGACAACGCCCGAACACCCCTGGAAGGCGAGCATCTGGAGGTCGATCCGCCGCGGCGCCTCGTGCAGAGCTTTCGTGCGCTTTGGGGGGACGATGTGAAGAGCGAGGGATCCTCGCGCGTGACCTGGCAGATCGAGCCAATTGGCGATTCGTGCCTGCTCAAGGTCACACACAATCAACTGCGCGAGGGCGCCCGCAATCAGCTCTACGGCGGCTGGCCGATGATTCTATCCGGGATTAAGACATTGCTTGAGACCGGGGAGATTCTCACCACGCCCGGATCGCTGCGCTGGTTGCAAACGACCGTCTGACTCGCCTCCAGATGAGGATCGAGAGCCTCCGGAGCGGGGCAGATTTTCGCGCTTTGTCTGCTATGGTAGTCATGAAAAGGCGCGCATCGTGGATCGCTTCATGCAGAGGGCTATCAAACTCGCGACGGAAAACGTGCGCGCCAGCACTGGCGGACCGTTCGCGGCCGTGGTGGTGCGCGCGGGTTCGATCGTCGCGGCGGCCACCAATCAGGTAACCAGCACACTCGACCCCACCGGGCACGCCGAGATCGTCGCCATCCGCGCGGCTTGCCTTGCGCTGCGGAATTTCCAGCTTACCGGATGCGAGCTTTACACCACTTGCGAGCCTTGCCCAATGTGCATGGGCGCGATCTATTGGGCGCGCTTGGAAAAGATCTACTACGCCAGCACGCGCCACGACGCTGCGCAAGTCGGATTCGACGACTCGTTCATTTACGATCAGCTCGCGTTGCCCCTTGGGTCGCGAAACATCGAGATGATTCAAATCATGCGTGAGCAGGCGCTCCAGGCATTTCGCGAATGGGAAACATCGCAGACGAAGATCAGGTATTGATCAAGCGCTGGCTGCCCGCGGGTTCGATGATGCTGGTCTCGGTGATCAGCTACGTGGACCGGAACACGCTGGCGCTGCTCGCGCCCACCATCCTGAAAGACACGCACCTTTCCGTCACGGCCTACGGTTGGGTGGTCTCGGCGTATTCCATTCTCTTCACCATCGGCAATCCTCTATGGGGCAAGATTCTGGATCGCGTCGGATTGCGGAAAGGGATGGCCGCGGCGGTTTCGCTGTGGACGCTGGCATCCGCGTCGCATGCCTTCGCGGCCGGCTTCGGAGGATTCGCCGCGGCGCGCGCGCTGCTGGGGCTGGGAGAGGGCGCGGCCGGACCCGGAGGTTTGCGGACCGTGGTGCAGACCTTGCCCGCGTCCAGCCGGTCGCGAGGCATGGCGCTCACGTTCAGCGGCGGTTCCGCGGGAGCCATCCTCACACCGTTCCTCATGACGCCCGTTGCCGCAGCTTGGGGCTGGAGAGCGGCATTCTGGTTCACCGGACTGCTCGGCGCGCTCTGGGTGCTGGGTTGGTGGATGTTGAGTCGGCGCGCGGACATTCGCTGCATAGAAGTGAACCAAGACGAGCCGTCCGACCGTGGCGCCAAACCTCGCATCGGCGACCGCAGGTTGTGGGCTTATCTGCTCGCTTATTCTCTCGGGGCGCTTCCGCTTGGGTTCGTCGTCTACTCGGCGGCGCTCTACTTGAACCGCGTGCTGGGCGCGTCGCAGAAGACCATCGGCGCGGTGTTGTGGCTGCCGCCACTCGGCTCCGAGATTGGCGTGTTCTTCTGGGGCTGGCTGGCGGATCGCATGGCGCGCGGGACGGCCTCCCGGCTCGACGTTGTCCGTCGCCTGCTGCCGGTCGCGATGTTGCTCAGCCTTCCGCTCGCAGTAACGGGATGGACGCGCTCGTTCTCGGCGGTGATGGCGCACCTGTTCTTCGCGATGTTCGTCGCTTCCGCATTCCAGATTTTGCCGCTGATCTACGGCACCGAGGTGTTCTCCCGCGACTACGCCGGTTATCTTGGCGGAGTCGCATCCGGCGCCTACGGCGCCGGCCTGGCGCTGCTGATGCCGCTATTCGGCAAGCTGTTCGACTTGCGCGATTACAATCTGGCGTTCACGCTGGCGGCGCTGTGTCCGGTGGTGGGTTATCTTTGCTGGAAGACGATTAGCGACTGACCAACTTCGCCTCGATGTAACCCGACGGCCCTTCGATCGGCAAGAACGCACCCCGCTCACTTGCGGATTGTTGTCGAGGAAATGCCGAGGATGGGATCAGGTTCCCCGGTGCGTGGTGTATCCATAAGGACTCAGCAAAAGAGGAATGTGATAGTGACTCGCCGGATCGCTCACCAGGAATTGCACGGAAATCTCCCGGTAGAAATGCTCGCGGCCCTCGAAATATTCGCCGACGTGAAAGGTCATTTTGTATATACCCACTTCAAGCGGCTCGTCGTTCGCGAGCATTTGCGCGATGCGACCGTTGGTGTCCGTCCGGCCTTCGCCCTCGGGAAACCAGCTTCCGCCGTCCGGCGAGCATTCCAGAACCACGCGGATGCCGCGCGCCGGCTGTCCCAGCGCGGTATCGAGAACGTGCGTGCTGATTCCGATCATGGCGCTACCAGTTTTCCCAGCCGCAGTTGCGTGATCCGCTCTTGTTCTTGCGCGGCCACGCGCAACTCCTGTTCGGGCAACGCGCTTGCGGCGGCCACCGGGGCGTGGTTCATTGCGGGCAGTTCCTCGGACGACCACGCGGGCTGGGCCGTCTGCATTACGGCTTTTCGTTCTCCAATCGGCGGATGCGCGCGGAACGCCTCCATCCAATCGGCCGGGTCGAGCAGCCACCAGATCTCGCCCGCGGCTTTCAAGAGCCGATTAAGACTCGAGAACGGCCGCCGCCGCGCCATTCCGCGCGCCCATGCCTTGGAGCCGCAGCATTTCAGGAACTCTTCTTCGGCCCGATAGCGCGGCATCGCGTTCAGTTCGGGCAAGGTCATGCGATCGGGATCTCCAGGAATTCCCCCAGCAGATTTGCGCTGACGCGCCGCCTGTACTCGGCCGTCAAGCGGATGCCCTTGATCGGGGCGATTTCGCGCGCGATGACATATCGACCAGCGTCGCGAATCTCCACAGTAGCGGCCCCGACCCGATCCGGAAGAACGACACGGCGAAAACGAACTAGAACCACCTGGTCATCAGCACCTTTTGTTCGGTGTAGAACATCACGGCGTCCTTGCCATGCGCATGCAAATCGCCGAAGAACGAATTCTTCCATCCCGCGAACGGAAAGAAAGCCATCGGCGCCGCGACGCCGATGTTCACTCCGACCATGCCCGCTTCGACCTTGGCCGAATACTCGCGGGCGGCCTTTCCGCTGCCGGTAAAGATGGACGTGGCATTGCCGAATCGCGAACTGTTGACCAGCGCAATGGCGTCGTCGAGCGTCTTCACACGAATGACGGAAAGAACCGGCCCGAAGATCTCCTCGCGCGCGATGGTCATTTCCGGGCGAACGTCGTCGAAAATCGTCGGCCCGACGAAGAAGCCTGCCTTGTCGCGGCCCATCGCGCGTCCGTCACAGAGCGGCTTGGCGCCTTCCGAGACGCCCTTTTCGATGTAACCTTCGATGCGAGCCTTATGTTCCTTGGTGATCACCGGCCCCATGTCGACGCCCGGCTCGGAGCCGTCGCCGATCTTCAACGCGTTCACTCTCTCCGACAGCAACGCGAGGAGAGGATCCGCAACCGTTCCGACGGCAACCAGCACGCTTCCAGCCAAGCAGCGCTCGCCCGCCGCTCCAAAGGCGGAGCTGATGATCGCCTCGACGGTCTTGGGAAGATCGGCATCGGGCATCACCACCAGATGATTCTTGGCGCCGCCCAATGCCTGCACGCGCTTACCTTCCGCCGCCGAAGTCTGATAAATGTACTTCGCCACCGGCGTCGAACCGACGAAAGACACGGCGCGCACCAGCGGGTGATGGAGCAGCGCGTCGACGGCCACCTTGTCGCCATGGATCAGATTGAATACGCCTGGGGGCAGCCCCGCATCATGCAGCAGTGTCGCTGCCATGGTGGGCGTCAGCGGCACTTTCTCGGATGGCTTCAGGATGAACGCGTTCCCGCAGGCGATAGCGAACGGCCACATCCACATAGGCACCATAGCGGGAAAGTTGAACGGCGTGATCCCTGCGCAAACGCCGATAGGCTGACGAATGGTGTGGCTGTCGATGCCGCTCGAGACGTCGTTCAGCGAATCGCCCATCATGAGCGTGGGCATGCCGCAAGCCACTTCCACCATCTGAATGCCTCGGCGGACCTCGGCGCGCGCGTCATCGGCCGTCTTGCCGTTCTCCATTGTGAGCGCGGCGGCGACGTCGTTGGTGTGCTTTTCGAGCAGCGTCTTAAATCTGTAGAGAGGCTGCACTCGCTCGACGACAGGCACGTCGCGCCAAGTCAAATAAGCCTTATGGGCGAGTTCCACCGTTCGGTTGACGTCCTCGGCGGACGCATAGGCGACTTGGGCGATCTCGGCGCCGGTGGCCGGATTGGTGACCGGCATTACAGGCCGCCCTTCCGCATTGGTCCACTTGCCGTTCACATAAAACGAGACGGTCTTAAGAGCCGTTTCGGCAGCGATCATGTTTCCTCCCTCGCGAGTCTCCTCGCCGGCGCGGGCGCGCTCTGCATCAGCGTCAAATAAATCCCGCCTGCTACCAAGAATCCCACAAACCACGCGTAGTCGTACAGCCAGCGCAACCATGGTACCGCGAGGCCCAGAAGAGCCACGACGATGCCGGACCCGAGCGCCAGCAAAGCTCGATAGTTCACACCGGCGGCGTACTCGTAAATACCGTGGCGGCGATATAGATCCGCGACATCCAGCTCGCACCGCCGCACGATGAAATAGTCGGCGATCATCACGCCGGCGATGGGCCCGAGCAATCCCGAGTAACCCACCAGCCATCCGAAGATATACGCGCTGTAATCGCCCAGCAGCTTCCAAGGCATCATCAAAACGCCGACCACCCCCGTGATGAAGCCGCCCGTTCGAAACGAAATCAGCCGCGGGTTGAGGTTCGAGAAATCGTTCGACGGCGACACCACGTTCGCGGCGACGTTAGTGTTCAGCGTCGCCACCAGCAGCGCAATCAGCGCGATAAACGCCACCACCGGCTGCTGGAATCGGCCGAGCAGCGCGACCGGGTCCCAGATCGCTTCGCCGAACAGCACCACGGAGGCCGAGGTCACCGCGACGCCTATGAAGGAGTAGAGCGTCATCGCGGCCGGCAATCCCAACGCCTGGCCGAGCATCTGATCCCGCTGCGATTTTGCGTAGCGCGTGAAGTCCGGGATATTGAGCGCGACGGTGGCCCAGAATCCGACCATTCCGGTGAGCGATGGGATGAAGAAGTGCAGGAACTGGGCAGTGGTTTTGAACTTGCTGGAGGCGCGGAGCACGGGCCCGAATCCGCCGGCTTTGGAAGTGATCCACCACAGCAGCAACAGACCCACAGCAAGCATGAAGGGAGCGCCGATGCCTTCCAGGAACTTGATGGTCTCGATGCCGCGATAAATCACGTAGATGTTCAAGGCCCAAAACGCGAAGAAGCAGATCCAGACCCCGGCGGGAAAGCCTCGCCATTCGGGCCACAGGATTTGAAGCATCGAGTTGATTGCCTGCCCGCCGATCCAGGTCTGAATTCCGAACCATCCGCACGCGACCAGCGCTCGGAGCACGGCAGGTACGTTGGCGCCGATCACGCCGAACGAAGCGCGCACCAACACAGGAAATGGGATGCCGTAGCGGGCGCCTGCGTGCGCATTGAGCAGCATCGGGACCAGCACGATGAGATTGCCGAGCAAGATGGTGAGAATGGCCTGCCACCAGCTCATGCCCCCCGCGATCAAGCCGGACGCCAGCATGTAGGTTGGGATACACACGCTCATAGCCACCCACAGAGACACGTAGTTGTAAAGCCCCCAGGTGCGCCTGTCGATGGGTATGGGTGCGAGGTCCTGGTTGAATAGCGCCGGATCGTGTGAGTCGGGCATCGCTACCGAATCATGATACAACTTCGATGTTTAGCAGCGTGGCTGGGACCGAGGGCTTTCGCTCACTAGATGTTTTTAGGAACTGGAATAGGGAATTACCCTACTGGCCGTACAAGATTGCCGGGATTATTCTTGAGAAGGATGGAGCTGAGATGACCAAAAGATTGTTAGGTATCTTACGAGACCGAGCGACGCAGATTACCGACCTCATCTGGCGCGTGAGGATATGGCAAGATACGCACGCTCAGGACCTGATCGAGTACGCCTTGATGGCGGGTTTCGTCGCGGTTGCCGCCGGCGCGATTATGCCTGGCGTTGCGACCAAGATCAGTACCATCTTCAGTAAAGTCTCCAGTGTAATGACAGCGGCTTCAACCCAGAGCTAATCGCGCGCCAAGCTCAGGTCCGCGTTCCACCCCGGACTGCTGGCTTCAAATACACCCCTTAACCCGGAAGTCCTCAACCATGGAATACGTTCGCGCCGAACTAATGGTTCTTACGGCTCTCCTTTGGGGGATTAACCTAATTGTCCGTACAGGCTTGGCAGGATTATTCTCAAGGGGTGGAGTTGAGGATGCCAAACAAACTGTTCGATGCTTTACGAAAGCAAACAGCGCGGCTTACCGACGCTATGTGGCGCGTGAGGATATGGCAAGATACACAGGCCCAAGACCTGATTGAGTACGCGCTGATGGCGGGTTTCGTCGCGGTTGCCGCCGGCGCGATTATGCCCGGTGTTGCGACCAAGATCAGTACGATCTTCAGTAAAGTCTCCAGCGTAATGACTGCGGCGTCGACGCAGAGCTAATCGGGCTCGACAGGCTCAAGTCCACGCGCCGCCGTGCGCGGCTCTTTTCAAATACTGGCCCCGGCCCGCTTTTGCGAGGAACCGGCCGTTGTCTACGATCACCTCTCCGCGCGACAGCACCGTTCGCGCGTTGCCCTTCACGTGAAAACCTTCGAACATGGAATAATCCACGCGCATGTGATGCGTTTTCGCGCTGATGGTGTGTTCGGCCTGCGGGTCCCAGAGAACGATATCGGCGTCGCTTCCGGCGGCCAGCACGCCTTTGCGGGGATACATGCCGAAGATGCGCGCGGGCGTGGCGGAAACCAGCTCCACAAAGCGATTCGGCGTGATCTTGCCCCCGTTCACGCCGTGATGATAGATCAACTGGAGCCGGTTCTCGATGCCCGGGCCGCCGTTGGGAATCTTGGTGAAGTCGTCCTTGCCGAGTATTTTCTGATCCTCGAAGCAGAACGGGCAATGATCGGTGGAGACAACTTGGAGATGGTCGTGCGTTAGCCCATCCCAGAGTTTCGGTAGATTGCTTTTCTCGCGAAGCGGCGGCGTGAACACATATTTCGCGCCCTCGAAATCGGGTCGCTCCAGCTCTTCGATCGACAGCAGCAGGTATTGGGGACAGGTCTCGGCGAAAGCCGGAAGGCCGCGAGAGCGCGCGTCCCTCACTTCGTTCAATGCGGCTTCGGACGACAGATGCACGATGTACACAGGCGCGCCGGCGATCTCAGCCAGCGCGATGGCGCGATGGACCGCTTCGGCTTCCGCCGTGACCGGGCGAGTGAGCGCGTGGTAGATGGGCGCCTTCTTGCCCTCCGCCAGCGCGCGCTGGACGATCACGTCGATCACGCCGCCGTTTTCGGCGTGCAGGCAGATGAGCGCGCCGTTCTTGGCGGTCTGGGAGAGCGCGCGGAAGATGGTGGCGTCGTCCACCATCAGCACGTTGGGATAGGCCATGAACAGCTTGAAGCTCGCCACGCCCTCGCGCACCAGGTCGTCCATGTCTTCCAGACCCGCGCCGCCAAGGTCGGTGACGATCATGTGCAAGCCGTAATCGACGCACGCGCGTCCCTCGGCTTTCTTCCACCAGGTGTCCAGGGCGTCGCGCATGCGCGTGCCGCGCGCTTGAATCGCGAAATCGACGATGGTTGTGGTCCCGCCGAAAGCCGCCGCGCGAGTTCCGGTTTCGAAATCGTCGCTGGACGTGGTTCCGCCGAACGGCATATCGAGATGCGTGTGCGCGTCGATGCCGCCGGGCATGACCAGAAGTCCGGTGGCGTCGATCACTCTATCGGCCGCTTCCGCCGGGATGCCGGGGCGAACCTCTTTAATCTTCTCGCCTTCCACCAGAACATCGGCCGGCGCGCTCGCATCCGCGTTCACTACCGTGCCGTTCCGGATCAATATGCTCATCCGCCATTGCCTCCCTGTTCCATCGCCGCCATGCGTTGTTCCCAAGACTCGGGAGGCCGGCCGGTGTCGATCCGTTCCATGGTGATGCACTCGTCCACGGGGCACACCAGCGCGCAGAGGTTGCAGCCGACGCACTCGTCTTCATCCACGCGCGGAATGCGGGCCAGGGGCGTAGCGTAGGCGCCGTCGTTGTTTCCAACCGCGCCGTCGAGCTTCGCAATCGGAGTCATCGCGATCTTGCGCAGGCTCTCGGCCTCCACTTGCGCGGGAGTGCGCTGGCCGCCGCCGTCGGATCCGGCGCGGTCCAAATGTATGCACTGATGCGCGCCGTCCCAGCAAGCGGTGTAGCACAGATCGCAGCCGATGCATTTTTCGGGATGAATGCGCGCCACGATCTTGTAGTTCAAATCCAGATTCTTCCATTCCACGACGCGAGGCAAACTCAGGCCGCGAAAATCCTCGATGGTTCGGAATCCTTTCGAGTCCATCCAGTTGCTCAAGCCGTCCAGCATGTCCTCGACAATGCGGAAACCGTAATGCATGGCCGCGGTGCAAACCTGCACCGTACCGGCCCCCAGCAGGATGAACTCGGCCGCGTCCCGCCAGTCCGAGATGCCGCCGATTCCGGAGATCGGTAATTTCGAACCTGAGTCGCCCGAAATCTGCTGAATCATGTGCAGCGCGATGGGCTTCACGGCGGGCCCGCAATAGCCGCCGTGGGACGACTTGCCGCCCACGTCCGGACGCGGCGTCAGAGTGTCGAGATCGATGCCGGTAATGGAGTTGATGGTGTTGATGGCCGACAGGCCGTCCGCGCCGCCGAGCGTGGCCGCGCGCGCCACAGCGCGGATATCGGAAATGTTGGGCGTCAGCTTCACCAGCACCGGAGTGCGCGCGGCTTCCTTCACCCAACGCGTAATCAGCTCGGTATATTCGGGCACTTGCCCCACCGCGCTGCCCATGCCGCGCTCGCTCATGCCGTGCGGGCAGCCGAAGTTGAGCTCCAGACCGTCGGCGCCCGCGTCCTCGGCTTGCCGAACGATGGTGTGCCAGGACTCGCGTTTCGATTCCACCATCAGCGACACGATCACCGCGTGGTTCGGGTAACGCTTCTTCACTTCCGCGATCTCGCGGAGATTTGCATCCAGCGGCCGGTCCGTGATCAGCTCGATATTGTTCAAGCCCATCATGCGCTGGCGGCGCCAATCCACCGAAGAATATCGCGAGGAGACGTTGACGATCGGCTCGCCCAGGGTCTTCCAAACCGCTCCGCCCCAGCCCGCGTCGAAGGCGCGCATTACCTGTTCGCCACAATTGGCCGGCGGACCGGAGGCCAGCCAGAACGGGTTCGGGCAACGAATCCTGCCCGCGAATACAGTGGTTAGATCAGCCATTGCGCTCATCCAGCGATTTTGCGATCGCGATTCCCGCCCGCATTCCCGCCGCCACCGCGTCCACCACTTCGCGGCCGCCGTTCACGCAATCGCCACCCGCATAGTAGCGGGGATTCGCAGTTTGCCCCGTCTCCGGATCCACCACAACGGCTCCATGGCGCACTTCGATACCCCTGAACTGCGCGAGAAACTCCAGCAACCGCGACTGCCAAATGGCCTCGATCACCATGTCGCACTCAATCAGGAAATTGGAGCCGTGGACCGGTTGGGGCTTGCGGCGTCCGGATGCATCGGGAGCGCCCAGATCCATCCTGACGCACTCGACCGCGCCCACGCGACCGGCAACTTTACCGGGTAGAATGGCCACGGGCTGTGTCTGAAACCGGAACTCGACTCCTTCGAGCTTCGAGTGTTCGTATTCGAACAGAAAAGCGGGCATCTCGCGTTCGCTCCTCCGGTAGATGGTTGAGACTTCGTCGGCGCCCAGCCGCTTAGCGGCATTCGCGGCGTCGATGGCGGTGTTGCCGCCGCCGATCACCGCGACCTTGCGGCCAACTTGAATTCCTTGCGTCGTCTTGTAATCGGCGATGAAGCGTAGCGCATCCACCACGCCCTCGAGATCCTCCCCGGGAATTCCCAGCGGCTCGTTGGGCCCAAGTCCGACGGCGATAAAGATCGACGCATAGTCGCGTTCGAGATCCGCAAGCGTCAGATCCGTCCCGACGAGTACGCCGAGCCGGAACTCGACGCCCATCGATTTCACCAGTTCCACTTCGCGCAGGCTGTCGCGCGGCCGCAGCTTGTACTCGGCCACGCCATAAGTGTTCAATCCGCCGGCGAGCGGGCGGCTTTCAAAAATCGTGACCGGGAAGCCGTGCTTTCGCAATTCCGCCGCGCAGGCGAGCGCCGCCGGACCCCCTCCGATACAGGCTACTCGAGACGCCTTGGCAATCGCAGCGGGCGAGGGAAGCGAGGCGCCGCTGTCGTAGAAATAATCCATCGCGTGACGCTGGAGGCGTCCGATTTCGATGGGCTGGCGATTGTGGCGGTTGAGGACACAAGCGCCTTCGCACAGCACTTCGACCGGGCAAACGCGTGCGCAGCTCGCTCCCAAGATATTCGCGTCCAAAATAGTCAGCGCCGACCCGCGGAGGTTGCCGGTGGAGATCTTTTGGATGAAGCGGGGTACATCGATGTGGGTGGGACAGGCGGAGGTGCAGGGCGGGTCGAAGCAATAGAGGCAGCGCGCCGCCTCCGCTAGCGCCGCCTGGGGATCGAGGGGCGGATGAATTTCCGCGAATCGCCGGCCGATTTCATCGCTGGCCCACAACCCCATGCATGTACTTTAACAGCCCGCCCAACCGAAACGAGCGCTAGATCGCTCGGTAGTTGAAGACGATCGCTTGGACTTGCGGATCGTCCAGCAAATCGGTCATCTCGATTTCCGCCGGCGCCCAAATTTCACGCGGATTGCGGACCCGGCTTTGACAGGTGGCCGTGCGGCTCTGGCCGTCCAAGAGCCGGGAAAAAACTTGTTGGAAACGATCTCGATCGTCCGGATGAATGAAAAGCAGCACGGACTGCCCCGCGACATCCGCATCGGAGTGGCCGAACGCGGCATGGACCAGTCGCAGGACCATCATTTTGGGCGTCACCAGCAGTATCCCTTCCTGGCTCTTTCTCAAAAGAACCTCGAAGAGATGTGTGTTCCTCTGAATGCTCTCATCAAGCCGGCGGAGATTCAGAATTTCGACTTCCTGCGTAGAAATGCGGTCGAGAAGATGGCGAACTATCGCGTCTTCCGGCGGCTGGGGAAGGAGGCAGCCCTCGCAGTTGTTTCCGACATGGGGTTCAAACATAATCTCTCGAAAATTGGGTTGCGGTGAAGGCTTCCAGCCTCTTCAGCAGCGCGTCCAGGGGCGAAGTCACCGGCAGCACCGACCAACTGGCGGAAACCGGAATCAGGACGCTGCGCTGGCCGAGTTCGACGGTGCTTTCAAGCCGGTCGTCGGCGAAACGCCGGATTGCGGACCGCACCTGATCGATTCGCTCCGGTCTGTCAAGAACAGCCAGAAGGCAGGGACCGTGCCAGCGAAACAGCTGGTCGCGCGAGGTCAGATTCTTACGGAAATGATCCGCTGTCGCCGCCAAAATCCGATCGCCCACCGTGTAGCCGAAGCGCGCGTTGACCGCCTGGACTCGATTGACTACGGCCACCAGGAGAAACTTGCCATCGGGGGAATCTACCGCGGTCCGGATCGCCACCGAAGCCCGCCCTTCGCCTGGAAGTTGGGTGGCTGTGTCCACGTCGGGCTGCGATTCGGATGGCGCGGGTTGCTCCCCTGTTCCTTTCAACTCCTTCCGGAGACATTCGAGCGCTTTCTGCCCGTCCACCTTCTGTCTTTGGGTTTCCTCTCGGACAGCCTTCAGACACTCACCGAGCCTGTTTTTCAGAACCTTTATGTCGTCCACCCGGCTGGCGGCCTCGATGGACTTTTCGATTTCCTCTAGCTTGGAGACGGACGCATTTTGGTGGGCCCCGATGGTGATCACCGTCTGGGTCAGCATGGAGATCATCTTTTGGAACTCTGAAGTCTTGTGGCGGACAAACGTGCTGGTTCGACGGTTGTAGTCTTCCATGGCCCGCAAGGCCCCACCCACCAAGAGGTATAGATCCGGAAACAGAGTCTCTGCATTAAGGCGGCTGGCAAACTGGTCGATGTCGGCCCGAAACCGTTCGTAGTCGCTTTTGTCCCCTTCCACCGCATGCAGCGCGATGGCCTGCATAAATAGATCGACGATGCGAGGGTAGGGGTTCTCGGCCACGGGGGCTCCCTCCCGGGAAAGATGATTTCGCAACGATAATATCCTCGATTGGGCTGCCGACATGGCTTCCTACGGGATTCTCATCGGAGAAACCGGATAGGTCTTGAATACAAAAGAAGCTCGCCGTCCGCCGGATGGTATTCTCGTGATGAAGGCGCTTGGATGAGTTGGCGGAAGAACCTCTGGCGATCGGGATGCCTGTTCGGTTTTTTCGGAGCCCTTTACGCCTTTCAACACCCGTTCCGTCAGTACCCCGGCGTGGAGTACTATTCCTTCGAACTTACGCCCGATTGGCAAGAGAAGACCGAGTGGGCGTTTGCGCGCTTGATGTATCCGCCGGGGCCGAATGACGGCTATCGCGGCCGCTTCGACGGCGATTGGAGACAGGGCTTGTCGCTTTGGACGCAGGATTATCCGCGGGCCGACCGGCATTTTTCCGAAGCGGTTCGACGGCTGACGCGCCTGCATGTGCGCTCCGTCGAGCAACCCGTGAGCCTGGAGGACGGAGACGATGTGTACAACTGGCCGTGGCTTTACGCCGTCCAAGTGGGCGAATGGGGGCTGACCGAGCAGCAAGCGAAAGTCATGCGGGATTATTTGCTCCGGGGCGGTTTCTTCATGGCCGACGATTTTCACGGAAATTACGAGTGGCAGGTGTTTGAGCGAAGAATCCGTTACGTTTTTCCCGACCGGCCCATCGTGGATATCCCGGACGACGATCCGATCTTCCATACGGTTTTCGATTTGGACGACCGGTTTCAGGTTCCTGGAGCGGAACACCTGTACGCAGGAGCCAAGAATCCGGGCGACGGCGGTATCGGGGCGCATTGGCGAGGCATCTACGACGACAAGGGCCGGGTGATGGTCGCGATTTCCTACAACTCCGATCTCGGCGACGCCTGGGAGTGGGCCGACAGCCCTCGGTATCCCGAGAAATTCTCGGGCCTGGCGATTCGCATCGGCGTGAACTACATCGTCTATGCGATGACGCACTGAGGCCGGGCTTCAGGGGCGAGCCAGCTCGTCCTGGCGCGCGCGCATTTCCGCTCGCGCCTCCCGATTGATTTCGCCGATCTTCGCGCCGGTGGCCACCGAATCGATAAATCCCACGATCACCAGCGGCAAAGTGACCACGCCCCAGAGGATGAGCGTGAAGCGCCGCGCCATGGCCTGCTGCACTCCGAATAGAGTGAGGCCAAGGGTCGACAAAACCTGAAAGAAGCCCACGTTGCCGGGCGCCTGCGGGGCGGCCGAACCCAGCCGCAGGAGCACCATCAGAGCGGCGGCGCCCTTCCAGGAAGCCTCGTCCAGGCCATAGGCTTGCATCACCGCGTAGATGGGCACCACCTGCATCAGCAAATGCGGCACGCTGACCAGGAAGGAAAGATAGAGAAAGCGCGAATGGCCGATGCGATGCAGATCTTCGATGAAGACGTGCGCCCAGGAGAACATGCGCGCGTCCAGCAACGCGTCCAGCGCCTGCTGGCGCCAGTACATCGCCACGGCCAGCACGGCGCCGCAAACCAGCAGCAACAGGCCTAGGAAAATACTCGCGTCGGTCAGCAACCCGAGAATCCGCGCCTGGCCGTGGCTCAAGGGAAAGTGCCGTAAGTACCGGAGCGAATAGAACAGGCCCGCGATCAGGAGAACGCCATCGAAAATCCGCTCGATCAAAGCCGAGGCCAGCGTTACCGAAATCGGAATCCCGCTCCAGCGCGTCAGCAAAAAGCAACGGATGAGTTCGCCGGCGCGCAGCGGCAAGACTTCGTTGGCGAAGAGTCCGACAAATATGGCGCGGGTGGAATTGGCGAGCGAAGCCGGTCCTACCGGACGCAGCAACAGGCTCCAGCGGCAGCCTTGAATCACGTAGGCGGCGATGTCGGCAGCCACTCCGAGCGCCACCCAACGCCAGTCCAGCTCGCGGATTTCCTCCCAAAGTTCGGTCCAACTCACGCCGTGCAGCGCCCATCCCAGGCACGCCAGCGACACCAGCAGCGTCACCAAAGTGAAAATGCGGGTTCTAAGCCGGCTTACCGGCGCGGGCGGGACCATATGCCGACCACCATCATAACTTCTTGAAGGCGAGCACCGCGTTCAATCCTCCGAACGCGAACGAATTGGAGAGCGCGAACTCCGCCTGCGAGCTGCGTGCCTGATTGGGGATAACGTCCAGATCGCAAGCCGGGTCCGGTTCGTTGTAGTTTGCCGTGGGCGGCATCAAGCCGTGATGCAACGCGAGCAGCGTGGCGACGGCTTCGATCGCTCCGGCCGCGCCGAGCGTGTGGCCATGCATCGATTTGGTGGAACTGACGGCCAGCCGCTCGACGTGTTTTCCGAACACCGCGCGGATGGCGCTGGTCTCGGTGGCGTCGTTGGCTTGCGTCGCGGTGCCGTGAGCGTTGATGTAACCGATCTCGGCCGGAGAAATGCCGCCGTCAACGAGCGCGGCGCGCATGGCTCGGGCCGCCCCCTCCGGCGATGGCTGCGTGATGTGAAAGGCGTCGGAGGACATGCCGAAGCCGACGATCTCTCCATAGATTTTCGAGCCACGGGCGCGAGCGTCGTCCCAGGGCTCGAGCACCAGCATCGCGCCCGCATCGCCCAATATCAGACCGCGCCGGTCGCGGGAAAAAGGCCGGCACGTGTCGGGTGAAACGATGCGCATCGCTTCCCAGGCTTTCAAGAATCCCAAACTGAACACCGCTTCGCTTCCTCCGGCGATGGCCATCCGCGCCGCGCCGGAGCGCACCATCCAGAAAGCCTGCCCGATGGCGTGATTCGAGGAGGAGCAAGCCGTGGACACGGTGTAGGTGGGTCCCACGATGCCGGTCTCGAGCGAGATTCTGCTGGCGGCGGCGTTCTCCATGCCGCGCGGGATGGTCAATGGATTTACGCGCGGAATGTTCTTCTGATACAGGTTGACGAACCCGTCGTCCTCGGTGGATTGCCCGCCGGCGCAGGAACCGGTGACGATGGCCGAGCGCTCGCGCAGCGCGTCCGTCCATTGAACGGCGGCGTCCGCGATCGCTTCGCGCGCGGCAACGACGCCGTACTGTGCGAACCGGTCGAGCAGTCCGATCTCCTTCTCGTCGAAGTACCGTACCGGATCGTAATCGCGAACTTCCGCGCCGTTTTGAAATCGAAGCAGGGCGCGATCCACGGACGTGAGCGGCGCGATCCCGCTCCGGCCCTCGGAAAGCGCCTTCCAGAAATCGGAGCGGTTGTGCCCGAGCGCCGAGACGACGCCCAAGCCGGTAACGACCACGCGGCTCGGCATTCTGGTAGCGGTTCCTAGGCTCTCACCGCCGCCTGGCCTCCCAGTTCCGGATCGAGCAGCTTGGCGATTCCATTGACGACGTCGCGCACCGAGCGGATGGTCTGCGCGGCGTCGTCCGGGATGTTGATGTTGAACTCGCTTTCCACCGCGAAGAGGATGTTGATGCCGTCCAGCGAATCAATGCCCAGTTCCGCGAAGGTGCTGTCGGCGGTGACCTTGTCCTCGGTAAGATGCTGCGCGGATGCGATGATTCGTCTGACCCGTTCGGTCAGCTCTTCGTGGGACATAGGATTTCGCTCACCTTTTCGAAGTGCAAGCCTTGCTCCATCAATTTTGGCAGAACTGCGCGCACGGTTTCGAGCGTCACGCGGATGTCCGGTTTCGTAACCAGACGCCGACCGTCGTGGAGACAGAGAATCGCTCCATTCTCGGAGCCCCCAAGGACGCTCGGGATGACGCGATTGGCCGGCCATTTCCAGTCGAGCGCGATGGTGGTCCACATGACGCCGAGGAGGCCGAGCCGCTGCTGAGCCTCGCGCAGTCCAAACCAGCGGACGCCGTAGGGGGCGCGGAAATACTGGGGCCGGATGCCGGTCGCGCCTTCTATGGCGTCCTGAGCGCGGGCCAGTTCTGCATGGATAAATTCACGCGATTTGCGATACAGCATCGGATGCGTGTCGGTGTGGTTCCCGATCTCGTGCCCTCGTGCCATGGTTTCCCGCGCGACATCCGGCAGACGGCGGACGTTGGCGCCGCACTGAAAGAACGTGGCCGTCACTCCGAACTCGGCCAGGACCTCCAGCAGCTCCGGAGTGGATTCGCTCGGCCCGTCATCGAAGGTGAGCGCGATCGCCGGGCGCGTGCGCACGCCCCGATATACCGAGGGCGCGAGAATCGAAGAGGCCGGAAACCGGACCGCGTAGGCCAAGCCCGCCGAAGCGCCCACCGCGGCGCCGCCGACGCTTTCGAACAAGCGAGCCCATTCCATCATGAGTACCGGGCACCATCATTGCATCACCGGCAACACGACGTGCGAAGGATATGTTTTCGAGCGGAACACGCGCTGCTCGGCTTTCTGATAGTCCGCTTGACGCGCCAAGAAGATATTTTCGACGAACTTCTGAGGATTGCGGTCGTAGAGCGGGAACCAGGTACTCTGCACTTGGACCATGATGCGATGTCCCTTCAGAAACGCGTGGTCGCTGGTGTGCAGGTCGATCTTGTATTTCGTCACTTGGCCCGGCACGAGGGCCGCGGGGTGCTCGAAGCTCTCGCGATAACGGCCGCGCAGGATCTCGTCCGCCACCATGAGCTGGTAGCCCGCGAGTTTGGGGTCCTCCGGGTAGGACTCGGGATAAGCGTCGATCAACTTAACCACCCAATCGCTGTCGGTGCCGGTAGTGGAAGCGAGCAACTCCGCCAGAATGTCGCCGGCGATTCTCAGGTCTTCTTTCAGGGGCTCGGTTTGCCAACTCAACACGTCGGGGCGGTTCTCGACGAACCTCTGATCTTCAACCAGCCACGTGGTCCACGCGGGACCCGGATAAGTGGGACTGATGGGCCGGTGCCTGTAGGGGACCGGATGCGCGGGATCGGAAACGTAGCTATCGAAATGCTCGCCGTCTTCCCCGGGCGCATCGAACGAAAGTTTGCCGTCGGCGCGAAAGTAGAGGTTGGCCGGCTTGGCTGAGCGGGGCGGCCAAGAATCGTACTGCCGCCAGCGATTCGTGCCGGTCTCGAAGACCATGGCTTCCGGGAAGTCGCGGGCGCCTTTGTCCTTGAGCCAGTATGCGAACCAACGCGCTTCGATCTCGGTGCGAAAATATTTGCTGGTGTTGCTGTCGAACGGGATCTCGCCCAGCTTGCCGCCGTCGCTGCGCGCCCATCCGCCGTGGTTCCACGGACCGACCACCAGATAATTCAGGTGATTCGGATCGTTCTTCTCGAATA
>Ga0302326_10008210_pt1 | contig 23079 bp, 16 predicted proteins | sample Palsa_T0_3_FD_202264 | JGI IMG/M metagenome (GOLD analysis project Ga0302326, IMG submission 202264) | Peat permafrost microbial communities from Stordalen Mire near Abisko, Sweden - Palsa_T0_3 | ecosystem: Environmental > Terrestrial > Soil > Palsa > Peat permafrost | place: Sweden: Abisko... | reverse complement strand
CCGCACCATCGAAGACATCAAACTCCGCCGTCAGGACCGCTGGAACTTCCTTTTCATCGCAGGCATGTGGTTCCAGGACCTGTTCAACTACGACTTCCGCCGCACCGAGCAGTGCATCATTCCCTATGCCACCCAGGAAGGCGAAATCAGCTTCTGCGCCTACAACACCGGCGTGGGCTGGCGCAACATCATCGAGAAAATGCACATGACCTCCACCCTCACCAAATGGTATGAGGAGCACGGCCGCCACGAAATCTTTGCCGGCGGCAAAAAGGTCGGCATGTCGCAGGTAGGCCACGAGCTCAAGCTCAACATGGAGCACGTCAACTCCGAAGCCAACCACACGCTCGACAACCTCGGCATCGCCAAGAACGCCCGCGAAGAAAAAATCCGCGCCCGTGACACCAAGATCAAGACGGATGCGGAGAACGCGGCGATGGCCAAGCTCTATCGCGAACACGTCCTCGGCGAAAAACCAATCGAGGGCCTTGTAAGCCTCAGCTCCATCAAGCCCGCGTCCAACAACGCCGCCAGCCCAATCAACCGGCAGCAGCAGAAAGAAACCGACCTCGTCGCCGGGGACTGAGCATTGCATGCAGCAGGGGCGCCTTCGGCGCCAGATCCTCACTACACGTACGGCACCGACCTTGGTTCTCAAGACAGCAAAGGCCGTTCCCTCTCGGGAACGGCCTTTGCGCGTGCATCGTGCTTCAATCAGCATCCCAAGGCTTCCGGATCAAGCAAGGGCCTTCGGCCCTCATTTGATCCGGAAGCCTAAACCCGGTCCTTCGGCTCGGCCGTCCGCTAACGCGGACGACCAAGCCGAAGGACCCGAGCTGCGTTACCCTCGTCTTCAACTTGTCATCCCGAGAAAACGGACGGGAGCCGAAGTAGAGGTGCAGTTGTTTTTGCTTCGCGGAGCGAGCCACATCCTGCCGCCACAAATCAATTAGCATGATCCTCAATTCAATCTCTCACCCGAATTGAGGATCATGACGTTGAAACGACAACTGGCTTTCGTCGCTCTAGGTTTCGCCGTCGTCGCGCCTGCCCTCGCCCAGCCCGCCGCAGACTCCGACGAAAAACTAGCCTCCGACTTCTGGGCATGGCGCGCACGCTACTCCCAGTACACCAGCGATGACATCCCGCGCATGGAGCGCCCACTCGGCGTGATCCGCGATTGGTCGTCTGCGAGCGTAGAAAGCCAGCGAGCATCACTCTCCACATTCGATTCCCGCTGGAAGAATCTCGCCGACCCCAGGGCCTCCGTCCCGCAGCAGGTCGACCATCGCCTCGTCGGGTCGGCGCTGGCACGCGTCCATTGGGAGTTGGACATCCTCAAGCGATGGCAGCGTGACCCAAACTTCTATATCGAGCAGACATTGACGCCCGTAGGCGAAGCGCTCGGTGTGCCCGGTCCCTATAACGAAATGCAAAGCCGGGAGATTCTCTCGCGCCTCAACAACATTCCCAGCATCCTCAAACAGGCGCAGCAAAACCTCCAATCGCCGCCCGCCCCCTTCGCAAAAATGGCGATTGACTCGCTTGCCGGCATTCGACAGAAGCTTGAACAAGTAGCGAACACGTTGCCGCCACAAACCACCATTGCGCCTGAGGAATGGCGAGCCTCCGCCGAGCGCGCCGCGACGGCTCTCGAAGCATACCGCGCAGATCTGCAAAAAGCTCTGCCGACGCTCCCGCAACAGTCCTCGATCGGTCGCGACAACTACCTATGGTTCCTGCGCAACGTGGCGCTCATTCCCTACACGCCCGAAGACATGGTCGCCCGCGCCGAGCAGGAATTCCGCCGCGCCGTCGCCTTCGAAGCATTCGAGGAAAATCGAAATCGTTCCGTCCCGCCCCTGGTCATGGCCGCCACGCTCGACGAGTTCGTAGCGCGCAATCAAAAAGCCGAACTCCAGGTGCGCGCCTTCGTCGACGAACGAAAGATCATCACCTTGGCCGCCTGGCTGCAGCACTTCACCCTTCGCCCCATGCCGCCTTATCTCGCGGCGCTCGGCGACTTCGTCGAGACCGACGACTTCACCGGCCCCTCGCGTCTCGACCAAAACGGAATCCGCTACGTGACCACTCCGTCGCCCACCGCCGGCTACTTCTGGGTTGCCGACGCAAAGGACCCGCGCATTCAAATCGACCATGAAGGCACCGTTGGCCACTACGGGCAGCTTTGCGCTTCATGGAAACATCCCGACCCAATCCGTCGCCACTACTATGACTCGGGCGCGAACGAGGGCATCGGCTTCTATGCCGAAGAGATGATGTTGCAGGCGGGACTTTACGACGACAGCCCGCACACGCGCGAAATCGTCTACAACCAGATGCGCCTGCGCGCGGTTCGCGTGATCGCCGACGTGAAGGTTGCGTTGGGAACATTCACGCCAGAGCAGGCCGTCGATTATCTCGAACGCAATGTCCCGCTCGACGCGAACGATGCCCGCACCGAGGTGATCGAGATGGGCGAGATGCCGGGCCAGAAGATTGCCTACCAGATCGGTAAACTGCAAATCCTCGAGATGCTGGCAGACGCGCGACTAAAACAAGGGGAACACTTCAGCGTGCAGAAGTTTCACGATTACGTTTGGCTCAACGGCAATGTACCTATTGCGTTGCAACGCTGGGAACTTCTCGGCCTGGATGACGAAGTGCGCGATCTGGATGTATCGCACTAGGAGACCTGCACCCAGCAGGTGCCTTTTTCTTCGGTCATCGTCCGTGGCGTGGAGGTCCGTCTTTGGGCCCCAGCAAACGCCTCACCAAACTTCCAGCTCGAAATCCCGATACTCCCGAATCAACTCGAAATCGGCACGATTCGACGTAATCAGCCGCGCCCCATGCACCCGCGCCGTCAACGCAATCAGCACATCGAAATGCAGATCGCGCAACTTCTTCGGCTCGAAGCCGTGGTCGGTCTGCATCCTGGCTAGAATCTGCCCCGACTCAATCCAGTTTCTCTCCGTTGGCGTGAAAATGGCAAAGCTGTCTTCCAGCCATTTCACGCCTTCTCGGTCCGTCTTCGAGGAGGCGCCGCGCCACAGCTCGGCAAGCACCACAGATGAGTTCCGTATCAGCCCTTTGACTCCGTAAGCCAAATCTCCGTGACGTTGAGCGCGCATAAAGTTGATCAGCACCGAAGTATCAAAGATGTAGACTTCACTCATCGCTGTTGGCGAATTCGCCCTTGCCGCCATACTTCTTCAAGAACTTCTTGAATCGGCGCAGCTGAACCGCTTCCTCCAGCGCCTCGTGGATGGCCTCGGTGCGCGACTTGGCCCCCATCAGGCGCACTGCCTCATCCGCCAGCTTCGTGTTCAGGCGAATCGAGGTAGCCTTGCCCGCTGCAGAAGTTGCACTGCGCATATTCCCTCCAAGCGTATATATCCATACTGCTCTTCGTATATACGTGGGTCAAGCGCTCTCGGGCCATTGTTCCCTGGGGTCCCCGAGGTCGCCGCAGACAAATTCTGGTCCGCCGGGGTCGCTGATCCCGGCCCCTGAGACCTAATCCCAGTCTCATTTGCGCATTAGTTCCCCCGACTCCGCTACCCTGAATCCATCCCCGAAAAGTGAACTTCCGTTCGCGTTCCGCGCGAATCGGACGCCGTTCCGAGCAAAGTCGAACGGGCAGAGATATTAGCCATAACCGATTCATTCCAAATGGATTATCGTAAAATTTACTTCGTAAATCAAATAGAATGAGATATTTCCCCAAAAAAGAGGGGGGCGGAGTCAAGGAGAAACACCATGTACGCCAATGCCGCCCCACCCTGCCTCGTGGAATCGCCCCGCCTGACACGGGAAGCGCCGATCACGGGCATCTGACCACTGACAACTGATCACTGTCCTTCAATCCCCGGCCCCGCAAACACCTCCGGGCTCAACTCGCTGTGCTCCCGCGCCATGGCCGCTGCCATCAACCACCCCGCAGCCACAATCAACACGCTGCCGGCCATCATCCACACCGTGGGCGTCTCGTGCCAGATCAGCCACGTGAGCAGCGCGCCGGTGATGAGTTGCGTGTAATGGCACTGCGACACATGCACCGCCGAAGTGTTCTTGAGCGCGACAAAAAAGCACATGCTCCCGCACGCGCAGAACAGCCCCATCGCCGTGAGTGTCGCCGCCAGCCGCGGCGTCACTGGTTCCGCGTGCCAGGCCATCATCAGCGCCGCGCCCACAATCACCTGCACCACGCCGGCAAACAGCGTCAGGCTCTCCGGCGTCTCGGTACGCATCAACACCCGAGACCAAACCATATTTACCGAGAAACACAGCACGCACACCATGCAGGCGGCGTAGCCGATCCAGTCTCCCTGCCGCGCAGAACCGAAAGGATTCACCGCGATCACCACACCTGCAAATCCGCCCACCACGGCCAGCACCTTGCGCCAGCCCAGCTGCTCGCGCAAAAACACTGCCGAAAGCAGCGCCGTCACCATCGGCGCCAGAAAAACCAATATGTAAAAGAGAGTCAGCGGAAGGTGGCGCAGCGCCACCACGACACACAAGTTATTCCCGAGATCCAATCCCGACCGGACCAGCTGCCGGGACGGACTCTTCGGCAGCAGTCCGCGCGGCCTGCCCTGCAAGAATCCGCGCACCACCAGCGCCACGGCCAGCGCCAGCCCCAGGCACGCAACAATCTCGTAACCAGGCAGCCGCGAGTTGCCGGCCAGCTTCATGCTCGTGTCCGTCAGAACCCAGAACGTGAATCCAGCCAGGGCCAGCCCGATCGCACCGCGATGCGAAATCCGTGACTCCATCAATCGCGTCTACTCAGCGAGCCACTCATAAATACAGCTTAATTGTCGCGACCTGGCTCGCTGATTCAACGCAATCGGCGTTATCATGTTCGCCGGAGTAGATCATGTCTCAATACCTCTATCACTGCCAGGACTGCGACAAGGAATTCACGCAGCAGCACCACATCTCCGACGTCGAAAAGGCAGAAGCAACCTGCCCGCATTGCGGAAGCAAACGCGTGCATCAGCTCGTTGCAGCTTTCTCAGCCGTCACTTCGAAGAAGACCTAGCTGCTGGTCTTCCCGAGCTTAAGTCCGCCGCGGGAACTCCGCTCCAACGGCGATCGCGTATGGATTCTTGCGCTCTTCCTCGTCTTTTGGATCGTTGTGTTCATCGCGGCTTCCGCACCCAATGTGCAATCGAGAAGCCGCTGGCCACTACGCATACGGCGATGAACACCGCCATCGTCCACTCAAACGGTGCCGACTGCGCTACCCGAATCACTGCACGTCCATACTTGATCGCCAGAAGCGCAAGCAGGATGAACCGAAGTGTCCGCGCGAGAAAGTTGATGAGAAGAATCCGCCAAATTGGATAGCCGAGAGCCGCCGTCCCCGCGATCACGGTGGTAAAAGGAAACGGTGGAGGCGCCAATCCGCCCACGGCGACCGCGATACCCGCATGATTCCCGGCATGTTTCTTCAGCCGGTCGTGATACTTCTTGCCGGCGAACTTCGCAAAGCCCTGCTCGCCAAGTTTGCGTGCCACAAGCGCCAGCAAAAGCGCACCAATCGTCGAACCGCAAGCGGCCGTCAGAACATACCAGCCTGCTTGATGAGGGTGCTGGGCCACCAGGCCGACCACGACGAGATCGTTGCCAAAGGGGAGGATCAGGAACGAAGAATCGAGCACGCCCATGAGGAACGGCCCGAAATATCCGAGGTGAAAAATGAAGTGCAGAAATGGCCGTAGAAATCTCACTTGCGGTCAGCTTACCTCGTGATTGCCTACAGGCTAAGATTCACAAACGCACATCGGCGTCTGGCCTCCGGCGTTTACCGACGGATTCTCGGGCGTTCCTTCGTTCCCTCTGCAATCCCATGTCCCTGAACTGCCACCGAAGATTTCTCGCGCCAAATATAGTCACTTAATCTTCGCAAGGATTTATCTCGGCAGCACCAGAAATCACCTGTCGCCCAACTGAGTCCTTGCCTCCCAATTGACCTGCTGCCCACGGAACACAAAAAGGCGCGGTCGGCGCCGCGCCTTCTCGCCTGCTGGATTTTGCTTAGTGAATTGAAGATGCGACGACAATGGAGGCAATCACGCCCGTCGCAACCGCGGCCAGAACATAGTTTCCATCCACAAGGCGCCATTCGTAGCCGCTTGGCGGTCGGCGCAGGTGGTATTGGTGGTAGTCAACCTTTTCGCCGCGATCCCAGTCCTCGTGCTTCATCGAAGCGCCCTTCTTCCATTCTTCGTGCTTCACATACTGGTGGTTGTCATGGTGATCCTCGGCAAAAACGACGCTGCCACACAGGGTCGCAGCGAGGGCCGAGAGAGCTAAAGCCTTGCTGATTAGTTTCATACACACTCCTCTTGTGTTTCGATTCAGTTGCCATCGGCAATGTTGCCTTCCACACCGCTGGTCCCCCGGACCGAGACCTCCTGGGAGCCGCCTTCACCGAGACGAACAACACCGGCTGATCGTTTCAACAGCGGCTCCGATTCGCGAAATTTGCCGAAAGTTGTTTTCCTAAGGCCACACCGACTTGGTTTCGGTCAACTCTGCCACAGGAACTGGCGGGTTGAGCCGCAAAAATCCCACACACCCGCATTCGGGTTTATGATTGAGTCGCGCCATTCCCCGGCCAATCAGGAGCGACTCCCATGAGCGAAATGAACCCGCTTTCGGCCCGCAAGCAAGGCCGCCGCGAATTTCTTAAAGCCGGCGGCGCCGTCACAGCCGCGCTGCTCGCGCCCTCGGCCGCATTGGCCGTCACGCCCAATAAAGAACTGCCAAGCTTGCCTTCAAACCCACGCACGCCTGCGGCCATGCCTACGCGCAACCTCGGTAAGACCGGCTACAAGGTCGGCATCTTTTCTCTCGGCGGCCAGGCTTCGCTCGAACATCCGAACAACTTCGATGTCGCCGTGCCGATCATCGAGCGCGCGCTCGACCTCGGCGTGAACTACATCGACACGTCTTCCATCTACGGCGGTCCCGACCGCTGGAGCGAGCAGTACGTCGGCAAAGTGATGGCCAGCCGCCGCAACGAGGCATTTCTCGCTACCAAAACCAAGGAGCGCACACGCGAAGGCTCGATGCGCATGATCGAGAAATCCCTGGAGCTTCTGCACACCGATCACGTCGACCTATGGCAACTGCACGACATCGGCACCATGACCGACGTGAATCAGATCTTTGCCAACGGCGGAGCGATGGAAGCCTTGCTCGAGATGCAGCAACAGAAGGTCGTGCGCTATCTTGGCGTCACCGGGCACTATCGCCCCGACGCGTTGATAGAGGCCATCCATCGCCACGATTTCGACACCATTCTGATGGCGATGAACGCTGCGGATCCGCATCACTACAGCTTCAACGAAGCGCTGTTGCCCTTGGCGGTCGAAAAGCAGATGGGCATCATCGGGATGAAGATTCCCGGCCGCGGCCGCATCCTTTCCACCTGGACGCCGCCGCCGATCGAGCAGCAGAAACATAGCTGGGAAGGCATGACATTCCAGACATCGTCGCCCGGCACGCTGAAGATGCGCGAAGCGATGTACTACACGCTTTCGCGCCCTGTGAGCACGGTCATCATCGGCTGCGACACCATCGCCCAGCTCGAAGAAAATGTGCAGCTCGCTCGCGACTTCACGCCGCTGAACGACACACAGCAAACAGAGCTGGTCGCCCGCGCTGAACCCTGCGCCAAGCCGTCGCTCTTCTTCCGCTTCTACGACCGCCCCTAACCACCTGCCACCTGCGGTGGGGCCAATTGCGCTTGCGCGCGCACTAAAATGAAGAAGGCCGGAGCCCTCGCTTCGGCCTTCTGTTTTTCATTGACTCCTTTTCAGCTGGGGACGTTGAGATAGAGCCGATAGTGCTGATCCTGAATTGCAGTGAACGGGCGCATCGTTAGTTTGTCTGCATCGGTATTCGCCTGCCAATCGGTTGAACCCCTTGAAACCTGGCTTACCGCAAGCAGGTCCTGCTTTCGCATTGCTGGAGTTTCGCCAACCGCGAACAGCGCAAGTGGCCCGTGTACTGCCGCCATCAAATTCGGATGCTGCGGATCGACGGCTTCGAGAACCGTGGGCATGTCGAACTCCACCTCAATCCGGTCGGAGTTCTTCCAGGTGCGCTCGATCGTCGTAAACTTCCCAGGTTCCGGACCCGCAATCTCGCGTTTTCCGTTGATTGCAATCGTCGTCTTCGGCCCGGCCCACGCGGGAATGCGTAGATACACCGGGAACGCTGCCGGGGCGCCCACTGCAACCTCTATCTGCGTAGCTGGATCGTGCGGGTAGTGCGTCGACTGCGTCAGCTCGATTCGTTCGCCGCCACGCGTCCATCGCACCTTCGATGGCACATATAAGTTGACATAAATTCCTTGCCCATCGTTGAAATACGAACTGATCCCATAATCCGCCGTCACCTGCGAAAAAGTCCCCGTGCAGCAGTGCCACTTATACGGGTGATACACCTTCGATCCATCGTTGTTATAGTCCGAGTAATAAAAGCCGTGCCCGTCTTTCTCAATCGGCTTGGCTCCAAGAATGCAGTTATAGAGCACCCGCTCCATGCTGTCGCCGTAGCGGCTATCCTTGGTCGCCCGCAGCAGGTACCGCGTGATCTTAAAATGCGCATACGAGCCGCAAGGAGTCTCAAAGCTCGAATGCGTCTTGGTCAGGCTCTCGCCGATCTCGCCGCCGCCCGGCTCGCGAAATTCTTCGTTTGGCCCCCAGCCTCCCGTCGCAAAACTCTGCGCCCGCACAAAGTCGAAACCATTGCGGGCCGCACGAAGATACTTCTCGCTTCCCAGAACGAAGTACGCCTGCATCGCACTGCTCATGGCATTCACGTGGCTGTAGGCATGCTTCCCCGGCAGCACATTCTGCCCCGCAGCAAGCGGATCCCAATACCAATCGTCGGCAAGATACCGGATCGCAAGATCGCGATAACGGCTGCCCGCACCGCGCTGCCATGCTAGAAAGAAATTTTCAGGCAGCGTGTAAGGCTCGTCCCAGCAGAAGGACTCATCCCGATGCGGCCTCGCATACTGCTCGGCCCGCGACAGCGCGCGCGGCGGCAGATGCGGCATCACCGAGTCAAGTGCCGCGTCCAAAGCTTTGAATGCCTGCGTGTCTCCAGCCAACTCATGCGCATCGATCAAACCGACTGAAATCTTGTCGTAGGTGTACGCAGGAAACCGATTGTCATCCCAGAAGTGCGGCGTGATCGCCGGAGCAAATCCGCGCACCAGCCGATGCACCTTTTCCTGCGTCGCCCTGTCGCCAGTGGCCGCATAGTATCGCGAAAGCCCGGACAAATACTGCCCAAAGCTGTGCCCCGGAGCGAAGCCGTTGTTCGGTCGCGCATCGATAGCGCTCAGCGGAGCCCAGCTATACCAGCCGCCCATGTCGTCTCCCGGCGCAGGCAACTCTGCACGCTGGCGAAACGGCTTCAGCAGAGCATCCTCGTCGAGCCCCCGATAGAACGCATGATTCCGATCGAACTGCTCGCGCATTGGACCTTCGTGCAATTCGACGTCGCCATGCGCAAACTGGCTCAATGGCGCGGTGATCGCCGGAGCATTCTCACTCGCGGCAAAGGTATCGTGAGGCCGAACAAGCGCAGCCGCGCCCAGAGCCGCACTGGTTTTCAAAAACGTTCTGCGTGATTGGGCCATGACAGTCTCCCGCATGGATCGGAAATCGCTACTACATGTGGTTGATCAACGAAGCAATGCAAGCGGCGCCGAATCCATTATCGATATTCACGACCGATACATTCGGCGCGCAGGTGTTTAGCATGCCCAGCAGTGCCGCCACCCCGCCGAACGATGCGCCATAACCAATACTCGTTGGCACCGCCAGCACTGGCGCATTCACGAGTCCTGCCACCACCGTCGGCAACGCGCCTTCCATGCCCGCGCACACAATCAGTACGCGCGCCGTTTGCAACGATTGCTTCTGCGCCAAGAGACGATGAATCCCAGCCACACCAACATCGGCAATCACCTCGACCGTGTTTCCCATCAGCCTCGCAGTCACTGCGGCTTCTTCGGCGACCGGCAAATCGCTGGTGCCCGCGCACACCACAGCCACCGTTCCCGTTCCCGGTGCGGTCGGGGCCTGTGCCAGAGTGATCGCGCGCGCCGCTTCGTGATAGATCGCTGCGGGCTCGACCGCGGCCACTGCCTCAAACGCCTCCCGCGAAGCCCGCGTGGCCAGCACGTTGCCGCCAGCCTTAGCCATCCGTTCGAAGATCGTCGCCACCTGCGCGGTCGTCTTTCCTGCGGCAAAAATCACCTCCGGCATGCCGGTGCGCAGTGCGCGATGATGATCGAGCTTGGCGAACCCCAGATCCTCGAACGGCAAATCTTTCAGCCGCTCCAGGGCGTCACCAACACCAGTTCGTCCTTCGCTCACTTCTTTCAGCAGCGCCTCAATCTGGAGACGATTCATGTGCGCGTGTCCTTCTTGGCATGCCCCGCGCTGTAGGCGCGCATCGCCGCCTGCATCACCTGCTTCAGCGGGATGGAATGCTTGCGTGCGAGTGCGCGGCAATCCTCGTACTCCGCCGCCGCATTGGCGACTTCACCCGATGGCCAACGGGCAATTTTGATCTGCACCGGACCCCAGGGGGTCTGCGCCTCTACAAATTCGCGCGCCAGCGAAAACTTCTGCTCCAGCCTCCAATGCAGGCCGATCGTCGTGGTCTCGCGCAGAATCAGTTCACGCATCGCCGGCACCAGGTCCGACCGGCACAGCACAGTAAGCTGAACGCCCGCGCGCCCCTTCTTCATCTGCACGCCCACGCGGTACACATCCCACGCGCCAGCCTCGAGCAGAAGCTCACTCACGTAAGCAAGCAACTGGGGACTCGAATCGTCGATCACCGTCTCGATGATCGCGATTGGCTCCGTTGGCATATCCTGCGCAGTCGCCTCTTCGCCGACGAGCAGGCGAACCAGGTTCGGTTGGCCCGGCGTGTCGCGCCCGCCTGCGCCGTAGCCTGAGGCAGTAACTCTCATCGACGGCAACGTCGCATACTGCACATCGAGCATTCGCAGAATCGCCGCACCCGTCGGCGTCACTCGCTCCATCGCCGGTCCCGCGGCATACACTGGCGCGTCGCCTAAAAGAGCTAGAGTCGCCGGCGCGGGAACAGGCAATATGCCGTGCGCGCACTCCACCGTGCCACTCCCTACATTCAACGGAGATGCCATCCATCGGTCCACACCCAACGCAGCGCATCCAGCAGCCGAGCACGCGATGTCCACGATCGTGTCCACCGCGCCCACCTCGTGAAAATGCACAGTTTCAATGGGAACCGAGTGAATCGCCGCCTCCGCCTCGCCGAGCAGCTGAAATGCTCGAGAGGCGCGTTCCTTCACGCCATCGGCCAGCGGCGCCGAGCGAATGATCTCGAGGATCTTCGACAACGAACGATGGTGTTCGTGCGTGTGGGTATGCTCATGCGTGTGCTTGTGGGAATGTTCGCCAACCACCTCATGCGGGTGCTCGTGCCCATGGTCGCCCTCATGCGTGTGCGCGTGGGTATGCGTATGCGTGTGGCTGTGCGCGAGCGCCGTGTCGGGTCCATGCGTGTGCTGCGGATGTTCGTGCTCGTGCGCAGCGTCGGCCCCATGCGTATGCGCGTGGCCCGCCGCGCCTTCATCCAGCGTCTGTACATCCACTTTGGTTCCGGCAATTCCGCCACGGCTCACCTTGCGCATCTCGAGGCGCGCACCCACATTCAGCGCGGCAGTCGTCTCCTCAAGCAGGCTGAAAGGAACGCCTGCATCCACAAGGGCGCCAAGCAGCATATCGCCGCTGATGCCGGAAAAGCACTCCAGGTATCCAATGCGCATCGGTCTCGAATTCTAAATGATTGGTTAGGCACCGCGCCGCGAGAGGATCTCCGCGGGAAGAATGGCGTTCATTGATCCCGACCGGAAGCCCGTCGTATCGAGCGTGACGTACTGGAAGCCGAGCTTGCGCAGAGCTGCCGTGATCGCATCAAGCATCTCCATTGTCAGCGCACGCTGCAGCTCGGACCTTGAAATCTCCACCCGCGCCAGCTCCCCATGATGCCGCACGCGAAACTCGCGAAAGCCCAGCTGCCGCAGACTCTCTTCGCCGCGTTCCACCTGTTCCAGCACCTCGCGTGTCACCGTGCGCCCATACTCCACACGCGAGCTCAGGCACGGCGCAGCTGGCCGATCCCACAACGTGTAGCCGGCAGCCTTCGCCAGTGAACGAATCTCGAGTTTCGTCAGGCCAACTTCCGCCAGCGGAGCCAAAACCTCATGTTCCTTCGCCGCGCGTTGTCCTGGGCGAAAGTCGCGCGTGTCATCGGAGTTCATGCCGTAAGCAATATTCGCGAAGCCAAGCTCCGCGCCGAGCGCCTTCATGCCCTCGAACAACTCAGTCTTGCAGTGGAAGCAGCGATTGGCATCGTTGCGCTGATATTCGGGCTTGTCCAGCTCGCTGGTCTCAATCACCCGCAGCGGCATCCCTTGTGCTTCAGCAAAGGTCCGCGCCTGCTCCATGTCGCGCCGCGCCAGGCTCGCTGAATCCGCCAGCACTGCCAGCATTCGGTCACCCAGCACCCGATGCGCCGTGGCAGCCAAAAACGCCGAATCCACGCCTCCCGAATACGCCACCATCACACTGCCCAGCGCACGCAGCCGATCTTCGAGCGAGTGCAGCTTCGACTCCGCCAGTTCAAGCTCGGGAGCGCTGGATTGCGCGAACGTCGCCATGGGCCCGATTATAGCGAAACCAGAGCCCATGTTGTCCAAATCCTCTGCCCGCTCTTTCAGTCCTCGCAATTCCTTCCCCAACGCCTGTCTCCTTTCGGAAGTCCCTCTAAACCCAGCGAGCGCTCAATCTCGCTCCAATCAGAGATGCGATATACTCGGACCCGGTTATGAATTGGATGGAGATATTCCTATGAACGTACAAGGAATCAGCAAGCTCGTCGCCGTTGCGGCGCTCGCGGTCGCAGTTTTTGCCGCCCCCCTTCGCATCCTGGCGCAGGGCAGCGATACAGTTCTCAAGCCAGCCGACACACAAAAGCTCCTGCCGGCGGCCGTCTATTACAAAGCGCAATCGGCTCCCACGCAACTGCGCAACTCTGGCGGCGTCAAATTCGCCGACGGCTACTACATGCTCGCCACGCTGGTCGACACCAGCGGCTACTCGAGCGACGTGGCTTCGAAATATCAGGCTTATTTCATCACCGAAGTGCCGATCAAGATCGGCGGCCAAAACTTGCCCGCCGGCGTCTACGGCGTTGGGTTCATTCCCGGCGACAAGTTCGCGGTCACCGACGTGGGCGCGCATGACGTGCTCACCGTCAGCTCGTCCAGCGATCAGGACATCAAGCGCCCCGTACCGTTGCAAGTCACAACCGACCCCGCCGGCGGCTTCCGCCTCTACGAGGGACGGAAATATGTGACCTTCAGCCGGTAAGCGCGAAAGCTCGAAGCAAAACAAAGGCGGACCTTCACCGGTCCGCCTTCGCTCTCCAGCTATGCTTGCCCTACGCGTTCACTTCGACCGGCACGGCCTTCGCCGCCGCAGGAGTCGCCGGGCTCAGCTTCTCCCGCACCAACTCGTGTCCACGCGCGAACAACTCATCCAACGGCAGCTTCCCCGCTTCCACATCGGCAAGAATCGCCTTCTGTGCCGCGTACTCCTTATTCACAACGCCGGCCTTCGACTGCAGCATCCGCCACGCCTTCCGCCGTTCCACGCAGAACATCACCAACTGCCGCGACAGCGCGCGATACTCCACCTTGCCGTTCTCCTCGTACTTGATGTACACGCCAAAGTCTGGAATGAACGCGCGGTGCGATGGATCCAGATACCGCCGGTAGACCACATCCTGCTGCGTGATCCGCACCAGCATGTTTTCCAGGTGAATCAGCTTCTCCGCTGCTTCCGGCTTGATCTTCTTCAAGTGGTTGCGGAAGCGCGCCTCGGTCGTGCACCAGTGCGCCACCGTGTACTTCATCGTCTCGCCGGTCGACTTCAACTTCGTCTCGTACCAGTCGAGATCGAGTGACGGATTGCCCTTGATGTCCAGAGCCTCCTGGTAGGTCTCGCCCTTGCGCAGATCGAACACGAACTCCGGTGCGCCGCGAGAATCGCGTACGCGCTGCGCCTGGTGCAACGCCATATCGTCCGCCACGCCGTGTTCCGGCTGGCAGGTGGTGAAGCACTGCAGGAACATCGTGCCGCGATATTCGAGGCCATCGAGAATCGCCCGATAAAGCTTCGGCGCGTTGGCCATCGAAACCTGTGCGACGAACGGCGAACCATGTCCCGCGAGGAAGGTCTCAGCCACCGTCTTCTTTTCCGTGTTCTTGCCCTGCGTCGCGGTGCCGAAAGTGTTCATATCGCCGCCACCCAGCATCGGCGTCGAGTCGGAGTTCTGTCCGCCGGTGTTGGAGTAGACCTGCGTGTCGAGCATCAGCGCCTTCACATTCGGCCGGTTCTGCAAAATCACCTTCGACATGTTCTGGTAGCCAATGTCGCCCATGCCGCCGTCGCCGCCAACCACCCACACCTTGGGTAGCTCGACAATCTCCTGGTCGGTCATCAACGCATCGGTGAAGTGCGTGAACTCGTAATACTCGCGATCCGAAATCACGTTGCTATCGCGCGTCAGCAGAATGTCTGCCAGCCGCTCCGGCAATACCGACCGACGTGCGTGATCCACGATGAAGCTCTCGCCCATCAGCCACCCAATCGTGATGCCGTCCTGGAACAGCGAGTTCATCCACGGATAAGGATGCGGATTGTTTGGCGCGGTCGATCCATACACGGTGTTGCAACCGGTGTGCGCCGCCATCGCCATCACGCTCATGCCATTCGCCAGGCGTCCATCCACCGGCTGCAGGCTCTTGTGATTGAACGCCTCGGTAAGCAGCACGGCTGCGATCGCTTCCACAAGCTGCGCATCGGTGATCTCGCCGTGCTCGGCTTCATATGCCGCAATACGAGCAACCGTATCGTTATCGTCTTCGCCGCCCAGCCCAAGAATCAGGTGCGCAAACGCCTGCCGCAGGAGTTTGTATTCCGCCGCGTTGCTCTCCTTCAGAGCTGCGAGCCGTGCGACACCCGTCTTTTCGAGTTGGCCCGCCTTCGACACAAACCGATCGCTCTTCGCGTGGTACACCGGCCGCATGTACGCTTCGGTCACCGCGGCAATCGAACGCAGCACGCTCTTTTCGCCGCAGCCTGCGCAGGCTCCATCGCCCGCCACCAGCGCGTCGTAGTTGGTACGCACCATCAGCATGTTGCGCAACGTGGCCGTCTTCGAGTCCGCCGGGTTCGCGGAATTAAACAGTCCAAGATACTTTTGCGACGTATCCGGCAGCAGATTCAGGAAGGCAGTGCCTGTCTCGTGCTCGGCGTTGACCTCAGTCGTCTCCTGCACCATCTTCAACGCGTTGTGATCGCCGCAGGCCGTCACGCAAGCCGCGCAGCCCTTGCACAAATCGCTTACGAAAATCGAGAAGATGCCGCCTGTGCCCGGTGACTTGCGTTCCGGCGATGAGAAAATGGCATTCACCTTCTGATACGCCATCGGCACCTGATCGATGATGTTGTAGAACTCGGCCTTCGCTTCGGTTGAAAAACCATCCACCGATTCGGTCACTTCGCGAATGATCTTGGGCAGCGGCGTTCCGTTCTTCATCTCCGCCACCATGCGCGCACGCGTTTGCTTCTCGATCTCCGGCAGCTTCGCCAGCATCTTGCTGCGTTCGGTCTGGTCGCCTACATAACGAGAAACGGCCATCGTCAACACCGTGCTCAGATCCTGCGAAGTGTTAGGCAGCGCCGTGTCCGGGCACACCGAAATGCACTCCATGCACTGCGTGCAATTTTCCGCAATATAGAGCGGGGTTTCGCGTCGCGCCACATACTTCGAGGCCGTATCGCCCGTTGCTGCGGCAATCACGCCCATCGCCGAGAGCGGCGTGGCCGGCTGGTCGTAGCCAAAGTGCGAGCGGAACTCCGCGTCGAACGCGTTGATGGTACTGATCGGCGTGCGCGGTCCCTGCCCTTCCGGAACCGGAGTCGACCGGCATCCGCTCACCGTGCATGCGCTCGATTCGGTAAATGCACCCGCCCCCACCGTCTCGAGAATCGGCAGTAGCGCCACACCGCGCAGTGTCGAGCGATCAGCCGCGTTCAGCTCGCCGATCTTGATCTCCTGCACGCGCTCAAAGCCTTGGATCATCACTTCCATGTTCGACTGGACTACCGCATCGCCCAACTTGCCGAACTTCTTCACGTACTGCTTGTGCACGACCTCGCGGAATTGCTCCTGCGTGATGCCGAACTCCTGCAGTAGCGAGCTCACCGCAAAAAACGCCCCGAGAAATGCATTGCCCTGCATGCGCAGTTGCAGATCGCCGCGGTCCGTTGCTTTGCGGGCAATTTCAAATCCCGGCAGCGTGAACACGCGAATTTTCTTGTCGATGATCTGCTTGCGCGCCCACGTCGGCAGATTTTCCCAGGCGCGCTCGCCCGCAGCGTCCGACTCCCACACCAGGCTTCCGCCCTCCTGCATTCCATCCAGCGGATTGGTATGCGTAAACGCCTTCGGATCGCAACACAGCACCACGGTCACGTGGCGCAAATCGCAGTTCACGCGAATACGATCTTTCGCCGCGACCATAAAGTAGCTGGTCGGCGCACCCTTTTTCTCCGATCCATACTTCGGATTCGCCGAGACGTGAATCACTTCCTTGGGGTTGCCCTTGTCATCAACCAGCCCATCGCGCTCGTAGAGCAGATCGTTCAAATCGCCCAAAATCGCACCCAGGTTCTTGCCCGTGGTGATCGCGCCCCATCCGCCAATCGAGTGGAAGCGCACCGCAACTGCGCCTTCCGGCAGCAGCGACGGCGTTTCGTCTCCGACGACCGAATAAGGATGGTCGATGCCGAGGACAATGAAGCTCACACCATCTGCAGCGGTCTTGCCATCTTTGCGCGCTCGACCTGCTGTCGCGAATTCGTACGCGCCAATCACGTGCTCCGGGCGGAAATCGCGCGAACCGAGGCCGTAGGTGCCCGAATAGATGTGTGGCACTTCGTCCATTGCCAGGGCTGGCAGCCCTGCGGCCACCGGATGCCCCGCGTACTGGATCGCCTTCGACAGCGCAGTCCGAATGTCACGGCCCAACGGATTGTCCCCAGACAGCGCCTCGTCCGTGCGTTCCAGAATAATGACGTTCTTCTTGCCCTTCAGCGCAGCCACAAGCGCTGCCTCGGGGAACGGCCGAATCACATTCACATGAATCGAACCGACCGTCACGCCACGCGTCGCCCGCAGATAATCGACAGCCGCTTCGATGTTTTCAGCCGCCGAACCCAGCGACACAAACACGGTGTCCGTATCGTCGGTCTTGTATTTACTGATGAGTCCATAGCGCCGGCCAGTCAGCTCGGCAAACTTCTCATACGCTTCTTCAAGGAATTGCAGAATCGGCTCAGCGAAGTTATTTCTCCGCGCCACGATGCCGTTCATGTAGTGTTCCTGGTTCTGCACCGGTCCCAGCAGGATCGGATTGGTCAGGTCCATCATCTTCGGCACGCGCCGACGAGTCGGTCCAAACAAAACGCGCTGCGCCTCGGTCGGGCAATCGATGATGTCATCGGGCGCGCCAAGATACTCGCGAATCAGCTCCGACTCATGCTTGTAGAACGTGCGCTCCAGGTGGCTCGTCAAAAAGCCATCCATAATGTTCATGCCCGGCGTCAGGCTCAGTTCCGTCACGCGACGCAAAATCAGTGCCTGGTCGGCGGCCTGCTGCGCGTCTTTACCAAACAGCATGATCCAGCCCGTATCGAGCGCTCCATAAATATCGTCGTGGCCGCAGTGAACATTCAACGCGTGCTTGGTCAGCGCGCGCGCGCCCACCTCGAGCACCATCGTCGAACCCTTGCCCGGCGCGTGATAATACTGCTCCACGCCGTAGACCACGCCCTGTCCCGAAGTGAAATTCACCACCCGCTTGCCGCACACGGAGTGCGCAATCGCGCCGCCCTGTGCCGCATGCTCGCCTTCGGTCTCGATAGCAATCGTGTTGCCGCCGAATACGTTCAGGTGCCCCTCGGCATAGGCTTGTTGGAAGAGCTCGCCGCCCTCGGTCGAAGGCGTAATGGGATAAAAGACACCGGCATCGGCAATGCGCGTCTCGGTGTGATAGCTGACAAGCTGATTGCCGTTGGCTGTGACCCGGATTCCGGGATAACGAGCTGTTCCCGCCATGATTCCCCCTGTGCTTTCCTATTTGTATTCTTCGCGTTACTGCGGAAGCCGAAAACCGGCCCCAGATTTTCTCTTTACGCCCGCCGCGCACTTCGAGAAACCAACGCGTACCTCGTGCGCCGACAATATGCCAATGCGTTTTCGCGTTGGCCGAACTTGTTGACTACTTGATTGAGCCGTTCCCGGCTCCTATGTGCAGTTGAATCGATTCGCTGGCTCGCTTCCAGCATTCCTCAACAATCGCCGTTGCAAGTCTAATCGCCGGATAGAACAACAGGGAAGAATCCCGGCTTCTCTGGCCTTCTACAGTATGCGCTTTTCAGCAGCCAGATGGAGACGAAGTATCGCATTGTGAGATACAGCCATCCGTCCAGCGAAGTGCACCATTTTCATTGGTTTCCAAACCATCTAGCCCCTTCCACGCCCTATCTCCCCAGCACTATACTTGGTCCGTTCACCCTCACCTATGTCGAACGACACCCCTAACAAGCCGCAACCACAATCCGGCTCCCAGCTCGCGAATCAGTTCGCAACTTACCCTAGCCTCCGCGACCGCGCAGTCCTCATCACCGGCGGCGCCACCGGTATCGGCGAATCCCTTGTCCGCCATTTTGCGCATCAGGGTTCCCGTGTCGCCTTCCTCGACATTCAGGACGAACCTGCGCATCGGCTCGTCGACGACCTCATCGCCCAAGGCTGTCCAGCTCCGCTTTACCTTCCCTGCGACCTTAGCGACGTCCCCGCTCTTCAGACCGCGGTCAAGCAGGTCCTCGACACCTTCGGTACCATCGACGTCCTGGTCAACAACGCCGCCAATGACCAGCGCCACTCCATCGAAGAAGTCACGCCGGAATATTGGGACAAATCCATCGCCGTCAATTTGCGCCCGCAGTTTTTTACGATCCAAGCTGTTCTGCCCGCCATGCGCGCACAACAGCGCGGATCAATTATCAATATGTCGTCCATCTCCTGGATGATTCCATCCACCGGCGTCCCTCTCTACATCGCGGCCAAGGCCGCCATCGTCGGCCTCACACGAACCCTGGCCCACGAACTCGGCCCATTCAACATTCGCGTCAACGCCGTCCTTCCCGGCGCCATCGTGACCGAGAAACAGAAGCGGCTGGTCTACACGCCTGAATACAAAGCCAAAATCATGGCCAGCCAGGCGCTCAAACGGGACATCCTCCCAGAAGACGTCGCCCGCCTCGTGCTCTTTCTCGCCTCCGACGACTCCAGCGCCATCACCAACCAAAGCCACGTCGTCGATGGCGGCTGGGTATAAACCACCCATGCGGCGAACCTCTCGCAACGAAACCCAGCATTCCGCGCGATAGAGTTAACAGGCCCTCAGCCGCCCGATGCCTTAAGATGCTTCGGGGAGCAAATCGCCATGATTCCTGCCTTGAAATCAAGCCATCGCCGTTCCATTCTCGCCACTCTCGTTGCCATTTTTGTAAGCGTTTCCGGAGCCTTGCTTCCTTCCTGCTGCGCGCGCGCGCAGTCCGCCGAAGAGGCCGCCAAAATTGCCGCCAACCTCAAGCCCGAGGCGCAAACCGTCATCGCGCGCCTCTCTACCATCTCGAATCTGCCCGATGGCACATGGAAGATGCACTCCGGCGATCTGGCCCACGGCGAAGCCGTCAAGCTCGACGAAACCTCCTGGCAAACCATCGCTCCGCGCAGCGAAGCGCCCAATGATGCTCTCTGGTTCCGCCAGACTTACACTGTGCCCGTCACCCTCAGCGGCTACGATCTCTCCGGCGCGCGCATCTGGTTCCAATTCCATGCCGAAGCCAACGGCCCCATGCCTGAGATCCTCTACTTCAACGGCCGCCGTGTCGCGCTGGGCGACGACCTCGAGCCAGTCGTTCTCTTCGATGAAGCCAAGCCCGGCGACAAAATCACCGTTGCCATCAAGCTCCTCCACACCGTCGACAAGAAAACCTTCCGCGGCGCGACCCTGCGCATCGAGTTCCCCGAGAGCCGGCCCAACCCCGAAGATCTCCGCCTCGAATTTCTTTCCGCTGCATTGCTAGTTCCATCGCTCGCGCCCGGCGACGCGAGCCAGATCGCCACGCTCAACGACTCTATCCGCGCCGTCGATATCTCCGCGCTCGATGCCGCCGCGTCGCCTGATGCCGCAGCGCGCGCCCAGGCCCAGCAGAAATTCGACTCCAGCCTCCGCGCCGCGCATCAGAAGCTCGAAGCCCTCAAGCCGCTCCTCGAGACAGCCACATTCCACCTCACCGGCAACTCACACATCGACGCCGCATGGCTCTGGCCCTGGACCGAAACGGTCGACGTGGTCAAGCGCACCTTCGGCACCGCGCTGCAGCTCATGTATGAGTACCCGCAGTACACCTACACGCAATCCGCCGCGCAATACAACGAGTGGATGGCTCAGAAGTATCCCGACCTGAACTCCGAAATCGCGCAGCGCATCAGGGAAGGCCGCTGGGAAGTGGTCGGCGGCATGTGGGTCGAGCCCGATCTCAACATGCCCGATGGCGAATCGCTCGTGCGCCAACTGCTCGTCGGCAAACGCTGGTATCAGCAGGCCTATGGCGTCGATGTGCGGATCGGCTGGAACCCCGATTCCTTTGGATATACATGGCAGCTCCCGCAAATCTACAAGAAGTCCGGCGTCGACTATTTCATCACCCAGAAGATGACCTGGAACGACACCAATCAGCTCCCCTTCAAACTTTTCTGGTGGGAGTCGCCCGACGGGTCAAAAGTTCTGGCGTATTTCCCGCACGACTACGCCAACAACAATCTCAATCCCGTGCGCCTCTCTGAAGATCTTGCCACTGCGCGGACAAGGGCGACCGGCATGACCGAGATGATGGATCTCTACGGCATCGGCGATCACGGCGGCGGCCCCACGCGCGCCATTCTCGATGAGGGTTTCCATTGGGCCGGCCAAGGTACAGACGGCGGCCACGTCATGCCGAAATCCGAATTCGGCATCGCACAAACTTACTTCTCGTCAATCGAAAAACAGCTCGCGCCCGACAGCCCCGAGTGGAACTACCAGTCCATCGCCAAGGGCTATACTGCGCCACCAGCCGTCGCAGGCAAAGTGGATATTCCCACCTGGAAAAGCGAGCTCTACTTTGAATATCACCGCGGCGTCATGACCACGCAGGCCAACCACAAGCGCAACATGCGCGAGTCGTCCATCTGGACGCTCAACGCCGAGAAGTGGGCGTCGCTCGCGTGGTTAGACGGCAATAAATATCCCGCGAGCGAACTCACAGAAGACTGGAAGAAAGTTCTGTTCAACCAATTCCACGATCTGGCTGCCGGCTCCGGCATCGGCGTCATCTATAAAGACGCGCAGAAGGACTACGACGTCGTGCGCTGGTCCACCGATGAGATTTCCGCGGGAGCATTGGGAACCCTCGACGAGCGCGTGAACACCACGGGCAATGGCATTCCGGTCATCGTGTATAACCCGCTCGGATGGGAACGTTCCGGCGACATCCGTGTTCATGTGCTGGGCAACTCTGGCCAGGCATCCGACGTAAATCTGCACGCTGCCAACGTGCCGCCCCTCGGGTACAAGGTCGTTTGGGCTGGCTCGGAAGACAAGGGAGCTGCGAAAACCTCTGACATGCACGAGGAATCCAATGCGTTCACGCTGGGCAATGAATCGCTGCGCGTCGCCATCGACAAATCAACCGGCTGCATCACAGCCATCTCGGACAAACACTCCGGCTTCGAAACCCTTGCCAAAGGCGCCTGCGGCAACCAGCTCCAGTTCTTCAAAGACACGCCGAAAGACTACGACGCATGGAACATCGATCCCGGCACTCTCGATGTCGCTCCCACGACGATCGCCAAGGCCGATTCAGTCGAATCCATCACGGATGCTTCTGGCCAATCCGCCATCCGCGTCACGTCCCATTGGCAGAACTCGAAATTCGTCCAGACCGTCAGCCTCAAGGGCGACCTGGTCGACGTTGAGAACGACATCGACTGGCACGAAACCCACATCCTTCTTAAAGCCGCGTTCCCCGTCTCGGCCACCAGTCCCTTCGCCACCTACGAGATTCCCTACGGCACGATTGAGCGCCCCACCACCCGCGACAACAGTTGGGAGAAGGCGCAGTTCGAAGTACCCGCGCAACAGTGGGCCGATCTCGGGAATGGCAAACACGGCCTCAGCGTCCTCAACGAGTCCAAATTCGGCTACGACGCGGTCGGCAATCTGCTGCGCCTCACCCTGCTTCGCTCGCCCACATGGCCCGATCCCGACGCCGACCGGGGACATCATCATTTCCACTACGCGCTCTATCCCCACGACGGCACGTGGAAAGACGCGCTCACCGTCCGCCACGGCTTCGAGTACAACTACCCACTCACGGCCATCGTCACCACTGTGCATGCGGGTTCACTGCCGGCCGAGCATTCCTTCGCGTCAGTGTCTCCCGAGAACGTTGTCCTCACGGCAGTGAAAAAGGCCGAAGACGCGAAAGGCCTCATCTTCCGCGCCTACGAGTGGGCCGGCAAGGACTCAACCGTCGAGTTCCACGTCCCGCCCGGCGCGACGGGAGCCACCGTCACCAACATGATGGAGACACCGGAAGGCAGTCCGCTCGAAGTCGCAGGCGATGTAGTCAAGGCCCCCATCCATCCCTTCGAGATCCTCACCATAAGAGTCGACTACCCCAACGGCGGTCCGAAGGAATAACTCGCAGGAAGCGTCAACCAGCACCACAATGGGTGCCCCAGGTCTGGATTTTTCAGACCTGGGAAAGGATCGAGTCTGAACCCGCCCGCCGCTGCTAC
>Ga0302326_10008209_pt1 | contig 23081 bp, 18 predicted proteins | sample Palsa_T0_3_FD_202264 | JGI IMG/M metagenome (GOLD analysis project Ga0302326, IMG submission 202264) | Peat permafrost microbial communities from Stordalen Mire near Abisko, Sweden - Palsa_T0_3 | ecosystem: Environmental > Terrestrial > Soil > Palsa > Peat permafrost | place: Sweden: Abisko... | reverse complement strand
TTTAGATATAGACTATAGTTGCGCTCTTGAGCTCCACCGATCCGCTCGCCTCCGCGCCGGCGCCCTCGCGTTGCGACTTTGCGATCGTTGGAGGCGGGATCGTGGGGCTGGCGGTCGCGCGCGAGCTCACCCGGCGCCACCCACGCGCGTCGGTCTGCGTGCTCGAGCGCGAGGCCGCGATCGGGACCCACCAGAGCAGCCACAACTCGGGCGTGATCCACGCGGGCGTGTACTACGAGCCCGGCTCTTTGAAGGCGCGGCTGTGCGTGGAGGGGGCGCGCGAGCTGTATGAGTACTGCGAGGAGCACGGGATCGCCGTCGAGGCTTGCGGCAAGGTGATCGTCGCAACCGACGCCGGCGAGCTCGACCGCCTGGAGGAGCTCGAGCGCCGCGGCCGCGCCAACGGCGTGCCGGGACTGCGCCGGATCGACGCCCGCGGGATCGAGGCGCTCGAGTCGCACGCACGGGGGGTCGCCGGGCTGCACTCGCCGAGCACCGGGATCGTCGACTTCGCCGCGGTCGCGCGCGCCTATGCGCAGGACGTGCTCGAGGCGGGCGGGGTCGTGGCGAGCGGGTGCGGGGTCGAAGGCGTGGAGGTCAAGGCGCGCTCGCTGCTGCTCACACACGCCCGCGGGGCGACCGAAGCCGGGCACGCGATCTTCTGCGCGGGCGCGTGGTCGGACCGGCTGGCGGTGCTGGCGGGGGCCGATCCCGACCCGCGGATCGTGCCCTTCCGCGGGGCCTACCTGCGGCTCGTGCCCGCGCGCCGCGGGCTCGTGCGCGCGCTGATCTACCCGGTCCCCGACCCGTCGCTGCCGTTCCTCGGCATCCACCTGACAAAGCACATCGACGGCGACGTGCTGATCGGGCCGACCGCGCTGTTGGCGGGGGCGCGCGACGCATACCGCCTCGGGAAGGTGCGGCGCGGCGACCTGCTCGACACGCTCGCCTGGCCGGGGTCGTGGCGGATGTTCCTCCGCTGGTGGCGCACCGGTTTGACCGAGCTGGGCCACGCGACGCTGCGCTCGACGCTCGTGCGCGCCGCCGCGCGCTACGTGCCGGAGCTGCGAGCGCAGGACGTCGAGCCCGCCGCGTCGTTTGCCGGAGTGCGCGCGCAGGCGCTCGGGCGCGACGGGCGGTTGGTGGACGACTTCGTGTTCTCCGCGACCGAGCGGGCGCTGCATGTGCGGAATGCGCCCTCGCCGGCCGCGACCTCCTCGCTTGCGATCGCACGATATGTGGTTGAGACGGCAGGGCGGGGGTTTGGGTTGGAGCGCTGATCGGCGGCCGGCTCTCTTGTTAGCCAAACCAGTCTGCTCAAGTCGACGCACGGTTGCGCCGAGTAAGGACGGAGCTATGGTTCAGCGGATCCCGTCACGCGCGTACGGGCGACCATCGACGGGGCATTAAGGAGACGCCAGATGGAGATGATCGACCGAGATTCAGCATTTCTGGGTGCGGTGCGCTCCGTCGCCGTCGATGTCGCAGCCGTGCATGCCGACGACGTCGATCGGCAGGCGCGGTTCCCCGCCGAGGCGATCGCGGCGCTGCGTGAGGCAGAGTCGCTGTCGGCCTTCGTGCCCTCGTCGTTGGGCGGCGCGGGCGTGTCACTTTCGGCGATCGCCGAAGCGTGCTTCGAGCTGGGCCGCCACTGCTCGGCAACCGGGATGATCTTTGCGATGCACCAGATCCAGACGATCACGATCGTCCGCCACCTCGAGGACTCGCCCTGGTTCACGGCGTACCTGGGGCGGCTGCACGAGGAGCAGCGGCTGATCGCCTCGGTGACCTCCGAGGTGGGGACCGGCGGCGACATGGGACGCTCGATCGCCGCCCTCACCGAGCGCGCCGAGGGCGGTCTCGAGTTCACCAAGCAGGCGCTGACGGTCAGCTACGGCGCGTACGCCGACGATTACTTCACGACGCTGCGCCGCACTCCGACCGCCGAGGAGTCCGACCAGGCGCTCGTCCTGCACCCCCGCGATGAGACCGAGCTGACGCCGACCGGCCCCTGGGACACGCTCGGCATGCGCGGGACGTGCTCGCCGAGCTTCACCGTGCACGCGCGCTGCGCACCCGAGCAGGTGCTCCCGACGCCGTTCTCGACCGTGATGAGTGAGACCTCCCCGGTGGGCTTTTTGCTGTGGTCTCAGGTCTGGCTCGGCCTGGCGACCGAGGCGTTCGAGCGCGGGCATTCGTTCGTGCGGGCCACCGCGCGCCGCAACCCTGGTGTGCCGCAGCCGGCCGCCGGCGCCATGTCGCGCGTGCTCAGCGAGCTGTGGTCGTTCCGCTCCGACGTTCGCGCCGCGCTGGAGGACTTCATCGCGGGCGACGAGGACGCCGACCGTTCCTCGCAGCGCGCGCTCGCCTCCTCCCTGCGCTTCAACAACCTCAAGCTCAGCGCCTCCGAGCGGGCCCCCCGGATCTGCCTCGCGGTGCTCGAGGCGGTGGGCGTCAACGCGTATCGCAACGACTCCGAGTACGCGGTCGGACGGCTGCTGCGCGACGCGCTGTCCGCCCGCCTGATGGTCTCCAACGAGCGCATCCACGCCGTCGACGGAGAGCTGCTCACGATCTTGAAGTCGGTCTAGCGTGACGTGCCGGAAGCGGTGAGTCGAGTGCACGATCGCTCCTCGCCGCCGCGGGTCGCGGTGATGTACGAGCCCGGCGCGTTCTCGCCGCTCGAGATCTCCGAAGCGGCCCAGGGGCTGTGCGATCTGATCTGGGTTACAGGCTGGTCGGCGCCGCTCGAGCGCTCGGTGGCGCGCCTGCTGCCGCGTCTTGGCACGGTGATCGACGTTCGGGACCTCGACCGCGAGGCGAGCGTGGCGGCACTGCGTGAGGCGCACGCCGACGGGATCGCTGTCTTCACGGACGCCGCCCAACAGCCGGCGGCCGATCTCGCACGGGAGCTCGAGCTGCCGTTCCACAGCCCGCAGACCGCGCTGTGGCTGCGCGACAAGCTCGAGCAGCGGCGTGCGCTACGTGCCGGCGGGCTTCCGGTGCCGGCCGCGCTCGCCCTGAGCCAATCGGACGTGGGCACGCGTGCGGAGGCCGAGGCGCTGGAGGTGACGTGGCCGGCGGTCCTCAAGCCGAGGCGAGGATCGGGTGGCAGCGAGACGTTTCTCGTGAGGGGACCCGACGAGCTCCTCGTCGTGCTCGAGGACGTCCCCCGCGAGCGCGAGTTCATCCTCGAGGAGTATCTGCCCGACCGCCCCGATTCTTCAGGGGCGCCGGTTGCGGACATGGTCTCGGTGGAGCTGGTCGTGGTCGATGGCGTGTCGCATCACGTGGCGATCAGCGGTCGCTTCTCGATCGTCGCGCCGCTGCGCGAGAACGGCGGCTTTCTCCCGAGTCACCTCGACACCGACGCCTCGGCCGCTGTCGTCGACGCCGCCAAGCAGGCGGCCGCCGCACTCGGCGTCGAGCGCGGAGTGCTGCACATCGAGGTGAAGCAGACACCGGCCGGCCCTCGCATCGTCGAGGTGAACGGACGTGTCGGCGGTATCGTGCCGATGCTGCTCCGGCGCCTTGGCGGGCCGCCTCTCATCACCTGGGCGCTGCGTCTCGCCCTCGGGCTCGATGTCGGCCCCTTCGAGCCGGTCGTAGCAGGCGCCGTCGCGTTCTACTACGTGTGGCTGCCGCCGGTCGGTGACTTCGATGTGCGCGAGATTCAGGGCTTCGACGCGGTGATGTCGCTGCCGCAAGTCGACCAGGCGTGGCTGAACCGGCAGGCGGGCGACCGGGTGAGCTCGCGCGAGGGCGGCATGTTCGGCCATCTTGGCGCCGCCTACGGCACCGTGGCAACCCATGACGAGCTATGGCCGCTGGTCGCCGAGCTGGCGTCGGCACCGTCGTTCGCGCTCGACGCCGCCCCCTCCACGCGGCTGCCGGTCTGACGCCGGGCCTCGACGGGTACGTCGGCCGTGCGAAACTTGTATCTGTGCGTGTCGGAATCGATCTGGTATCTGTGGAGTCGGTGCGGGACTCCGTTCGATCGCACGCCGAGCACTATCTGAAGCGTGTCTACACCGAACGCGAGCTCGATGATTGCCGAACGTCCGCCGGTGTCGATCCTGAGCGCCTGGCCGCTCGCTTCGCCGCCAAGGAGGCGACCCTGAAGGTGCTGCGCCCGGACAATGTCGGCATCTCCTGGGACACGATCGAGGTGCGCCGCCATCCCTCGGGCTGGGTGGACCTCGAGCTCAGCGGTCCCGCGGCTGCACTGGCCGAGCAGGCGGGCATCACCGAACTCGCGCTGAGCATCGCCCATGAGGGAGGATTCGCCACGGCGATCGTGATCGCAAATGTCCTTCAGAAATCGGCCTCATAGCCCGATGGGGAAAGAGATGAGCGAGGAGATCCGCAAGATCATCCAAGAGCACGGCCGCCTGGCGCTCGACGCGTCCACGCTGTCAGCGGGCGCGGACCTCTACCAGGCTGGGATGAACTCCCACGCGAGCGTGAACGTAATGCTCGCACTCGAGGACCATTTCGATGTCGAGTTCCCGAATCGCATGCTCACACGGAGCGTGTTCGAGAGTATCTCCTCGATCGAGGCGGCGCTGACCGAGCTTCGTTCCGAGGCGGCCGTCGCCAAGGACGTGTGATGCCAGAGTTCCGTGCAGGCGGCCCCGCGCAGGTGGAGTACCTTCAAGAGCTCGTCGATGCTGGCCTGCTCGTGCGCACGGGAGTGCATGGCGTCTACGCACGTGGCGGCAGCTTCGAGCGCGTGCGCCTTCATTTCGACGCGCTGGTGACCCGCACTGCGGCCCCCGAATCGCCCGAGCCCCTGCTCTTCCCGCCGCTCCTCCCGCGCGAGCAGCTCGAGCGGAGCGGTTATCTCGGCTCCTTTCCCCATCTGGCCGGTACTGTGTTCGCCTTCGAGGGAGATGAGCAGGCAGCCGCCGAGCAACTGGAGCTGGCCTCTCAGCACGAGGACTGGAGCGGCTTTCAAACGATGAGCGACGTGGTGCTCATGCCGGCCGCCTGCTACCCGCTCTATCCGGCGATCGCAGCCCGTGGGCCACTGCCCGAGGGCGGAGTGACGCTCGATACCGGCGACTCATATGTGTTTCGGCGTGAGCCTTCCGACGATCCCGCCCGGCTGCAGATCTTCCACATGCGCGAGATCGTCCGCATCGGCGACCGCGACACCGTGGTCGAGTGGCGCGAGGAATGGCGCGAGCGGGCGGTCACACTGCTGGAATCACTTGGACTTACGATCGATCTCGACATCGCCAGCGACCCGTTCTTCGGTCGCGCGGGCCGGCTCTTGGCCTCGGCCCAGCGTGGTCAAGAGCTCAAGTGGGAGCTCGTTTCACCAATCGCGGAAAACCCGACTGCGATCGCCTCTTCCAACTATCACCAGGATCATTTCGGCCACACATTCACCCTCCGAACCTCAGAGGATGAGCCAGCGCACACAGGCTGCATGGCGTTCGGAGAGGAGCGCGTGACGCTCGCGCTGTTCAACACACACGGACTCGACATACAGGGCTGGCCCGCGGCAGTGCGAAGGCAGATGGAGCTCTGAGCATGGAGGGCCGGCCTGTGATCGCCGTGGAGCGGGCGCAATGACCGGCGGCGCAGTGGTCAATGCAGGAGAGATGGTCACCGCCGAGTCTCGCGCAAGCCCGCAGATGCGAGTGAGCTTGAGCGCCTGCGTCATCGCCCGTGACGAGGCAGAGCGTCTGCCCGCGTGTCTGGCGAGTGTCGAGTTCTGCGACGAGATCGTCGTCGTGGACGGGGGCTCCACAGACGCGACCGTGAGAGTCGCCGAAGCGGCCGGAGCCCGGGTTGTACACCAGCCCTGGCTGGGCTTTGCCGCCCAGCGTAATGTTGGCTTGGACCACGCCCGCGGAGAGTGGGTGCTGGAGATCGACGCCGACGAACGCGTCAGCCTCGCGCTGCGCGGTGAGATCGAAGCATTCCTCGCCGCGCCGCCCGCCGGCGTCGAGCTGGGGGGCCTGCCCCGGCGGGAAGTCTTCCTCGGTCGAGCGCTCGGCCCTTCCGCCAAGTATCCGATGTACTCCCACCGTCTCCTGCGCCGCGAGGCCTATCGCCATGACGAGCTCCGCACTGTCCACGAGGGGCTCGTTCCCCACGGCCCGGTGCACCCGTTCGAGGGAGACCTCATGCACCTGCTTGCGGTGAGCTGGCGCGAAGCTCTCACAGACGCCTGGTGCTACGCGCGGCTGGAGACGGGGCAGCTGGACGAGGATCCTTCGCTCGCCGGGTTCCTGAAGGGCGCCTTCCTGCGCCCAACGATCAAGTTCGGCTACCGCCTTACGGTCGACGGCGGCTGGCGCGACGGGTGGCGCGGGACGAGCAGGATCGCGATCGAGTGCGCGATCGACTCGACCGTCTGGATCCGCCACGTGCTGGGCTTCCGCGGCCGCGAGCGCGGGCGCTCGGGAGCTCCCGCGGGCGGACACTACGGAGCTCGGAAGCTGCCCCGGGGCTCGGCCCATGTCGTCGCCGTGGCCGCCGGCACAGCCGCGACCGCCAGTGCCGCGAGATGGTTGACAGGCATTCAGGCGGACGGCGCCGATGTGGCCCTGATCAGCGATTCGCCGGGAGCTCTCGCCGGTAGCCAGGTCCGCCTGCGTCGCCTGCCCACGAGGAGCCCGCTCGCCCTGATCCACGCCCTCGACGCAGAGGAGCAGCTACGGACGATCGACGTCGTCGTGCCCTTCGGCCGGCGCGCGAGCACGCTGATGCGCCTCGTGCCGGGCCCCTTGCGCGGGGCCTTGGGTCGTCTCTCTGAACGGGATCTCGACACGGTCATAAGCCGCAGCCTCGCCGCCCGAGACTCGCAAACCGTATGACGCTCGAAGGTCGGGACATCGTCTGCGTGGGGTTCTCTGACTGGAACGCGGACGTCCTCACCAACCAGCAACACCTGCTAGCGCGCGCGGCCGACCGCAACCGCATCCTGTTCGTCGAGTCGCTTGGCCTGCGCCGTCCGCAGCTGGCGGGCCGCGACCTGCGGCGCATCGCCGGGCGGCTCGTCCGCGGACTGACCCCACCACACATGGTCGACGGCGTGCACGTCCTCTCGCCGCTGGTGCTACCGCTGCATTCAAACGCCCTAGCGCGGAGGATCAACGCACGGCTGCTGCCCTACCTGGTCGCCCGCGCCGCCGGCAAGCTCGGCCTGCGCGAACCGGTGCTGTGGTCGTTCGTGCCCCAAGCGGAGGTGCTGATCGACAGCCTCGAACCCACAAAGATTCTCTACTACATCGATGACGACCACGCCGCCAAGCCGGGGATCGACCCCGCGAGCTTCGCGGCCGCCGAGGAGCGCTTCGCCCGCCGTGCCGACGTGATCCTCGCCAGCGCGCCCGAGTTGGTGCAGCGCATGCGTCTATTCAATGACAACGTCCACTTCGCGCCCAACGTCGCCGACACACGGCTGTTCGCAACCGCGCTCGAGCCCGGACCGGCGGACGCGGCGATCGCGGCCCTGCCGAGCCCGCGGGTGCTCTTCATCGGAGCGATCCTCGCCGCCACGATCGACATCGAGTTGGTAGTCGAGCTCGCTCGCCGTAGGCCAGACTGGTCGTTCGCCTTCGTCGGCCCGGTCGGCCAGGGCGATCCGCGCACGAACATCGAGGCACTGCGGGCCGCGCCCAACGTGCATCTCCTCGGCCACCGACCACAGGCGCTGCTCCCCGGCGTGCTGAGAAGCGTCGAGGCCACGATCATTCCCTATCGCGTGGGCCACCAGATGGCTAGCGTCTTCCCGATGAAGACCTACGAGTACCTCGCCGCCGGGCGCCCGGTCGTCTCCACGCCGCTCCCGGCGCTCGCCGATGTACGCGACGTGACCCTGGCGGCGACCGCCGAGGAGTTCGCGGCATGCCTGCAGGAGGCGCTCGACCAGGATACGCCCGCGGCTCGCGCCGCTCGCTCCGCGGCGGCTCAGGATCACTCATGGGAGTCACGCTTGGAGCAAATCGCCGCGGTGCTGGACGCCGCCCCGTCATGAGCGCCACCCCGCTGGTCTCGCTGATAGCCATCAATTACAACGGCAGCACACAGGTCGATCGCTTCCTCGCGGGAGTCCGCGCGAGCGACTACGCCCCGCTGGAGGTGATCGTGGTCGACAACGCCTCGAGCGACGGCAGCGCGGCGCTGTTCGCCGCCGCGGAGGGCGTGACGGTCATCGAGAGCCCCGAGAACCTCGGCTACGGGTGTGGCTGCAACCTCGGCGCAGAGCACGCGCAGGGCGAGCTGCTGCTATTCATGAACCCCGACGTCGACCTGCACACCGACACGATCTCGATCCTGGTTCGAGATCTGCTGGAGAATCCCGACGCGTCGATCGTCTGCGCAACGACACTGGATCCCGGAATGCGTCACGAACGCCAGCGCCGGGTCGAGGATGTCGCCTCGATGAACGCCACCACGATCGTCGTCGAGCGGGCGCATTTCGAGCGCCTGGGCGGCTTCGATCCGTGGATCTTCCTCTACAGCGAGGACGCCGACCTCTGCTACCGCACGTGGCTGCTCGGACGGCGCGTGCTGAAGTCGTGGAACGCCGTCGCCGAGCACGATGTCGGCGGCACCGGCGGCGGTCGCCGCTGGAGCGCCGAGCAGGTCAAGAACGGCCTCTACGTGCATCTCAAGCTGCGGGCCTGGCCGGCGACCGCCCGCTATAGCGTCAGGATGCTGGCCAAGACGATCGTCCGGGGGGTGCGCCTGCGCGATCCGGCAATACTCAACGCATGGATCGTCAACGCCCGCGAGCTGCCCCAGACACTCGCCAAGCGTCGCGCGACGCTTGGCGCGGCGACGCCGGCGGACCGCGACCGGCTCGAGCGACTGGGGGCCGAGCACGACTACTGGGCACGCAGATCATGGCGCGAGGGGGCGCGGCGGGCCGCGCGGCGCAGGCTCGCCGGTATTGGAGGAACCCGGTCGCATGAGTAGGTCGACGCGTGAGCACGATGTCGCCGCCCCCCCGGCGAGCAGCGGAACACGCTTGGGTAGTGGACGGGCACTGCCCCCGGTACGTCCCGCGTTCCTGCACGGCCGGCACGGGACTTTCGTGGCGATGCTCCACGCCACCGTACAGGCGCGCCCCGATGTCGGCGTGGTGATCTGTCCGCCATTCGGCTGGGAGGAGATGGCCTCCTATCGCCCGCGTCGCGAATGGGCCCAAGCCCTCGCGGAGCGAGGCGTCGCCGCATTGCGGATCGATCTGCCCGGCACCGGAGACAGCGACGGCTATCCAACCGACGACGGCCGTCTGGACGCCTGGACAGGCGCGCTCGGCGACGGTGCTGTCTGGCTTCGCCACGACACCGGCTGCCGTCGCGTGGTGGCGCTCGGGATCGGGGTCGGCGGGCTGCTCGCCTACACCGCCGCCGCGCAAGGCGCACCGATCGACGATCTCGTGCTGTGGGGCGCTCCCGCGCGCGGACGCAAGTTCATCCGTGAGCTCAAGGCCTTCGCGCGGATGGAGGCGATCCAACAGGACAAGGACGACGAGGGTCCTCGCGACGAGCTCCCCGACGGCTGGCTGTCCGCCGGCGGCTACGTGATCACGGCGGAGACGTGCGCCGCGCTCGAAGCCCTCGACGCGAGTGAGCTTCCACTTCCGTCTGCCGCCGGGCGCCACGCGCTGCTGATCGAGCGCGACGGCATCAGCATCGATACGGACCTGCGCGAGGCGCTCGAGCGCCAGCAGGTGTCGGTCGCGACGATGCCGGGAGAGGGCTACGGAAGGATGATGGTCGAACCGCAGCTCGCGCGAGCGCCGGCCGCGCTGACCGAGCGCGTAGTCGCATGGATCGCCGCCCTAGAGCCCTCCACCGGCCCCCTCCTCGAGCCAGGGCCACGTGGAGACGTAGGCGTACCCCGCGCGAGCGCCGAGGCGCAGGTGCACGCCCCCGACGGGACGCTCGTGAAGGAGTCGTTTCTCGCGATCGAGCATCCCCTGGGCGAGATGTTCGGCGTCCTGACCGAGCCGCTGGAGGGCGATCGCGACACCACCGCCCTGCTGATCGGCGGGACGGGGCATCGCATCGGCCCGAACCGGATGTGGGTCGAGGCGGCAAGACGCTGGGCGGCGTGGGGAGTGCCGTCGGTGCGACTGGATCTGGCGGGCGCCGGCGACGCCGGCGGCGTCCAGGCGCCCGACGTGCCAGCGCTCCACAACCCCGAGCTCACCGAGCAGCTCAACCTCGCCCTGCGCGAGCTGACACAGATGGGGCTCTCTTCGCACGCGATCACGGTCGGCCTGTGCATCGGGGCCTACTGGGCATTCCAAGCCTCGCTACAGACAGATCAGAAGGTCGTCCCGCTGATGCTCAACCCCCGCGTGCTCGTCTGGGACGAGGGATATCACGTGGACCGCATGGCGCGGCACTATCTCTCCGAGTTGCGGCACGCATCGAACTGGAAGCGGCTGTTCAACGGTGATGCCCACGTCACCCGGGCGCTCGGCGCCGTAATGCGACGCCTGAAGATGGCTGTGGTTGGGCGCGGAGGCTCGCGTGGGCACGAGCAGGCATCCAAGTCCAGCGAGCTCACGGACAGCGTTCTCGATGAGCTTCGCGATCGAGGCCGGCGCGCGCTGCTCCTGTTCACGGGCCATGAGCCGCTGCTACAGGAGCTCGAGCGCGAAGGCAGGCTAGAGCGGATGCAACGATGGCCGAACCTGACGCTGGAGGTGGTGCCGGGACTCTCTGACCTGCACACTCTCAGACAGATATGGCTTCAACAGAAGGTACACGAGCTGCTCGACGCCGCACTACAGCGGGAGCTCACCGACGGGAAGAGCACAGGAGCCGCTCGATCGCTCCCGAGCGTCCCGCCACGGACGAGCCGCTCGATGACCCAGCTGCGCGACCTGTACGTCTCGACGTACGCACCTGCCCTCGGCAGCGGCCGGGCGCTACGCACGTACACCTGCATCCGCGCGCTGGCGATGCTCGGGCCCGTCGACCTTGCCTATGTGGCCTTCGACGGCGATGAGCCCTCGAGCGAGTATCAGTCGATCGACGGTCTCGCATTGCACGAGATCAAGCCATCACGTGGGGCGCGCCGAGCCGGCGTGTACCTCTCCAAGCGCCTGCGAGGAATCCCGTCGGTCTGTTGCCGCGGCACCAGCCCCGAGTTGATCGACCTCGCCACGCGGCTGGCCGCTGCGCCGGGCCGCGGACGGGTGATCGTGGGCGACCTCAACGCGGCGACCGCGCTGATGCCACTTGCGCGCCACCGTCCCGTGATCTACAACGCCCACAACATCGAGTCCGAGTACGTCCGCACCGGCAACGACCCGCGTGTCGTGCACCGCGCGGCGATGCGGCGCTACGAGCGGCGCCTGCTCGCGCTCGCCGCCGAGTCGTGGATGGTCAGCCGCGCCGACCTCGTCAGCGCACAGATACTCGCCCCCGGCGCCCAGCTGCGCTATGCGCCGAACGCCGTCGACGTCACGGCGATCGTGCCGCACCAGCGAGACGGTCGCAACGATGCGAGCCATGAGCTGCTGATGGTCGGCGACTTCAAATACGGGCCCAACCAGAGCGGACGCGACTGGTTGATAGACCAGATCATGCCGTTAGTGTTGCGCGAGCTGCCCGGTGCCCGCCTGACGCTCGCGGGACGTGGCCTAGAGGACTGGAGCGCACCCATTTCGCAGGTGCACGTGGCCGGCTTTGTGCCCTCACTGGATCCGCTCTACGCGGCGGCGGATTGTGTCGTCGTGCCACTGACCGAAGGTGCCGGCAGCCCACTGAAGTTCATCGAAGCGATGGCCTACGCGATGCCGATCGTGGCCACTCCCCTGGCGGGCAGAGGACTCGAGGCGCTTGCTGGCGTTCATTACCGGGAGGGGGCCGATGCCGCATCGTTCGCCGCCGAGGTGGTCGACGTGCTGCGCCACGGCGCCGCGCCGATGGCGCGCGCCGCGCGGGAGCTGGCCGAGCGGGAATATTCGATCGAGGCCCTTGCCGAGCGTCTGGTGGGCGATACGGACTCCCTAAATCATCTTGATTTCGATCGAGAGCAGGTCCTACCATGAACCGCACTCCAGAATCGCTGACGCTGGGGATGACAACCATTGGCAATCCCGAGGATCCAACCGTCTCTTCCGGGTGGCCTACATCGCTGCTCCTCGCGCTCCGAGAAGTGGCGGGTCACGTCGTGGCAGTCAGTGATGCTCCGGGCCGTAGGCTGGCTCGTGTTGCTTTAGCGTCTGGCGCTTTGCTCAGCTGGAGGCCGTCCGGACGCGAGGATCTTCGGCCCTCCAAGATCACGCTGCACAACATCGGACAATCAAGCGGCCCGTACGTTGCCGCTCGCGCACGTGCGGCAGGGATTCAGCTAGCGGGTAGGACACTTGACGGATTGATCCAGAATGGTGCCGACTACAGAAACCCCACTGAATATCCGATGGTGACTTTCCAGGACTCGACTTTTATTCAGGCCGTCAGAGCCTATCCTTGGGCTCATCTCCAGGGGCTTTCCCAAGGCCACATCAAGCGCTTTGCGCAGCGCCAGCGCGAAGCATATGAGTCGGCGGTTGCATGTTGCGCCGCAACACACTGGGTGGCCGACAGCATCATTTCTGACTACGGGATCCCTGCAAGCAAGGTCCACGTGGTCGGCCTGGGAGCCAACCACCAGACGGGCGAATCCAAAGTTGATGAGCGCGACTGGTCGAGACCACGGTTCCTGTTCGTGGGCGTGGACTGGGAGCGGAAGAACGGTCAAGCTGTCCTCGACGCGTTCGCCAAGGTGCGAGAGCAGTATCCCGACGCGACCTTGGATCTCGCCGGTGGCCATCCCGCGATCACCCTCGATGGGGTAACCGGTCATGGTCCGCTCGCGATGGATGATCCCGCCGACCGCCGCCAGATGGCAGAGATCTACAACCGCTCGACTGTCTTTGTGATGCCCTCGCTTCACGAGCCATCGGGCACCGTGCTGATCGAGGCCGCCTTAGTGGGGATTCCCTCGATCGGGAGCAGCAGCGGAGGGGCACGAACATGCATCGGCGATAGTGGCTATGTCGTTGACCCCCTGGAGCCACAGGAGATCCTCGATGCCATGCTCGAGCTCTGCAACCCCGACAAGGCACAGCGATTGGGCGAGCTTGCTCGCGAGCACGCCAAGCTGTTCACCTGGCGCAAGGTGGCCGAGCGCCTCGTCCGAGCGTTTGACCTCCCAGAAATTGACCTGACGGGATACGCGGAGTTTCTCTAACGATGCACACCGCCGCGCATTCTCTCCATAGGAGAGCGATTCCGGATGGTATTCGTCGTTGGCTGTACTCAATTCGCTACTTCTGGCAAGAAAGCGTCGGCATCACACAGCTCGCCCGACGCGGACCGGCACGCTGTTGGCTCGCAACGATCAGAGTACTTATGTGCTTCAAGCACAAGATGCCACTTCGGCTCATTCGCCGTGCACCCATACCCGTATGGGTCGAGCCCGCAGGCCGTGTATTTGTGAGCGATTGGTCTGAGCTGTTAGTCGTTCGTGAGATCTACCAGCCACCCGGGGATTATGACCTCACGAGCCTTCCCGAACACCCCCGCGTGATCGTGGACATAGGCGCGAACATTGGCCTCGCGGCAAAGTTCTTCCGCCGTCGCTACCCAGACGCGGAGATCGTCGCCTACGAGCCCGACCCCGAGTCGTTTCGCATGGCACAACGCAACGTGCGCGATCTTGCCTACCTCTCATTGCGAAATCTCGCCGTCGGGCCGTCCTCCAAACGGTTGCGACTTTATCGTGTCGCAGGCGAGAGTTGGGGTACATCTGTGTTTGCGGCCGATCAAAGCGTTGCCGAGACGTTCGAGGTCGATGCGGTTACGCTGGACTCAATCATCGAAGAGCTCGGGACGATTGACATACTGAAGATCGATATAGAGGGAGCTGAGTACGAAGTACTTCAGGCATGCCGGCAGCTCAACCGCATCAACTGCATCGTGGGCGAGCTCCACGCGGTTCCCGACGTGACCCCCGCGCAGTTCTTTTCACTGCTCGACGTGTTTGAGTTCGAGATACTCGAGAACAATGCGTCCCACGGAATGGGAACATTTCTCGCACGCCGCCGCCTCAAGCCGAGCGCCGAGACCATTCTGACTGATACACCGACCCAGGCCTCCTCGGACGCATAAACTTTCTACCCGACTATGAGCCTGGGGACAGGCCTGCAGCGTTTAGCAGGTCCCTCCAGTACTCTGCATAGCGTTTCAGGCTGTTGTGCTTCACGACGTATGCTCGTGCCTTTGACGTGAGACCTTCGGTATCTCGATCCGCCAGCCAGTGCAGCCGCGCGACGATCTCGTCGTGTGTGGGCTGCACACAGAGAGACCTGTACTCGGGCACGGCGCGCAGAAAAGTCGGCATCCATCCGACCTCTGTCGTCAGCAGCGGCACGCCGCAGGCCAGCGCCTCGAGCACCACATAACTGCAAGCCTCATAGCGGCTTGGGAAAAGAACGCAGTCCGCCGCAGAGTAGGCGTCGGCCAGCGACTCGGCGTCGAGTACGCCCAGATGATGAGCTCCCGGCACCCCCTCCGCACCCGCGATCATCAACTCATATCCAGCCTCCCGGCTGACCGGTATGAGCAGGTCTCCGCCCTTGCGATGCTGCATCCGTCCAACGAACAGACAGAAGCGCGCCGTCTCCGCGAGGCCCAAACGCGAGCGGGCACCGGCACGCTCGCGCGGTCGAAAGGTGTCAGTATCAATCCCGTTCGGAATCACCGCATCGCTGCGTACCCCGTAGTATCGACGCACCTCGCCGGCGGCTGCATCGGACACACTGACGACCGTCGCCCCACGCCCGGCAATTGCCTCCGCGAGGCCGGCGCCAACGACCCGCCGGGCGCGTTCGGTGCCCGATAAATCACCACCCTCTCCACGCGTATCGCCAACCATCGTGCCGTGATACACGTGCACCCGAGGCATCTTGCCGGGCAAGCTAATCCCCAAATATCCGTTTGTCACCAGTAAATCTGGCTCGATCCTGCGGGCAGCCCGAGTCGCTGAGAAGGATCTCGCGAGATAGCCCGCGCCGATTCGAGATAGCCAGCGTCGAGGCTCACCTGTCGGACCGATGATGTCCACGGACCAGCCGTCCGCCTCGAGCACACCGGACAACAGCACGCACATGCGCTCCACACCCCCGGCCGCGTTGCGCGGGTCCGGAGATACGATCACCGCGTGGCTCATGCGTTCGACATCATTCTGCCGAGGATGCCCGACTCCGTCTCTTCGCCACGCTGCGGAGCCTCGACAGACGGGCCCTGAGAACGCCGACGCCGACGATACGAGCACGGTGCAGAGCGAATTGAAGCTGAGCCCTCGCCACGCCGCCGATGTATCCCTCCTGCGTCAGCCAGGATCCGTGGCGCCGGAGAAAGCGCCAGTTGTTGACGATCGCCCAGTACTCGTAACGTATCCGGGAGGAGTGATGCTGACCCCCTCTCCACGCGTCCAGCTGGTAGCAATAGGTTTCCGGGGTGAGCAAGCAGCGAAAGCCGCTGCGGGCGGCCTGGATGAAGAAATCCGTCTCCTCGCGGTATCCGTTGTGGGAGTAACCCTCGTAGAAGCGCGCGTCGTCGAACACCGTCCGCCTTACCAGCACGCGGGCCGGCAGGAAAGGAGTCTCGATTGCGTGCACTGGAAAAGCCTCCGAGTTCTCGATCGACGGCATCCTCACCGTGCGCGGCATCGCGGCGACCTGCGGGGCGACGTCCTCATCCGCTCCATCCAGATAGAACAGCGGCGCACCGATGATGTCTCCCGCGTGGCGCTCGGCCTCGGCTCGCAACACGATCGCATAGTCGACGGGAAAGCGGCAATCGTCCTCGCCGAACAGCACCCACGACCCACTGGACGCGTCAACTCCGGTGTTTCGGGCGTTCGCCACCCCCAGGTTGTGAGGATGGCTCACGAGCTTGAGTCGTTCGTCGGCAAACTCGGTGCATGCCTCGATAGTGTCATCCGTGGAGCCATCGTCGACGACGACGATCTCATCGACGCCCTCCAGTGCGAGCATCGCGTCGAGGTTCCTCCGCAACGCGCCAGCTCGGTTGAAGGTCGGAAGGACCAACGAGATTCCATCGGCGTTGAGGCCGCTCATGCCCGCAGTCTATTGCCCGCCCAGCAGCGCTAGTGCCTGCCGCCAGACCGGGCTCTACCATCGGCCGATGCAACCGAAAGCTGCCACCGGCACAAGCACCGTCTCACGAGACCCTGACCGCCAATCGGCGAGTATCGCAATCAAGCGGTGACCACCCCCGTCCAAATCGGCGCCCGTCGAGCTTCTACGGACGTCGCCGTGCAGATCGCCGGGCGCATCGGCAACCTCGCGCTGGGAGTGGTGGTCACCATCGTGCTGATCCGTGCGCTGGGCGCTCGAGGATTCGGCGAGTGGTCGACGATCTTCGCGATCAGCCAGATCGCGACGAACTTCGGAGAACTCGGGCTCGGACAGGTGGCGGTCAGCCGCGCGGCCACAGAACCAAAGCGTCAATCCGACTGGCTTTCGGCGCTGCTCTCGCTGCGGCTGGCACTTGCCTTTCCGATCACGTTGGCCTCGGTGGTAGCGGTTCTGCTGATCGCCCCGACCCACCAGAGCAAGCTCGCGGGCGTCCTGATCTCCTGTGCCCTGCTGGTTGGGGCGCCGTCATGTCTGAGCGCGGTCTTTCAGCTGCGCGTGCGCAACGACATCTCGACGGCGATCTTGACGCTCAACAGCGTCGTCTGGGCGGCAGCGGTGATCGTCGTTGCGACGGGCTCGGCGGGCATCGTGACATTCGCCGCCGCCTTCCTCGCGGTGGCGGCGCTGACTACCGCCGTGACCGTCTTCCTCGCCCTGCGCATGATCCCCGTCCGCCTGTCGCAGACTCGCAACCTCTGGAGCGGTCTCATGCGGGTGGGCATTCCGGTGGGAATCGCGGGCATCTTCGTCACCTCCTATGTCAGGCTGGATCAGATTCTCGTTCTGGAGTTCGCGGGCTCCAGACAGGCAGGGCTCTACGGAGCGGCATACCGAGTGCTAGACCAGGTGCAATTCATCCCGATCGCGGTGATGACGACGCTCTTCCCCCTGATCGCCTCGTCCTACCCGGGCAGCATGGACAGGGTACGAAGCCTCCTGCAGCTCGCCGCGGAGTACCTGACGATCGCGACCCTGCCGATACTCGCCTTCACGATCGTAGCGGCGCGACCTATTGCGAACGTCCTCTTTGGCAAGCAGTTCCTGGCCGCCGCACCCGCCCTGCCAATACTCATGGCCGCATTTGTGTTCATCTCCTTCGGGTACGTGACCGGCAGCGTGGTTGTGATCCTCGAACTGCAAAGTCGCTTCCTGCGTTACTCAGCACTCGCGCTGGTCTTCAACGGCGGCCTCAACATACTGCTCATTCCCCGCTACGGCTTCGTCGCGGCGGCCTGGGTCACGCTGCTGACGGAGGTGTTGGTGATGTCCCTGATGACACGGAGCATTCTCGGCGTACTAGCGATGAGACCAAGCCTCGGTCGATTTGCCCGCACGGTCGTTGCCGCCACCGTGATGGGTCTTCTCACCTGGGGTGCCCGGGCCCTCGGAGTGCCGCTTGCGGGCCTCGCGCTGGTCGCTGGGGTCAGCTACCTGCTCTGCGTGGCGCTACTCCAGGTGCTGACGATCGACGAGGTCAAGGCGATGCTGCGCAAGGAACCGCTTCCGGCAAATGGCAACTGAGGACGGTGAGCGCTCAGCCGCGGGGTCTCTGTCAGCTCGAGCCGAGTGCCCGCGTCTGAGAACCGAGCGGGCCGGTTGGCGCATCTCGGCGCGCGCCCGATGACTCACCGATCCTCGCCGCCAGCGCCAAGAGACCGACCTGTACGGCGAAGAGCACCGTAAAGCGCTGGTCGCCTCCGGTGAAGGTCGCGGTGGTGTCGATCACGACCAGGCCCGCTATCCCACACAGAGATGCCAAGCCAAACACGCCCAGCATCGACGAGTGGTTGTACCGCCAAGCCCGCCAGGCGAGCAGGGATGACCCGATCAAGATCGACAGGTAGGCCAACAACCCTAGGATACCCAGTTTCACCCAATAGTACAATACCGCAAAATGGACATACTGCCGCCCTTCCGGGCTTTCAACCGCCTGAGGTCGCACGAGCGCCTTCCATGGCGTCGTCATACCCAGCCCGGTGATGGGATGTTCGAGGATGTTGGCCCACACGTTCACACGCTCATCTATGCGATAGCGATCAGATGCGTTGGCTTGCACCGCGGTCGGCTCCAGCGACACCGCTCGCTTAAAGATCGGGCTCTGCGATTGAAAGTTGATCGTACCCAATCCCCAGATTCCCGCGACCATCGCCAGCGCCACCGGCAGCAGGACACGCCGACCCCGCGGCGCCAAGCCCAGCAGCACGATAAGCGCAATCCCAACGAGCGCGGCAATCCAAAATGAGCGTCGATACGATAGAAGCAGCGACATAAAGAGCACCGCGCCCCCGATCAACAGCCACATGGGAACTTTAACGCGCATGATCACGGCGGCAAGAATCGCAAACAGAGCGACCATAATTATCCAGTTCGCCGCAGGTTCATAGTAGGTTAGTCCCCCTATACCTTCGATCACCAGACCATGGCCACTGGCGAGCTCGACGAGTCCGAGCATAGCCTTGACGAGCGCGAGCCCGATAGCGCCAAACAACAGATACCTGAGCTGCCGCTTGTCGATCTCAAGATTGGCAACCGCTATCGGAAGGAAGAGGAGATAAGCCAGGGTATCCTCAGCGAGGATCGCGAGATGCAGGCTCGTCCCCGCCGCGTGACTCATGATTACACTACCGATCATCGCCAGCGCGAGAAGCATCAAAGGTAAGCGCAGGGGCCCCGGTACCCACAAGGGCCGACGACGACGAATTAAGTCTACGGCGACCGAGAGGACCGCCAGTCCGACGAAAGCATCGAGTATCGATATATCCTTTGCGAGCGACCCGTAGAATACATCGGTGAAAGTAAACAAACCAAACGTCGGACCCTCACATATGATCGTGAGACTGACCACGAGGACCATCGTCAGCAAAGGCCTGAACAGCAGAATCACAAGCACGACCGCTACAAGCAGAGCCAGGAGGCCGTCGAGGCCCAACTTGTGGGTCGCCAAGAGACCCAGGATGAAGGTAAAGTACGCCGCGATCGCAGCCGAGGTGGTATCTCGACTAAAAGCCTGAGACATACGAGCAGCTCGCGCCGGCACGCTGACAGCCCTCAGTGAGGCGCAGCGGACTGCGTCAGCTCGTTCGTACGGTCGGCAGAGCCGGCCAGTCCACTGAGCTTTGGCGAGAAACTTCCCGTCGTGCCGGCACTCTGCGGGGCTTCGTAGGGCTCGTAGCCGTAGCGACTGACGTCCCGCAAGCCGATCGCAACCAGCCCGACGGGCTCAACCATGTGAAAATCGAGGATCGCACGAGCGCGCTGCGCCTGCTCACGCGTGACCAGGTCGGCCCGGGCGACGATCAGGACAGCCTGAATCGCCGGATTGTCAAGCAGCTCCTGTGCGTCGGCGACAGGGTTGAGCGGGGGGGAGTCGACGATCACGATATCGTGGCTCTTGGATAGCTCCGAAAGGATCTCCTCCGCGCGCTTGGAGCCGAGCAGCTCCGACGGGTTGCGCGGCGTCTGTCCAGCGGGAAGAACAGAAAAATTATCGAGATCCGAGAATGGTTTGATTAGCGCCGAAGATACCGACTCTTCGCTGGACATCAGTGTGGTGAACCCCGTCTTGCCATTGATTTTGAAATGCGAGGCAAACGAGGGACGGCGCAGGTCGAGCTCCACGAGGACGACGTCTCGTCCCGTGAGCGCGATCGTATGGGCGAGATCAACGGCCACCGTCGTCTTGCCCTCGCCGGAGACGGCGCTCGTGATCAGCAAAGTGTCCAGAGAGCGCCTCGCCGCGGCGAGATCGAGCGCGCTACGCAGGATACGATACGGCTCCAGAGCCTCCACCCGTCCCTGAGCACCGGGAAAGGCGCCATCGACCTGCGGGATAAAGGTCAGTGCGGGCAGGCGATATTCCTGTTCAAGCTCCTCGATCGACTTGAGACGTCGATCTAGCGATTCGAGCAGGAACACGAGCGCAAACGCGATCGCGAGCCCGACCACGATGCTGAACAGGATCGTCGTACTAAGATGCGTGCCAGTTGGTTCGGACGGTGGAGTCGCCGATCCGATTACGCTGGCTCCGCCACCAGCTACAGCACGTAGCTCCGCCAGACGCTGCAATGACTGCTGCAGCGTCGCTCGTTCCGGGGAGGCTGCGGGTAGTGCCGCGATCTGACTGCGTAGAGCATTTTGCGCATTTTCGACGCCGGCGAGTTGCGATGCCGTTTTGAAGGCGATGTATTCTCGAGCAAATGCATTTGCCACTCTCGCCGCGTACTGTGGATTTGCGGCCGTCGCGGTGATGTCGAGGACATCGGCGTTTGGAGCCACTTCGACTTTGACAAGGTCGAGCAGTTCGGCGGGCGAGCTCGAGACGTGGAGGGCCGCCACGACATTCCGCGCGACTTCTGACGAGTGCGCGATCAGCGCCTCTGTGGCTGCTTGGCGTTGAGGTTCGGCACTCGCCGTGGACCCAATCTGCAGCACCGATTCTGAGAGCGTCCCCTCCTGGAATGTGACATTAGCCGTCGCGGCGTAAGATTTCGACGCCCTCTCGTGAGTGATAACTCCGACCAGCACGCTGGCCACAACCACGCCCACCACGAGCTGCCAGCGGCGACGCAATATGCGCAACGTACCGCGTAGGCCGTCATTTTCGCCAGCCGACTCCGGGCGCCCAGAGACGCTCATCCCAAGTCCTCGCCAGTCGACGTCGCATCCGCGCTATAGCCAAGTACCATCGCTGAGGTATCGTCCAGAACGATAAAGGGCTTGAGGACCAGAACGATCATGTCGGTTGAGTAGCCGTGCACTTGGGCATTCTAGCACCGGGAGCCGACGACCATCGAAGCCTCCCTGGATGGAGTCTAGCCTCCGCGGAGCGCGACCTAGGCGGAGGACAGCCCGAGCGACATCACCGTTTCACCGAATGCCGAGGCCGCCAGCTTAGGCTTATAGTCTGCCGTAAAGAGCCCGTAGCCCTGTTCAGGAGTGTCGCGGATCGAGTAGATGAACAGCGCGTGAACGTAGGACCAGCTGTCCGAGTTTTCAATGTACTGCCTCGTTTGGGCGGCCAAAGACGCTTCAGTATCTATTTCATCGCTGGTGCCATAGGTCTCGCCGCCCACCTCGGTGATCCAAACGGGTACAGCCACATGTTTTTCGACCATCCACTGGTGCATCGCCGGCACCGACATCCAGCCGGCCGGCCCACCACCCGCGCCAAGATATTCATAACCGGTCATGGGGCCGTAAGGGTGCAAGCTACAAGCTTCCGGCAGGCTCCCGCCCAGCGTTTTTACGTCATTGGCAAAATCCACCCACCAGCCACCACCATTAAGAACCTGGGACCAGTATTCGTGACCTTTGCCTTTTTCTGTGTTCAGGTAATCACCCCATGCGTCCGCGATCAAAGTTATGCCCAATCCGGCTAGAGCTTCCTTTGCCGCCATATATTGCCTGGCGTATTCCTCGGGCTGCTCATAGAAATACTCCTCGTTGCCAAACTCCATCGATTTCAAGCCGAGTCCGTGCATCACTTCACCCAGCGCTTTGACCTCGGAGCGAACGGTGTCGACCGGCCTGCCGGCCAATGTCTCTTTGCTTGGTTCGGCCGGGTTGTAGAGAATCAGCGGCGTCACGTCATCCTTTGTAACGACTTCCGTTATAAAGGCCGGCATATTGGAGGCGTACCACCCCGACACGCCGTTGCCCGCATCCAGTCTCATATAGCGCGTATGTAGTAAGCCCTTGTATGCGGCCACCTGGGAAGGGCCGCCTTCGGCCAGGCCCACGGTACCCACGATCAAGCTGTGGTTTTCGCTACCCGCTTCGGGTTCGGCGCCACCGCCAGCACCACCACCACCACCCGCACCAGCACCTTCATTCGGACTGGTTGTGGGAGTATCAATCGGGTCGGCCGCATGGGTAGATTCCACGCGTGGAGCGGGAAGGCCAGTAAACGCTGAGACGACTAGAGGACTGCTGGCGCCAGGACTGCCGGCTCCGGCCGCTGGGTATCTGATCGCGAGCTTGTCGGCCCACGCGGACTTGTGAGCGGCGGTTCGCAAGCTATAGGTGACCAGCGCGCCCGGTACGGGCGGTGGAACCACAGACGTACCTTTGACGATCGAGTACCGAGCGGCTTGGCCCGGCACATCGCGCTGCAGCACATAGCTTTTGATCCGCGCCACCGGGATCCACCGCAGCGCATCGCCAGATACAGTCAGTCGGGGAGCCCGCAGGCGGGCCGCACGCGCCACGCGCTGCTTGCGTCGCGCCGCGTCCGCGATCGCCGCGGTGTCTCGCTCGCTCCTCGCGGGGATGCCGCTTGCCCGCAGGGACCTTGCGTTGCCTGCCAGGGCCGTGCCACCCAGTGCCCACAAGAAGATGCAGCCGGCCGCACACAGCAAGGTCAACTGCTGGCTGACGCTCCATCGAGGACGTGCCTCGCGCCTCATCTACGTCTACCTCCTTCGGCGGCTGGGCTGTCTGCTCGAGACCCCTGACTCTGCGGACCCGCCTCGCGGCGGGGGTGCCTTTATCGGGAATGGCGATCACATGCGCGATCACACGCGGTATCGCCCTCTGCTGCCGGTGGCCTTACACCTGCAAGATCAGATTCGACGACTTCTGCCTGACTGCGACTGGCGAGGAGAACGCTGGACGAATGTTCGATCGGAGTACTCGCCCTCCCTCACCGCCAACCGGGTGAGCGCAAGAGCCGGTGCCCTACCGTCTCTTAGCCGTGGAGGAGCACTTCGGCTTCAGCTTCCCCATCGACGGCGCGAAGCGCGCTGACGCTTATTGCCGCAGGCAAGGTGGTGAGAAAACGCGAGACCGCGTAGGTTTCGGTTCGCCGCACTTCGACCAGACGATAGCCGCGGGGGGGTCTCGTCGGCACGACCGGAGCCAGCGGTGAGCGACCCGTGCGCTTTTTACTCAG
>Ga0302326_10008207_pt1 | contig 23082 bp, 21 predicted proteins | sample Palsa_T0_3_FD_202264 | JGI IMG/M metagenome (GOLD analysis project Ga0302326, IMG submission 202264) | Peat permafrost microbial communities from Stordalen Mire near Abisko, Sweden - Palsa_T0_3 | ecosystem: Environmental > Terrestrial > Soil > Palsa > Peat permafrost | place: Sweden: Abisko... | reverse complement strand
GCGGCGTGCAGGACCAGCTCCGACAGCACGCGTTCACCCCGCAAATCCGGCAGCGCCTCACCGACGCGCAAAACGCCGCGATCGCCATGACATCAGGGCTGCGCGCACCTGGCAGCCCGCTCGGCTCGGCCCTCGATCAGGTCGGAAGCAAAGGGCAGGACCTGACCAACAAACTCACCCAACTACGCGACGGAGCCACGCAAGTCGCGTCGGGTAACGCCCAGTTGGCAAGCGGCATAGCCAAGCTCGACGACGGCGCACAGCAGCTCAAATCCGGCTCAGCCGAGCTCGCGACCAAACTCAGCGACGGGGCCAAGCAGGTACCCAACTGGACGAACCAGCAGAAGGATGCCGTCGCGGATACCATCGGCGGCCCGGTTCAACTCGAGACCACACACGAGAATGCCGCGCCGAACTTCGGCACCGGCATGGCTCCGTTCTTCCTCACGCTGGCGCTGTTCTTCGGCGCACTGGTGCTCTGGATGATATTGCGGCCCTTGCAAAGCCGCGCGATTGCCGCCGAGGTACTTCCCATTCGCGTGGCACTGTCCAGCTACCTTCCGGCAGCGGTCATCGGGATATTCCAGGCGGTCATCCTGTATTGCGTGGTGCGGTTCGGCCTCGGCATGCACGTTATCCATCCCGCCTCGATGCTCGGCTTCATGATCCTAATTTCGTTCGCGTTCGTGGCCGCGACACAGGCGATCAATGCGCTCGTCGGCCCGGCCGTGGGCCGGGTGCTGATCATGGCGCTGCTCATGCTGCAACTGGTCAGCGCCGGGGGCATGTACCCCGTGGAAACCACGTCGAAGCCGTTTCAGTTCCTGCACCGCTTCGACCCGATGACCTATGGCGTCAACGGACTTCGGCAGCTCATACTCGGCGGAATCGACGGCCGGCTGTGGCAGGCGATCGTGGTGCTGATCGGCATATGGGCAGTCGCCATGCTGATCTCGTGCCTATCTGCCCGGCGAGATCAGCTCTGGAACCTCGACAGGCTGATACCGGCGATCAAGATGTAGGGCCGGCGGCGAAGACCGGAAAGCTGCTCTTCGCGATCCCGTGGGCTGTCGTTCACGAAGCAGACGTCATTTACGTGCCTGCTGTGCAGACGTCGCTGAAAGACTGACGAACTGCACGCCGCGGCAAATGCCGGTGCATATCGTGCCGATCGACGGAATAGGACTCACGATGACCGATGTCGACCAGACACCCAGTGGCGTCCGCGCCGACCTCAACGAGCATTCGCGCACCGGGATGGGCGCGCCCGCACTCCAGCGGGCGATCACCGATCACCTCCGCTACTCTGTCGGCCGGCCAGCCGCGGCCCTGCGGCCCGAGCACTACTACCGGGCGCTCGCGCTGGCCGTACGTGACCGCATGCAGGACCGCCGGGTGGCGTCGACGCAGACCTCGCTGGACCTCGGCCGCAAGGTGACCTGCTACCTGTCCGCTGAATTTCTGATGGGTCCGCAACTGGGCAACAACCTGCTGAACCTGCAGATGGAGCAAGCGGCCAAGACCGCCCTGGCAGCGATGGGTCAGGACCTCGACGAGGTGTTGGCCTGCGAGGCAGAACCGGGACTGGGCAACGGCGGCCTCGGTCGGCTCGCCGCCTGCTACCTAGACTCGTTGGCCACCCTCGAGCGTCCGGCGATCGGCTACGGCATCCGCTACGAGTTCGGCATCTTCAACCAGGAGATCCACGACGGCTGGCAGATCGAGAAGACTGACAACTGGCTGGTCAACGGAAACCCTTGGGAGATCGCCAAACCCGATGTCAACTACTTGGTGAAGTGGGGTGGCTACGCCGAGCACTACACCGACGACGCCGGCCACGACCGCGTCCGGTGGGTGCCCGGACGGCTGTTGAAGGGTGTCGCCTACGACACCCCCATCCAGGGCTACGGCGTCAACACCTGCAACGTCTTGACGCTATGGAGTGCGCGGGCCGTCGAGTCCTTCGCGCTGGAGGCCTTCAACACCGGTGACTACTACAAAGCCGTCGAGGACGAGGTGACCTCGGAAACCGTCACCAAGGTTCTCTACCCGAACGACGAGCCAGAGGCCGGCAAGCGACTACGCCTGCTGCAGCAGTACTTCTTCGTGTCCTGCTCGTTGCAGCACGTGCTGCACATCATGGACGACCTCGCGGACGCCGGGGTCCGGGAGCTTCCGCAGCGATTCGCTCTGCAGCTCAACGACACCCACCCGTCGATCGGCGTCGCCGAGCTCATGCGGCTGCTGGTCGACGAGCGCGATCTCGACTGGGACGAGGCGTGGAGCATCACCGTCGCGACGTTCGGCTACACCAACCACACCCTGCTGCCGGAGGCATTGGAGAAGTGGCCGCTGGAGCTGTTCGCCGACTCACTGCCCCGCCACCTCGAAATCATCTACGAGATCAATCGCCGATTCCTCGACGAGGTTCGCTCGCGGTTCCCCGGCGACGAGGACCGCGTTCGCCGCATGTCGCTGATCGGCGAGGACGGCGGCAAGAACGTCCGCATGGCGCACCTGGCGACCGTCGGCAGCCACGCCATCAACGGCGTCGCGGCGCTGCACTCGGAGTTGCTGAAAGAAAGCGTGCTCAAGGACTTCTTCGAGTTGTGGCCAGAGCGGTTCAGCAACAAGACGAATGGCGTGACGCCCCGGCGATTCCTCGCGCTGGCCAACCCGGGCCTGCGAGAGCTACTGGACCGCACCATCGGTGACGGCTGGCTGACCGACCTGGACCGCCTTCGCGGGCTGGAGCCGTTCGTCGATGACGCCACGTTCCGCGCGCAGTGGCGCGACATCAAACGCGGCAACAAGGCGCGCCTGGCCAAATACCTGCGCACGGCAACGGGCATCGAGCTCAACCCGGACTGGATGTTCGACATCCAAGTCAAGCGCATCCACGAGTACAAGCGCCAGCACCTCAGCGTGCTGCACATCATCGCGCTGTATCACCGGCTCAAGCAGAACCCGGGCCTGTCGATTCCGCAGCGCGCCTTCATCTTCGGCGGTAAAGCCGCTCCCGGCTACTTCATGGCCAAGCGAATCATCAAGCTGATCAACGCCGTCGGAGAGACGATCAACGCCGACCCCGAGGTCAACAAATTCCTCAAAGTCGCGTTCGTGCCGAACTTCAGCGTCAAGAACGCCCAGCTGATCTACCCGGCCGCTGACCTGTCCGAGCAGATCTCCACAGCGGGTAAGGAGGCCTCGGGGACCGGGAATATGAAGTTCATGATCAACGGCGCTCTGACCATCGGCACGCTCGACGGAGCCAACGTCGAGATGCGCGACGAGGTCGGCGCCGAGAACTTCTTCCTGTTCGGCCTGACCGAATCCGAGGTCGAGAAGGTCAAGTCCGACGGTTACCGCCCGGCCGACTACATCGACAGCAACGACGAACTGCGCGCGGTGCTGGATCTTATTGCCGGCGGGGCGTTCTCGCACGGCGACACCGAGGTGTTCAAGTCGCTGGCGGACAACTTGCGTTACGACGACCCGTTCCTGGTGTGCGCCGACTTCGCGTCCTACCTGACCGCCCAGGAGCAGGTGGGCGCGGCGTGGCTGGACAAGGATGCGTGGACGAAGATGTCCATCTTGAACACCGCACGCAGCGGGAAGTTCTCGTCGGACCGCGCTATCGCCGAGTACTGCGACGAGATCTGGAATGTGTGGCCGCTGTCCGTGACCATGTGAGTCAGCTCGGTTCGCGCCTCGGCGGGATGGGTAGCCGGGCACTTTCGTCGAGGTCGACGTCGAGTGCGTTGAGCATCAGCGCCAGTCCGGCGTAGCGGCTGATCACCATCAGCAGCTCGACGGTGGCCTCCGAACCGAGGGCTGTGTGGACGCTGTCGAACGTCTCGGCCTCAACGCTGCTCGTGGTCAGCAGCTCCGTGGCGAGCTGCAGCACCGTGCGTTCGGTCGGGTTGAAAGACCCTTCTTTCCAGTCGGATTCGGAGAGGATCGCGCTGATCTCGTCGCTGCCGACACCAGCGGTGCGGGCAACGTCGCGGTGTTGGCCGAGCTCGTAGGGGCTGTCCATCAGATAAGCCGTGCGCAGCACGACGAGTTCACGCAGCCTGACTGGCAGCACCGGACTAGTGAGGGCGGCGTTCCCCGCGACCATCCAACCGGTGAACACTTTCTCGGCATTTCCCAGCGCACGGTAGACGTTGAGATTGCCACGCGCATTTGTTAATTCGCGGGCCTGCTGCGTCATCGCTTCCGGCTCGCGGTAGGCGATTCGAGTCATTGAGCTCCTCCTCGGGGCCGGAATCTGGCTTGGGCGTCGACATCCAGGTCGACCGCGTTGAGCACCAACGCCAAACCGTAGTAGCAGCTGATGATCATCAGCAATTCGGTGAGCGCCTCGTCGCCGAAGACGGCTTGAGCCGCGGCGAAGGTGTCGTCACGCAATCGGTGGGTCGTGCACAACTCGGTGGTGACGTCGAGTGCAGTGCACTCGGTAGGGCTGAAGCCGGCCGCGTCGAAGTCCTCCGTCTCCACGATCGCACTGATCTGCTGATCGGTCAGGCCGCCGCGGGCGATCGCGATGTGCTGGCCGAGTTCGTAGCGTGAGTTCTGCAAATGGGCCACCCGCAGGATGACCACCTCGCGCATCCGCCGGCTGAAGGTAGGGCTGTCGAACAGCTCGTCGACCATTTGCGTCCAGCCGGGGAATACGTGCGGAGCGTTGGCGAGCAATCGGAACACGTTGAGGTTGCCGCGACGCGCCATCCATTGACGGACCGGTTCGGGTTGCTGTTCGATGCTGGTGAGCGGTATCCGTGACATTAGCGTGTTCCCTTAGCTATTCGGCGGCGAGGGCGAAGGTCCAGTCCAGGGTCACGAACGGTTCGTCGACCGTCGTTCCGTCCGGGGCGGTACCTGGCTCGTGCCGCACAAAATCTGCCATTAGTGAGTCCTGGTCGGCAAATACGGCGTCGCGGCCGATGTAAGGGTCGTCTCGCCAAAACAGCTGAGTGATCAGCGGCTGGTAGCCCTCGGCCTTGAACCAGAAGTGCACGTGCTGTGGGCGCATCGGCGATCGGTTTGCGGCGCGCAGGATCTGACCGCATGGCCCGTCGGTGGGCACCGGATAGTAGCGCGGCGTGATGGACCGGTACCAGAACCGTCCGTCCTCGTCGGTGGTCAGCAGCGCCCGCATGGCGAGCTCGTTGTGCAGCTTTTCGGTCTGCTGGACGTCGTAGAACCCCTCGCCGTCGCTGTGCCAGGTGTCGACGTGGACCCCGGCGACGGGCTTGCCGTGCTCGTCGACGACCCGACCGGTGACGAACATCGGTGTGCCCGTTACGCCGTCGGAGATGTCGGCCCCGTTGTCGACGGTGGGACGGCCCTCGACGTAGAAGGGCCCAAGCAAAGCCGAATCGGTGGTAGATGACTCGGCGTGCTCGTTGATCTTGTCCAGCAGCATGCTCAGACCAAGGATGTCGGAAAGCAGCACAAACTCCTGGCGCGTCGGCGTCGAGATTTTGCCGACCCGTTCGAGGAAATCCATTGCGGTGAACCATTCGTCGCCGGTCAGGCGCACCTCGCGGGCGAAGTCGTGGAGGTGCTGCACCAGGCAGACGAAGACCTGGCGAAATCGCTCATCGGTCGACTCGTCGAAGGTCTGCTGGACTGCCGCGGTGAGTGTCTGTTGGGTCAAGTTGGATGACACAGTCTTGCCTCTCTTGGTTAGGGCCGGATCACGACGCGGCCGGCGACGTGGTCGGCGACGGCTTCGTATGCCGCAGCCGCGTCGTCAAGTGAATAGGTGGCGGCGATGGGCAGCGGGCGGAACTCGCCGGATTCGAAGTAGGGCGCCATCTGCTGGAGGCGCCGGGCGGAGTCGACGACAGTGAGCTTTGTGCTGTCGACGCCGAGGATGCGAGTTTCGTTGCGGTACAGGTCCAATAGATCGATTTCGACCGCATGCGAACCGACGACGCTGATCACCGCCAGCCTGCCTCGCTGGGCCAACGCAGCCAGCGCGGCCGGTGTGGTCACGCCACCCACGGCGTCGTACACCACGTCGACGCCGGCGCCGGCGGTGAGCCGCTTGATCTCGGCGCCGACGTCCGCGGTGGGGTCGAACGCAACGAAGTCGTCGATGACGGCCGCGGCAGCAGTCTCCGAACCGGGCCGGCGGCGGTCCACTCCAATGACTTTGGCGCCGATCGCGCGGGCGATTTGCGCCACCGCTCCCCCCACACCACCGGAAACTCCGAAGACCGCGATGGTTTCGCCGGCCGCAAGTTGCGCCGTTTCCACTGCCCCGTACCAAGCGACGACGAAGTTGACCCCGACGGTGGAGGCCTCGTCGAAGCTGAGCCGTTCGGGTTTGCGCACCAGCGCTTCCACCGGCACTGACATCAACTCCGCGTGCGACCCGTCTCGGGTGAACCCGGTGTCTCCCCCGGTGCCCCAGACCGCCGCTCCTTGCCACTCGGGCGGCCCGCTGATCACCACGCCGGCGAAATCACGCCCGGGCGTGCGCGGCAGCACCGTCCAATCCATTGCGCCGGCAACGTTTTTCACGTCGGACGGGTTGACCGACGCCGCCTCCACCCGGATCACCGCTTCATGTGCCGTTCCAGTCAGATCGGGTAGGTCCGTCACGTGCAACACACCGGGGTCGCCGAATTCGGTAAAACGCAAGGCCCGCATGAGTCCGTTCCTCCTGAGCTGATGTTCCGCTGCCTACACCGTCTAGCCAACACCCGGCGTAGTCATCGCGTCCAACGAAGAAAAAAGAACCTTGCAATCGCGATCTGCGATAGATTGATCGCCGTGGAACTTCGCCATCTGGAGTACTTCGTCGCAGTGGCGGCCGAGTTGAACTTCTCCCGGGCTGCCGAGCGGATACACGTTGTGCAGTCTGCACTCTCGGCGTCGGTCGGCAAGCTGGAGAAGGAACTCGGTGTCGAGCTGTTCGACCGGTCGAAGCGCCAGATCACGCTGACCGCGGCCGGTGAGGCCTTCCTCACCCACGCCCGCGAGGTCCTGCACACCGCTAACCGAGCCCGCAGTTCGGTCGATGCCTTCCGTAATCAGCTCGCGGGCACCGTTACCCTGGGCACCTTGATGTCGTGGGGAACGTTGAATCTGCCTGCCGCCCTTGAAGAATTCCGTGGTGCCAATCCGATGGTCGCCGTCCGGCTGCGGCAGAGCATCACCGGTTCAGCCGGACATCTGACCGCGATCGCCGACGGTCAGATGGACCTGGCGCTCGTCTCAATCACCGCGCCGGGGTCCCCGTTGGTAACGCTGCGTGAGTTGATGCGCGAGCCCATGGTGTTCGTCTGCGAAGCCAGTCACCCACTGGCCAATCGTCGCCGGGTGGAGCTGGCCGACCTGGCCGGCCACGATTTCATCCAATTTCCGCCCGGCTGGGGTATACGGCGGCGCCTCGACGAGGGCTTCGCCGCAGCAGGAGTCCAACCGGTCAGCGCCTACGAAGTCGCCGATTACGCGATCACCGCGGAGCTCATCCGGCATCGGCTGGCGACAACCATCCTGCCTGCGAGTGTGGCCAGCCGATTCCCCGACCTGCACACCGTTCCGCTACGCCCGACCATGACCTGGACGCTATCCATCGCGTCGGCCGCATCCCAGGATGCGAACCGCACGATCAACGCGCTGGTCGACACCCTGGTATGTCACGTCGGCTGACACACAACGGCTTACCGGGCGTTGTCGCTGACCGAAGCGGGGCTCTCGATTGAGCCGGTAGTCCGCCGCACCGCGCCCCACAGCCCGGTGCCGACACCGATGACGGCGCCGCCCAGGCCAATCAGTTGCTGCGAACGTTTCATCTCGTGATGCACGCTCATTCCGCCGAGCAGATCGGCGGCGTCGGCGCCCGCCGAGGCCAGGAACCAGCCGCGAGTGTTATTGCCGCGCAGCGCCGCCGCAGCCAGCAACCCCCCGATCAACGCATCGCGGTAACCCATCGACCGCAGCAGTAGTTGCGCGGTCGGCGTGGGCTTGTCCGGATCGCCCCAGAGCCGGTTCGCGCGCAGGGGGTCGACGAGAAACGAGATGCCCGAGGCAAGTCGGATGCTGCCCGCGGCCAGCGCCATACGGTCGATTGTCATGAACTCCGAGCCTAAAGCGTGTCGAACAACTTTGGTGAGTGTCTGGCACCGCCCTTCTCGGGCGTCGTCGGTTCAGGCCGCGGGTGCGGTGTGAACGTCGGTTCCCGCGTCATTCGGGCTGGTTTCACCAACACGAGGATGTTGGCCAGCGCCGTCCCGTCGGCGGACTTTGGTGGCCCGGCCTCCTGCTTGGGGGTCCGGGGATCGATGGGGGTCGTGATAGGCCTGGCTCCAACGGGCCAGATTCACCGCGGCGTTGGCGTCTCTGTCGGCGGTATGCCCACAACCACAGGTGAACACCCGATCCGCCAGCGTCATCTCGCCGTTGACTACGCCGCATTGGGGGCACAGGCGGGTCGACGGGTACCAGCGATCAGCTTCGACGACGTGCCCGCCGCGCCACTCCTGCTTGTACTGGAGCATCCGGGCGAACTCTGACCAGCCGGCATCCGAGATAGCCCTGGCGAGGCGGTGATTGGACAGCATTCCTCGCACGTTCAGGTTTTCGATGACGAGCCGGTCGTGAGTCTTGACGAGCTCGCCCGATATCTGATGCAGGAAATGCCGCCGCGCATTGGCGACACGGTGGTGATGCCGCCCGAGCCTGGTGGCGGCATCCTTGCGGTGGTGTGATCCTTTCTTCTTGCGTGACAACGACTTGGCCAACCGTCGCTGGTGTTTGAGCCGGGTGGCCAACGCTTTGGGAGCATCGCTGATGCGGGCGACCTCGGTGCCGTCGTCGGTGGCGGCGACCAGGAACGCCGACAGGCCGCGGTCCACACCTACCCAGCCGCCAGCATCGTCAAGGCGGGTCGGGTGGTGCTGGTCGGGATGCAGGTCGGCGGCCTCAACGTTCAGCGAGATCCACCATCGGCCCCCGTGATGACTGATGGTGGCGAACAGGATTTTCGCCCGGCCCTTGGCGAGCATGCGCCGCAACCGGCGGGTGTCATCATGCACCCCGAGCAACCGGATGCCAGGCAGCGTGACCGACCGTGGGCGATCATTGTCACCGACGCGGATCGCGGCCGGTTTGCCTTTGGGGTGTTTGTTGCGCAGCCGAAACGACGCGATGTCCCCGGTCTTCTTCTTGAATCTCGGGAACCCGACCCGCTCGCCTTTGCGCTTGCCGAATCGCGAATCCGACCACGATTTCAGGCCTTTACCGAGGTCGACGGCGGCTTCCTCGAACACCTGCTGGCACACCTCGCGCCGCCACTTCAGCCCGGTGACCACTGTGTCGACGGTTCCCTGGCTGTTGACGATGAACACTCGGCCCGCGTCCTCGGTCTTCTTCCACGAGTTGAACGCGTTGATCAGATCAAACCCCGTCCACGGCACCTCAACACCGGCATCGGCCTTGCGCCCGATGAGCGCAGTTTTCACCATCCGTAGGCACTGGTTGAACGCGAACCGTGACGCCCCTGCATGCCGTGCCAGCACGTCACGCTGCTCGACCGTGGGGTCCAGACAGTAGCGGAATGTGGTGTGGCGAGCCATCACCCATCAGCGTCCCACAGCCAACCGACAAACCCCGGGCCAGCGAAGACGTGTCGGACCCTTCGATCACCATCGACAATCATGTAATCCAAATCCAGGCCGCCGACGGTATCGATCCGATGTGTCCGACACCGCATGGGCGCGCATCGCCCGCTTCCTCTACCTCAGCCAAATCGCCCTACCACTACGCAGACTCGACCGCAGCCAGTTGTTCGACACGCTTTAGGAGGTGATCGGTCGAGCGGGAGCCAAAGGAGCGGATGTGGCCATTGTTGATGCCGGGTATCTCACCCCTCGCTACTCTCACTGCGGCGCCATTCAGGCGTTGTCGCAGCGGGTAGAAGGGTTGGGCGGATATGCCGGATCCGGGAGCCGAGGGGTCCTCGGCAGCCTTGGCACCACGGTTCGAACCTGACGAGGGCTGGGTGCCGGCCGACGAGCGAAGGTTCGGTTTGGACCGGCGCACCCTGCGCCCGACGCTGGCGGTGTTCGTGTTGGTGTTCATCATGTCGGTGGTGTTGCCGGTGATCAACGCGACGGTGCCGTACCACGACATCGTCAGAGCCGGCGACGTCTTGGAGCTCGAGGGCAACGTGACATTCGTTCCCGAAGCCGGCTGGGGCATCACCTCTGGTCTCCGCGAGGGCCACGGCCCGATATCCGGTCAGTACCCCGCGGCAGCGACCATCGAGGACGGAGCGCTGAAGTTCACCGTCCGCACCGGGCCGTTCCACGGCGACGCCGGCCAATTGCTCGATCAGATCGAGGCCACCACCGACGCGCTCAACCAGGGGCGCGGCGTCCATATCACCGGCGCGCCCGCCACCATCGTCACCGCTGCGGGCAAGGAGGGCACCACTGTTCGAGTCACGGGACCGCACACCGCCGGCCTGATCGCCGCGTTCGTCTTCGGCGATCGAGGAGTCAAAGCGGTAGCGACCGGACCGACCGGCGCCGGCGCAGAGCCCAGCGCCGCGGTGTTGCGGATGATCGGCAGCATCAGCCAATCCGGACCGGAAAAGCGATGACGACGACACTGACCGAACTCGATCGCGCGCGCGATGTCGCACTCGACCTTTCCGGCTGGGGCAGGCGGTTCGTCTTTTACCAACCGCGCAACTTCGCATTCTGGGGATACCTGGCGCTGGTCGGAATCGGCGTGCTTACTTTCTTTTCCACACTCGCGCGCGAGTACAACGCGTACGGCGAAGCGATCGGACGGGCGGTCACGTCATTTGCCATCTACGCCGCATTGTTCTGGTGGTTCACCGACCGCATCGACCACTACGCGAAGCTCCCCCACAAGCTGATGGTCGTCGCGTTCGTGTGGGGCGGCTTCGCCGCAACCGGGACGATGGCCGCCAACGCCAACGACGCGATACTCGCCATGTATGGAAAGACTTTCGGTCAGGTGTGGGCGCTGAACTGGGGTGCCGGGCTTGCCGCCCCGTTCACCGAGGAACTGGCCAAGGGTTCGGGCCTGCTACTGCTCATCGCGTTGGCGCAGCGACACGTACGGACCGCTTTCGACGGGTTCATCCTGGGCGCGTTCATCGGCCTGGGCTTCCAGATTGTCGAGGACATCACCTACGCCATGACGTCGGCCGGAACCCAGTTCGGCGCCAACCAAATTGGAGCCTCGGTCGGCACCATAATCCTTCGCATGCTCACCGGGGTGGCCGCTCACATCCTCTACAGCGCAATCTTCTGCGCCGGCGTGGTCTACCTTTTCGGCCGGCCCGCTGAACCCCGCAAAATTGGTCGGGGCCTGCTCCTGATCGCGATACCGATGCTGCTGCACGGGACCTGGGACTCGGTGGCCGCCATCGCCGGCCAGAATGCGCTGACGCTGATCGGACTGTTGATCGGCACGATCGTTGTCGCGCTGATTATCGTTGCGCGGGTTTACAAGTTGACTGTCGCCAGGGAACGCGACTTCGTCCGCGACGTCATGGCGCCCGAGCAGGCCCGTAACGTGATCAGCCGGATCGAACTGGACGCGATGGCCGGTAACCGCAAGGCCCGCAAGGCTTACCGCAAAGCCGGTCGCAACCGTCAGGAACGCAAGCGTGCCCGCTACGTCCTCAACGCCGGCTATGCGCTCGCCGACGAGTTGGCCGCGGCGCGCGGTGCCGACACGGACCGGGTGCGCTTTGCCCGCTCCGAGGTCGCCCGGATTCGGGCGGGCCTACCGTCGCCCTGGTGACTCGGACCTGAAGCCGGAGCGCCCCACCTATCTGACGACCGAATCATCGGGCACACGCGGCGATTCGTCGGGAGTCCAGGCCAACGGCTGACCGGGCTGACCGGGAAATAGGTAGTCGATGAAAGCCGCTGCGGTGGGTTGTGGTTGGTGGTTCGCCAGGCCCGGTCGCTCGTTGGCTTCGATAAAGGCGTACTCCTCGCCAGTGACATCAGGGACGAGCAGGTCGATGCCGGTCACCGGGATCCCGATCGCCTCGGCGGCCGTCACGGCGACCCGGCACAGCTCCGGATTCACGTCAGTGGTGACATCGTGGATCGTGCCGCCCTGATGCACGTTGGCAGTATGACGAACTCGCAGCCGATTGCCTTGGGGCAGAACATCATCCATCTGCCAGCCGCCTTCAACGACCGTCGCCTCGGTGATGGCATCCAGCGGGATTTTGGACTCACCACCAGTGGCCGCCGAGCGCCGTCGGCTCTCTGCCACAATCAAGTCCCGCACAGTGTGCTCGCCGGTACCGATCACCTCGGGCGGCAGCCGTAACGCCGCGGCGACAACCCGACCGTCGATCACTACGAGTCGAAGGTCGTCACCGACAACCCGCTGCTCGATCAGCACCTCGGGGTATTCTTCGCGCGCCCAAGCCAATGCCGCGGTGAGGTCGCTGGGCCCGTTCTCGGCGGTGACACCCACGGTGATGCCCTTGCCTTGTTCTCCTCGAGTGGGTTTGACGACAACCTCACCTACCTCTTTCAAAAACGCGTAGTCGTCGTCGTCGAAGGTCGCCAGGCGAGCGCGCGGCACGGTAATCCCCGCGTCCGAAACCAGCCGACGGGTCAGTCTTTTGTCGTCGCAACGGCACATGGCGACTGCGGAGGTGAACTCCGACAGCGATTCTCGGGTGATCACGCTGCGACCGCCGTGGCTGAGACGCATCTCGCCGGTTTCGGCGTCGAGGACCTCAACCCAGATGCCGCGACGCACTGCCTCGTCGGCGATGATTCGCGCATACGGGTTGAGGTCGTCGACGGTCTCCGGCGGTGGGCTGAACAACGGCTGGTTGATCGCGTTTTTCCGTTTGATCACCAACACCGGGACGCGACGGAACCCCAGCTTCTCGTACAGCCGGATCGCGGCCGCGTTGTCATGGGTAACCGACAGATCCATGTAGGCGCGACCCGCACGACGGAAGTGCGCGGCCAACTTTCGGGTCAAAGCGATGCCTATTCCCGGGATCCCGGCAGCCGGATCGACCGCCAGTGTCCATAGACTCGAGCCCCGCTCGGGATCAGAGAACAGCAGCTCGTGGTCGACACCGGTCACCGTGCCTACGACGGCACCGTCGTCGTCGCGTACCGCGAGCAGGTAGGTGACGGCGGGCTCATGCAGGTTGTTGTTCCAGATCGTGTCCACGGGCGCCGGAACCATTCCGCAACGGACGTACACACGGTTCATGCAGTCTGCGTCGGAGAAGTCGTTGAGCGCGCGCACGGTGACACCCACTGGCGACGCCACCACCTCGTCCTCGTCAGAGGTGTCAGAGAAGCGCAGCCGATAAGTGTGGCTGGGGTCGATGAAAAGTTCGGAAGGCGCTCCGGCCACTACGACTTGGGTCTCGCGGGCATAGATGCAGATGTCACGCCGCCCGGGCGCTTCCCGCCGAAGTGCCTCGGCCAGAGTGCCGGCATCGGCGAAAGTCTGACCGAAGATGAGACGGCCCCAACCTAATTCGAGCTCGACATCCTTTGCCATCGCATCGACCATGTGCGGCGGTGACGCGTCGTGGAGGCCAAGCGTGATCGCTTCAGGGTGGTCCGCCGAAGGATCGATGGCGGTCATGCTGCCGGCCCGGTCACACCATGACGTTGTAACCAAAGCTCGAGCAGAGCGATCTGCCAGAGCTCATTGCCGCGTAGCGGGGTCAGCCGACCATTGGGGTCGGCCAACAGGGCGTCGACCGCATGGGTGTCGAACAGTCCCCGCTCTTTGGCGACCGGCGCGTAGAGAGCATCGCGGACCATATCGAGGTACGGCCCTTCGAGGTGGGTCAGCGCGGGAACCGGGAAATAGCCTTTGGGACGATCGATGACTTCGGACGGAATAACCCGTCGCGCAGCCTCTTTGAGAACACCCTTGCCACCGTGGGCGACCTTCAGCTCCGGAGGGCAGGTGGCCGCGAGCTCGACCAGTTCGTGGTCGAGGAACGGAACACGGCCCTCCAACCCCCAGGCCATCGTCATGTTGTCGACCCGCTTGACCGGGTCGTCGACCAACATCACCATCGTGTCGAGCCGCAGCGCGCGGTCGATCCCGGTTTCGGCACCGGCGTGGGCGAAGTGCTCGGTGACGAAACGCTGGCTGGGATCGCCCGGTGCGAGGTAGCCCTCGGCGAGAAGAGCGGAAAGGCCGACCTCGTCGCGGTCGAAAAAGGCAGCCCGGTACTCGGCGACCGAACCCTCGACGGTGGCCGCGGCCGGTGCACCCATCGGCGGATACCAGTGGTAGCCCGCGAACACCTCGTCGGCGCCCTGACCCGATTGCACGACCTTCACGTGGCGTGCGACTTCCTGGCTGAGCAGATAGAAGGCAACACAGTCGTGGCTGACCATCGGTTCGCTCATCGCCCCGATCGCGCCGTCCAGCGCGGGCAGCATCCGCTCGGTGCCGATGCGGATCTGGTGATGATCGGTGTCGAAACGTTTGGCCACGATGTCGGAGTACTGGAATTCATCGCCTTGCACACCGCCGGCCGCCTCGAAGCCGATGGAGAACGTCGACAGCCCGTGCTGACCGGCCTCGGCGAGTAGGCCGACGATCAGGCTGGAATCCACACCGCCGGAAAGCAGGCATCCGACCGGAACGTCGGCGACCAGTCGACGTTCGACGGCGGTCCGCAGCGAAGAAAGCACGGCGTCTTCCCAGTCGCGCTCGGACCAGTCGGAGCGGTCGTCGTGTCGGCTGAAGTCCGGTGACCAATAGGTGGTGGCGACCCGGCGGCCATCGGGCTCGATCGCGAGCAGTGATGCCGGCGGGATCTTGCGCACGCCGCGCAGAATGGTGGCGGGCGCGGGGACGACCGAGTGGAACGTCATGTAGTGGTGCAGCGCGGCGTGATCGATGCGGGTGTCCACGCCACCGCCGGCCAGCAGCGCCGGCAGCGTCGACGCGAACCTGATGCGGTGGTTGTCTTCGGTCACGTACAGCGGCTTGATGCCGAGCCGGTCGCGACCGAGTAACACGCGGCCGCTGTCGCGTTCGACGATGGCGAAAGCGAACATGCCTTTGAAGTGGCTGACGAAGTCGTCGCCCCAGCGGTGGTAGGCCTTGAGCAGGATCTCGGTGTCGCTGTGCGAGAAGAAGCGGTAGCCGTAGCCCTGGAGCTCGGTTCGCAGTTCCTTGTAGTTGTAGATGCAACCGTTCCAGACGATTGTCAGACCGAGTTCGGAGTCGACCATCGGCTGAGCGCCCGCTTCAGTCAGGTCAATGATTTTGAGACGACGGTGGCCGAGAGCGACTCGACCTTGCGACCAAACACCCGCTCCATCCGGTCCTCGCGGCGTCATCACGGCGGTCATCGCTGCCACCGCCGCTACATCAGGCGGTCGACCGTCGAGTCGCACCTCACCGGTGGCTCCACACACTTGAATAACCCTACAGACGTCGATTACGGCTCGCGCGCCGCTGAGCCGCCATCGCAACGTTTATGAGTCTTGAACCGCCTCCGCGTATTTGTCACCGCCGAACATCTTTACGGTCTGATCCTGGACGCGTTCGCGATGAATCTCGATGATCGTGTCGGGGCGATGCATGTCGATCCTGTACCCGAAACTCGCGATCTTGGAACAGACCCGGTCAACCCTTGGGCACTGCGGTCGACCGAGGCACGCTCGGTAGCTTGGTCGAAACGGCTAATCACTCGGCCAACGAGCGGGAGTAGGCATGGAACCTCAACGTATGGCCGTGGCAGCTTTCATGGCTGTCACCTTCGCGTTCCTGGCCTTCGTGCTCATCGCGGTCGATTGGGCGGCCGCGAGCGGTCGGCTCAGACGCAATCATTGGGTGGGGATCCGCATTCCGTCGACGATGCGCAGCGATCAGGCGTGGGTGGCTGGTCACCGCGCCGCGCTGCGCCTGATGCCGCTGCACTTATCCACTGGCATCGCGCTCTTGGTCGCCGTCCTCTGCGCACCGACGGTAGGCAGTGTCCACCTCGTCGGAATCGGTGGCGCGGCTGTTTTCGTTGTGGTCGCCGTCGTCACCAGCATCATCGCCGGCCGAGCCGCGAAAGCGGTGAACGATCAGCCCGACGGATAGGCCACGAGTGGCGTTACGACAGGACCGTAGACGATGCGACGTGCGATGCCGCCCTCATCGGGACCCTCAGCGACCTCGTCCAGAACGAAACCGAGACGGCACGCCTCCCACATACGTCGAATGCAAAATGTTTAGCTAACCCTATTGCTTTGACAGCAGCGCATTACGAGCTGCATCAAAATGTATGTCGAAGAGCGCTTTGAGCCAGGCCATTTGCGTCTCGTCGTCGGCGCCCGGCGGGGGCGTCGGTAGGTCGTCATGCTCTCTACTGAGCATCAGCATGAGCTGCCATTTCTTGGATTCGTTCGAAAGACCGAATTCGTTCGGGGCATCAAGCGGCGCGAGCAAGAAATCGATGCCCCCGTCGCGGGCTGACCAGCAGATCTGAAGCTTGCAGTCTTGACCTCGGTAGTAGATCACCCAAGCGGGGCGGGTCTGATAAATTGCGGCGTCGTTGACTTCATCAAGTGCCAAGCCGGCACGAGACAGCGTGGGTGCCAGAAAACGATCTAAATCAGCCGGCTTCATCGCTACTTACCTCCTCTATAAACCCACACATTTCCCTGCTGCTCGTATCCATAAGCCGCTGCATTATTTTTGAGGAAGTTGATCTCTAATGCAGAGTATGACTGTCTCTGCGCGCCGGCTAGTTGCTCAACGCTGTCGAAGCCGTCTGGCAAGACATACTCGATTCGAGACACACCGCTTTCCATCTGGCCACGGAGAAATTGCTCGTTTACTTGCCAAACCAGACCTTTCTCCTCCCCCTCACCAAATCCATGCGTGAGGGCAGCCCAGGTTGGGTCACCGGTGTCGAAGTAGATACCGCCACCAGCTCGAGCTTCGCCGATGTAACCGCCTTCGGGGCCATTGAACTTACCTAGAACTACTCGGTCCGGATTATCGCCTATGTAGTGGGTCGACATGTCCGCAACCGGCTCGCTGAGTGCTCCGGTGGGCCCTCCATTCCAGTGGCCATAGTTGAGGTCATAAGCCGCTTGCTCTCCCCACGGGTTGTAGCCCATCGGATGGTCGAAGCCGATCGGTGCGTGGGTCGAAACCGCTGGCCCGGTATCGAGCACGCCGGGCCCGATTTCACCAAATTCGCTTACGGCTGCTGCCCCCTCGCCGCCGAACAGTAAACCGGGAAGGGCGAAGGCCCCATCGGAGGCTTTGCCGCCTAAGTAGTACGCCGCACTCGGCGAATCGATTGCGTTGTGAACTTCCCCCATGGCCGCGCCCATCGGATTCTGGGCAGTTTCGAGGGTGCCCTTAAGCATCTGCTCCCATGACTGGAGGACGCCCGGTGCGCCGGGTCCTCCCTGCCCGATGAGATTTTTGATGCCCTGCTCGGTGGAGAACCACCGGTCCGCGAATCCGTCGCCGAATCCGGGGGGCGGCGGCCGCGGCGGCTCCGGAGGGATGTAGTTGGGCATCCCGTTGTCCATCCACTGCTGAGTCCGCGCCACAACGTCGTTGAGCCGTCCCTCAATCTGGTCCGGCGGCACCCCGTCGCTGATCATGGATTGGCGTGCTAACGCCTTGAAACTCTCGACGTCGGCGGGTTTGAGCCGAGGCGCCGGGGCGCCAGGAACACCGGTTTGCCCAAGCCGGCTGAGCAGATCAGGCAGGCTGCCCGTTGGCGGCTTGCCGCCGGGGTCAGCAGGCTCGCCCCGCCCAAGCATCATGTCTTCCAGCGACGGTGGCTTGCCGCCCCCGGCACCGGCCGGAACGGGCGGGCCTCTCAGCGGGCCACCGCCAGGCTCGGCCGAGTCGGGACCAGCCGGTAACAGCATGTCCTGCCACGACTTTGGTTGACCCGGGCTCGGCGGCTTGGGCGCGCCCGGAGCCGGTGAAGCAGCGCCGGGTTGATACCCGGTGGCATTCAGCGGGATGTCGCCAACGCTGCCGCGGACGGCGGTGGCCAGTTCCTGGTCGGCGTTGTGGGCGTGCAGTCTGCAGGTGTCGAGCTGTCCCTGCAAAAGCTGTTGCTCTGCTGCGAACGTCAGCCGGTCGAGCCCAATCATGGTGTTGCCCGGATCGATTCGCCAATCCGGTGTGATCGTCCAGCCGTAACCCTCTGCGGCTTGCTCGATTCCGTCAAGTTCGGACTTCACCGACCGCACGTCCGCTTCGGCGCGCGATACGGCCGCCGCTACCTGCCTGGACTCCTGGCCGTCAGCTTCGATGTCGCGACGAGTCTTCCCCAAGTCCGCGCGAAAGGCATCGCCGGCGTCCCCTTGCCAGTCGCTGAGCGTGTTGTGGACCTGTTGCAGGCTGTCGCCCAACCGCTGCAAGGTCGCCGCGCGATTGGTGGCGGTCTGGAACACGCCGTGGATCGCATCGGCGTCCCAGCGCTTGACGTCGGCCGGAGTCAGCGCCGCCACGCGTCACCCCTCACTCCCCTAACGACTGGACCACTTGCGCCGACTCGTCTTCGTTGCTGACGTAGCGGGTCATTGCGTCGGCCACGTGCGACCCCAATCCACCCACCTGCAGTTTGTGGTGGTTATGCCGCGCTTCCCACCGGGCCGCCAGCTCACCCAGCGCCTGCTGCGAGGACCCAATCCAGCCGGGCGCGGCATCGGCCAGTCCATCCTCGTGGTTGGCGAAGCTCAGGGCGGCCTCGCCGACCGAATCGAGCATGTCGTCGCTGCCGTTATGCAGCGCGACGGGATCGACCTTCAGCTCGTCGGCCACCACAATCTCTCCTGTTCGGTGGTTCTGCGCGCTGAAGTTTAGCCCCGAACCGAGGGGGTGCGCCCGTCACCTTTCTTGCCGTCAACGACCAGGCTTCAGGCCCTCGTGAGCAACGCTCTGATCAGCGTCGCAGTACAGTTGGCACACCCGGCCGGACGGCGAGGAGGGAGCCATCTTGGCGAGTACCGAGGACCTGGTGCTGGGCTTTGCCAACACACACGGTCATCTCGGTAGGCTGCCGGAACGCTTCGTTGATAGTGCGGGACTGCGCGACTGGTTGAGCCAGCAGCAGGGGGTGGAATCCAAGGCGCTCGTCATAACTGCCGCCGATGTCATCGAAGCCCGCGAAATCCGCGACGCATTGGTCACGGTGATGGTCAGCCACGCCGACGCTGAGGCCGCGAGCGCCGACGAGCTGCTGGTCGCCGAACAGGCCCTGCAGCGAGCAGCACAACGTTATCCGTTGCAGGCCAACATCACTCATGAAGGGGCAGGCCTGAGCTCGGCGCAGCCGGGGCTTGCCGGCGTGATCGGCTCGGTGCTGGCCTCGGTGGTGGAGCTGGCGCAGTCCGGACAATGGAATCGATTCAAGGCGTGCCGCAACTGCCATCACAGTTTCGTCGATCAAAGCCGCAATGCCTCAGCGACGTTCTGCCGCACAAGCTGCAAGTCCCAGGCGGGTATGCGCGCCTACCGGAGCCGCCAGCGCGGCAGCGCCGAGCAGTAAGTCTGAAAGCACCGTATTTCTCGTCGGCATGACGAATAATTCGTGGACTCCATCCCAGCGAAGGGAGCGGCGTGACTACGGCGGTGTACATCAAGACGGTCTTCACCGCGATGCCGCGTTGGACGCGGCGCATGGGAGTGGCAACGACGGCGCTGGCCGGCGCAGTGTCGGTCGCGATGACCGTTCCGCACGCCAGCGCCGATAGTTCGTACCAGCCTGCGCTCGACCAGCTTCTCGACGCCATGCAGCAGGCGGTGAACTACGACTCGGCACTGCCGTTTGCGACACCGGACAGCGACGCCATGCTGCTGACCGGTCTGCAAAACACGAACTATGAGTTGCTATCCGCCGGGCTGTCCAGAGTCACTGAGCTTTTCAACGGAGTCTTCTTCCAGTCACCCGAAGCAGTAGCCGGCGATGCCGCCGATTCCCGTCAATACTTCCAATTCTTCACCCCCGACATCTACTACCACGCGACCGCCGGTCTGGCGCCCGGTGCGACCTACGAGCTCACTGGCACTCTCGGCAAAGGAACCGAAGCTCTCGCCATAGCGACCGAAGCAATCACCGGTTCAACGGCCGTGAGCAAGGAGAGTTTGGAGCTCGATCACGGCCTGGTCGTCAATCCGGATGGCACCTTCACCGTCGACATCGGCCCCACAGAGCCAAGCGGCGCAGTCAATTTCATCAACGACACCGACGCCACCACCAATGGGGATGCCTCGCTACTGATTCGAGACGTGCTGGGCGATTGGGCCCAGGGCCCGGGCAGCATCAGCATTCACTGCGTGTCCGACTGCCCGGCGTTCCTCGCCATACCGACCACGGGAATCTTTCCCGGCGCCGACGGGTCGGCCGCCGAAATCGGCTCGCTGGCAGGGACCTCCGCTACTCAAGTCACGTCGGTCGACTCGCTGCTGACCACGTTGTTCACCGCCTTCAGTAACATCGTCGGACCTTTCAACCAAGAAAACATGGGCCTGGCCGCGGTCGCCGGCATCGAGCTGCCACCCAATACGATGAGCGCGCTGGCACCCGAAACAAGCGTGTTTGCAACCGGTCTGCCCAGTGCGGACGTCTCCGGCGGTAACTTCGACCTGAATCCCGACCAAGCGCTGATCGTGCAAGTACCAGACGTGCCATCCGGCTACAGCGGGATCGAACTGATGAACGTCTTCGGCGCGGCGCTGCCGTACAGCCTGGCGCAGACCACCTTGAACAACACCACGGCCTTCGCTGATCCTGATGGATACACCTACTACGTGGTCAGCGCGACCAACCCAGGTCTGGCGAATTGGCTTGACAGCAATGGCGTTAGCAGCGGCGAGATCTTCGCCCGGTTCGAGAACCTCCCCGACGGCACGGACCCGACGGGGCTACCGGTGACGACCGAGGTGGTGCCGGTGGCCGATGTCGCCAGCTATCTGCCCGCGGACACACCAACCGTCAGCCCCGCGGAATATGCCGCCGACATGTCACAGCGCGTCTTGTCCTACGACTACGCCCTGGACTTGTCCCGCGAGAATGCCCAACCTGATTGGGTGCTACAGGAATTGATACTTCATGGGTTGCAGGGCGTGATGGGCACCGACAACTTCGCCGCGGTGTTTGGCAGCGACCCATCGACTCCCCTCGAGCTGAGGTTGACCCCGGCCTTGTCGCCTGACTGGACCACCGTCGACCACGATTTGCTCACCAATCCAGTTGGCAGCCTGGAGGCGATTTTCAACAATCTCCCCCTGGCGGCCAGCGACATCAACTTGCCCACCGAATTGGCGCTGGGCCAGACCGTGCTCTCGCTGCTACTTCCTCAGCAGCTCGGATCCCTGTTCAACGACACGGTTCTCGACCCGAACACCGGGATCATCGCCGGCTTCCTCAATGCCCGCGACGACCTGGCGACCGCGGTGTTGACCGCCAACAATGACTTCCCCACCGAGCTGGGCAGTGCGGCAACAGCGGAGTGGGCGAACATGCCCGAGTTGGTCCAATCGACCGGGAGCACGCTGCTGGCTGAGCTTGGCACGCTACTCAACCCCGCAGATCTCTTCGCCACGTGAGAGACCCGGATTCCATCAGTCGCCGTCAGCTGCTCCGGTTGGCGAGCAGCGTCGGTGTGGCGTCAATGGTCAGCGCCTGCGCGAGTGACACCCGGACGACCAGTACCCGCCTCACCGCTTCCACTGCGGCACAGTTGATATGCCGCGACGCCTGGGGCGCGCGACCTCCCCGCCCCGGCGGCAAGCGTCACACCATCACCCGGATGACCCTGCACCACGAAGCCGTGGTCCTCGGCGACAACCGAAATGCCCCGGAGCGCTTACGTAAAGACCAGCGGTACCACCAAGACCAGCACGGGTGGATCGACATCGCGTACCACGTCGGCGTCGACCGTAATGGCAACCTCTACGAGTTGCGGAGCACCGAGATTGCCGGTGACACCGCGACGGACTACGACACCACAGGCCATTTCCTCGTTCTCTGCGAGGGAGACTTCGATCAAGAGGCTGTGTCGGAGGCGCAACTTCACGGGACCGCTCTCGCATTCGCCTGGGCCGCCCAGAACTTCGGTATCGCGAGCACTACCTTGGCGGGTCATCGCGACTTCGCCCAGACTTCATGCCCGGGCGCGAACCTCTACGCCCACCTGTCCTCAGGTGACCTCAAACGCCGCATCGACGGCCTGCTTGCCTCCGGTGGGGTAAATCTCCAGCGCTTTTGCGGACCCGACGCCACCGCACGAGTGGCAGCCATCGAGGCGGGCAACTAGGACAGCGCCAGAAGATCCGCCCAAAAGTCGGTGCTCGCTGCTGCCAGTGAATTGGATCGGTGCCCAACATCGTGACGATGTCGTATGCCCAGCCGAACCAAACCACAAGTATTAACTCAGGGCTCCGACGCCGTGGCGGACAGGCTCTCCTCAGCAGAAAGTCGCCAGGTGCGGGCTTCTCCCGGGAGCACGTTCGGCGGGATGAGCCCAATGGGCTTCGAAGATGGAGTCGGGCCGATAATGTCTTGTTGTCGTTAACCGACTGATGGAGGCGATATGAGCTATCGGACGATCGTCGTCGGTACGGACGGCTCGGAGTCGTCATTGCGGGCAGTCGACCGCGCAGCCGCGATCGCGGCGCAAGAAAAGGCGAAGCTGGTCATCGCGAGCGCGCATCTCGACACTTCGGAAAAGGGCGGCTGGTCACGGCCGCCCTCCCCCGATCGTTTGATTGACGGCAGGGCCGCCGACAGCCTCGGGGGCGCGGGTTACCGGATGCATGGGAGTGCCTCCGTGTATGCGATCCTTCAGGACGCCCGCGAACGAGCGAAGGCCGCTGGCGCGCATGAGATAGAAGAGCAGGCGATTGTCGGCGCGCCGGTCAGTGCGTTGCTGCATCTGGCCGAGGAGATCAAGGCGGACCTGCTCGTCGTCGGCAATTTGGGGGTGGGCACGGTCGCCGGCCGTCTTTTGGGCTCCGTGCCCGACACCGTTGCCCGCAAAGCCAAAGTCGACATCCTCATCGTCCACACCGTCGGATAGCTTCAAG
>Ga0302326_10008202_pt1 | contig 23089 bp, 23 predicted proteins | sample Palsa_T0_3_FD_202264 | JGI IMG/M metagenome (GOLD analysis project Ga0302326, IMG submission 202264) | Peat permafrost microbial communities from Stordalen Mire near Abisko, Sweden - Palsa_T0_3 | ecosystem: Environmental > Terrestrial > Soil > Palsa > Peat permafrost | place: Sweden: Abisko... | reverse complement strand
CGAGGTTGAAGCGCACCTCGAAAGCCGCGATATCTTCTAGGACGCAAAGGAAGGGCCCGGCGATGCATTGGAACCTCTGGCTGGGCTTCGTGGCCGCCGCCTTCGTCATTGGCGTGATCCCCGGCCCTGCGGTCACCAGCATCGTCGGCTACGCCCTGGGATCGGGGCGCAAGACGGCGCTGGCGTCGGTCGCCGGCATGTCGGTCGGCAGCATCATCGCCATGACGCTGTCGCTGGCCGGCGTCGGCGCCATCCTGCGCGCCTCGGCGATGGCGTTCATGATCCTGAAGTGGACCGGCGCGGCCTACCTGATCGGCCTTGGCCTCTTCACCCTGATCCAGAGCCGCGGCAAACCGCAGGCCGACGCGCGGCCGCCGGCCGCCATCCGTCCGAGGACCGCGTTCCTGAGCAATGTGCTGCTGGGCTCGTTCCACCCGAAGACGATCGTCTTCTTCGTCGCCTTCGCGCCGCAGTTCATCAGCGCCAAGGGCGACTACCTGCTGCAGGCGGCGATCCTGGTCGTCACCTTTGGCGCTGTGGTGGGCTGCACCGACACCGCCTACGCCCTGATCGCCTCCCACGCCGCCCGGTTCCTGCGGCGGCCCGGCGCGATGCTGTGGTCGAAGCGCGCCGGCGGCGGCGTGCTGATCGCCGCCGGCGTCGCAACCGCCGCGGTGCAGAACTAGCCGCGCCAACCCTCCAGCGCCGGCCCGAGCGCGTCCTTCAGCGGGCCGAGCCAGGGTTCGTAGTTGCGCCATTGGTCCAGCCCCTCGCGGAAGATCGGCCGGCGCACCTGCTCGGAGCTGACCGTGCGCACGGCGCGGTCGGTTTCGTAGAACGTCAGGCACGCCGGCTCGAACGCCAGGCCGAGGTGGTCCAGCAGGCGGCGCACCTGGCCTTCGGTGTCCTCGATCATGTCCTCGTAGATCACTCGGCAGACGCGGCCGGGCAGCGCGGCGTCGACGTGGGCCATCAGATCCACGTAGTCGCGGTAATAGCGACCGAGGTCGGCGAGGTCGTAGGAGAACGCCTGACCCTGGGCGAAGTGCTGTTTGAACGCCGAGAAGCAGGTCGCCAGCGGATGGCGGCGGGCGTCGATGATCCTGGCGTTCGGCAGGACCATCGAGATCAGACCCAAGAACTGGAAGTTGTTGGGCATTTTGTCGATGAAGAACGGCCGGCCGAGCTTCCGCTGCGGCCGGGTCGAGGCGAGGTAGCCCTCGCCCAGCGCCTTCGACTGGTCGGCGGTGACTGCAGCGGCGCCGTCAGGATAGGCGCCGAGACTCGCGGCGATGAAGCCGATGTCGGGCAGTTCCATGGTGCCTTCCACCGCCGAGTGGCTGGCCAGGATCTGCTCGATCAGGGTCGAGCCCGAGCGTGGCAGGCCGACGATGAAGATCGGGTCGGGCGCCTCGGCGCCGAAGCCGCGCCGCGCGGCGAAGAACTCCGCGGTGAAAAGCTCGATCGACCGTTGGATCTGCGCCGTAAAGGCGGCCGCATCGTAGGGCGTCTGCGCGTGGCGCAGCGCGGCCCCGGCGGCGTAGTTGGCGAACGAGGCCGCGTAGTCGCCGCGATCCTCTAGCGCCTTGCCGAGCGCGAAGGCGAGCTGCTGGCGATTCTCCGACGCCAGCGCCGGCCGCGCGGCGATGGCCCGCATCGCGGCGACCTCGTCGTCGGCGAACGACGCCACCTTCAGGTTGGCGAGGCCGAGGTAGGCCTCCGTCAGCGACGTGTCGAAGCCGATGCAGCGCCGGAACGCCGCCACCGCTTCCTCGCTGCGTCCGACGGTGCGCAGGGCGTGCCCATAGTTGAGCCAAATCTGCGGCTGCTTCGGGTGCGCCTGCAGCAGGTCCTCGTAGAGGGCGATGGCGCGGCCGAACTCGCCGACCAGCGGCAGGACGCCGGCCATCAGGTTGCGGTAGGCGGCGTTCTGCGGCTCGGCGGCGACGAGCCGGTCCAGGTGCGGCAGGGCCTGCGCCGCCCTCTGCTGATGGAACAGCGCCAGCGCCAGCTGGAAACGGGTCTCGTTGTCATGCGGCGCGCGTTCCAGCACGTGGGCCAGCAGCGTGGCCGCGTCACCGTACTGGCCCTGGCGCGCATAGGCTTCGGCCAGCAGCCCGACGGCGGTCACATCGTTCGGGTTGGCGGTCGCGATCGGGCGCAGCATCGCCACGGCCTCGTCAGGCCGCCCCCGGTGCAACGCCTCGGCCGCCGGCTTCAGCCGCGGATCGCGGACGAGCGCCCGGCGCTGCTCGGCGAACGCCGCCTCCGCGCCGCGGGCGTCGCCGGCGTCGAACAGCAGCGAACCCAGCGCGCTCCAGGCGTCAGGGTTCTCGCGGTCGTGCGAGGTTGCGGTCCGCAGCGCGGCGATCGCCGCAGCGGCCTTGCCGGCGTCGGCGAGGGCCACGCCGAGCTCGTACTGCGTCAGCGCGGCCTTGGGAAAGGCGCGCGCCAGCGGCTCGAGGATGGCCAGGGCGGAGACCGCCTGGCCCTGGCGGCGCAGCGCCGAGCTGAGGATCAGGTTCGCGCTCGGGTCGCGCGGCGCGGCCTGCAGCACTCGCCGCGCTTCCCGCTCCGCCGCTGGCGGATCGGTCGCCAGCAAGGCCGCGGCCTTGCCGATCGTCGCCTTCATGGTCGCGGGATCCATTGCCGCTGCATATCACGAAGCGAGAGGGGCGCGACCCGACTGGATCGCGCCCCTCGTTGGGTTCGGCTGAAGTTGGACCCGCCTAGAACGTGACGGAGATGCGGCCGTAATAGTAGCCGCCGTTGATGCCGTACGGCGAGAAGGTGTAGGGCACGCTGTAGACGAGGCCGTTGTCGGCCGGCAGGCCGCCGATGACCGGGGCCTTGGGCGGGAAAGTGTTGAACAGGTTGTTGGCGCCAATGTCGAGCTTCAGGTTGCTGCGGATCTTGTAGCCGATGTCGAGGTCGACGATGCCGGCGACCGGGATACTCTCGACGAAGGGCTGCGTGTTTACGTTGAGGATCTCGTCTTCCTCGGACGGACCGTAGATAGTGCCGCGCAGGTTCACGCTCCATTTGTCGAGCGTCCAATAGGCCTGCAGGATCGCCTTTTCCTCGGGCGTCGCCTTGGTCAGCGCGCTGAGCGCGTTCGGACTCAGGATCGGAGTGCCCGGCCCCTGGCCGAGGGCGATCCCGGTCAGCGTATTCGAGATCACGGCGGCCGGAAGGGGAGCGACGCTTTCGACGTCGGTCTTGTTGAAATTGAAGCCTACGGTCCAATCGACGTGGCCGTACGCATCGAAGTCGGTCGAGTAGTTGCCCGTCAGCTCGACGCCGTAGGTTCGGGTGTTCGTGGTGTTCGTAAAGAGCGAGATGCCGACGTACGAGAGTCCGCTGTCGATCTGTACGCCGCGGGCCTGGATTGCGTTTAGGACTCCCTGTGAGATGGTCTGTCCCTGGAAGCTGCCGAAAATGAAGCCGGTCGGACCGATGCGGTTCTTCATCTCGATGTCATAGCCATCGAGCGTGATCTGCATGTGCTCCATCGGGTGGGCGACGAAGCCGACGCTGTAGTTGGTCGACTCTTCCGGCTTCAGCGGGGCGAAGCCCGCCAGCGCCGCCTGCGGCGAGTTCGGCGGCAGTTGCACCGCGGCCGAGGTCGGGCTGACGTTGGTGCCGGAGTAGAATTCTTCAGCCAGGGTCGGCGCGCGGAAGCCGGTGCTGATGGTGCCGCGCAGGGCGAACATGGGGCTGAAGTCGTAGCGCGCCGTGCCCTTGCCCACGACTGCGCTGCCGAAGTCGCTGTAGGTCTCGTAGCGGCCGGCGAGGTCGAGGTGCAGCTTCTCGATCGGGTCCACCGCCACGTCGATGTAACCGGCGTAGTTCGAGCGCGAGTGGGTGCCTTGGTCGAGCGGCGTATAGCCGTCGAACGACTGCGCGCCTGCGCCGAAGTACGACGACGGCTCGCCCGCCGCGATCGAGAAGGTCTCGAACCGCGCCTCGCCGCCGAAGGCGACGTTCAGGGGCGAGGCCAGGCCGATATCGAAGCCTCGGTCGAAGTCCAGGGTGGTGGTGGACTGCGTGCTGTCGAATGCGCCGTTGTAGAAGTTCCGCTGCGGCGCGACCGGGGTCGGCGAGAGCGCCTGCAGCACCGGGAACAACTGGGCGTTCGCGGAATTGATCACATAGACGCCGACGTTATCCTCGCCATAGGTCGTGGAGAGGTCGAAGTCCCAGTCGATCACCTTGCCCTTTAGGCCGACCGTAAAGGAGCCGTCGAGTTCCTTGATCTCTTCCTGAGGATCGAACCCCAGCGGCAACGGGATCACCGTGGCGCCAAGCGACGAGACGCCCTCGACCTTTGCCGGGCTCCGGTAGTTCTCGAAGTGCGCGGCGAGGCGGTAGCCGGCCGTACCGTAACTGTAGAGCTCCAAGCCGTCGCCGAAATCCCAGCCGAAGTTGTATTCGAAGTTGTAGAGGTTGAACTCAGGGTCGCCGTTGACGCGGTTTTCGTGCGGGTAGTTGGCGGACTGCGTAACATTGCTTTGCGGGGATGGCAGGCCCGGTATCACCGTACCGTCTGGGTTCTGGAAGCGGAAGTCGCCGATGCCGGCGAAGGTGTAGTCGTGGTAGCGTTCTTCCAGCGTCACGTTTAGCCAGCCGTTGTCGCCCAGCCCGAAGCCCTTGTTCAGCGACCAGGCCCCGGTCGCGCCCTGACCGCTGTAATCCTGCCCGCCGGTCCCATCGAACGAGCCGCCGGTGGCGCCCTTCTTCAGGATCACGTTGACGACGCCGGCGATGGCGTCGGTGCCGTACTGCGCCGCCGCGCCGTCGGTCAGCACCTCGACGTGATCGATCGCGGCCACGGGGATGAAGCTGAGGTCGACGGTGGCGGAGCCGGAATAGGGGCTGCCGCCGTCGACGCCGAGGTTGGCGGTGTCGTGCCGCCGCTTGCCGTCGACCAGGACCAAGGTGTCGTTGGGGCTGAGACCGCGCAGAGCGGCCTGGATGCTCAGGGCGGCCATATCACCGCCCTGAGTATCGATATTGAGCGAGGGTACGTCAGCGGCGAGGGAACTCGCCAGGTCGATCGCGCCGGTTTTCAGCAGCGCCGACGAGCCGACCACCTGCACGGGCGCGGCGCTGTCAGCGGCCGTGACGCCGGTCTGCCGGGTGCCGGTGACGATCACTTCCGAGACGCTCGTCCCGGTGGCCGTCGTCGTAGTGGTGGCGTCCGCGGTCGCCGTGGCGTCGGCGGTAGCGGCGAAACTCGGTGCGGCGATCCCCATCGCCATCAGCAGGGCCGTTACGCTCCCGCCATACATCAATTTATTCACGTCCAGATCTCCGTCGGTTGACTATCGGCTGTGTCCAGGCGTGTTTCCCCCACGCCGAAATCAGTACGTCGCCGAAGCAACGCAGTTTCGGTCACACGGATCTCCGGCCCCGACCAACGAGGACTCGTCCGCGCAAGTTATGGTTTCTAGCTCACCCTCATTCGTAATCTCGGCATCAACACCGAGTTGATCGACGCCCCCGTAAACCCCGAGCCGCCGAATGCGAGGAAAGTGCCGGTGCGGTCAAGGTGCAAGCATTACTGGCTCGGACTGATCGGATTCGAGTTACGGCTGTCGTAATTGCTTCGTAAACGCACGGAGGGGTGATTCCATGCCTAAGCCGTGGGCAAGGCGGCGCAAATCGCCCCTCACGCGCCTGGCGTTGTAACTCGGCCGAACAGCTTGCCCATCCGCACCAACGGCACCGCCACGCCCTGTGGCGTATCTGCTTCGAAGCGCTCGATCTGGCGGAATCCGCACGCCTTATAGAGCGGCTCGCCGGCGAGCGTGGCGGCCAGCTCGCAGCTGGCGAAGCCCTCGGCGGCCGCGGCCGCTTCGCAGGCGTCCAGCACCATCCGGCCGACGCCGCGGCGGGTGAAATCGGGATGGGTGTACATGGCGCGGACCCGGGCGGCGTCCTTGGCCGGGTCGAGCAGAGCGGCGTCGCGACCGCGCGAATGGTCGCCGCCGAACAGTGTCGCGCGCCGGCTCCAGCCGCCGCAGCCGGCGATGCGCTCCCCGGCCTCGACGACGAAGTAGGTGCGGTCGGCGACCAGTTGCGTGTCGAGCCCCATGATCGAGAAAGACGCGGCCAGTTGCTCGGGCGACAGGAACGGCGCCTGCAGGTCGCGGATGGCCGCGCCCATCAGCTCGCGCAGCGCCGGAAGGTCATCTTCCAGCGCCAGCCGCAGAGTCAGATCTCGCGCACCATCGGTCATCGTCGGAGCATCGCCTAGCCGCTGCAGTTCATCTCAATTTCGAAACAACTCAAACCAGCACGCGCGAGCTTCGCCTACTATTCGACCAGCCGCTGATCCGGGCGCCCGCCGCCTGGACAGACCTCCGACAATCGGCGCGGCAAGGCTTGTGATATGGGCGTATCCTCCGTGCGGCGGCTAGACGGAACCCGCCGCGAGGCGCGGCCCAAGACCGCGCCTGGTCATTTTCGCTCATGGCCGCGCGCAATGGCGCAAGTGAGGACGCGCCTTTCAGGGACGGGATTGGTGCATGCACTTTGAGAGTTTCGGCTGGCTGCTTCCCTTGGTGGCGCTGCTCGCCGCCGGTCTTTTCGCAGGGTTCTGCGCTGGCATGTTCGGGATTGGCGGCGGCTTCATCGTGGTGCCGGCCATGCTGCTGGTGCTGCCGCTGCTAGGCGGCGCGAAGACGGAATACGCCCATGTCGCGGTCGGCACGTCGGCGGCGACTATTATCGTCGCCTCGCTGCGTTCGGTGTCGGCGCACGCCAAGCGTGGGGCGGTCGATTTCGAGATCCTGAAAACCTGGGCGCCGTGGCTGATCATCGGTTCCGCGATCGGCGTGGCGCTAGCCGGCCAGGTGGACGACGGCGGCCTGTTGTTGATCTTCGCTATCGGCGTGCTCGCGATGTCGGTCAACTTCCTGGTGCCAAAGCTCAGCGAGATGGTGATCAGCGACCAGATGCCGTCCGGCCTGGCCATGGTGGCCATCGCCGGTCCGCTCGGCACCTTCTCGTCGCTGCTGGGCATCGGCGGCGGCACCATCGCCATTACGGTGATGACCTGGTGCAGCCGCACGATCCACCGCGCCATTGCCACCGCATCGGGCCTCGGCGCCCTAATTGCGGTGCCGACGGCGATCGGCTTCGCGATCATCGGCTTCGGTCACGCCGGTCTGCCGTGGGGTTCGATCGGCTTCGTCAACCTGCCCGCCGCGGCCGCCATTTCATCGATGTCGATCCTGACCGCGCCGTATGGTGTCGCCGCCGCGCACCGCCTGCCGGCCGCCCCGCTCAAGCGGGTCTTCGGCGCCTACCTCGTCGTGATCTCGCTGTTCATGTTCAAGAAGGCCTTTAAGGCCTGACCTCAAGGCCGAGGGTCGGCCGGAACCCCAAGCGTCGCCGTGCGTTTTTCGAGACGGTGCATGGGGATGGGTATGGCCGCCGCGGATTGCCAGCAGCCTTGCGCGGCCCCGCCGCCCCGCGCCGTCGTGCTGATCGTCGAGGACGAGATCTTGATCCGCATGCTGCTCGCCGAGGCGTTGCGCCAGGCCGACTTCGAAGTGATCGAGGCGGCCAACGGCGACGAGGCGCTGTCGGTGCTGCACACCTCGCCTGATCCCGACGTCCTGATCACCGACGTGAGGATGCCAGGTTCGATCGACGGCTTCGCGCTGGCGGCTTACGTGCGCCGCGCCAAGCCCGGCCTGAAGGTCATCATCACCTCCGGCCACGCCGGGCCAGACGGCGCCATCGGCCTCGCCGATGCTTTCTTGCACAAGCCCTACGAACTCAGCGCGATCGTTGCGCGCATCCGGATGTTGACGAAGGACGATGAAGACCCCTGAGAACGATGGCGCCATCATCGCGCTGCAGGAGACCGTGCTGGTCGTCGACGACGAGGTGCTCGTGCGCATGGTGATCGGCGCCTACCTGCGGGACTGCGGTTACCGGGTGATCGAGGCCGCCAGCGCCGACGAGGCCATGCTGGTGATCGAACAGGACAAGGAAGGGGTCGTGAGCGTGGTCCTGACCGATGTCGAAATGCCCGGCGAGCGGGACGGTTTCGCCCTCGCCCAATGGATTCGCCAGCGCCGGCCAGGCTGCGAGGTGATCCTCGCGGGCACGCCGGCGCGGGCGGCGGACGCGGCCGGCGATCTCTGCGAGCAAGGACCAATGCTGAGCAAGCCGTATGAGCCGCAGGTTGTGCTCGACCGCATCCGCCGGCTGCTCACCCTGCGGCGACCGCCGCCGCGTTGATCCTGGGCGCAAACACCGCCAAAGGAGGCCGTTCGGCGTAGGAAACGGCGTCCATGGTGATCATCGACGACCTTCGGGCGCTGAACGGGCCGCAGCGGGCGGCGTTCACCGCCAGCCTGCTGGGCTGGGCGCTCGACGCTTTCGACTACTTCCTGCTGGTGTTCGTGCTCAAGGAGATCGCGCGGGAGTTCCATGCCGACATCGCCGTGGTCAATTCGGCGCTGTTTCTCACCTTGATCGCCAGGCCGGTCGGCGCGCTGGTGTTCGGCCGACTCTCCGATCGCTATGGCCGCCGGCCGATCCTGATGGTGGTCGTCGGCCTCTATTCGGCGCTCGCGGTCGCCTCGGCCTTTTCGCCCACGCTGTTCATCCTGTTGTCGCTGCGCACCCTGTTCGGCTTCGCCATGGGCGGCGTCTGGGGCATTGGCGCGTCGCTGGCGCTGGAGACCATCCCGGCGAAGAGCCGCGGCCTGATCTCGGGCATCCTGCAGGAAGGCTACCCGATGGGCTATTTCCTGGCGGCCATCGCCAACCTGTTCCTGCCGACGATCGGCTGGCGCGGCATGCTGGCGCTCGGCATCCTGCCCGCGCTGCTGATCTTCTACATCCAGCGTTCGGTGCGCGAGAGCCCGGCCTGGGAGGCGGCGCGGGCGGCGACCGTGGCCGCGCCGCGCCCGAACTTCATCCAGGCGATGAGAGGGCATTGGGGCATGCTGGCCTACGCCGTCTTGCTGATGACCTGCTTCAACTTCTTCAGCCACGGCACCCAGGACCTCTATCCTCAGTTCCTGCAGGTCCAGCACAGGTACCAGGCCGCGATGGTCACGGCGCTGACCATCTGCCTCAACGTCGGCGCCATCCTGGGCGGCTTCGTGTTCGGGCCGCTCTCAGAGCGCATCGGCCGACGACGCACCATGGCGCTGGCCGCCCTGCTGGCGTTGCCGGTCATTCCGCTGTGGGCGTTCTCCAGCACGCCGCTGATGCTGGCGGCGGGCGCGTTCCTGATCCAGGTGGCGGTGCAGGGCGCCTGGGCGGCGGTGCCGGCGCATCTGAACGAACTCTCGCCGCCCGGCGCGCGTGGCACCTTCCCAGGGTTCGCCTACCAGCTCGGCAATCTGTTCGCGGCCGTCAACGTCACCCTGCAGACCAGCCTGATGAAGACGCATCACAACAACTACGGCTTCGCTCTAGCGGTGGTGTGCGCCGTCGTGGCGGTCGTACTGGCGCTGGTCGCCTGGTTCGGACCGGAGGCCAAGGGCGCGGTGTTCGGCGCCGGGCCGTCACCCGCCGCGTGACGTTTTTGCGAAATTTTGCGAAGCGGCCGCCAGCGTCAGCCCGGCATGGCGGAAATCGCCGCGGCCCCCCTGGCGGACGTCTCGCCTGATCGCCTAAGGATCGAAGCTTGCAGGGCGGCGGGGGAAGCATGTCCGAAAACCAGTTCGCCGCGATCGACGAGCAGAAGCTGCAGAGCTTCCACGTGCGAGCCATGCTGGTCACGGGCCTGGGCGTCTTTTGCGACGGCTACGACCTCTCCGCGATCGCCCTGGTGCTGCGGCCGGTGCTGCACTCCTACGGCATCGAGAAGATGACCAACCTCCAGGCTGGCGCGTTGTCGGCGACGGCCCTGCTGGGATCCATCGTCGGCGCGCTGATCTTCGGCCAGCTGGCCCAGAAGGGACGCAAGCGCGTCTACGGCATCGACGCCCTGATCCTGGGCGTAGCCGCATTGGCGCAAGCGTTCATGCCCAGCCTGACATGGCTGATCGCTTGCCGCTTCATTCTTGGGATCGGCGTGGGGGGCGACTACGTGCTCTCGCCGGTGATCATGGCCGAGCACGCCAACCGCGCGGATCGGGGCAAGACGCTCGGACTGGGCTTCGGCACCATGTGGCCGATCGGGGCGCTGGCGGCGGCGGTGTTCAAGCTGCTGCTGGACTCGTTCCACGTGCCGCCGGACCTAGTCTGGAAGATCGTCCTCGCCGCCGGCGCCGTGCCGGCGCTGGGCGTGATGTACTTCCGCCGCAGCATGCCCGAGTCGGCCAGGTTCCTGGCCAAGCTGGCGGCCGACAAGGCCCAGGCGACCGAGGTGATGCGTGAAGTCGGCGGCGCGAACGCCCAGGCGCCGGACGCCGACACCCGCCCGTTCGGGCAGGTGTTCGCCTTGCACTGGCGTCACATCTTCGCCGCCGCGCTGCTGTGGCTGATGTACGATCTCGTCGTCTACGCTTCGATCCTGTTCGGACCGAACCTGATCGCAGAGAACCTGCACATCCCCTCGTCGATCTTCCAGATCGAGAGCGAGCTGCTCTTCGTCATACCGGCCTCGGTGCTGGGGTCCTGGTTCCTGATCGACCGGTTAGGGCGAAAACCGATCCAGGTCTGGGGCTTCGTCCTGGGGGCTGTGGTGCTGGTCGCCTTCGCCATCCTGAGATCGCAGTTCGCCAACCTCGCCCTGCTGGCGTTCTTCGTCTACGGCCTTTTCAACATCGCCCTTACCGGCCCAGGCCTCGTCTCCGGCGCCGGCATCTATGGGGTGGAACTGGCGCCAACCCGTATCCGCAGCGTCGCCCAGTCGATCACCGTGATCGGCGGACGGATCGGCGCGGCGCTGAGCGGTTTCGTCTTCCCGGTGGTGCAAGGTCAGATCGGCTTCGTCGGCGCGATGTGGGGGCTCGCCGGCTTGTCGCTGGCCGGCGGCGTTCTCAGTCTCCTGCTGGTGCCGGAGACCAGTTCGCGCTCGCTCGAGGAGATCAACCTTGAGCATGTCCCGGTGGCCAAGGTCGCCGCCTAGATCGCCGCCAAAGGGAGGTCCGCCAGGTCAGGGTTGTTGCGTCGCGAGGTTCGCTGCGCCGTTCCGCCGCTAGGGTCGCAGGCGGACAGGCAGGGATTTGGAATGCTACAAGACGGCTCCTCGCGCGGCGAACGAGTTCGTGCGGAATAGGTCGCGCGGCGTCTGCAGCGCGGAGCGCATGGCCCCGGTCGGCAGGCGCCGCCTGCCGGGGCCGCGCGCGGGTTCGGCGGAGGGGGCCGTGCAGGCGCTAGCCGGCCGCCTCCGCTTCCCGGAACGCCCAGAACTTCGACATCACGAACGTCGCGGCCGGCACGATCAGCACCACCGGGATCAGCGCCTTCCAGAGCGGCCATCCCATGGTGTGTGTGCCGAAGAACACCAGTCCCAGATTGATCGCCAGCCCGACAAGCGAGATCGCCGCGAACCTGGCGAATTGCGGCCCGTGCATCGCCGGGCGGCGAAACGTCAGCAGGCTGTTGCCGAAATAGGAGACGCCGACGGCCGCGGCATAGCCCGCCACGCCAGCTAGCAGCGGCCCAAGTCCGAGCAGATGCTGAGCGGCGAGGGCGCCGACGTAGTTGATGGCGGTCGAGGTGACGCCCACCACGACGAAGAGGTTGATCTCGCGGACGACTGCCGGAAGCTTCATAGCGGTCGTCGCGCGATAACGACGATCGAGACCCCGAACGGCAGCGGCGCGTGCTTCAGCCAAAGCAGCTCAGCGCCGAACAGCTCGGCGAGCAGGGCGTTGAGCGGCGCCGGCGGCATGGCGTCGTCGTCGGCCGTGGTCGAGCCGGTGGCCATCTTCAACGCCCGGATCGCCGCGATCGGCGGGAACAGCAGGGTGTTGAAGTAGCTGGCGGTGACGATCTTCAGCCCGGCCGCGTCGAACAGAGCGCGGTAAGCTTTCATCCTGTAGCGGCGCTTGTGGTGGTGCAGCTCGTCGTGCCGGCTCCACATCCACGGCTGGCCGGGGACGGTGGTCGCCAGGTAGCCGCCAGGCCTGGCGAGCCGCCCCAGCGCCGCCACCGAGGCGGCGTCCTCATCAACATGCTCGATCACGTCGAAGGCGCAGACCAGGTCGAAGCTGGCCGGCTCGAACGGCAGACCATCCGGCAACAGGCCGCCTTCGACGCGCACGCCGCTGCGCTCGGCGGCGTAGGCTCGCGAAGCCTCGTCCGGCTCGACCCCCGTCACCTCGCCGAACCGCTGCAGCATGGCCAGATTGCCGCCCGGGCCGCAGCCGACCTCCAGGACCCGCGCCGGCTTCAGCAAGTCGAGGCCACCGATGAGGCCGGACAGAACCCGCCGACGGCCCTCGAACCACCAGTGGCCCTCCTGCAGGGTCCGCATACGGTCATAGGTGGCGCGGTCCATCAGCGGTCGAAGCCGACCCTGGCCCGCACCACATAGATCGGCCGGCCCTTCACCTCCTGATACAGCCGCCCGACGTATTCGCCGAGCACGCCGAACGCCATCATCTGGATCGCGAAGCCGAACAGCACGACGGTCATCAAGGATGCATAGCCGGGCACTTCGCGTCCGACGATCAGCACGCGGACGATCAGGCCGATCGCGAACGCCACCGCGACCAGCGCGCTCACAAAGCCGATCACGGACCAGACCCTAAGCGGCGCGGTCGAGAACGAGGTGATGCCGTCGAGGGCGAAGCGCCACAGTCGCACGTATCCCATCGAACTGGTCCCGGCGGCGCGCTCGGGGCGGGCGTAGGGTATGCCGATCTGGCGAAACCCGACCCAGGCGAACAGCCCCTTCATGAACCGGTTGCGCTCCGGCAGCTGCTTCAGCGCCTCCACCACCTGGCGGTCCATCAGCCGGAAGTCGCCAGCGCTCTCGGGGATGTCGAGGTCGGAGACGCGGTTGAAGATGCGGTAGAACAACTGTGCCGAGGTGCGCTTCATCGCCGTGTCGCTGCTGCGGTCGGCCCTGGAGCCGTAGACGACGTCGTAGCCATCCTCCCAGCGGGCGATGAACTCGGCGATCAACTCGGGCGGGTCCTGCAGGTCGGCGTCGATCGGCACGACCATGTCGCCGCCGGCCGCATCGATGCCGGCGGTGAGCGCCGCCTCCTTGCCGAAGTTGCGCGCCAGGGCGAGGACCTTGACCATCGGATCGACCGCCGCGCGGGCGACCAGCCCCGTCAGGGTCGCATCGCGGCTGCCGTCATCGACGCAGATGATCTCGACCCGCACGCCCAGGTCCCTGGTCGCCGCTTCGATCCGCTCGAAGAAGGCGTCCAGCACCTCGACCTCATCGTGCATCGGCACGACGATCGAGAGCAGGCGGCCGGCCCGGTCGCGGCGCAGCAGGCTGGCGATGGAAATGTCGGTGGTGTCGTTCACGTGTTCGGAGGGTTCCGCCCCAAGGGCCTGTTGGGGCTGGGCTACATCATCGGCCGGATTTGGTTAAGCAAAACGCGCCGCACTTAGCTTCCGTCGGCGAAGCGGTCGATCGCGGCGACGATGCTCTCCAGCATCCCCGGCGTCGTAGTCTCGTGCCCTGCTTGGTCCACCACGACGAACTGCGCCTTCGGCCAGGCCTGGGCCAGCTTCCACGGTCCCTCGAGCGGTGAGCCGAGATCCAGCCGACCCTGGACGATCGCACCGGGAATCTCGGCCAGCCGCCCGGCGTCCCGCAGCAGCTGGTCGTCTTCCAGCCAGCAGTGGTGGGTGAAGTAGTGGGTGACGATACGGGCGAAGACCATGCGGAAGCGCGGGTCGAGGTAGCGCTCCGGCGGCTTGTGTCGGGGATCGATCGAGATCACGGCGGCCTCCCAGTCGCACCAGTCCTGCGCGGCCTTCGCCCGCACTGCGGGGTCGGGATCGCTCAGCAGGCGGTGGTAGGCGTCGATCAGGTTGGCGTCCGGCGCATCGACGCCAGCGCCTGCCCAGAACCGATCCCAGGCCTGGGGGAAGTAACGGCCGACGCCGTGGTAGAGCCAGTGGATATCCGCGGAGCGGCCGACGCTGGCGTGTGAGAGCACCAGGGCCGAGACCCGCTTCGGGTGCTGCTCGGCGTAGGCCAGCCCGAGCGCCGATCCCCAGGAGCTGCCGAACACCAGCCAGCGCTCGACGCCGAAGCGGACGCGCAGCGCCTCGATGTCGGCGATCAGGTGCGGCGTCGTATTGGCCGCCAGGCTGACCGCCACATCGCCGGCGTGCGGCAGGCTGCGGCCGCAATTGCGCTGGTCGAACAGCACGATGCGGAAAGCCGCGGGGTCGAAGAACCGGCGGACGCCTGGCGTGCAGCCGGAGCCCGGCCCGCCGTGCAGCACCAGCGCCGGCCGACCCGCTGGATTGCCGCAGGTCTCCCAGTAGAGGCTCTGCCCGTCGCCGACGTCGAGCCTGCCGTCGTCGTAGGCTTCGATCGGTGGGTAGAGGCCGGGCATGGCGTCCCTCTGCAGAACGAACGCGCGCCCTAGCATCAGACGCTCGGCCGCGCATCTTCGGCTTGACGCGGGGCGCGGGGCGCTGGACAGCGACGCACCACGTCAGGGGTTGCTTCCGATTTCGATCGCCGAACCGTTCAATCCCCGGCTGGCGCAGTCGGCTCGCCAGCGGGCGACCATCGACATGGGCGTCGCCGGCGCGGCGGCGATCGTGCTCTTGGCCGTGGCGGCCTTCTCGGCGCGGGTGTTCATCGACGGCGACACCAATTGGCACGTGGCGTCCGGGCGCTGGATCCTCGAACACCACACTGTCCCGCTGACCGACCCGTTCTCATTCACCTTCGCTGGCAAGCCCTGGATCGCCCACGAGTGGGGCTCCGAAGTGCTGATGGCGCTGGCCTACCTGGCCGGCGGCTGGAGCGGCGTCGTCTTGCTAATCGGGGCCGCCGGCGGCGGCGCCTACGCCATGATCGCCCGCGAGCTGCGGCTGTGGATGGGTCCGGCGGGACAGATCATCGGGCTGGGCTTGAGCTTCGCCTGCCTGCAGCCATTCCTGTTCGCCCGGCCGCACATCCTGGCGGCGCCGTTGCTGGTGTTCTGGACCAGCCGACTGCTCGCGGCGCGCCGCGCGGGCAAGGCGCCGCCGCTGGAGCTGGCGCTGCTGATGGTGCTGTGGGCCAATCTGCACGCCAGCTTCATTTTCGGGCTGGGGATCATCGGACCGTTCGCGGCCGAGGCGTTCTTCGGCGCGCCGAACACGATCCGGGCCAAGCTGGGCGTGGTGCGGGGCTGGGGCGTGTTCGGCGTCATCGCCACCGCCCTGTCGCTGGCCACGCCGCACGGCATCGCCGGGCTGGAGTTCCCGTTCTGGGTGCTGGGCATGAAGGTGCTGCCCAACATCTTGGAATGGCGCAGCGCCACCTTCCAGCAGCCGACCCTGTTCGAGGCCGCACTGCTGATCACCCTGTTCCTGGGGCTGTGGCGCGGGGTGCGCGTGCCGCCGTTCCGCCTCGTCTTGCTGGTCGCCCTGGTGCACATGGCGCTGCAGCACGTGCGCCAGGAGGCCATACTAGCGGTGCTCGCGCCGGTGCTGCTGGCTGAGCCGTTCGGCCGCGCGATGAACCCCGTCCGACCCGGGCCGCGCGTGGTTGCGCCGGTCGGCTGGACGCCGGCCTGGCGCGTGCCGAGCGTACTGGTCGCCTCGGTCCTGGCGGCGGGCGCGGTGGCCGTTGTGGTCGCCCGGCTGGCGATCCCGCTGGTGCGCACCGACAACGGCAACGTGCCGGTGACCGCGCTGGCCCATGTGCCGCCGCAGCTGCTGGGCCAGCCGGTATTCAACGAATACGCCTTCGGCGGCTACCTGATCTTCAAGGGCGTGAAGCCCTATATCGACGGCCGCGCCGACATGTACGGCGATGGCTGGGTGCAGCAATACCTGGCCGTCGCCGGCGGTGCGCAGCCGGCCGTGGATGACGCATTCAAGCGCTGGAATATCCGCTGGACCATCCTGTCGCCGCGCGAGCCGCTGGTGCATATGCTGGATACGCGGCCCGGCTGGCGGCGTATCTACGCCGACGCCTTCGCCGTGGTGCACGCGCGCGCCGACGCCGTGAACCCGTTTCCGCCCCCCACCTCGCCCTCACCTCCATCCCCCCCAAAGGGAGCCCGCTGATGCGCCTGCTGATCTACGAAACGGCCTTGCGGCGCGTCGAGCATGAGCTCGCGCCGTACCGAAGCCAGCTGCAGCTGCTGGTGGTCGACAACCAGGGCGCCATCACCTGCGGCGCCGAGACCTTCGATCCCGACACCGCCCAGCCCGACGCCGGCTGGATGTCGGCCGACAGCATGATGGGACCGGGGCAGCGCAGCCTGATGGTTGGCCTGCTGAAGTCGGAGCGGCTGAAGTGGGTGCACACCGGCGCGGCCGGCGTCGACCATCCGATCTGGGCCCAGCTGGTGGACAAGGGCGCGGTGCTGACCACCGGCCACGGTCAGGCGCTGTGCATCGCCGAATATGTGCTGGCCGAGGTGCTGGCGACCTTCCAGCGGATCACCGAACGCCGGGCCGAGCAGGCAGCGCATCGCTGGACCCGGCTGCCGTTCCGCGAGGTCGCCGGCACGAGCTGGCTGGTCGTGGGGTTCGGCGCGATCGGCCAGGACGTGGCGGCGCGGGCTAAGGCGTTCGGGGCGAAGATCGTCGGTGTGCGCCGCAGCGGCGCGCCGGACACCCTGGCCGAGCACATGGGCCTGCTCTCGGACGTGACGAACCTGCTTGCGGCCGCCGACGTGGTGGTGTTGGCGACGCCGCTGAACAGCGAGACGAAGGGCATGGCCGACGCCGGCTTCTTCGCGGCGATGAAACCCGGCTCGGTGTTGGTGAATGTCGGCCGCGGCGATCTGGTCGACGAACCGGCCCTGCTGGCGGCGCTGGCGTCGGGCGTACCGGAGCACGCCATCCTCGACGTGTTCCACGACGAGCCGATCAAGGACGACTGCCCGTTCTGGGATCATCCCAAGGTGAGCCTGACGCCGCACGCCTCGGCCTTCGGCTCCGGCCAGGCGGCGCGCAACGACGCCATCTTCGTGGAAAACCTGCGCCGCCGACTGGCGGGCGAGCCGATGCTCTACGAGGCGGACCCTCGCGACCTCGGCCGTTAGCCGCAGCCAGCTCCAGCTAGCGCAGGAACAGCAGCGTCATTTCGTAGACGCCCCAGGCCCACGCCAGCACGACACCGATCGCCATCGTCGTCTCAAGACTCAGGCGGCGGTCTCCGGCGCGGCGACCAAGGTTGCGACGAACCCACGGCTTAGCGGGGGTCGTCTGCGTCGTATGCATCATCCAACTTGGCGTATTCATTGTTCCGCTCAGGCACAGTAAATTGGGTCCTGGCGGCAGGCTCGCAATTACCGGGCCGCGACACGCGGCCGCAGGACTCAGCTCTTCACCGGTTCGTCGAAGGCCCAGCGGATCTGGAAGGGGTCGATCACCGCGCCCCACATGTCGCCCCAGAACATCTTCTGGAACGGCATGGTCACCGTGCAACCGGCGGCGACCGCGCGGTCGAACCAGGCCCGGCCGTCGTCGACGATCAGCTGGAGGGTGAAGCTGTGGCTGGGCTGGAACGGATAGCCATGGTCAGGCATCGCATCCATCAGCATCACCGGCCCGCCGTTGATCTCCAGCTGGCAGTTCATCAGCCGCTTGCCGTCGTCCGTCGTTTGGCGACTGAGCTCCCTGGCGCCCAGCGCGCGTTCGTAGAACTTGACCGCCTCGATCGCCCCCTCGACGTGGATGTAGGGGATCACGCCTTTCATCGAGATGGCCTGGTCGGGCTTTACGTCGGTCTGCACAGTCATCGGATACTCCTCGCTGGGGCTAGGGCTTGAGATCGACGGCGGCCCTGAAACCGCCATCCATGTAGAAGGGCACAGAGTCGTGCTCGTGGACGATCTTCCAGGCCCCGCGGAGCAGCTTCAGGCCCACGCTCTGGCGGAACCACAGATCGACCTGTTCGCCGTCGGTCTTGCGCCCGGTCATGTGGGCGAGGCCGTGAGCGAAGGCGCCCTCATCGCCGGCGACGATCTTCAGGTCGCGCATCTCGTAGTCGAACGGACCGTCCCAGGTGTCGAACCAGGCTTTCAGCCCCGCTTTGCCGGACGAGTTCTTCAGCGGCGGGGCCAGCGAATAGCTGACGAACCCGGCCGCCCCGGACGCCATCACGCCGGCGACGTCCCCGGCGCCGAGCGCGGCATTGCGCGCCAGGATCGCCTGCTTGATCGCCGTCTGGGCCTGGGCGGCGGCCATCGCCCGCTCCTGCGCTGTTCCAACTGAGGACGGCCGGGTGGCGGCGGCGCCGACAGGCGCCGCAACTAATTCTGTGCGGCGCTTTCCTTCACCAGCTGATCGAGGTGCTGGCGGATGTGCGCGGCCTGGGCCGGCGTCGCGGCGAGCGCGATGGCGTGGCCGTACGCCTCCCGCGCCTCGGCCGCGCGGCCGAGCTGCGTCAACAGCGACCCCTTCAGGCCGAAGAAGTGGAAGTAGCCGCCCAGGCGATCGCCCAGCGGCTCGATCATCGCCAGCGCCGCCGCCGGACCCTTCGCCTTGGAGACCGCGACGGCTCGGTTCAGCGTCACCACCGGCGACGGCGCCAGCTGCTCGAGCGCGACGTAGAGGTCGTCGATGTGCGCCCAGTCGGTGTCCTCCGGGCGCTCGGCGCGGGCGTGCATCGCGGCGATGGCGGCCTGCACCTGGTAAGGGCCGCGCTGACGGTGGCGGATCGCCTTGTCGATCAGGGCCAGGCCCTCGACGATCATGCGCCGGTCCCAGAGACGGCGGTCCTGGTCGTCCAGCAGGACGATCTCGCCGGCGGCGTCGAACCTGGTCGACGCGCGCGAGTGATGCAGCAGCATCAGCGCCATCAGGCCCATGATCTCGGGCTCGGCGGGGTAGAGCCGCAGCAGCAGCCGCGCTAGCCGCATCGCCTCGATCGGCAGCGCCGCGCGGTCGTCCTGCTCCGCCGCGCCGGCCGAATAGCCTTCGTTGAACACCAGGTAGATCATCGCCGCGACCGCCGCGAGCCGCTCGGCGCGCTCGACCGGCCCCGGCGCCTCGAACGGTGTGCTGTTGGCGGCGATCCTGGCCTTGGCGCGGGTGATGCGCTGCTCCATCGCCGCCTCGCCGACCAGGAAAGCGCGGGCGATCTGCTTCACCGAAAGGCCCGAGACGATGCGCAGGGCCAGCGCGATCTGCTGCGTGGCCGGCAGGTCCGGATGGCAGCAGATGAACAGCAGGCGCAACACGTCGTCGCGGTAGTCGGCGCCGTCGAGGCGCTCGGCCAGCGGGGTTTCGACATCGTCGAGGTCGGAGATGGTCTCCTCGTCCGGCAGCGCCTCCTGGCGGCTGCGCCGGCGCACCTGGTCGATCGCCGCGTTGCGCCCGACCATGATCAGCCAGGCGGCGGGGTCGCGCGGCGGGCCCTTCTGCGGCCAGCTGCGCAAGGCGCGCAGGCAGGCGTCCTGGAACGCTTCTTCGGCCAGGTCGAGATCGCGGAAATAACGCAGCAGCGCCCCGATCGCTTGGGGCCGCGCGGCGGTCAGCGCGCCGTCGATCCAGCCGAGATCGCTCATCTCGCCATGGCTTCAGGGGCGAGCGCGCCGGGGTGGAACAGCCGCAACGGCCGCACCTCGTAGGCGCCGCCCGGGTTGGCCTTGGCCAAATCCTTGGCGACGTCGAGCGCCGCCTCCAGGTCCGCGCACTCGATTACATAGAAGCCGAGCAGCTGCTCCTTGGTCTCGGCGTAGGGGCCGTCGAGCACCAGCGGCGGGTCGGAGTCCTTGCGCAGGGTGGTGGCCGCGGTCGTCGGCATCAGCCGCGCGGAAGGCCCGCACCGCCCGGCGCGCTCCAGCGGCGCGCGCACCTTGCCGAGCGCTGACATCACCGCCTCGTCCTCGGCCTGGCTCCAGGAAAAGACGGCGTCTTCGTTGTTGTAGCAGAGGAAGGCGTAGAGCATCGGCGCGGGCTCCCGGTTCACTGTCACGACGAACGGCAGGTCGTCAGGCCGACAAGGAGGCGGCATTTTCCGCGGGAGGCAATCCCCTCCGGCGGGAACCTTCCGTTGCGTCGGGGGCCGGCTTGGCGCATGCTGCGATGTACAAAAAACGGGCTCCCGGGAGGCGCTCATGAAACTCCGCACTCTCATCGGCGCGCTCGCGCTCAGCTTCGGGCTGGCGGGTTCCGCCGGCGCGGCCGTCACCGTGATGGGCGACAGCTCGGCGCAGCAGTGCTCGGAAGCGGCTTTCCACGAGCAGGCCGACAGCGCCTCGATGCAGCTGTGCACCGAGGCGATCGGCGAGAGCATGCTCGACCGCCGCGACCTCGCCGGCACCTACATCAACCGCGGCGTCATGTGGATGATCCGGCGCGACTACAGCGCCGCCCGCGCCGACTTTCAGCGCGCGATCGAGATCGATCCCGCGCTCGGCGAGGCCTGGGTGAACCGCGGCGCGGTGGCGATCATCGACAAGCACTTCCAGGACGGCATCGACGATATCAGCAAGGGTCTGACCCTCGGCACCGAGGAGCCGGCCAAGGCCTATTACAACCGCGGCGTCGCCTACGAAGGCATCGACGACGAGAAGTCGGCCTACCTCGACTACCAGCAGGCGCTGGTGCTGCAGCCCGGCTGGGACCTGCCGAAGCAGGAGCTCCTGCGGTTCACGGTGACGCGGCGCTAGCCGTCGGCGGGCGTGGCGACGGCGGACGCGCGCATGGAAGTCCGATCGCTGCTTGGCGCGATCGCGCTCTGGGCTGGCTTGGCCGGCGCGGCGAGCGCGGCGGTCGTCGTGATCGCGGACAGCTCCGCGGCGAACTGCTCGCGGGCGGCGCTCGAAAAGCGCGCGGACGACGCCTCGCTGCAGTTCTGCAATGACGCGATCGGCCTGGGCGGCCTGAACCGGGACGACCTCACGCGCACCTACGTCAACCGCGGCGCCGTGCTGATGAATCGCCACGACTACGACGCCGCGCGCGCCGACCTCGAGCACGTCATCCAGCTTGATCCCACGGTCGGCGACGCCTGGATGGACCGTGGCGCGATCAACATCATCGAGCGCCACTACGCCGAGGGCATCGCCGACACCACCAAGGGGCTGGCGCTGGGCGTCTCGGAGCCGGCCAAGGCCTATTTCAACCGGGCCGTCGCTTACGAAGGCATCGACGACGAGAAGTCGGCCTACCTCGACTACCAGCAAGCCCTGGCGCTGAAGCCCGACTGGGAGGCGCCGAAGCGCGAACTGCTGCGCTTCACGGTGACGCAGCGGTAGGGGTTCACTGCGCGCCGCTTTGCGCCCCTCCGTCTCGTCGCGCTGACGCGCGCCGAGACGGAGGGGCGCTGCGGCGCGCGCCGGCGACGAATCTCTGTAAGCATCGCAGACTACAGCTTGGCTTTGCGTTGCTTCGCGTCGCATAACTGCGTCACAAGAAAAACAAGGGAAACGCCATGACCCACCAACCCCATATCAGCCGCCGCGGCGTAATCGCCGCCGCCGGGATCGCCGCGGGCGCCCTGACCGCCAGCAACGCGGCCGCCCAGCCGACCCCGCCGTCGGCGCCGGCCGGCCTCGGCGCCGCGCCGGGCGGGCAGGTGTTCTTCACCGCCGAGACCGCCAGCGGCAAGGTGCTCGGCATCGACAACGCCGGCATCAAGGAATTCAAGGGCATCCCCTATGGCGCGCCGACCGGCGGGCGGAATCGCTTCGCCCCGCCGCGGCCGCCGGCGCCCTGGGGCGGTGTGCGCGAGACGATCGGTTACGGCCAGATCTCGCCGCAGACCGTCGCCGACCTGCGCTCCGAATACGCCCAGATGATCATGTGGGACCGCCACGTCGGCCCCGGCGGCATGGGCGAGGACTGTCTCAACCTCAACATCTGGACGCCCGGCGCCGACGCCGCCAAGCGCGCGGTGATGGTCAGCTTCCACGGCGGCGGCTGGCAGACCGGCTCGGCAAACGGGCCGATGTACGACGGGGCCAACCTGGCCAGGTTCGGCGACGTGGTCGTGGTGACGGTCAACCACCGCCTGGCCGCGTTCGGCTATCTGGCGGGCCTGCCCGGCCTGCCGGCCGACTCGGGCGCGGTCGGCGTCGCCGACATGGTCGCGTCGCTGAGGTGGGTGCGCGACAATATCGCCGGCTTTGGCGGCGATCCGGACCGGGTGATGATCTTCGGCCAGTCTGGCGGCGGCTCCAAGGTCTCGACCCTGCTGGCGACCCCCAGCGCCAAGGGCCTCTTCCACCGCGCGGCGATCCAGAGCGGTTCGACCATCCGCCAGCAGACGCCCGAGCAGGGCGCCAAGTCGGCCGCACTGTTGGTCGATGCGCTGGGCGGCGGCGCCTCCAGCGTGCTCACCGCGCCCTGGACGCACCTGCTGCAGGCCCAGACCGACGCCATGGCCAAGGGCGCCAACTTCTCGCCGGTGATCGGCAACGCGGTGCTGCCGCACCATCCGTTCGACCCGGCCGCGCCGTCGGAGTCGGCCGGCGTGCCGGTGATCATCTCCACCACGCTAGAGGACGCGGCCCTGCGCCTGACCAACTTCGACCTCGACGAGGCCGGCCTGCGCGGCGTGATCGCTAAGCTCAGCTCGGACAAGGCCGACGCCATCACCCGCATGTACCTCGACGCCAACCTGGAAAAGCCGCCCTACCTGGCCCAGGCGCAGGCGATCACCGACGCCAGCGGCCGTAAGAACGCGATCATGCAGGGGGAGCGCCGCGCGGCGCTGGGGGCCGCGCCGACCTGGATGTACATCTGGGCCTGGGCGACGCCGGCGTTCGACGGCAAGTTCGGCGCGGTGCACGGCCACGACGTCGACGCCTCGTTCCACATCGTCCGCTCTAACATGGTCGGCTCGGGCCGCGCCGAGGGACGCCTGATGGCCGACCGACTCGCCGGCGCCTGGGTCGCCTTCGCCAAGACCGGCGATCCCAACAACCCGGCCATCCCGCCTTGGCCGCCCTACGAGCCCGGCGCCCGCGCGACGATGATCTTCGACACCCACACCCGCGCCGAAAACGACCCCCGCCGCGCGTTCAGGGAGCTGTGGGCTTAGGCCGCCTACCAACCAACTGTGTCA
>Ga0302326_10008199_pt1 | contig 23097 bp, 15 predicted proteins | sample Palsa_T0_3_FD_202264 | JGI IMG/M metagenome (GOLD analysis project Ga0302326, IMG submission 202264) | Peat permafrost microbial communities from Stordalen Mire near Abisko, Sweden - Palsa_T0_3 | ecosystem: Environmental > Terrestrial > Soil > Palsa > Peat permafrost | place: Sweden: Abisko... | reverse complement strand
GGAGCTGCCACCGGGCTCCACCGTAGAGAGCGCGAGCATCGACGTCCACCTTCACGTCCTCGTGCCCATCGACGACTCGAGCGAAGCCCCCAGCGCAACCATGGAGATCCGCGTGAACGCGACGGTGGTGGTTCCTTCGCCAAAGGGCCCGGTCCGCGTCGTCCTCGAGAGCGGTGACTTCAAGCACGCGACGTCGGACATCCCGAAGTAGCCCGACCGGGCTCGGTGTCTCCGGTTCGTTCTGATCAGCTCGAATGCTACGGAACGATAGGGCGACCACGAAGAACACGAGTGGAGAGATGCGCGTTTCTTGCATTGGCGCTGCGCGTCATCTGCCGGCGCCGCAATTTTATCCGCTGTTGTCACCCGCGTGATTCGGTGGCGGAATGCGCCACCCCAATGCGTAACCCCTCCAGCATCCTCTTTCTCTTCGCTTCGTTCTTGGTCGCCTGCGGCGGCAGCGTTCAATCGGCACCCGATGCCGGCAGCGGCAATGACAGCGGGCCGCAGCCCGAGGCGGCGCCCGTCATGGAAGCCGGACCAGACGTCGACAACGGCGCGCCGAGCACCACGTATCCAGCGTTCAACGTCGACGCGCCTCAGGTCGTCAACAGCAACAACGGCCCCGTGCTTGGCACGCCCAAGGTGGTGCCCATCTATTTCGGCAACGACGACACGACCTTCACGGCGCAGATCACGACGTTTCTCGACGCCCTTCCGCAGTCCACGTATTGGGGGCCACAGGTGACGGAGTATGGAGTGGGCGCACTCACGATCGCGACCCCCATTCAGCTCACCGAGAGCGCGCTTACCGCCATCAACGACACCGCGATCCAGCAGTGGCTCACGACCAAGCTCGGCAGCGATCCTTCATTTCCCGTACCCGATGCGAACACCGTGTACGCCATCTTCTATCCGACGGGCACGGTCGTCACGCTCGACATGGACACGAGCTGCAGCGACTTCGGCGGCTATCACAGCAGCGTTCCGTACAACACGAGCAACGTCTCGTACGCGGTCGTTCCGCGATGCGCGAGCTTCGGCAGCTTGACGGGCATCAACGCCGTCACGGGGCCCGCGAGCCACGAAATCATGGAGGCATCGACCGACCCGTATCCGTCGGCGAACCAGGCGTACCTTTCAGTCGACGACAACCACTTCATCTGGGAGCTCGTGCTCGGCGGCGGCGAGATCGGCGACATGTGCGCGCAGTTCCCGACCTCGTTTTACACGCCCGTCGACATCGGCTTCGCGGTGCAGAGGGGTTGGTCCGATATCGCAGCCGGGCAAGGCCACGATCCATGCGTTCCCTCCGATGGCACCGTGTACTTCAACAGCATGCCGGTCCTCACGGACACGGTCACGCTCGGCGGCGGGCAGCTCACCACGAAGGGCATCAACATCGCCGTCGGTCAGAGTGCGACCGTCGAGGTCGACCTCTTCAGCAGCGCAGCCACGGAAGGTCCGTGGACGGTCTCCGCGACCGATGCCGTCCAACTGCAAGGTGGGCAACCCACCATGAACATGACGTGGGACCGGACGACTGGCGTGAACGGAGAGAAGCTCCACCTCACGATCAACGTCTTGTCGATGTCTCAGTACGGAGCCGACGCGTTCATCATCAATTCGACGCTCGGCTCACGCAAGAACATCTGGATCGGCCTCGTCGGCAACGGCATGTAAGGAGCGACGAATCACTCCGCCGGCTGGGGCACCGGTTCCGCGGGTGCCATGCGGAAGAGACGCCTCAGCGCTTGCGCGAGGTCGTCGAAGAACGAGTAGGCCACCGGCGTCGCCAAGAGCGTGAGGAAGAGGGAGAGGATCTGCCCTCCGACGACGACGCCCGCCGTCGCGCGGTTGAAGCCCGCACCCACGCCGCGTGATGCGACGAGCGGGAGCATGCCGGCGACGAATGCCGCGGTAGTCATCAAGATAGGCCGGAGCCTGTCACGGTTGGCCTGCATGATCGCATCGAGGCGGTTCATGCCCGCCGCACGGAGCTGGTTCGTGTGGTCGATCTGGAGGATGGCGTTCTTCTTCACCACGCCGAAGAGCACGAGAATGCCGAGCACCGAGTAGAGATCGATGGCCTGCCGGAAGAGGATGATGCTCATGAACGCGAACGGCAGCGTGAGCGGGAGCGACAGCAAGATCGTGATGGGATGGAGCCACGACTCGAACTGCGCCGCGAGCACGAGGTACATGAAGATGAACGACAGGACGAGCGCGAAGAGAAACGACTTGAACACGCGCGCCATCTCGCGCGTCTGGCCTGTGGCCGCGGCGACGTAGCCTGCTCCCATGTGGGTCTTGTTCAGGATCTTTTGCATCTCCTGGGCCATTTGCCCGTCGCCGTAACCGGGTGCAGCGTTCGCGAGGAGGGTGACCTGGCGCTCGCGGTTGAGCCGGTCGATGCGCGACGGCCCCGTGCCGCGACCGAGCTGAACGACATCGGCGAGGGCGACGTAACCGAGCTTCGATGACGGCACCGTGAGCAGGCGCAAGCCCTCCTCGTCGGCCCGATAGCGCCGCTCCGCGCGCACGTGGACCTCGTACTCCTCGCCGTGCTCTTCGTAGTTCGAGACCTGTTGCCCCTCCACGAGCAAACGGAGCGCGGTGGCGATGTCCGACGGCGACACCCCGAGGTCGGCTGCACGTTGCCGGTCGATGAAGACGCCGATCTCGGGCTTGCCCACGATGAGCGACGAGTCGACGTCGACGGCACCGGGGACTTTGCGCATCTCCGACGTCACCTCGCCGGCGATGTCTTCGAGGCGCTTCAAGTCGGGACCTCGCACCGTGTATTGAACGCGCGCCGTCGAAAAGCCACCGCCGCCGAACAGCGGGACCTCGCCGACGTTCATGCGATAGTTGCTCGGCTGCTTCGCGATGACGTTCTTACGCGTCCACTCCATCATGTCGTTCTGCGTCGCCGTGCGATCTTCGGGCGGAGTGAGCAGCGCGTAGATGGTCGCGAGGTTGTGGGTGTGCGCGGCGTCGTCGCCGACGGTCGTGACCGTGAGCTTGACGTTCGGGTTGTCGCGGATCTCGCGCGCGATGCGCTCGGTCGCGATGCGCGTCTCTTCGAGTGACTCGCCCTCGGGCGTGCGCACCGACACCTGGAAGCGCGCTTCGTCGTTGACGGGCAAGAAGCCTTTGTTCGCCTTCATCGCGAGCGGCGCGCACGATCCGAGCGTGAGGAGGCACGCGATGACGACGATCCAGCGCCGGTGCATGACGAACCCGAGCACGCGCACGTACGCCCGCTCGATCGGGCGATAGAACGCGTCGACCACGCGCTCGCCGAACGCCTTGACGCCGACCTCGTGCTTCTTCAGCCACCGCGACGACATCATGGGCGTGAGCGAGAAGCTGACGAGCATCGAGACGGCGATCGCAAACGCCATCGTCACGCCGAACGAGCGCAAGAACTTGCCCGGGATGCCGCCCATGAACGCGACCGGCAAGAACACCGCGATGAGCGACAGCGTGGTCGCCATGACCGCGAGGCCGATCTCCTTCGTGGCCTCCACCGCCGCCTTCATCGGCGGCTCGTTCTTTTCCTCGATGTGTCTGAAGATGTTCTCGAGCACGACGATGGCGTCGTCAATGACGATCCCGACGGCAAGCGCGAGCGCGAGGAGGGTGATCGTGTTGAGCGTGTAGCCGGCCCACCACATCGTCGCGAACGTTCCGATGATGCTCGTGGGGATCGCGACGGCGGCGATGAGGGTGCTCCGCAGGTTACCGAGGAAGAAGAAGACCACGACGGCTGCGAGGAGCGCCCCCACGATGAGGTGCTCACGCACCGCGTCCACGCTCGTGCGGATGACGCCCGACTCGTCCCGGACGAGCTCGATCGAATACCCCGCGGGGAGCTCCTTTTTCACGGCGTCGACGCGTGCCTTCACGGCGTCGGCAACTTGCACGGTGTTCGCGCCCGACTGCTTGCGCAAGGCGAGCAACACCGTCGGTGTGCCGTTCAAGATCGCGGCCGAGTCTGCGTCCTCTTCGCCGTCGACGACGGTGCCGACGTCCCGCACGGTGGTGGAGTGGCTCTCCGAACGGCGAACGACGAGATCGCCGATCTGGTTGGGGTCGGTCACGCGGCCGTGGATGCGGACGGTGAGCTCGCCTGGACCCGTGTCGACCCGACCGCCCGGCGTCGTCAGGTTCTGCGAGGCGATCGCCCGCTGCACGTCGAGCACGGTCACGCCCGCACCGCGCAGCTTGATCGGGTCCAGCATGACGTTGATCTGGCGCTTGCGACCGCCGATGAGCTGCACCTGGCCGACGCCGTCGATCGACTCGAGCGACCGTCGCACACGCTTGTCGGCAAGCTCGGTCGTCTCGCGCACCGAGTGATTGTCGCTGCGCAGGGCGAAGTAGAGGATCGGCGACGCGTCGGGGTCGAGCTTCTGCACGATCGGTTGGTCGATGTCCTTGGGCAGGTTCGGCAGGACGGTGTTGATGCGGTCGCGGACTTCCTGCGCCGCGATGTTGACGTCCTTCTCGATCACGAACGTCACGACGACCTGCGACGCGCCTTCGGTCGTGATCGACCTGAGCTCGTCGATGCCGCTGATCGTGTTGACCGCCTCCTCGACCTTATCGGTGATCTCCGTCTCGACGTCCTCGGGGGCTGCGCCCGGCTGCGTCGTCGTCACGACGACGACGGGGAAGTCGATGTTGGGGAAGCGATCGACGCCGAGCTGCAAATAACCGGCGATCCCGATCACGCAGAGGACGAGAATGAGCACCGACGCGAAGATCGGCCTCTTGACGCACAGCGCGGCCAGCCATTGCATTTACTGAGCCCTCGCGCCGTCGTGGACGTCGGCGGCGGGGGCGAGGATCACGTTCTCGCCAGCCTTCACGCCGTTCAGTACGGCGACGAGATCGCCTTGCTGCGAGCCGAGCTGCACGGTGCGCTCCTGCACCTGGCCGCTGACGACGACGAAGACGCGTGCGTTCGTCTCGTCTTTCACGAGCGCGCCCGTGGGTACGACTGGGCGCGGGTGCTCGCCGAGCGCCACCTTCGCAACCGCGAACATGCCTGGCTTGAGCTTGGCGTCTGGGTTCGGCACGAGGGCCTCGACGACGAGATCGCGCGTGGATTCGCGCACGTTGGGGCTGATGAACTTCACCGTGGCCGGGAACTTCTGATCGCCGAACGCGGCCACGGAGAACACGACGGGCATGTCTTGTTTGACGAGCGCGAGATCTGCCTCGGGCACTGTCAGCTGGAGGCGAAGAGGATCGGGCTCGTAGATGGACAGCACCCTCGTCGTCGAGGCGACCCATTGCCCGACGTTCACGAACCGCTCGCCGACGATTCCATCGAACGGTGCGCGCACGCGCGTGTCACCGAGAAGCTTCACGGCCGTCTGGGACTGCGCTTGCGCGGCGGTCGCCGACCATTGCTTGGCGGTGCAATCGGAGGTCTGCCGGTCGTATTCGGCTTGCGAGATCGCCTTCGTGTCGAGGAGGTGTTTGACGCGCTCGCACTCGCGTTGGGCCTCTTCGAGCTGGCTCTCGGCGACTTTGGACTGGGCGGCGGCGACGTTGGCGCCAAGAGCGGCTCCGCGTGCGTCGAGCGTCACGAGAACCTGGCCCTTTTTCACCATCTGACCGCGCTCGACGAGCGTCTGAATGACCTTGCCGGGGGCGTCTGCGGCGACGTCCGACTCCTGATTGCCCCTCAACGTGCCCGTGAGGGTGACGTAGTCGGGCATCGGCTGCTCGGCGATCACCGCCGTCTGGACGTGAATCGCCGCAGCGGCCTCGGAACCTGGCGCAGACCCTGCGTCAGCGGGCTTGCACCCGACCGCTGCCACCGACGTTGAGAGGACCACGACGGCATACCACCGGAGCATGCACCGCTTGGTAGGCACGGCCGGCAAAAGCGTCAAGTTGGGCGCTGTTAAGAATTGTCCGTGCGGCGCTGCCGTCGGTTCCCAAGTATGGTGGCGCACATGGCGTTCGACCTCGTCATCCCCGACGCAGACCAGCGAGAGGCGCTCGAACGCCTGCTCCAACAGAGCTACGCCATCCCGAGCATTCCCTGGACGAAGTTCTTCGAGCGGGTCGGCCACGAGCGCCTGCGGGCGGGCGTACAGGACGGGCGCGTGGTCGGCGGCCTCGCGGCCTATCCGCTGAAGCAGTTCTTCGGGGGTGCGAGTGTCCCGCTCGCGGGCATTGCCGGCGTAGGCGTCTCGCCTGAGGCACGCGGCCGGGGGCTCGCGAAGGCGATGCTGCTTCGCACGCTCGAGCAGCTCCGCGAGACGACGCCACTCGCAGGCCTCTACGCGACGACGACGACGCTCTATCGCTCGTGCGGCTTCGAGCAGGCCAGCACGGTGATGTACTTCTCCGCACCGCTCGCGTCGTTTCCACGCGGGGATCGGGCGCTCGCGTGCGTCGCGCTCCCCCCGAAGACCCACGAGCCGCTCCACGCGGCCTACGAAAGACGGGCGCGGGAGTGGACGGGCCACCTCGATCGCACGCCCGCAATCTGGGACCGCCTCGTCGACCCCTACGGTGACACGGCCTACACATACGTGTGCGGCGAGAATCCCGACGCCCCCGACGGGTACATCGTCTTTCTGCAGAAGCCGGCGCCGGAGTCGATGCACTTCCACGTCATCGTGCGCGACGTGGCCATGTCGACGCGCGCCGCCGCGCAGCGCATGCTCGGATTTCTCCACGACTTGCGGTCTCTCGCCGAGGTCATCGTCTGGCGTGGCTGCGCCGCGGACCCCCTGCTCACGCTCTTGCCCGAGCAGATGCACGCCGTGAAGAAACACGAGCGCTGGATGCTCCGTATTCTCGACGTGCCCCGCGCCCTCGCGGCCCGCGGCTACCCGCCCGTCCGGGCCGAGGTGCACCTCGCGCTGCACGACGCGAATTTCCCGGTCAACGCGGGCCGTCACGTCTTCAGCGTCGAGGGTGGCCACGGCGAAACACGCGATGGGGGCCGCGGCGACGTCACGATCGACGTCCGTGGTCTCGCGGCGCTCTACAGCGGCTTCGCGACCCCGTACACGCTCCGAGCCGCTGGACTGATCGACGGCCCCGACGCCGCGCTCACCACGCTCGCGACGATCTTCGCCGGCCCCGAGCCTTGGTGCGCAGACCACTATTGATCGGCGAGCGTAGCGCTGCGAGTGACGGTGCGACGAAGAGGATCTTTTGCATCGCGTCCGTTCGAAACGGCATGCGCGTGACGGCGGCCGAGAACGGCCGAAGCTCGACCCCGCCGGTGCACGCCCGCGTGAGCTCCGCGACCGATGAGAGGAGACCGGCGCCGAGTGCTTTTGGCGCGCCGTCTTCCAGCACGAGACCGAACTCGAGCGTGAACCAGTAGAAGCTTTCGAGCCTGCGGAGGTCGTCGGCGCTGGCACCGACCGACGCTCGACCGAGCTCTCGATTGAGCGCCGCGATCGTCGGATGCGCGAGCGACGCCGCGTGGCCGACGAGCTCGTGCACGATGTCGGGCTCGGGCGTGTAGTACGGCGTGCGCGCGTCGCGAATGTACTCCGTGCTCAAGAACACTCCGCGCGCGAGCGCGCCGAAAAACTCGCGCGCGGGCACGAGCCCGGCGACGGGCTCCATGCAGAACCCGGTCGCGCGTCGGAGGACCGCGCTCACCTCGGAGAGCGACGGGATGCGCTCACGAGAAAGAGCGACGATGGCCTCGGCGCGTCTAATCTCGGCGCACGCATGGAGCGCGTGCAACGCTGAAAGCTCGGATCGCAGCTTGCGCCAAAGCGCATGCTCTTCTCGACTGTATCGAACCACGGCGACTCTCCCTTTTTGGGAGGCGCGCTGAGAGTCGAAGTGGCCGCACACAAAACGAACGAGGCCACCCTTCTCGGGCGGCCTCACGTTCATTCCAACGAAGCTACGCCCGCTTGCGATAGTACGAATACGAATACGAACGGCGGGCGCGGCACGACATGGGTCGAAGATAGAGCAGATCCGCCGGCGGCGCGAGGGCTTGCACTCACGGCCGAACGGAGCGAACGTCGGGGCATGCGCCGACTTCTGGTAGTCCTCCTCGCCGCTTTTACCCTCTCGCTCGCCCCGACCGCGCTCGCCATCACGGCGGATGGCAGCGGCTGGTACCACACGGGGGACGCCGTCCGTCAGAAGTCGGTGCTGTTCGTCACCGCGAACGTCTACCAGATCAGCCACGACATGAAGTGCGTCGTGCCGAAGAGCAAGCAGGCCGTGATCGACGCCGACTGCGACAAGCGCTTCACGTGGAAGATGATGCGCGACGTCAGCAAGGACAAAATCATCGACGCGATGAAGGAAGCGTTCAAGAACAACGGCTACGGCGACGCCGGCAAGATCAATCAGGCGCTCGGCGCGTTCAGCGCGGACTTCAAAGAGAACGCCTACGTGCGCATCACGTACGATTCGACGGCCAAGACGACGACGTTCTGGGAGCAAAACGGCGGGACGACCGTCGTCGCGGGACTCGACTTCATGAAGGCCACGTGGAGCATCTGGCTCGGCAAGATCGACCCCCCCTCGATTGGTGACCGTCTCATCGCCAATCTGTGAGCTTACCCGAGGTACCCGAGAAGCTCCGGGGCCGCGTCAGACCACGGCGCTCGCTTCCGCCCTTCGTCAATGCGCCCACCGAGAAGAGCGCCCAGCGCGAGCTCATTCTCATCGCGAAGGCGTACGTCAAGGAGAAGCCCGGCTACGACCATGCGGCGCCGCGGAAGGTCTTTGCGAACGGACTCGACGTTGGCGAGGAGGCCGCGCTAAAGAAGCTGCGGCGGGCCGCGCATGAGCTGCTCTTGGCGCCGACGCTCGATGGTGTGAAGAGCGCTCCCATCGAGGTGCTCGCCGTGGCCGAGCGCATGGCGCACCACGCGATTCACGACGCGACCATCGCGACGCCCGTGGGCTTCGCACGCGGAGCAGCCGATGCCGTCGAGGTGATGGCCCGCTCGCTCGACCTCGACATCGAAGGCCAGAACTACACGAAGTGCGTCTACGTCGTGCGAAACGAGGGCGAGGAGCCCGGCCGCTGGGTCGCAGATTGGCTGCCGCTGCGCCACGTCGTGTGCGCGCAAGGTGACGCGGAGTACGCACGAGCAAGGAAGGTCGCGAAGGCGTTTCGCGCGAAGCTCTCGCCGGTGAAGGCCGCGCGTCTCGCGTACGCGTTTCCGGACGAACCGTGGAGCGTCGAAGACGTTCGCGCATACATGAAGGCGCCGCCCGAACGCAGCTACCATTACGTCGACCTCCTCGGCGCGTGCGACGATGTGAGCGTCGCGCGCCACTTCCTCGAGGATGTCGCGGCAAACGCGTTCGACTACGCGATGAACCTTCCAGCGAAGGACGCGCTTGCGCTCTTCGCCGACGCGCTGCCGCCGCTACTCGTCAAGCCGAAGTACGGGCCACTCCTCAAGTCGCCGCCGCGTGAGCTCGCAGAGGCCATCGCGCTCTTTCGCGACGCGAAGGCCGCAGAGATCCTCGCCGCGTACGTCGGTCACGCCATCCTCGGGCCCATCGTCGCCGCATACTTCCAGGACAATCCCACCTTGCGCGGCGTGCTCGACGGGGTTGCGAAGGGCAAGTCGAAGGCGGCCAGCGCTGCGCAGCACCTGCTCGCGAGCGGTGACAAACGGGCGGACGGGCCCGTCGCCAACGACGCCGACGTCCCGCGCGTTCTCCGCGAGCGCCCGTGGCGCCCACGACATGAAGCCGCCGCGACCGCCGTGCTCGCAATCGCGATCGCGCAGAACATCGAGGAGCGCATCGAGCTCAGTGACTCGGAGCGCGAGCTGCGATTCGAGGCCGAGAACGTCGTTCGTGACATGACGCAAGACGAGCTCGAGAAATGGCGAATGGAGCTTGCGGCCGGCAAGTTCACCTGGGTGAACTACGTCACCCATTACGTCAAGCACAGCGTCGAATACTTGCGCGTGCCGAAGGACGAGGTGCTGCGCGCGTGGAACGAGGGGGACGCCAGCGTCGAGGGCACCCACGTGGAGTTTCTCGCGGTCCATGGCGTCGCGGCCATCCCGGGATACGTCAAGCGCGATTGGGTGCACGGCCTCGCCTACACGGAGGTCGACGACGAGCCTATGCTCGAGGTGCTCGCGCGTATCGTGTCGCCGCGGATCGCGGGCATCATGGCGCGCGTCAACGCCCGGCGTAAGAACTTCCGCAAGCCTGCGCTCGCTTGGATGTTGCGCCATCCGGAGGTTGCCGCGCTCGGGCTCGTCCCCGACGCACTCGGTAAACCCGGCGAAGCGCGTGACGACGCCGAGCTCGCGCTCCGCTGGATGCCGCAGAAAGGCGCGCGTGCTCCGGTGATGGCCGCCGCACGCACCTACGGCGATCCGGCGCACGACGCCATCGAGGCACTGCTCGCGCGTGATCCGCTCGCGCTCGACGTGACCGCTCCCAAGCCTCCGAGCTTCTTGCGCCGCGGTGATCTGCCGGGCGTGCGCTTGAAGGCCTCGCGCCTTCGGAGCGATGGAAACGCCGGGACGCGGCTCCCGGACGATGCGATGGATGCGCTCCTCGAGATGCTCCGCGTCGCACCACTCGACCCGCCGTACGCGGGAGTCTCGGCCGTCGCGGAAGCATGCGACGAAGCGTCTTTGGGCGAGCTTTCCCTGGAGCTCGTCGAGCAGTGGGTGCTCGCCGGGAGCCCTGGGCGCTTCGAGTGGATGCTCTTTGCCGCGGCCCTCTTCCCCTCGGAGGCGGGAACGCGGCGCGTGGCCCAGCTCGCCCGCGAGTGGGCGCGCCGTGATCGCAAGAAGGCCCTCCGCGCGTGCACCGTGCTCGCGACGCTCGGGCAGCGCCAGGGTGGCGACTTGCCCCTTCTTCACCTCGGACACATCGCCGCGACATCGCGGTTCGACGATTTGCGCGACGCTGCGCGTGGTCTCCTCGATGAGGTCGCCGCCGCGCGTGGCCTCACGCGCGCCGAGCTCGAGGACCGCATCGTTCCCGATCTCGACCTCGACGAGGGCGGCACGCTCGAGCTCTCCTTCGGGAAGCGCCGGTTCGTCGTGGCGCTCGACGAAGGGCTGCGACCGTTCGTGCAAGGCGAAAAGGCACTCGAGAGCCCCTCACTCCCTCGCGCGACGAAGGAGGATGACGCGGTCATGGCGAAGGCGGCCAAGGCACGGTTCGACGTCCTCAAGGCCGATGCCAGCGCCACCGCCGACCGGCAGATTCGCCGCTTCGAGGAGGCCATGGTCACGCGGCGCACCTGGAGCACCGCTGACTTTCTCCAGTACGTCGCGTCGCATCGCCTCCTCGTGCACCTCGCCCGCCGCCTCGTGTGGGAAGCGCTCCCATCCCACGAAACGTTCCGCGTCGCCGAGGACGGAACGTTCGCAAGCGCGTCGGACGCGGTCCTCGCCCTCGGGGAGGGTGAGGTACGCGTCGCTCACCCCGCCACCCTGGGCGACGAGGTCACCCGTCGATGGGCCACCGTGTTCGGCGATTACCGCATCGCCCAGCCCTTCGAGCAGCTCGCCCGCGTCGTCTCCGTGCCGTCAGCGGCGCAGCGCGGCTCGAAGCGGATTGTGCTGACGATCGAGGCACGAGCGACCAAGGTGCTCGGCACGCTCGAGTCGCGCGGGTGGCGTAGAAATGACCGCGGTCACGTCACCGCCTACCTGCGCCCGCTCCTCGGCGGTGGAGAGGCGAAGCTGTCGCTCGACCCGGGCATCTCCATGGAGGACGTCAAGGACGCTGGCGTTCAAAAGGTCGAAGGCGTCGATCTTCCCGTGCCATGCGAGGCGATGGACCCCATCGACTTCACGGAGATCCGCCGAGACTTGGAGGCCCTGCGGTGAGGTGATAGATCATCGCCGATGGCAGACTTTCCCGAAGCGCTTCTCTACACGAAGGATCACGAGTGGGCGAAGGTCGAGGGGGAGCGCGTGCGTGTCGGCATCACGAGCTTCGCGGTCGAGCAGCTCGGTGACATCACGCTCGTGAGCTTCGACGTCAAGGCTGGCGACGTGCTGGTCGTGGGCAAGACGTTCGGCACAATCGAGAGCGTGAAGACGTTGAGCGATCTCTTCGCGCCCATCGCCGGCAAGGTGATCGAGGTCAACGCCGCGCTCGACAAGAGCCCGGAGCTCGTCAACGAGGACTGCTACGGCAAGGCCTGGATGATCGTGCTCGAGCCCACCGAAAAGCCCGTGGTGGGTCTGCTCGACCCGAAGACGTACGCCGCTCACGTGAAGGCGTCGGCTTAGCTCAGGGGTTGGGCCACTCGCCAACGCGTCCCAAGAGCTCCGCGCAGCGAGCTGCCGTCATCGCGCGAGCCTCGGCGAAGCGTGGATCGCCGCGCACGAGCGCGAGCGGTGGGCAGCCATCGAGCCAGAGCAAATCCGTGAACGGCAGCCGCGACGCTGCGACGATGTGGTCGAGAGCCTGCTCGGCATCACCCATCAACGCGAAGTAGTCGGCCGCGATCTCGTGCATCGCCGCGCGGCGCCGCACGGCGACCGTGCTCACCGTCAGCTCGGCGAAGATGCGGGTGGAGCTCGGGTCGAGCTTTCCCGTGACGACGCTCTCCATCATCTTCGTCGCGCGGTCCCACGCAGCGCCGGACTTCGCCTCTTCGATGAGGGCGGCGGCCTGCCCCGCGTAATCGCGGTCGTTCCACCAGACCGCGAGGCGCGTCATCGGAAGGATGGTCGAGCTTGGACCGCTGTTCTTGGCGATGTCCGCGAGGATCGACCGAGCGCGATCGCGGTCCCCGGTCATGGCGTACAAATGGATGCGCGCAAACGCGATCGCCGTGCTGGTTGGGTGGAGGCGCGCGGCGAGATCGATGCGGCGCTTTCCCTCGCGCACGTGAAGGGCCTGACACAGCAGCGTCCCGATGACCTCGTGGGCGTCTGCGTCGCGCGGGTCATGGCGCAAGCACTCCTCCTCGGCACGTAACCCAGCCGCGAGCTCGCCATCGACGAGCCGCACGGTTGCGATGACGTGGTGGGCGCCGGCCAGCGTGGGATCGACCTCGAGCGCGCGCAGCGCAAGCTCCTCGGCGCGAGCGAGACCCGCCCTGTCGAAGGCCCCCATCTGCGCCCACACGCTCAAGATCGCGCGCGCGAGGAGGGTACGCACGCGTGGATCGCCGGGCGCCTTCGCTTCGACACCCTCGAGGATGGCGATGGCCGAGCGCATGCGTGGCAGTACGAACGCCGCTACGTCAGCTTGGGCCTTCTCGTAGGCCTCTCGGAGCGAGGGATCGCGCGGGCCAGGGTCACGCGCGGTCTGCGTGCGGATCGCGTCGACCACCGCGTCGACCACGGCGTCCTCGAAGTCGAGCGAGCGCGCGACCGTGCCGTCGACGTGACCTGCCCACACGGGCGTGCCCTTGCGACCGACGACACGCAGGCGCGCGCGCACGCGCTCGCCCGACGCGTGCAGCGTGCCCTGAACGACGAGGTCTGCTTGCCCTCCCTGGGCGGTCACGAGCTGCGCCGCCCGCGCCTCGGTGAGGCCATCGACGACTGCGCTCGTGATGACGCCGGCGAGGTCCTCGGCCCCGCCACCCGCGAGCGGCTCGACGATGACCGTGCGCGGCTGACCGAGCATGACGACCGACTCGCGGGTCATGGTCGCGAACCGAAAAGCACCATGCCCGACGCTCGGCGCGGTTCCGCGAAGTGCCTCCACACGATCAACGACGGTTTGGGCATCCGGCCGCGTCTCGCGGCGCCGCGCCAGCATCTCGTGGACGAGGACCGCCACGCCTTCGGGCATCGACGCGTCGAGGCTGCGAAGATCGGGCGCATCGCCCGTGATGCGCTGCGCGGCGAGCGAGATGGCCGTCTCGCCCTCGAATGGCAGCCGGCGGGCGAGGAGCTCGAAGAGCATGGTGCCGAGCGCGTACACGTCCGTACGCCCGTCGATGGCCTGATTCTCGAGCTGCTCGGGGGCCATGTACGCGGGCGTCCCGACGATCATGCCGGTGCGCATGACGTCGGCCGAGCCGTCGGCCACGCGCGCGATGCCGAAGTCGGTGAGCACGACGCGCTCCTCGCTGAGCATCACGTTGTCGGGCTTGAGATCACGATGCACGACGCCGACGACGTGCGCGGCGCAGAGCCCTCGCGCGATTTCGGCTGCGACCCGCAGCACCTCGGGGAGGTGGACACGGGTGCGCGCGGCGTACGCCCCGAGGGACTCGCCGGCGATGAGCTCCATCGTGAGGAACCGCAGCCCTTCGTGGGACCCGAGATCGAACGTGCGGGCGACGTTGCGGTGCGTGACGCGGCGCGCGAGCTTTACCTCGCGCCTGAAGCGCGTCAGCGTCGCCGTGTCGTTCGCGGCGGAGACGTGGAGAACCTTGAGGGCGACGTCCTCGTCGAGCTCGCGGTCGTATGCGCGAAACACGGTGCCCATCCCGCCCTCGCCGAGCAGCGCCCGGAGCTCGTACCGACTCGCGAGCACCGAGCCGATCGAGAACGGAAGCGACTGCGTCGCTGCGAGCGCTGCGTCGGGCATCGCGTGTGATGGTACCATGTGGCTTCCATGCCCGCGTGGCTCGCGAGTCTTCCTGAGATCGTGCGCGAAGACCTTCGCAGCGGCGAAGCCATCGCCGTCGCGATCGCCCTCGTGCTCATGGCGCTCTTGTGGCTCACGCTGCCCGCGCACGGGCGGCGGCTCTTGCGCCAGCCGGTCATTCTGTTCGTCGTTCACCTCGCGGCGCACACGCTCCGCAAGGTCGTCTTCAGCGGGGACAGCACCGTTGCCCACGTGCTCATCGTCATCGCGGTGCTCTCGATCCTCGCGTGCATCGGGCGGGCCGCGGTCGCGCTCGTGCTCGACGTTGGGTATGGGCGCCGGTTGTCGCGCCCGGCGCCGAAGATCATTCGGGACCTCGTGCTCGGGCTCGTCTACGTCTTCGTCGCGCTCGCGTCCCTCCGCGCGGCGGGCATCGAGCCCGGGTCCATCCTCACGACGTCCGCGCTGCTCACCGCGGTCATCGGCCTCTCGCTCCAGGAGACGCTCGGCAACTTGTTCGCAGGGCTCGCGCTGCAGATGCAGTCGCCGTTCGAGGTCGGGGATTGGATCCAGTTTGGCACCGACCACAAGACCGTCGGCAAGGTCCTCGAGATCAACTGGCGCGCCACGAAGCTCCTCACGCTCGACGAGGTCGAGGTCATCGTCCCGAACGGCGCGCTCGGCAAGGCGCCCATCTCGAACTACACGAAGCCCTCGCCGCGCATCCGGCGGTCGATCTACGTGACGGTCGCGAGCTCCACACCACCGCGCAAGGCGCAGCGCGCGATCGCCGAGGCCATCAAAGGGTCGTTCGGGGTTCTCGAGGAGCCAGCGCCTTCGGTCGTCACGAGCGACTTCAGCGACTCGGGCATCCAGCTCTGGGTGCGCTTCTGGACGGACCAGTTCCAGAAGTGGGGGATGGTCGAGGGTGAGGTGCGCGACCGCATCTGGTACGCGCTCGGACGCGAGGGCATCTCGATGTCGTGGCCGACGCGCGAGCTCTACGTGCACGAGGTCAACGAGGAGGCCCTAGCAAGAAAACGCGCAGCGATCGCGGCGCAAAGCCTCGAAGCCCTCCAAGCGGTCGACTTCCTCGCCGCGCTTCCTCCGCCCGAGCTCGAGAAGCTCGCGCGTGCGACGTCATCGCACCTCTACGCCGAAGGCGAGCTCGTCGTGCGCAAGGGCGACAACGCCGACGAGCTCTACGTCGTTCGCACGGGCGAGGTCGCGGTGATGATGCCCGGCGCGGGCAACGGAGCCGGCAACGGTCAGAAGACGGAGGTCGCGAGGCTCGGTGAGGGGAAGTTCTTCGGCGAGATGGCCCTCATGACGGGGGAGCCACGCACGGCCGACGTCGTCGCCACGTGCGACAGCGAGCTCCTCGTGCTCGGCCACGGCGCTTTCCACGCGACGCTCGCCAAGAACCCCGACCTTGCCATGGTCGTGAGCCGCGCCATCGTCGAGCGCCAGGCGAAGCTCGACGAGCACGCGCAATCGACGGATCACCAGCACGCCCGCATCGAGGAGCGCACGTCGCAGCTCCTCGGCAAGATCAAGCAGTTCTTCTCGCTACGCTGAGGTGTCGAGGCGACGTCGCACGCTCTCTTTGTGACATCGAGCTCGGTGTGCGTCGTCTCGAGGGTGCGGCCGAAGTCGTGCATCACCATGGTGCGGTGCTGCAACGGCGTTTTAAGGGAATTCCCTGTAGGATGGGGGATCGTGGCGCAGGTCAAAGGCACGCTGTTCGTCGACTACGTCCGCATGCTGCGCGCGAAGAAGGGCGTCGACTGGGCGCGGTATCTCGCCCCTCAGGACCTCGTGTATCTCGAGGAGCGCATTTCGCCGGACGGTTGGTACCCGATGACGACGTTCGAGCGCATGGGGGTCGCCATCCTCGACGAGGTCGCGGGCAAGAACCTCGGCATGGCCGAGCTTTGGGGCCGGATGTCGACCGACGGGCTGTGCGCCCTCCACCCGAACCTCCTCGCCCCCGGCGATCCGTGCGAATCGCTGATGCGCTTCCAGGTGCTGCGGCAGGGCTTCTTCGACTATCCCGCGCTGACGATGCGCGAGATCACCGATGGTGAAGCGTCCGTCGAGGTCGCCTACGGGATGGGCGCCCGCGCGGAGGAGGCCGCGGCGCACCAGACGCTCGGGTTCTTCGCGAGGCTGCTCGAGGTGTCAGGCGCGACGCACGTGAAGGTCGGCTTCGCGGCCTGCTCGTGGGATGGCGCCCCAAGGACGATCATCACGATGCAGTGGGCCAGCCCTCATTCGTAGAAGCGTGAGTGGAGGGCGACGGCGGCGAGCACGGCGACCTCGAACGGCACGTCGCGCTCCTCGCGCAGCTCGATCTTGAAGCGATCACGAATGCCGGGCTCCTTCGACACGACGAGGGCGACCTTGCCCTCGTTGTCTTTGCACTCGAAGATGTCCTTCACGACGCCCACGACGCCAGCGTTCGCGTGGTAGCCCTTGCTGCCCACGGTCATCGTGAACGTCTTGCGAAACGCGACGGCGCTGAAGTTGAGCGAAGCGAGGTCCTCGTTCTTCTCGTCGCGGATCTGGAACTTCGTCTTGAGGACGTTGCCCTTGAGCGTCGCGGCCAACTTGCTCTCCTTGTCGAAGAGCTGAAGCGTTGGCGTGGTGGTCATGAACTCGCCGCGCACGGTGAAATGCGGGTCTGCCGCCTCGCCTTCCACCGCCACGTCGTACTGCGCCGACACGGCCATGAGCCGCTGGGTGACCTGGATCAATTTGTTCACGCGGCCATCGTATGCCGAACCAGCCGCGAAGAGCAAAACCCCGTTTGCCAACTACTCGGCGGGTTCGGGGGCAGTCTCTTCCTTCTTGCTCTCGGTCTTGCTTTCGGAGGTTGGGCTCGACCCCGACTCGATGCGCATGTTGTAAAACGACCGGTAGACGAAGAAGAGCATGACGACGAAGAGCGCCGCCGAGATGCCATGGCGGAGCTCGCCCCCGTATTGGTGCTCCGTCCGCTCCGCGAGCTGCACGGCGAGGAGGCCGAACAGCGTCGTGAACTTGATGACGGGGTTCATCGCGACGCTCGACGTGTCCTTGAAGGGGTCGCCGACCGTGTCTCCGACGACGCACGCGTCGTGGAGCGGGGTGTTCTTCTCCTTGAGCTCGACCTCGACGATCTTCTTCGCGTTGTCCCAGGCGCCGCCGGCGTTGGCCATGAAGAGCGCCTGGAAGAGACCGAAGAGCGCGATGCCGATGAGGTATCCGATGAAGAAGTAGCTCTCGTAGAACGCGAACGCGAGCGCCCCGAGGAAGACGGTCATGAAGATGTTGACCATGCCGGCCTGCGCGTATTGCGTGCAGATCCGGACGACCTCTTTGCTGTCGGTGATGCTCGCCTTCGTCACGCCCTCGAGCTTGATGTGCTTCTTGATGTACTCGACGGCGCGGTATGCGCCCGTCGACACGGCCTGCGTCGACGCGCCGGTGAACCAGTAAATCACCGACCCGCCGGCGATGAGGCCAAGCAAGAAGGGCGCGTGGAGGAGCGACATCTTCTCCATGTTCTCGGTGAAGCCGCTCGTCAGGCTCAGGATGATCGCGAAGATCATCGTCGTGGCTCCGACGACCGCGGTGCCGATGAGCACGGGTTTGGCGGTGGCCTTGAACGTGTTGCCCGCGCCGTCATTCTCCTCGAGGAAGTGCTTCGCCTTTGCGAACTGGACCTTGAACTTGAACTTCTCGAGGATGTCAGCCTCGATGTCCGGGAGAGCCTCGATGGTGCTGAGCTCGTAGACGCTCTGCGCGTTGTCGGTGACGGGGCCGTACGAGTCGACCGCGATGGTGACGGGGCCCATCCCGAGGAAGCCGAACGCGACGAGGCCGAACGCGAACACGGGCGACGCGTCGACGTGATTCAAGATGAGCCCGAGGTCGTTGCCGAGGCCGAGCTTCGTCACGTAGTACGACGTGCCCATCAGCCCGATGAGGACCATGCCCAACCAGAAGGCGCTGAAATTGCCCGCCGTGAGGCCGGAGAGGATGTTGAGCGACGCGCCGCCCTCGCGCGACGAGGTGACGACCTCGCGGACGTGACGCGACTCCGTCGACGTGAACACCTTGACGAGCTCCGGGATGATGGCGCCCGCGAGGGTGCCGCAGGTGATGATGAGCGATAGCTTCCACCAGCCGTCGCCGCCGCCGAGCTCGGGGAGGAGCAGCTTCGAGACGACGAACGTGAGGACGACCGAGACGATGGAGGTGATCCACACGAGCGTCGTCAGGGGCGTCTCGAAGTTCATCTTGTCGGCCGACTTGAAGCGGGCCTTCGCGACGGCGTCGTTGATGAAGTACGAGAGCGCGCTCGCGATGATCATGACGACGCGCATGACGAAGATCCAAACGAGGAGCTGGACCTGGAGCGTCGGGTTCTTGACCGCGAGGAGAATGAAGGTGATGAGCGCGACGCCCGTGACGCCGTAGGTCTCGAAGCCGTCGGCGCTGGGGCCCACGCTGTCACCGGCGTTGTCGCCCGTGCAGTCGGCGATGACACCGGGGTTACGCGCGTCGTCCTCTTTGATCTTGAAGACGATCTTCATGAGGTCGGAGCCGATGTCGGCGATCTTGGTGAAGATGCCGCCCGCGATGCGGAGCGCGCTCGCGCCGAGCGACTCGCCAATCGCAAACCCGATGAAGCACGACCCCGCGTACTCGCCGGGGATGAAGAGGAGGATGCCGAGCATCAACATGAGCTCGACGGAGATGAGGAGCATGCCGATGCTCATCCCGGCCTTGAGCGGGATCGCGTAGCAGGGGAACGGCTTCCCCTCGAGCGCAGCGAACGCCGTGCGCGAGTTCGCGAACGTGTTGACGCGAATGCCGAACCAGGCCACCGCCGATGATCCTGCGATGCCGACGAGGGAGAAGACGAGGATGATGATCACCCGATCGATGGGCAGCTTCTCGATCACCCCGAAGTAGACGGCCATGACCGTGCCGATGGCGATCTCGAGCAGGAGGATGAACTTCATCTGCTGCTGGAGGTACGTCTTGCACGTCTCGTAGATGAGCTCGCTGATCTCGAGCATCGACTTGTGGACGGGCGCGTTCTTCAGCTGCATGTAGATGACGAGCCCGAAGACCATTCCCGCGAGGGCGACGCCGAGGCCGCCGAGCAAGAGCGTGCGCCCGGGCGTGCCGCCCATGAACGTCACGGTCGCGAACGCGGCATTGGGAACGACGAGGCTGGCCTCGCCGACGCTCTCCGTGGGTGCGGCTCCCGCAACACCAGAGAAGAGCAGCGTCGCGAGCAGCGCGATGAGACCCGTGGCAAGACGATTGAACGGCTTCATGCAGGGACAGTCCTTGGTTCTCACGCCCGAGAAGGCGAGAGAACCCGCGATCTCGAGGGGTTGGCCGCCTGCACTGGCAGAACGCTTCAGCACGCCTCGACTTGGAGTGGGCCGCTTTTACCAGCGAACGTCTTGCGCCTCAACACCCATTGCACTGAAGCTCGTACTCGCCCCCGTTTACGCCGCACTGGCCCCCGCAATCGCCGCACGTTGCGATCAAACATTCGCAAACGGTCGTGTCGGTGCACGACGGGAGAGGCATGCACGCCGGGTCGTCGATAAAGGGGCCGCATCCTGGGCAGCCCGGCTGACATACACCCGCATCGTTCGTCCCCGCGTCCGTCATGGCTGCGTCGCTCGCGCCCGTATCGGAGCTGGCATCCACGCCCACGACGGGGCACGAGCCCGGCAACACCCCGTGCGCGCAATACTGCTGCGGGCCGCACGCAGTCGGGCATTGCGCGAGCGAGCTCGGGGCCGTGCTCGTGCATGCGGTCGGTTGGGCCGTGACGATGATTGCGAGCGTGAACGACGTGGACGTAAGCCACTTCCAAGAAGACAGGACCATCACGGCCCCATGATAGCTCCGTCGCTTGACGTCGGCTGAGCCGTCGTGCGCTACTTCCGTGATGCGGGCGGGACGAGCCTCGATTGCATGTCTGGTTGCGCTCGCGGCCGTGGCGCGTTGCACGAGCCAATCAAACCCAACCGTCGACAGCGGCTCCGACGCCGCGACCGAGACAGGCAGCCCCATCGACGCCGGGGCGGATGTGTCCGACTCCGCCACATGCGCACTTGCGGCTCCGTTCCCTTCTCTCGACGTGCAATGTGACGCGGGCATGGGGCCAACGATGCTTTGCCTCAACCCAACGAGCATCACGTGCGCGTCGAATCCGATGGACTGCGACAGCGGCATATTCTTGATGTGCGGCGCGGGAAGCGCCCTCTGCGGAGGGAACGCATGCTGTCTCGATCCGACCGCGGGGATCGATGGCGGCTGCCCCGATACCGTCACCCTCCTTGCGGGCGCCATGAACGCAACGATGTGTGGTGGCGGTAACGTGTGCCCGGGGGCTCACGTGTGCTCGACCAACGCCGACTGCCCCACGACGGCCCCCACGTGCGTGGGCGCGGTCTTTGCAACCACGACTGTCAACTTCGGCATCTGCCACTAGAAGAAAATACGATGCGTACGGTCGTTGTCATCGCGTTGACCTTGCTTGGGTGCGGTTCGAGCACTCATGTCGCCGTCGCGCCGGTTCGTGGTGGGACCGAGGTGGTCGCCGGTGAGCCGCTCGTCGCGGCTCGGTCCATCACGTCGAAGCTCGGGTACATGTGCCATCAAGTGAAAGGCGACGCCGAAACGCTGCAGCTCTTCGAGAAGGGTTGCAGCGGTGGCGACGCGGCGGGATGCCAGTCGGCTGCGTGGCAGATCGCGTGCGGCGTCGGAGCGTCACTCGATCTCACCGAGGCCGAACGCCTCGCGCAGCAGGGCTGCAACCGCGGACGCAACGAGAGTTGCATGAACGCAGGGATCTACGCGCTCTCGCGGACGGGCCTCACCACCGCCGACGTGTCGCGCGCGGTGACCGCGTTCCAAACGGTGTGCGATCGAAGCCCCGAGGACTGCGAGAATCTGGCGCTGCTCTACGCCTACGGGCTTGGCGTACCGAAGAACGTCGAGAAGGCCGTCGAGCTTCTCGTGAAGGGCTGCGATCACGGGAACGTGAACGCTTGCTACAACGTCGGCGTCGTCTTCGAGCGCGGCGACGGCATCAAGGCGGACATCACCCGGGCCGTCGGCTTCTACACGAAGGCGTGCGCCGCGCATTCGCTCGAAGGCTGCACGAACCTCGGGGCGCTCTACGAAAGCGGGCACGGAGTCGAGCTCGACCTCGCCAAGGCTCAGGCCCTCTACCAACAGACGTGCGATGCGGGCTTTCCCATGGCCTGCAACAACATGGCGATGCTCTACGCCAATGGAAAGGGTGTCGCGAAGGACCCCGCGCGCGCATCGACGCTCTTCGCCACCGCATGCGACGGCGGCTTCGTCACGTCATGCACCAGCCTCGCCGCCAACTTCGCGGGAGGCGTGGGCGTGCCACGCGACATGGCGCGCGCCGCGAGCCTCTACAAACGTGCGTGCGAGCACGACGAGCTCATCGCTTGCAACAACCTCGCGCTGCTCTACGAGCACGGGGAAGGGGTGCCGCCGAGCGGCGACCGCGCGACCGCGCTCTTCGACAAAGCATGCAACGCCGGCTTGATGCTCGCCTGCACCAACCTCGGCGCGCTCCTCGGATCGGGTCGCGGCGGGCAGCACGACTTCGCCCGTGCGCTGACGCTCTTCACGAGAGGATGTGACGGCGGCGACGCCCTCGCCTGTACGAACCTCGGCGCCGTCTATGGCACGGGTCAAGGCGTGCCAAAGGATCCGCTGCGGGCAGCCACTCTCTACAAGAAAGCGTGCGACGCAGGGGACGGCCCGGGGTGTACGAACCTCGGCACGGTCTACGGCAATGGTCAGGGTGTGCCGCAAGACTTCACCGCGGCTGCGACGTTGTTCCAGAAGGGGTGCGAGAAGGACAACGCGCTCGGCTGCCGCAACCTCGGTTCGCTGTTCTTCATGGGCAAGGGCGTCGCTCAGGACTTCACGCACGGTGCCGCGCTCTGGCAAAAGTCCTGCGATGCGGGCGACGTGGTGGCCTGCGCGAACCTCAGCGATGCGTACGTCAACGGGCAAGGGGTGCCGAAAGACCCATCCCGTGCCCTAACCCTGCTCGACCGTGTGAGCGCTCAGCTCGAGAGCGATTGTGCTGCGGGCACCGCTGAAGCCTGCTCGGCGTTGGGGGATGTGCGGCTACGGCAAAAGGACTTGAAGTCCAATATGCCGAAAAAGTAATTGGGAACGGGCGGCTACCAGCAAGAGGCTCTACGTCCTTTCGTCGATTCCTGGAAAGTCCAACAATCACGACTGGTTCCGATCGCGAGTGCGCGGCGCAGAAAGAAATCGGCGCGATGCGCAAGCACATCGGCGCTGTGCATCGTGTCATCGGCGCTGTGCATTGAGTCATCGGCGCTGTGCGTCGTGTCATCGGCGCTGTGCGTCGTGTCATCGGCGCTGTGCGTCGTCTCATCGGCGCTGTGCGTCGTGTCATCGGCGCTGTGCATCGTGTCATCGGCGCTGTGCGTCGTGTCATCGGCGCTGTGCATCGAGTAAACGGCGCTGTGCGACGAGTGAACGTCGCTGAGC
>Ga0302326_10008198_pt1 | contig 23097 bp, 19 predicted proteins | sample Palsa_T0_3_FD_202264 | JGI IMG/M metagenome (GOLD analysis project Ga0302326, IMG submission 202264) | Peat permafrost microbial communities from Stordalen Mire near Abisko, Sweden - Palsa_T0_3 | ecosystem: Environmental > Terrestrial > Soil > Palsa > Peat permafrost | place: Sweden: Abisko... | reverse complement strand
CGAATGTCACCGCCATTCGCGTCGTCTGCACCGACACCTACACCATCGGCGGCACGGTCTCCGGCCTCTCCGGCAAGGGGCTTGTGCTGCGCGACAACGGCGGAAACAACCTCGCGGTCAGCGCTAACGGAAGCTTCAAGTTCACCACGGCCATCGACAGCGGCCATTCCTACGATGTCATTGTGTTTACCGAGCCTTCCAGCCCGGCGCAGACCTGCGCGGTGACGGACGGCATCGGAAGGGCTAGCGCGAATGTCACCAGCGTTCGGGTCGCCTGTACCACAACCAAGGCCGGGAACTTGTCGCTCTTCGACGGGGCGGGTTACGACTCGATGGGCACAGACTCATAGCTCAACGACCGAGTCCTGGGAGACCGCGGAATCTTGAGGAAGGAACCGTGGTTCACGCCAGCACTTTCAGCCCATGTTTCTGCACGATATCGAGCAGTTTCAGCGCCATCCCGCTCGGCTTCTTGGCGCCCGTCTCCCACTTCTCCACCGTCGATTCGCTGGTATTGAGATAACGGGCGAACACCGGCTGGCTGACGCGCAGGCTCTCGCGGATTTGCTTGATCCGCCCGGGCTTGAGCGGCGCGGGAACTGTCAGGCAGGACTCGTCAAACTCGCGCATGGTGGATTTGTCGATTGCGCCGACGCGAAACATTGCCGTCGCCGAGGAATGAATCGCCTCAAACGCATCGCTCTTATATTTGCGCTGCTTCGTCATTGCAAACCTCCATCCACCATTTGTTTCCGATCAACTCGTCAACCTGTTGGCTCGTCAGCAGTTCGTATATCTTGGCAAGTTTCCTGAATTTGATCAGCTCATTGAGTTCAATATTGTCCCGGTCCTTCTTTGCAAAAAGATATTCGTAAACCCAATACACTCCGCCTTTGGCAAGAATGATGGAGCGAGACTGATTCTGGCTCAGCCGCTTCTTGAACACTCCCCCGCCCAGATCGTCAGCCTGGCCCAGCATCACCTGCCGGGTAGCCGAACAAAGCTCGTCGTCGCCAATCAGAGCCTTCCGCGCCGCCTTGGCAAACCAAGCAGTCTTGAAAACCCGTTCCGATTTCCAGGCCGGCACGTTCACTCATACAGTGTAGCACCAAGTGCTATCCATTTCTTCGTCCCACCGCGCGCAAGCTCTATATTTCCAGAAGGAGGGGAACGCGGTGAGTCAAGGTCAGGCAATCGCTGCGATTGTGGTAGGGAGCATTTTGATTATTGCTTCCTTTTTCGCCAAGAGCTTTTATGCGGCCAGCGGCATACCCATGCCTACCGCTTCGGATCGAAAGATTCCGATCTGGCAGGGCCGGCTAATGTTTTGGGTTATCGGCGGCATGATGATCCTGGGAGGGCTTATTTCCCTCTTCCCCAATCGCTAAACCTCCTCGTGGCCTCAGCAATTCCTTTGCGCTGTCCTGCCGCATCCGTTCTTTTTGGCCCGCCATTTCAAACTCCTATAATCATGAACGGAAAGGCCGCGGCATTTCGCGCAGGGTCAGCCAAGCAATCATGTCAAATCCACAGGGAAGAATCGCTCTTGTCACAGGCGCATCACAGGGAATCGGCCGCGCCTGCGCGCTGGAGCTGGCGCGCGCTGGAGCCACCGTGGTGCTGGCTGCGCGCAACGAGGTCAAAATGGCAGAAGCCGTCGCGGAGATCGAATCCGCCGGCGGCCAGGCGGCTGCCATTCCGCTCGACGTAGCCAGCGAGGACTCCATCAAGTCCGGCGCCAAAGCCATCCTCGAGCGCTACGGCAAAGTCGAAATCCTCATCAACAACGCCGGCATCACGCGCGACGGCCTCATGCTCCGCATGAAGCGCGCCGACTGGGACGACGTGGTCCAAACCAACCTCACCGGCGCGTTCCTGCTCACCCAGGCCCTGCTCAGCCCCATGCTGCGCAACCGCTGGGGACGCATCGTGAACATCTCCAGCGTCGTGGGCCGCACCGGCCAGGCCGGGCAGGCCAACTATGCCGCCACCAAGGCCGGCCTCATCGGCCTCACGCGCTCCATGGCACGCGAATTCGCCTCCCGCGGCATCACCGTCAACGCCGTCGCCCCCGGCTACATTGAAACCCCCATGACCGCCGTGCTCGACGAGAAACAGCGCACCGCCATGCTCGCGCAGATCCCCCTCGGCCGCGCGGGCACCGACCTCGAAATCGCCCAGGCCGTCGCCTTCCTCGCCTCAGACGCCGCCGCCTACATCACCGGCCACGTCCTCGACGTCAACGGCGGCATGTTCATGGGCGGCTAGCCAGCATGTGGTGACAGCCTACTTGTGGAGAGAGTCGGGTTTTGAAAGGACACGGCTTCAGCCGTGCCGCCAAAGCCGATCAAATTATCAACGGGCTTTACAGCGCTTTCGATTCAAGCGTGAACGAAACTTTGGGTGGGCGGATTTGCTCGCTCGGCTCATATCCATTGGAGCGGCAATCGCTCACTGCGCATACCGCTGTTCGCCGGCTTCGATCGCGACGGTGAGCCGGTTCTGGTCCGGAGGCAGCGGGCAGGTGGCGTAGGGGGTGTACGCACACGGCGGATTGTAGAGCTCGTTGAAGTCGAGCGCGAGCTCGCCCGGCGCCGCAAGGCCATGGTCGGGTAGCGCGGTGTGGAGAAAGCGGCCGCTGCCATAGGTGGTGGTCTTGCTGGTGGCGTCGCGCAGGATGAAGAAGAGCTGGTTCTGCTCGTCCGCCTCGATCACCGGCTCCAGGCGCAGCGTCTTGCCGTCGAGCGTGAACTCGGCAATGCCCGGCGCGGGCAGCTCGAGCGTGGTGCCGATCACGGTGGGAATCTTTTCGATGTGCGGCGGCGTGTACGGAATCCATCGCGCCGTGACGCGATAGCGCGGGTCTGGACGGAACCACTTGAGCCCCATGAAGCCGGTGCGGGCGGGCGCGTCCGCATCCTTGATGCGCAACATGTAGCGGTCGCCGCGGTTGATCACCACCAGGGTGAGCCACTTCCACGTGAAAGTGGTGGGCTTGGGGCCGTCGACGTCGAGCGGGCCTTCGCGCGGGGGTGCGCCGTTCACTGCAAAGCCGGCGGGGAAGCCGTCGCGGGGCGCGAGCAGCTGGATCGTGGCGCCGGCCTGGGATGTGTCGGGGGTCTTGGACTTGCCTGCGTGGGCTTTTCCGGGCAGCGCGGCTCCGCTCACGGTGAGCATGCCCAGGTGTGCGGGAACCTGGGCGTGGATCCTGATCTGATTGTCGGGCGCGGAGCCGAAGGAGTTCACGCCGGTCTTGAGCCCTTCGAGACCAACCAGGGTGAGCCAGCTGTCAGGCGCCTTGAGGTCCTGTTCGTGCTGTGCACGCCAGACTAGCAGGCCGCTCTGCCACGCGCCGGTATCAGCCGGCTCGGCAGCCGGAGACGGGCCCGGCGCGGAGGCTTCAGTTGGTGCGGGAGGGGCTGGCGCGGGCTGCTCGGCGGCGGGGGACGCAGCCGCGGTTTCAGCGGGAGCAGGCTCTTCGGCGGAGTGCTTTGCGGTGCGGCCTTTTGGGACCTTCTTCTCGGCGGCCACTTTGGCAGGCTTCTTTTCGGTCGGCGGAGCGGCAGGCGGCTCCGGCGGCGGAGCTTTGGGGCGCAGCGCTTCCGGCACGTTGATCGGGCTTTCCGTGGTGGGAACTTCGACGGCGTTCGGAGACGGTTGCTGTTGCGGAGCCGCATTCTGGGCTGCCGCGCGCGTAAGCTGGAGTGCCGAGCCGCTGAGCAGGATCAGAAGGCCGAGGACGGTGGCGCGGCTTAATGGACGGCGCCGCAGCCGGTAATTGAAGTCACATACACACGTTTTCGATGCCGTCATGGTCTCCTGCCTAACCGGCTCCGCCTGCCGGAGGTCATACTGAGTGAATGGGTTTTCGATGCAGCCGACCGGCGTATGGCCCTCCTGGATGCGGCCATCGCGCAAGGGAGCGCCGGTTTGTCCAGGCTGTTCCTATTATGCCCCGGCTTCGATGAGCGGATAGATTGAATGGAGCGATTTTGATGAGAATAGTAAATGGGCAAATGAGAATTCCGCGCGCTGCCGCGATGATTTTTTTCCTTGCAATGCAGACGCTGGCATTTGCGCAGCAGAACTCCAATCCGTCAGCGCAGACGCAGACGCCCGCGCCGCAGGACCCGGTGCTGGTTCCGCGTCCTGCGCCAAAGGCGGAAGCCCGGCGCACGCGGATGCCGGAGGGCGCCATCAAGCTGGACGTGGTGGTGGACGATGCGGCGGGCAAGCCGGCGGGCGGTCTCAATCCGCTCGACCTGCAGCTGATGGACAACGGCCAGCCGCGCAAGATTCTCTCGTTTCGCGCCTTTGGCGGCGATGCTGCCAAGCCCGACCCGCCTGTTCAGGTGGTTCTGGTGATCGACACGGTCAATCTGCCGTTCGATCAGGTTGCGTTTACCAAGCAGGAGATTACGCGTTTTCTACGCCAGAACGGCGGGCATCTTTCGCAGCCGGTCTCGATTGCGCTGCTCACCGACGCCGGACTGCGCGTGCAGCCGCGGCCTTCAACCGATGGCAATGCGCTGGTGGGCATCGTCGATCGGATCAAAGGCAGCATCCGGTCAATCAACGCGGCGATGGGCGGCGAGGGCTTGCTGGAGCGATTCCAGCTTTCTGTTCACCAGATGGCGAATATCGCCGAGAACGAAGCCATGAAGCCGGGCCGGAAGCTGCTGATTTGGGTTGGTCCTGGCTGGCCGATGCTGAACAGGACGGAGCTTGGGTATTATTCGGCGAAGGATCGGCAGCGGTACTTCGACGGCATCGTGGAGCTGTCGACGAAACTGCGTGAGGCCCGCATGGCGGTTTACAGCGTGGCGTCGTCCAGCGTGGGCGCAGGCGGCTCCGATTCAACTTTTGTGTTCGCCTACAAGGATTATCTGAAGCCGGTCAAGTCGCCTCAGCAGGGCGATTCAGGCAATCTGGCGCTAAAAGTCATCGCTGTTCAGAGCGGCGGGCGAATTCTCGGACCCGACAACGACTTGGCCGGCGAGATAGGCAACTGCATCCAGGATGCGAACGATTTTTATCGCATCTCATTTGACCCGCCGCACGCCGATCACGCCAATGAATATCACGACCTGAAAGTGGTGGTAGGCAAGCCGGGGGTGACGGTGCGGACCAATACCGGGTATTACAATCAGCCGCAAGCCGAGACAGTGCCTGCACGTTAACGGTGAACTGAATTCGATCGAGGTGGGAATGATGAGGGCTATTTCGTGGCTTTGCGCCGCAGGCGTTTTCTGCTTCTCTTTTCCGGCAATCGCGCAGCAACCGGCCGCTTCCGCTGCCGCACCGCCTCAGGCTGCTCCGGCGGTTCAGGCTCCGGCGCTGCCAGCGCCCGCTCTTGCTGACCGGCCCGCTCCTGCGCCGGAGCCGGGCGAGGGCCGCATCAAGCTCGACGTGGTGGTTAGCGCCAAGGACGAAAAGCCGGTGGCCGGACTCGACTTGAACGATTTCACGCTGCTCGACAACAACCTGCCCGCGAAGATTCTCTCGTTTCACGCTTATGGCGGCGCAGCGGCAAAGCCCGCGCCTCCGCCCGAGGTGATCCTGCTGCTGGATACGGTCAATCTCGGGTTTCAGTCCGTGACGCTGGCGCGGCAGGACATCGAGAAGTTTCTGCACCAGAACGGCGGACACCTGGCCCAGCCGGTTTCGATCTTCGTGTTTACCAATGAGGGCGTGAAGGTGCAGCTGCAGCCGTCGATCGACGGCAACAAGCTGGCGGAAGGCCTGGGGCAGGTGGACGGCATTCTGCGCACCCTGGGACGCTCGGCGGGAATCAACGGCGCCATCGAGCGCTTCCAGCTCTCGATCAAGTGGATCACCTTGATCGCGAACAGCGAGGCCAAACGGCCCGGCAGGAAGCTGCTGATCTGGATGGGCTCCGGCTGGCCGCTGCTGTCGCGGACCGTGGGCTCGACGACAGGCAACCAGGACCAGGGATTCTTTACGGCGATCGTGCAGCTCTCCACGCTGCTGAGGCAGGGGCGCATGTCGCTCTACAGCCTGTCGGAGGGGACGCCGGGCCTCGGCACGTTTCTCTACCAGGACTACTTGAAGGGCGTACGAACGCCGCATGACGCGAATGTGCCCAATCTGGCGTTGAAGGTGATCGCCACGCAATCGGGCGGGCGGGTGTTTGTGCCCAGCCACGACCTGGCCGGCGAGATCGACAGCTGCGTGGAAGATGCGGGCGTGTTCTATACCATCACGTTCGATCCGCCGCGCGCCGATGGCCCCAATGAGTATCGCGACCTGAAAGTGACGGTGGACAAGCCGGGGCTGACGGCGCGGACGCGCACTGGCTACTACAACCAGCCGTAACGGTTGAGGCTGCACAGGCCTTCATGTAACAATCCGGGTGAATCCCAGGAAGGTGCGTTGCATGAAGGCGTGGAGGACGTTCGTCTGTCTGTGGTTGTTTAGCTCACCGCTGTCTATGCTTTGCGGTCAGCAGAGTGCACCGGCCACTGCCCCGCCGGCCGCAACTCCGGTCGTATCCGCGCCGGCTTCTGCTCCACTTGCCGCCGCGCCGGCTGCGCACATCAGCCTTGACGTAATGGTAACGGACAAGGCGGGCAAGCTGGCTACGGATATTGAGCCGATGGAATTCAAGCTGCTGGATAACAATGAGCCGCGCAAGATCCTGAGCTATCGCCGCACCGATGGAACCGCCGGCTCGAAGTTCGATCCGCCGGAGGAAGTAATTGTGCTGCTGGATGCGGTGAACCAGTCCTACCAGGCAGTGACGCTGCTGCGCCTTGAGATTGAGCGCTTTCTCCGCCAGAACGGCGGGCACACCGCGGCGCCGGTTTCGATCTTCATGTATACGAGCAGCGGGCTTCGGGTGCAGCCCCAGCCCTCGCGAGACGGCAACGCGATGGCCGCGGTGCTCGATCAGTCCAATGGCACGGTGCGCTCGCGCGGATCGGCGGCGGGCGTGTTTGGCGAGGAGGAGCAGTTTCAATCGTCGGTGCAGACGCTGATGGGCATTGCGGACAACGAAGCGAAGAAGCCGGGCAGGAAGATGCTGATCTGGATCGGCTCGGGTTGGCCGATGCTGGAGTCGGCACAATACGTGCAGTCGAACGAGTCGAGGGCCAGCGACTTCAATGCGATCGTGAAGCTCTCGCAGAAGCTGCGTGAGGCGCGCGTCACGGTCTACAGCATCTATACGCTCAACAGCGCGGCGGGCAAGTTCCTGTATCAGGCTTATCTCAAGGGCGTAACCGAGCCGCGCAAGGCCGACTCGGGCAACCTGGCGCTGCAGGTGCTGGTGACGCAGACCGGCGGGCGGGTGCTCGAGTCGAGCAACGACATCGCGGGCCAGATCAACAGCTGCATCGCCGACATCGGAGCCTATTACACGGTGACGTTTGCGCCTCCGGCCGCAACGCGCGCCAATGAGTATCACGATCTGAAGGTCGAAGTAACGCGGCCAGGGCTCATCGCGCGGACGTCTACGGGCTATTACGACCAGCCGTAGTGTGCTGTCCTGAAAGCTCGTCGCAGAATGGGCAACCTCAAGACGCAGGTCCTTCGACTACGTTTGGCCAAAGAGACGGCCAAACTTCGCTCAGGATGACAGAATTGTTATTCAGTGGACTTCGGGCATAAGCCCCTGGAGCCGACTGAGGTTACCTCAGATGAACGAGCGGCTCCGTTTGCCTTGACATGAGCCTCTTACACTCAATAAACTTAAACAGGGTATCTTTCACTGATTTGCGTATAAATCCAACAGTGAAAGAGACTTAGGCGCCGGAAGCCGGGGGATGCACGCGGGCTTTGAGGGGTGCCGTGGCAAGACGGGCGGGGGAGCAGAACCATGGCGGAGGCACGCGTCAGTCCGCGGGAGCGGCTGGTGCTGACAGCGATTATCGAGATGTATATCGCTACCGGGGAACCTGTGGCCTCGCAGGCGCTTGCCCACTTTTTTGAGAATAAGGACGGGCTGAGCTCGGCCACGCTGCGCAACGTGATGGCGACGCTGGGCGAGCAGGGATTGCTCGAGCAGCAGCATACCTCGTCGGGACGCGTGCCCACAGCGGCGGCCTTCCGCTACTACGTGGAGCAGATTACGCAGTCGGGCCGTATTGCGATGGGTGCGCAAGGCGGCCTGGGCGTGTTGCCGGGTGCGCCGGCGGCGATTGGCCCGCAGTTAAGCGAGGCCCGGCGCGGCCAGATCGAAGAGAGCTTTGCCGGCGTCGCCAGCTCCAACGAATATCTGGAGCGCACGTCGCATGTGCTGGCGCTGATTTCGAGCGGGCTGGGCGTGGCGCTGGCCAGTTCGCCGGCGGCGCAGGTGCTGGAGCACATACACTTTTCGCGGCTGTCGCAGGGCCGCGTGCTGGCCGTGCTGGTGACCCAGGCCGGAGCGGTGCTGGATCGCGTGTTGCTGCTGGATCGCGAATTGACACACCTGGAACTGGAAACAGCGGCGCGTTATCTGAACGAGAATTTTCGCAGCTGGCCGGTAGAGCGCATTCGCGCTGAAGTGGCTCGCCGCGTGGAGGTGGAGCGCGAGGCCTATCACCGCCAGCTGACTGCCTTGGAGGAGCTCTGCCGCAAGGGCGCGCTGATCGCCAGCGACGGCGTTCCCGCGATCTTTGTGGAGGGGATGGCGAACCTGATTGCGGCCGAGGTGGACCGCGAGCGGCTGCGCCAGATGCTGCTGGCGCTGGAGGCCAAGCAGCGGCTGGTGGAGTTGCTGACGGCATACGTGGACGGGCGTCAGCAGGAGGTGCGCGTGGTGGTGGGGCTGCACCAGACCTCGCCTGCCATGCAGGACCTGGTGCTGATTGGCGCGCCGGCGCGGCTGGGCGGGGCCAACGTGGGCACGGTCGCTGTGATTGCACCCACCCGCATCCAATATCAAGAGATGATTCAGGCAGTGCGCTACATTGCAGGCCTTTCCCAGCGCATTCTCGAGATTCCCGCCGAATAACGGCGCGCTCCCGATCTGCGGGAGGCCGCGCCCCAGGCTCGAAAAGATATGGATGAAAAAATATGGATGTGTTTCGGAGAAAACGGAGAGTCATGGCAGAACAGGATCTGGAATTGAAAGCAGGCGAGGGCATCTCGGCCGTGGCGGCCGAGATGCAGCCGGCCGAGCAGGCTGAGGCGCAGCCGCAAGCCGAGGCGCAGCTGCCGGCCGACACGCAGGTGACGCGCGCCGAATACGATCAATTGAAGGCGGAGCGGGATCAGCTTGTGGATCGGCTGGCGCGCTTGCAGGCGGAGTTTGAAAATGCGCGCAAGCGCACCGAGCGCGAGCGGCTGGAGTTTCGCGACTATGCGACCGGCGTGGCCGTCGAGCAGTTCCTGCCGGTGCTGGACAATTTTGAGCTGGCATTGAAGGCCACCGGCACCGCGGAGCAGATGCGGTCTGGCGTTGAATTGATTGTGAAGCAGATGGAAGAGGTGCTGCGGCAGATGCAGGTAAGTCCGATTCCGACTGTGGGCGAACCGTTTGACCCGCGCCTGCATGAGGCGCTGGGGGCGGTGGAGCGCGACGACATGCCGGACAATTATGTGGCGGAGGAGATTCGCCGCGGCTACAAGCTGCGTGAACGGATGCTGCGTCCCGCCATGGTGCGGGTGGTTTCAAATCCAAAACAGACCAGCGAATGAGCGGGTCTTGCCCTCAGGGGCTAAAGCCCCAAGAGTTAGGAGACTCTAACGTACGGGCTGAAGCCCGTACCCTTCAAACTGAAGCCCGTACCTTTCAAACTGGTGCTCAACCGAAAATCCGGACACGACGCGCGAATGAGTTCTAATACAAGAGTGAGCAAAGCCGACTACTACGAGGTTCTGGGTGTCTCTCGCGATGCGAGCGACGCGGAGCTGAAGACCGCCTATCGCAAGCAGGCGCTCAAGTTTCATCCCGACCGCAATCCGGGCGACGACACGGCAGAGGAGCGGTTCAAGCAGGCCAGCGAGGCGTACCAGGTTCTCTCCGACGCGCAGAAGCGCGCGGCCTATGACCGCTACGGGCACGCCGGCGTGGGTGCGGCAGGGCAGGGCTTTGGTGGCAGCCCGTTCGCAGGGGGCGTGGATATAGGCGACATCTTCGGCGACCTGTTTGGCGAGATGTTTTCGGCCGGCGGGGCCACGCGCTCAAGCTCGCGTCAGCATCGTGGCGACGATCTGCGCTTTGACCTGACCATCGATTTTGAAAACGCCATCTTCGGCGCCGAGACCGAGGTGAAGATTCGCCGGCTTGAAGTGTGCTCGACGTGCCAGGGACGCGGCAGCGCATCGGGGCGCGGGCCCACAGTCTGCAGCCAGTGCCAGGGCCGCGGGCAGGTACGCTATCAGCAGGGCTTCTTTTCGGTGGCGCGCACATGCGCCGCATGCCGCGGCGCGGGGTCGATCGTCAGCGATCCGTGCCCGGGCTGCCGCGGCGAGACGCGCGTCACAAAGGAGATCAAGCTCAGCGTCAAGGTGCCTGCGGGCGTGGAGGATGGAACCCGCATCCGCTACACCGGCGAGGGCGACGCGGGCCGCGCCAACGGCCCCAAGGGCGACCTCTACATTGTGCTCAGCATTCGCGCGCACGACTTCTTTGAGCGCGACGGGCACGACCTGCACTGCGTGGTGCCGATCAGCTTCCCACAGGCTGCGCTGGGCGCGGAGATCGTGCTTCCGGCCATTGACGGCGAGGTCACGCTGAAGATTCCCGAGGGCACGCAGAGCGGCAAGGAGCTGCGCATTCGCGGCAAGGGCGTGCCGTTTCTCAACGAGCACGGCCGTGGCGACCTTGTTGTCCAGGTGCTGGTGCAGGTGCCGCGCAAGCTCAGCCGCACGCAGCGCGAGCAGGTCAAGCAGCTGGCCGAGTCGCTGGCTGTCGAAAATAAGCCCACGTCGCGCAGTTTGCTGAGCAAGATGAAGGATTTGTTCAGTTAAATGAGAACGGGCTTGATCAACTCACCCACGGGTTGACGATGGGTATGCCGACGGCCACGAATGGCGCGGTATCCCGCGTCGCGACGGTGAATTCGTGCACGGCGGCGATGGCGGCAATCTGACAGTCAGCCACTGAGATGGAATAGCCCTTTGCTGCAGCGCGGCTTCCCAGAAGAGCGAAAGCAATGGCCGCGTCCCGGTCAAAGGAAAGAATGCGGCCCGCAAACAGCCGGTTCTGCAACGAACGCATCGCCAGTTCCATGCCGCGCTTTCGTTTGCCGGCTGGAAGAAGCGCGATCCCGATCAGGACTTCCGACAGGGCGGTTGAGGTCAGATACAGCGTCTCGGGGTCCTGCGCGTCCAGCCATCGAACCACTGCCGGATCGGCGCGCGGCTTCAACGGTTCCGAAATCACGTTGGTATCGAGAACGATCATTCAAATCTTGCCGGTTCGATGGGGCTGCGGTCGCGCTTGTAGTTGAGTTCTACGCCGCCATAGCGGCGGCCGAATGCGGCAAGCTCCGAGCCGATTTTCAGCCGCGGTTTCGCTGTAACGGACTCCTCAAGAATGTGGCGAATCTCAGCTTCGGTGCTCCTCCCGTTCCTGGCGGCGCGAATTTTAAGCGCGCGATGGGTCCGCTCGGGAATGTTTCGAACGGTCACGGCGGCCATCTGGCATCGCTCCTCTTACGTTTGCTATCGATGATAGCATATTGCAGGAAATGATAGCAGGATTGTGGACGCCTCGCTCGTGCACATGGCAGTCGTGGCCGGGGACCAAGCTCCAGGAACGCGCAGCTGGGTCTCGCAGGTGAGAATGCCTGGGTTCCGCAAATCGTGCGCGCGCGCGCTCGAAATATCTGCATTATTGGCTCCCGCATAAATAATGTGCTTGCGCCGTCCCTATGGGACTCCGTAACGAGTTTGTGTAATCCCTTTTCCCCACGCTGAAGCGCGGGGCTAACCAACTCTGCGCCTCCGGCGCGTTTGTCTGGACATTGCTTATGCAGTCCTCAATAGTTACCGTTTTCACCAGTGACTCGCTCAAACATTCCCAGAATGGACCGAATGGAATCTTCCTGCGCCGAATCTGCCTATGGGATGAAATCGCTTGCGGAATCATGCGAGCGGAGCATATGATGCGGGCAATTCTAACAACATGGCGGGCGCGGCCTGGAAACCAGGCCCAATGACGGAGAGGCACATACGATCCTGCCTGAACCGAGGGTTCTCAATGCTCGATGGTGTGGTGTCCTGCTCCTTCCTGAAGGGGGCGTTTGCGTCCCGAATTTCGAGCCATGGAATTCTGACTTTGACTTTGGCGGCGGTTGCATTCGCGTGGGCGCCGGGCGCCGCGGCGCAAGCGCCGACGGCGCGCTTCGCTTACCCCGGCCATGTGACAAAACCCCACACACTGTGTGAGAACCCGCTTAAGCGCAGCCGGGTGACGCCGGAGTGCACCAACGTGACGCCTCCCAATGCGACGGCCACCAACCAGAATTTCGGAGCTGTGGACCTTGGAGCTACCAGCAGCGCCGCGGTGCTGACCGTGACATTCAATGCGGCGGAGACGCTGGGCAGCATTGCGGCGCTGACGCTGGGCGCGCCGAATCTCGATTTCAACCTCGGGGCGGGAACCACATGCGCGGCCGGCAACGCCTATGCGATCGGCGCCACATGCAAAATCGCGGTCACGTTTTCGCCTAAGTACTCAGGAACGCGTTACGGCGCGGTGGTGCTGGCCGATGGCAGCGGCAATGTGCTGGGAAACGGCTATCTGCAGGGCTACGGGCAGGGCCCGCAGACGATCTTTCCGCCGGGCAGCCAGAGCGTTGTTTCGAGCGGGTTCAGCACTCCCTGGGGCGTCGCGGTAGACGGGGCGGGCAACGTCTATGTCGCGGCATTTGGCGCGAATGCCGCGTACAAGGAGACGCTGGCAGGCGGCGTATATACCCAGAGCACGATTCCAGCCAGCCTGGGCCTCAACGGCCCGCGCCAGCTGGCGGTGGATGGCGCCGGCAAAGTCTACATTGCCGATTCCTATAACGATCGCGTGGTTGTGGAGACGCCCTCGGCGGGCACTTATGTCGAGAGCATCGTGGCCGGTGGCCTGGATCAGCCCGGCGGCGTCGCCGTGGACGGAAGCGGCGATGTATATATCGCGGATACCTTCAACAGCCGGGTGGTTGAGGAGATCCTGTCGGGAGGAGCCTATACCCAGACCGTGATTGCAACCGGTTTCTCCAATCCATATGGAGTGGCAGTGGATGGCGAGGGTAACGTCTATGTTGCCGATGAATATAATTCGCGGGTAGTGAAGGAAACCTTGTCGGCAGGCGCCTATACGCCAACCAGCTTCAGCGGGTTTTATTATCCGCAGGGCGTTGCGGTGGACGGAAATGGCAACATCTATATCTCCGATACCGATAATGGCCGCGTGGTGATGGAGGCTCTGTCGGCAGGCATCTACACGCAGAGCATCGTTGCCGGCGGCGTGACCACGCCTTATGGGGTTGCGGTGGACGGAAGCGGAAACGTATATATCGCGTCCGGCGGCGAGGTGTTGAAGCAGGATTTGACCGATGCGCCGAGCCTGACCTTTGCCACCACAGCCTACGGCTCCACGAGTTCGGACAGCCCCAAGACGGTGAATCTTTTCAACCTCGGCAACGAGCCGCTGATCTTCCCGGCGGTTGGTTTCCCCGCCGACTTTCCCGAGAGCGCCACCGGCGCCAGCGATTGCGCCGCGGGTACGTTGCTGCTGGCCGCCGAGGCTTGCGCCCTGACGATCGACTTCTCGCCGATTGCGGCGGTGGGAACGGGCGCATCGCTATCGCTCAACGAAAGTGTCACAGCGGACACGAACTCGCTGAATCTCGCCCAGCGGACCCTCGCGGTGTCGGGGGTCGAGACCAAAGCGACGCCGACGGTGAATCTGGTAGCCTCCGCCGATCCCAGCATTCTTGGCGCTTCGCTCACGCTGACAACCAGGGTGCTGGGCGCCGACGCCACGCCAACCGGCTCCGTGACATTCACCGCAGGCCTGACCACGCTTGGCGCCGTCTCGCTGATCGGAGGGACGGCCAGCTTCACCACCAGCAGCCTGGCCCTGGGCACATACGCCATCTCCGCGGCATACGCCGGCAACTCGGTTTACAGCGCGGCCACATCCAACTCCATTCAGGAGATCGTCACCCGGCCGATACCCTCGGTGACGCTGACTTCGTCGGCCAACCCGAGTACGGCCGGTGGCGCGATCGCGTTCACAGCCACTGCGGCCGGCACAGGCAGCGACGGCACGCCCGCAGGCACAGTCACTTTTTACTCGGGGCCCCTGCCGCTGGGCACGGGAACATTGACCAGCGGCGTGGCGACATTCACCACCAGTTCGCTGGCGCCGGGAAGCTATACCCTGACCGCGAGCTACGGCGGCAGCGGGGTCTATGCGTCGGCGGTTTCCAGCGCGCTCACCCAGGTGGTCGCTCCACTGGCGCCTGCGCTGACGCTGGCTTCATCGGCAAACCCGAGCCCCGCAGGCAGTCCGGTCAAGTTCACAGCCATCGTGCAGGGCGTCCCTGGCTGGGGAAAGCCCACAGGTTCGGTGACGTTCAATTTCGGCAACCAGCTGCTGGGCAAGACGGCCCTGAACAACGGCCTTGCCACGTTAACTACCTCTTCGATGCCCATGGGGACCTATACAGTCACCGCCGCTTACTCAGGCAACGGAGTCTATGGCGCGGCGGTGTCGACGGACCTGACTGAGACCATCACTGTGGCGAACTTTGGCGCAGTGAGCCTGGCCGCGAGCAATACGGCTTTGATTCCGGTGTCCCTTTCGGGCACCGGAACGCTGAGCGGCATCTCGGTGGTGACGCAGGGAGAGGCTGGCCTTGACTTCACGAATGCCGGCGGCGGAAGCTGCACAGTCGGCATTGCCTATCCATCCGGCGCCATTTGCACGGTCAGCGTGATGTTCGCGCCGCGCAGTGCGGGAGCGCGCTATGGCGGCATCGTGCTGACCGACACCGATCACGACCTGATTGCCAACGCGTATCTGCAAGGCACAGGCTTGGGTGCGCAGACGATTTTTGCGCCGCCCACGCAGACCACGATCGGCAGCAGCTGGCTCAACCCGCAGGGCGTGGCGGCGGACGGGAACGGGAATGTGTATGTGTCCGACGTCAACACCGGCGGTGTGTACAAGGAGACTCCGGCGAATGGAGGCTTCACGCAGATCGCGATTGCCAGCGGACTGAGCACGCCGCAGGCTCTGGCGGTGGACGGCAGCGGCAATGTGTATGTGGCCGACTCCGGCAACTGCAACGTGTATGAGGAGTCGCTGCTGAACGGAGCGTATACGCAGACCACGCTGTTCTCAGGCCTTTGCGGGGTGAGGAACGTTGCGGTGGACGGCAGCGGCAATGTCTATATCGTCAATCCCTCCAACCGCTACGTTTACAAACAAACTCCGTCGAGCGGCGGCTTCACGCAGACCCTTGTGATGACTGCCAGCAACCCTGTCGGTCTGGGCGTGGACGGGAGCGGCAATGTTTATATTGCCGATGCCGGGACCGATGAGGTCTACGAGGCGGCCTTCAGCAACGAAGCCTACGGGCAGTCGACGATCGCCAGCCATTTGAATCTCGGAGGGCTGGGAGTCGATGGAGTCGGGAACATATATGTGACGGTGGCATCGAGCCCAAATTCCAACCCTCCGGTGCCGGGCGCGGTGTACAAGGAGACTCCGCTGTATGGCAGCTTCACAGAGTCCGCGATCGGCAGCGGCTGGAACGATCCGGCGGGCATTGCCGCGGATGGAGGCGGCAACGTCTACGTGGCTGACAGCGCCAAGCCGGCCGTGTACGAGGTGGACTTCGCCAATCCGCCCACGCTAAGCTTCGCCAGCACCGCGCAGGGCTCGACGAGCACCGACAGCCCGCAGACGCTGACTGTGTCCAACCTCGGCAATGCGGCTTTGAAATTTTCGGCCATCGCTTACCCGGCAGATTTCCCCCACAGCAAGACGGGCACGAGCGATTGCACCTCGACGACGTCGTTGCCGCAGGGCGAGAGTTGTCCACTGACCATCGACTTCGCGCCGGTGACGTCAGTGGGTGCATACGGCTCGATCGCATTGAGCGAGAGCGTGACGGTCACCACCAACACGCTCAATGTTCCGCTGACGGCCCAGGCGGTGACCGTGAATGGAATCGATACCGGTGAGGCGTGGACAGTTAAACTGACCTCCTCGGCCACCACGGCGGTTGTGGGCAGTGCGATTGTGTTCCCGGCAACGGTGACGCCCGTCAACGGCGCAGCGCCCAGCGGAACGGTCACATTCTACTCCGGAGTCATCCCTATCATTACCGCAAATCTGAACGGCGATGAAGCGGCCGCGAGTGTGGCGTCTCTGCCGGTGGGTTCACATTCGATCACCGCGGTCTACAGCGACACGGTTTCAAATGCGATCGCGGTCACCATCACCAAGGCTGCGGCGGCTGTGAGTCTGAAGTCATCGGCGGCGACGATCGTGAAGGGCGAGAAAATCGAATTCACGGTGAACGTGGCGGACAAGAAAGGCGTGGCGGCGCCCACCGGCACGATCACAATCTATTCCGCAAACTCGCCGGTTGGCACGGCCGCACTGCACGATGGAGTGGCAACACTCTCCACCGGCGCGCTGGCGGTGGGGCAGCATTCCATCACGGCGGATTATTCAGGCGACAAGAACTATCTCAGGACGGCGTCGAAAGCCGTGATTGTAATCATTACCCCGCCGCCCGCAGCCAGGCCTGCATTCTCCATCGGCGGAGGCACGTATAAGTCGGCGCAGACCGTCGCCATCGGGGATTCCACGCCGCACTCGACCATCTACTACACCGCCAATGGAACGATACCGACTAAGGCGTCAACGAGATACACAGGCCCGATCAAAGTCTCGTCGAGCGAAACCATCAAGGCGGTGGCGGTGGCCGCGGACTACGCCGAGAGCCCGTTGGCCTCGGTTACATACACCATTCAATAAGGATGGATTTGGCGAAGCTGGGCCTGACAGGTGAGAATGCTTGCGTTCCGCAATCCTTGTGTGCGCGTGCCAGGTTTCGGCGCACACGCGTGGCGATCGCGGTGACGGAAGGAAGGCAAATGCAATTTCCCTGGCTGGGTGAGTTTCTGGGCACGCTGGTGCTGGTGCTGCTGGGCACGGGCGTCAATGCGGGCGTGACGCTGCGCAAATCGTATGCGGCCGATGCGGGCTGGATGGTGATCGCCACCGGATGGGGGCTGGCGGTGTTGTGCGGCGTGCTGGTGGCGCAGGCTTTTGGCAGCCCCGGCGCCAATCTCAATCCAGCGATTACATTGGCTGTAGCCATCGCCAACTCGAACTACGCGCCGCTGCTGAGCCTGTGGTCGGCGCAGATGCTGGGCGCGGTCTGCGGCGCGTCGCTGATGGCGCTGCACTATGGGCCGCACTGGCGCGTGACACCCACTCATGCCGACAAGCTGGGCGTGTTCTGCACCAATGCGGCCATTCGCAGCACGTGGTTCAACCTGCTGAGCGAGATGATCGGCACCGCGGTGCTGGTGCTGGTGGCGGGCGCCATCTATTCGCACGGCGTTGCCAAGAATGGGCCGGCCAATGGTGTAGGCCAGTGGCTGGTGGCGAGCCTGGTTTGGAGCATCGGCATGTCGCTGGGTGGAACCACGGGCTATGCGATCAATCCTGCGCGCGACCTGGGCCCGCGGCTGGTGCACTGGCTGGCGCCGATTCCCGGCAAGGGGCCGTCGAACTGGGGCTACGCGTGGATTCCGTTGGTCGGCGATATGGCAGGCGCGTCGCTGGCGGGGCTGCTGCTGCGGTTTGCGCATCTGTAGAGTGTCATTTTCGACCGGTACCGATTTGAGCGCGGTGGTGTCTCGCTTTTTCGCGAGAACAATGGACCAGGAATGGGGCACTCGGTCTATGTCGCTGGACGTTGATGGGAAGCGAGGTTTCCCAGGTCTCAACCGCGAGACCTGGGGCACCCAATGTTGTGGGATGGTGAAGGATGCCGGAAAATGTTTTGCAACTCGATGCGCGCGATAACGTGCTGGTAGCGCTGACCAACCTGAATGTTGGCGACGTTGTGCGCTACGGGTCAGCCGCGAACTTCGCCACTTGCGCCATCACGACTGCGGTTCCGGCCAAGCACAAGCTTGCGCTGGTCGATCTGAAGCCCGGTGGCCTGATCTTTCTCTACGGCATGGTGGTGGGCGAAGCGGTGGAATCGATTCCGCGCGGAGGCGTGCTGACCACGCGTAATATTCGTCATCGCGCCGGCGCGTACACGGCCGAACGGCAGCCTGTGTCGCTGGCCGCGCCCGATGCGTCGCCGTGGATGAGCCGCACCTTCATGGGCTACCATCGCGCCGACGGACAGGTGGGCACGCGCAACTACTGGATCGTGCTGCCGCTGGTGTTTTGCGAGAACCGCAACGTCGACCGCATGAGAGAGGCGCTTGAAGAAGAGCTTGGATACGGCAGCCAGAACGGCTATCGGCAGCATGTGCGGCGGCTGATCGAGCAGCAGGCCGTCGGCAGCGAGGTTCCCACCCTTGCGCCAAAAGACGGCGCAAGGATGGGGCACCCAGGATCGATGGGACTGCCGGCGTCGATGGGGCACCTGAATGGCTCGGGACGCGTGTTCAGGAATCTCGATGGCATTCGCTTTCTCACGCACACGGGCGGTTGCGGCGGCACGCGCCAGGATGCGCAGGCTCTGTGCGGATTGCTGGCCGGTTACATTCATCATCCCAACGTGGCGGGTGCGACGGTGCTGAGCCTGGGCTGCCAGAACGCGCAGGCCGCGATGCTGCTGGAGGAGTACGGCGCGCGCGATCCTGAGCGGCGCAAGCCGGTGCTGGTGTTTGAGCATCAGCGATCGGGCCGCGACACGGTGCTGATGAACGATGCGCTCGAGGCCACCTTTGCCGCGCTGGCTGAGGCCAATCGTGTGGAGCGCACGCCCGCGCCTTTGTCGGCGCTGACGGTGGGCCTGGAGTGCGGAGGGTCGGACGGCTTCAGCGGCATCTCGGCGAATCCCACGGTGGGCTACGTGTCCGATCTGATCGTCGGCGCTGGCGGCACGACGATTCTGTCGGAGTTTCCCGAACTGCATGGCGTAGAGCAGGAACTGATCAATCGCTGCGCCACCGATGAGCTGGCGCAACGATTCTCTCATCTGATGCAGACGTATGCGGCGCGGGCGCGGGCGGTGCACTCGGGGTTCGAGATGAATCCATCGCCGGGCAATATCGCGGACGGGCTGACCACCGACGCCATCAAGTCGGCGGGCGCGGCGCGCAAGGGCGGAGTGTCGGCCATTCGCGGCGTGATCGATTATCCGGAGTACGCCACCACGCGCGGGTTCAACCTGCAGTGCACGCCGGGCAACGACGTGGAGAGCGTGACGGCGCAGGCCGGCGCGGGCGCGAACCTGGTGCTGTTCACGACGGGCCTGGGCACGCCCACTGGCAATCCGATTGCGCCAGTGGTGAAAATTTCGAGTAACTCGGCGCTGGCCGCGCGCATGAGCGACATCATCGACTTCGATGCGGGTGGCATTGTGACCGGCGCGACTACGATTGCTGAATGCGCGGAGCGCCTGCTCGATCTGAGCATTCAGGTGGCGAGCGGGGAACGATTGACGCACGCGGAGATTCTCGGCCAGAACGATTTCATTCCGTGGAAGCGGGGCGTGTCGCTCTAGCGAGATTTTGGAATGGGTCAGCAGACGTGTGCGGGCGAGGACGCCCACACGACAGCCGGTCTGGAGACCGGCGCTACTCGATGTCATTCCAGCCGCGACGCAACGACCGCCAGCGCCGCAATCGCCGCTGTCTCCGCGCGCAGAATGCGCGGCCCCAGCGATACAGCGCGCCATCCATTGGCATCGAACAGCGCTTCCTCTTCCGGCGCCCATCCGCCTTCGGGGCCGATCGCGAGTTCAATCGCGGGCATCTCGGCCGCGGCCTCTTCGATAGCTTCGTCGATCGCCTCGCGCAGCGAGGTGGTGCGCTCCTGCTCGGCGAGCACGATGCGCGTTGCGCTTGAGGCCGCACGAATGCGCTCGGCAAGCGGCGCCGGCTCATGAATCAGCGGCACATCGGAGCGGCGCGACTGCTGCGCGGCCTCATGCACAATGCGCCGCCAGCGCTCGGCGCGCTTGTTCGCGGCCTGGGCAAGATGCTTCTCAGTGCGGCGCGCGATCACTGGCGCGATGGCGGCGACGCCGAGCTCGGTCGCCTTCTCAATGCCCCACTCCATGTGATCGAACTTGAAGATCGACATGACTAAAGTAAGGGGCAGCGCGGGATCGGCCTGGACCTCGGCGATGAGATTGAACCGAATCTCATCGACGGCCACAGCCGCGATTTCGGCGTGAAACACGTGGCCGCCCGCCACCACGTCGGCCTCCATGCCGGGCTGCGCGCGCAACACACGGGCCATGTGCGCAGCCTGCGCGCCGCTGATGATCGCGGTGGCTTCGTCCCAGTGTTCGGCAATCCAGCGGCGACGTGTCATCGCGATTCCTCGCTTATGAGTCTACGCTTTGCGAAGTCTTTCATTCGTTTGCGTGTGGATCGAGTATTCCCTCAGGGCTAAAGCCCTCGTTCCTGTTTCGCACATTGCGGCACGACCGGAGTCGTGCCCTTTCAAAGCCGCGCCCTTTCAAGTGGCGCCCTTTCAAGACTGCGCCGATCGAGCGCTTCCCTCGCAGAAACACCGAGGGGGACGCTTGAGCGTCCCCCTCGAGTGTTGCCTTGTTGTTGGATGGTCCGCGACTACTTCTTCTTTGCGGCTTTCTTTGCGGCCTTCTTCGCGGGTGCCTTCTTGGCTGCTTTCTTGGTTGCCATTTGCCTATTCTCCCTTATCGATGGGTTGCATCGATGCTGCAACGATATATTGCAGTTGAAGAATGTATAGATTCATCATTCGCCAGTGTCAAGAAAAAAACGAACGAGTGGTGGAAAAAAGAGCAACAATTTTTTCATGCGGAAAAGATTGCGAGCTCATCGCGCTAGATGAGGCCGTGCGATTTTAGCAGCGCGAGCGCCAGACCGGTGACGAGATCGTGCCAGCTATGCGCGAAGATGGCGGCGCGCAGACCGCGGCGGAACAGCACGAGCCCCGAGAAGAGCGCGCCGAACACGGCAAGCAAAACCATGTTGCGAATTCCTTGATAGGCATGTGCGCCGCCGAACACCAGCGCTGAAAACACCACGCCAGCCGCGGCTGCGCCGCGCGCCCACCGCGTGAACTGGGTTTGCAGATAGCCGCGGAACACGATCTCTTCGCACACGCCGACAGTGAGACAGAGCAGCACCCATGCGGCGATTTCGATCGCGGTCGTGGGCGCGAGCTGCGACAGGGCATGCACCGCTTGCTGCTGTTGCGGGTTGGGCGTAAGCGGCGAACGGTGCTCCACGTCGGCCTGCACCACGGCCCATGCGACGGCCAGCGTTCCGAGCACCACCAGAGAGCCAAACCAGAAGACCAGTGCGAAGCCGATGTCGAGGAAGACGGTGCGCGGACGGACGGAATTTTCTCCGAGCAACGAGCGCAGCGGAATTTTTTTCAGGCGCAATCCGAAAACGACCCACCCGAGCAGCACCAACTCCATCAGAGCTGTTGCGCCATAGGTCCGGTAGAGATGGACCGGCCCATGCGCGGCGGAAAGGCGCGATGAGCCGCTGGCGGAGATGGCGAGAATGGCCGCGATCAGCACGATGGTGTGCCATGCGGGCGCGATGGCCTGCGACGCAGCGGGCGGCACAGGGGCGATTGGCGGAATGGACGATGTGGATTGCGAAATGTCGAGCGGATCCGGTTGCACCGGCGGATACCTCTGTGAGGGATGGTAGATGAGTGGCGCACCAACGGCAAAGGCGGCACGATATGCGCCCAGCTAAAGCGGGCCGGCGCAGATATTCGCTTTGCGCGCGCGGGCGTCAAGCTATTGATGGCACGTTTCGTCCGCGCGCTCTCTGACAAATTCGGCCAGCGTTCCGGCGACGCGCCTCTGCGCTAGATCGTCGAGAAAGGGCTCGCGGTCTTTCGGCCTGGTCTTCAACAGGATTGCGTAAGTATTCAGGACGCCCTCGACGCCGGCCTGGTATTGGGCCATTGCGTCGTCCTGCTTGTGCGGGCTCTCCAGCGCATAGGCCGTCTCCGCGAAGGTCATCGCAGTGAAGAGAGTGATGCCATCTTTCTTCTCGCCCTTTGGCAGCTTGGCGAGATCGGGACAGAGGTGCACCACCACGTCGGGGACCGTCATGGACCAGCGAATGACCCACTCGCGCTCCGTTCTCAGCTCGGGATTGAGCGGGTCAGCCTGGAAACGATGAATGTAGTCGAGCGCTTGTTTCCGCTCTGCGGGCGTAGAGGGCCCGCGATCCGCGGCATTGACGGCAACGGGCACGAGTAGCAGGGCGCTGCCGACAATTATGGCGGATATAAAACGCAAAACCATGACAGGATTCCTCGCCAGCCACGTTAACACTCGATGATATTCAAGGCAAGACCCGCGAGACTCGTCTCCTTGTAGCGCGATTGCATGTCGAGGCCGGTGAGATACATGGTGCGGATGACCTGGTCGAGCGAGACCTTGTGCGCGCCGGTTTCGTTCATCGCGATGCGCGAGGCGTGCACGGCCTTTACCGAGCCCATGGCGTTGCGCTCGATGCACGGGATTTGCACTAGGCCGCCGATGGGATCGCAGGTCATTCCCAGGTTGTGCTCCATGGCGATCTCGGCGGCGTGCTCCACCTGTTCATTGCTGCCGTCTTGCGCTGCGATGAGCCCGCCTGCGGCCATGGAGCAAGCCACGCCCACTTCGCCCTGGCAGCCCACCTCCGCGCCGCTGATCGATGCGTTCTCCTTATAGAGGATGCCGATGGCCGCCGACGTGAGGAAGTAGCGCAGCAACCCCTCGTGGTCCGCGCCCTCCACAAAGCGCATGTAGTAATGCGCCACCGCGGGAATGACGCCTGCTGCCCCGTTGGTGGGCGCGGTGACCACGCGTCCGCCCGCCGCGTTCTCTTCGTTCACGGCCATGGCGTAGACGGTGACCCAGTCGAGCGGCGCCAGCGGATCGCCATGCGAGCCGTCCGATTCTTTTTCGCGCAGGCGCTCGACGAGGC
>Ga0302326_10008193_pt1 | contig 23104 bp, 19 predicted proteins | sample Palsa_T0_3_FD_202264 | JGI IMG/M metagenome (GOLD analysis project Ga0302326, IMG submission 202264) | Peat permafrost microbial communities from Stordalen Mire near Abisko, Sweden - Palsa_T0_3 | ecosystem: Environmental > Terrestrial > Soil > Palsa > Peat permafrost | place: Sweden: Abisko... | reverse complement strand
GGCTCCGGTCATTGAAACCACCAAAACCGAGATCAGCCAAGTGATCGAGACCGAACAGATTCAGGATCTGCCGATCAGCGGCCGGCTATTTACCGACTTTGCCCTTCTAACGCCTAGCGTCGCCAAGAGCCGTACGGCTTTAGGGAGCACGTTCACCGAATTCGAGGTGACGCAAATTTCGTTTGGCGGTATGCGCTCGTTTAGCAACGAAATTACAGTGGACGGCGCCGATTTCGTGAACACGATCAGCGGTGTGCAGCGCGCCACGCCGCCGCAAGATTCGGTGCAGGAATTTCGCGTGGTCAACAACAGTTTTGGCGCCGAGTATGGCCGGGCGCTCGGCGGCATCGTCAACATCGTCACCAAGTCCGGCGGGAACGATTTCCATGGTTCGGTTTACGACTACCTGCAGAACAGCGCCACCGACGCGCGGTCGCTTTTGCAGCCGGCGCCGTTGCCCTATGCTCTGCGGCAAAACCAATACGGCGGCACTCTCGGGGGCCCCATCCGCAAGGATCGGACGTTCTTCTTCCTGAACTACGAGGGCAGGCGGAGCGCTCAGTCTCCCACTTATGCCCCTGACCTGGCCAACAATATTGCGAACATCGATCAGGCTAAGTCTTATCTGGGGCTCTCGCCGGAGGGCTGCGACCTTCCTCCCGCGCAATGCACCGGCTCGCCTTTCTCCTATCTGCAGTCGGTTCTGAAGACGGTCAACAACGACTATGGTTTTGCCCGGCTCGATCACCAGATAACCGCCAACAATCGTCTGGCGCTTCGCTATGTAGTGGAGGACGCCCGGGATTTGGGTGAACTGATCGGCAACACGGAAGATGGCGGCGGCATTGGCAGTCCGAGCGGCGCCCGAAATCTGTTCATTCGCGATCAATCTTTCGTGGGAACGCTGAATTCGGTGCTTAAGCCCAACCTGGTCAACACCGTCCTGGGGCAATATTCAAGGCGACACTACAATTTCCCCGGGGCGACCGGCGAACCGGACTTGAGTGTGGTGAATGACCTGGAAATGGGACACAACTTCGGCACCTATGACGCGATCTACGAGAGCCGTATAGAGGGATCCGAATCGCTTGCCTGGGTCAAGGGCAATCACGTCGCCAAATTCGGATTCGATGGAAATTATGCCTGGAGCTACAACAACTATCCCGGTTTCACGCCAGAGCGGATACTGCTGCCGAATCTCGATTGCATGTATGCATTTGGCGATGCAATCAGCCTTTTGACGACGGGCACGTATGGAACAGTTCCCGGAGCATCGGACTGCCCGCTCGATCCCGGAGCGGATGGGGTGGCGTTCTTGTACTGGGGAGTTGCGGTTCCGCGAACCGGCTTTGTGAACGGTTACGTTCCGTCCCCAGCGACGGGCGGGGGATTCGGCAGCGGCTGGCCGAATGCATTTCCGACGAATGAGTACTCCAATTATGCTTACAGCTTGAATCACGGCTACTGGGGATTCTACGGGCAGGATCAGTGGCGGCTCAATCCCCATTTCACTTTGAATTACGGCTTGCGGTGGGATTTCGAAACGGGTTTGGGAAGCACGATCAACGCCGACTACCGGGCTTTCCAGCCGCGGGTCGGGTTCGCGTACTCTCCGGACCCCAAAACGGTTATCCGCGCCGGCTCTGGGCTATTCTTCGACCGCAACAACCTGACGTTCTTCTTCACCACCGGAAACCAGAAAGCGCTCCCTGGATACTTCTGCAATCCGCCGAGTGCAGGCCCCGGTTGCGGCGGGTTTGGGCAGGGGGTGGTCGTTCCGATGATCCAAAACAAGGCGGCCACCGGCGGTTGGCAATTGTCGGCAGACCCAGGGTATCCTGGCACGCCGTCTCTGCCTTGCGTGGCTCTAGGTTTGCCTCCGGGTCTTTGCGCGCAACTTCCCGGCCCCGCCTCACAGCAGACAGTAAGTATTGCAGCTCTTCAGGCCCTCAGTATCCTGGGCGATGGCGCGAATGCCTACCCTGCAGTGTCTCTAACGGGGACTTGCACAGCTAACCTCGTAACGGGGGCGCCGACCGGAGCTTGCGGTGTTGGTTCCGGTGGCATTCAGCGGGACGCCCGTCTGCCCTATGCCGAACAGGCCAGCCTTGAGATTGACCGCCAGATCGGAGGAGGACTCACGCTCCAGTTAGGATACCTTTTCGTGGGGGCGCACAAACTTGTTCGGGGCAACAACATTAACGTCCCCTGCCCGCTTGGCACCAGCAAGCCCTCGAATCCTTACTACGCCCAAGGGCTGCTCGATGCGAGCGGCAGCCTCACTCCTTGCCAGGGAACGCCGACCCTGGGGCCGTTCGGGTTGGGCCCATTTTTCGCTTCCTTAGCCAACCCCTCCGGATTGGAATTTGGTGTGCCCAGTGGAGTCGGCGCTCCCGCGACGCTGAGTGGCGGCCTTCTCGACTACAACAACGACGTGGCCAACGCCGTCTACAACGGCCTGACCGTCACAGCGCTTGAGCGGATCGGCAAATTGTTCAGCCTGACCGCCAATTACACTTATTCTCACACCATTGACAACGGCAATTTCACCACTTTCATCAATCTGCCGCCCAACCAATTCGACTACGCCTCGGAGCGCGGCAACTCGAACCAGGACGTTCGCCATCACTTAGTGGCGAACTTCACGGCGAATGGACCGCAGGATAGTTTTGCGCGGAACTTCGAATTCAGCAGCATCGTCACGCTGCAGTCCGGCCGGCCTTTCACATTGTTTGCCGGGCAGAACGTCTTTGGTGACGTGGCGGGCCTGAGCACGGATCGCGTGGGAGGCCTGGGCGGTGGGTGCAGCAACGTGTCGGATTGCGACACTACCATCGGCCGGAATACCTACGTTGGCGATCCGCTGTATTCCTTTGATCTGCGTTTGGCGCGGTATTTCCAGCTTCGCGAGCATTTGCGGCTCGATTTGACCGTAGATGCTTTCAATGTGTTCAACCGGCCGAACGTGGACGAAGTGAATTATATCTACGGCTCGCCGGCATTCTGCGGTGCGGTTCCGCAGCACTATAAGGACGCCACGACGCGAGCCATTCAAAGCGGAGCGGCCTCTGTGTCTTGCGCCGCGCAGCAGGCAGCCGGAAACCCGGGCGCATGGATCGCTGACGGGCTCTTGCCCGTCTCAGTTCCGAGTTCTCCGAATGCAACTTTCGGGGAGCCGAGAACGATGCTCAACCCGCGGCAGTTCCAATTTGCTTTGAAGTTTTCTTTCTAGGTCCGCTCAAAGTGTGCGCGGTGGTCTCAGCGGTCCCACTGCCAGTCGTGGTAGCGTCGGCGCAGCTCCGCTTTGAGAAGTTTTCCCGTAGACGTGTGTGGCAACTGATCTACGAATACGAACGCGTCGGGCAACTGCCATTTGGCAAATTTGCCGGCGAGGAAGTCGCGCAGGCTTTCTGAAGACAGTTTGGCTCGATCTCGAGCGACGACCACCGCCACCGGCCGCTCTTGCCACATTGGGTGCGGCACCGCGATGACTGCGGCTTCACGCACGTCCGGGTGAGCCACCAACGCGTTCTCCAGATCCACAGAGCTGATCCATTCGCCGCCTGACTTGATCAGGTCTTTCGTGCGGTCCACAATCGCCAGATACCCGTACGAATCAACTGTACCGACGTCGCCGGTGCGGAACCAGCCATCCTCGGTCCATTTATCTGTTTCCTCCGGCAGTTCGAAGTAAGAAGCGGCCACCCAGGGTCCGCGCAACTGCACCTCCCCCATAGTCCTGCCGTCCTGCGGAACCTCTCCGGACTCGTGGATCACCCTCAAATCGACAAGCGGAACCGGAATTCCCGCGGTGGCTTGGACTTCGTGCTTCTTCTCGGTCGGCCAATCCTTCATGTGGGCCTTCATCTGGTTGGTTGTCGCCTGGGGACTGCTTTCGGTAAGGCCCCAACCTTGCTGCACCTTCAGGCCACGTTGTTCCAGCTTGCGAATCAATGCTAACGGAGGTGCCGCACCACCAATGATGATCCGCATCTGAGGCAGCTTCCAGCGACCGGGGTGCTTTTCCAGACAGTCCACGACGTTGAGCCAAATTGTGGGCACGCCTGCGGCAGCTGTGGTGTGCTCTTTTTCAAACAACTCCAGGAGACTTTCCGCATCCAGATAGGGGCCGGGAAGAACGAGTTTGCATCCCACCATCGCCGCGGCGTACGGAAATCCCCAGCCGTTTACGTGAAACATGGAGACCACCGGCAAGAGAACGTCCGAATGGCTAACGGCGAAATTGTCCGCCGTGGTCAGGAGAAAAGTGTGCAAGAACACCGAGCGATGTGTGTACGCAACGCCCTTCGGTACACCCGTTGTTCCCGAGGTGTAGCACAAGGTGGCAGCTTCGTTTTCCTCGAGCTGCGGGTATTGGAAATCACCTCTCGCCGTGCCGAGAAAATCCTCGTAGTTTTCGGTGCCCTCCGGAACTGTATTCCCATTCAAAGCCACCACGAACACCCGCTCAAATCGGGTCCACTCCCGAATTTGTCCATAGAGCGGCAAAAGCGAGTCATCCACGATAAGAAAGCGGCCTCCCGCATGATTGGCGATGTAGGCGATCTCGCGTGGCGCCAGCCTCAGATTCAACGTATGCATCACTCCGCCCGAGACCGGAATGCCCAGGTAAGCTTCTACATGCGCGTAGTGGTTCCACATTAACGTGGCCACGCGATCCCCCCGCTGGAGACCGGCTTTCTGCAAGGCTTCCGCCAGACGGCGAGCCCTACGGTACACGTCGGCGTAGGTGCAACGATGCAAGGAATGATCCGGCAGGCGCGAAACGATCTCCTGCTCGGGGAAGAGCCGGCCCGCCCGCTCAAGAATGTGCGTAAGCGTCAGCGGGTAGTTCATCATCGTGCCTAGCATAAGAGCCCCTTCCCGGTCGTTGGCGGTGCGGAGCAGAAGCAGCTTCCGGCTACACAACTCTGGGCAGTCGTCTAATCCAAGAATGAAAGGACTTTTCGACTTGCAAATTATAGCGGACGTTCGCTAGTGTGTAGGGCATCGCGGTCGCGAATCGAACCATGCGCGGATCGGGGTACCTGAATAGAAGAGTCGAGACAGCAAGCTTCAGCGAGGTTCGGAAGTTTCAGGAGACCAAAGCTTGCGGAAGAACTCGATGCTGCAGGCTTACCCAACAAACACTTGCCCGGCCCATCTGGTTTTAGGTAAGATAGATTAACGAACGTTCGATAGATGATTAGTGGCCCTGTCACGCCCGACGTCCCCACCCCGCGTCCCGCTACGCGCTTTGACCGTCGGCTGTCCAAAATCCTCGACCACGCGACCGCCGTCTTTTACGAGAAAGGTTATGAGGGCGCCTCGATGCGCGACTTGTCGCGAGTCACCGGTCTCTCGCTGGCGGGCCTGTACTACTACTTTGAATCAAAAGAAGAGCTGCTCTGCCTGATTCAAAAGCATTACTTCACGGTGGTGGTAGACCGGCTGCAAAAACGTCTTAGAGACGTGAACGATTCCGAATCGCGAGTGCGTGCCTTCATCCTCAACCACTTCGAGTATTTCCTTACCGAGAACTACAAGGCGACAAAGGTGCTTTCTAAAGAGGATGACGTGCTCGCGGGCCACCTTGGCGCCGAGGTGACGGCCCTCAAGCGCGAATACTACCGTGGCTGTTCGGAACTGGTGGAGACGCTAAAGCAGGAAAAAGGATTGGAGTTCAACACTCGTGTCGCCGTGCTCAGTCTGTTCGGGATGATGAACTGGATCTACACCTGGTATAAGCCACAGGTTGACCCCGAGGCTGGCGCTTTAGCCCGCCAAGTGGGCGACATCTTCCTGGCGGGCATTAAGTCCTCTGTCAAGCGACACTGAACCAACGACAATAGTTGGAGCGGGGCACGGTTCTGGACGTCCGAGTTGACCTGCTCAGAGCTGACGACTAATTTGATCACCGACTGCCACATCCACATCGCTCCCATGCAGATGTTCCGTCCTGACGCTCTGGAGTTGATCCGGCGCAAGCGGCCTAACTTCGAGCAGATCTCCGAGTTCTGCCGTTCGCCCAAGTTGTTCCTCAAACATATGGATGCCGCAGGCATCGATCGCGGTGTGCTCATCAACTACGTGGCGCCTGAAGTCATTGGCTTCACGGTCGCAGTGAATCAGTGGATCGCCGATTATGTCAAGGAAAACCCTAAGCGTTTGATTTCCTGTGGCGGCCTGCATCCCCGTCACAGCCAGAACATTCTGGCCGACGTCGAGCACTTGCTGCGGCTGAAGATCCGCATGATCAAGATTCACCCTCCCCACCAGCTTCTGTTTCCCAATGACTACATGAATGGGGTAACCGAATTGGAAGTCATCTACCGGGCGGCTGAAGCCAATGGAATCCCGGTCATGTTCCACACTGGAACGTCCATCTTTCACGGCGCGCGCAACCGCTACGGCGACCCCATTTTCATTGACGATGTCGCCGTTGATTTCCCCAAGATGAAGATTCTGCTGGCCCACGGCGGCCGTCCGCTATGGATGCACACGGCTTTCTTCCTGCTACGCCGTCATCCCAATGTTTACCTCGACATCAGCGGCATCCCGCCCAAGGCCCTGCTGAAATATTTCCCGCGTCTGGAAGAAATCGCGCACAAGACGCTTTTCGGAACGGACTGGCCCGGACCCGGCGTTCCCGACATCAAAAAGAATCTGGATGACTTTCGTGCGCTGCCGTTGAAAGAGGAAGTCAAGCAGCAGATTTTGAGCAAGACGGCGCTGAGCATCTGGCCAGGGTAGCTGCTGCTTCTTCCATCCCATAAAGGGGGCACGGGCAGCTGGCGCGGAGGGCTGTCCTAGACGGGAGAGCGTCGCATACCATAGACACGTATGACTGTGCCCGCCCTCGCCTGTCTGATGATAACCGTATCGGCTCTGGGAATGTGCTGCGCTGCCTGGTTCATCCGTCTCCGCAAAGATGCATCGGACTTGGAGCGCGAAGTTGATGCTAATGGACTCCGAGACCATGTAGCAATGTCAGCGCTAGTCGGTAGTTCCTCTTCGGCGGCGATGTACATTGCGTTCCTCTTGCTCTGGGCGTATTCATCGTCCTTCAACGGTCGACGGCCAATGGGGGCCGCGGCAATTTGGGTGGGCCTGCTTTCGGCAGCCTATGCCGTCGTCGGCGGCCTGTTCGCGCGCGCCGCTCAGAGGCCGCTGATAGTGGCCAGCGCTGGCGCTAACGTGTTCCTCTGGATGCTGGCATCTGCTGCGAGTGCCGCAGTGTGACGTACTGGAAAATCAGTATTGTCGGAAATCGCGTCCAGCAACGATGGATTTGCCCTGGCTCGCTAGCCGCGGACCGTTTCCGCCTGTGTATTCTCCACCAGGAGTGCAATCCCCTGCCCTCCGCCAATACATGCCGAAGCGACTCCGTACCGTCCGTTCGAACGCTTCAATTCGCGAGCAAGCGTGACCGCTAAACGCACGCCCGTCGCAGCCAGGGGATGGCCGATGGCGATGGCCCCGCCGTTCACGTTGAGCTTCGCGTGATCCAATCCAAGTTCGCGCTCGCAAACCAGAGTTTGTGCCGCGAAGGCCTCGTTGATTTCGACCCGGTCGATCTGATCGAGGTGCAGTCCGCTGACTTCGAGAACCGCCTGAATCGCCGGAACCGGCCCGATCCCCATAATTTCCGGGGGAACACCCACAACCGCTCCCGCGACCACCTTCGCCAACGGCGGCTTGTTTTGTTTGCGCACGAATTCGCTCGAAGCGACCAGAGTCGCAGCTGCGCCGTCCACAATGCCGGAACTGTTCCCTCCGGTCTGCACGCCGCCGAAAGCAGGAGGCAACTTGGCCAGCACCTCAAGCGGCGAGGGACGAACGTGACTATCCTGGCTGAATGATTCCACCTTCTTCGGAAGGCGGATGCCGCGCGCGTTGTATCCCTCACGTTCGAAGGTTTCATTGACTACTGGGACAATTTCTCCGCTGAGGAAGCAGCTCTTTTGGGCGGCTATCGCGCGGCTGAAACTATCACCCGCGAACTGATCTGCTTCTTCCCGCGAAATCTTGTAACGTTTGGCCAGCGTTTCCGCCGAACCTCCCATCGTCACATTCGGACAGGGATCGAGAAGCGCCTCCCATAAGAAATCCTTGAATTCCACCTGTCCCATGCGAAAGCCGCCGCGGTGGGTGTAAGCGGCCACGGGATTCCTTGACATGGATTCGGTTCCCACGACCAGGGCCAACTCCGTCCTGCCCAGCTTGATGCTATCCGCAGCCTGCAGAATCGCCTCAATTCCGGTGCCACACACTCGCTGCACCAGGTGCGCGGGCACTTCAACGGGGACTCCCGAATAGATGCCAATGTGGCGCGGTAATACATAGGCATCGAAGCAGGCTTGCGCCATATTGCCGGCCACAACGGAACCAACCGACTCCGGTGAAACGCCGGAATGGCGGAAGACCTCCCGGGCGACCTTGATGCCCAAGTCAATGGGAGAGACCAGTCCAAGCACCGTGTTGTAGTCCGCAAAAGGCGTGCGCACGCCATCCACAAGCCAGATGTCGTCGTACTGCGACTGCAGCCCTCTAACACCAGAGTTCATACGCTCCTCCGCCGTGCAACTTGTAACCTGGGGCCTTCCCGCGGAAAAGAAATCAGATGGCAAGCCTTTCCTCAACAGATAACGGTACCCGTCTGATAGTCGCGGAAGTCTTCGGATAACGGATTTGAGTCTTCGGGATCCCATAGCGAGCGCGGTGTTTCGTGCCCCATGCCGACATCAACTTGAGAATCGCCTTCAGACTTTCTCCGTGGCGGGTCAACGAATACTCCACCCTGGGAGGCACGACAGCGTACACCTTGCGGTGAACGATTTGGTCGCGTTCCAACTCTCTAAGATGTTGCGTAAGCATTTTCTTGGTCAGGCCTGGGATCCGCTTCCGCAACTCGCCAAAACGCTTCGTCCCGCTCTCCAGATAAAACAGAATTGAGGGTTTCCATTTCCCGCCGATGACGTCGGCAGTCAACTTTACCGGACAAGAGAATTCCTCCATTCAAAGCCTCCAAGAGGGTGCCAGGTTACAAAAAGGTGCCTACTGGCAATAAAGATACTTTAGCCTACAATCCCATCCGGGGCCAGAGCTTGATTGCCCGTGTTTGAATCGTGTCTTGTCCCTGCCGGCAGGAATCGCGCGAAGGATTCGGAGGTGACCATGCTGACGACTGTTATAGTTCCGAAGTCGGGCGGGGTCACCAGCACCAAGGCCATTGTAGTGCGGTGGATCAAGAGGGAAGGGGACAGCGTCAAGCCAGGGGATCCACTGGTCGAGCTGGAGACTGAGAAAATCAGCTACGAACTGGAATCGCCGGCGGCTGGTACTTTGCTGACAATTCTGGCTCGAGAAACCGCTGAAGTGCCTGTTGGTGAGCCGCTTTGCCACATCGACGATAGAAATAATTCTTCGCATGGGTCTAAGAGGTCTGGATCTAAGAAGTCTGGGAGGATCCCGCGATGAAAAAGAAAAAAGAGTTCGGAAAAGATCGCCTGGTTTGGATGTATACGCAGATGGTGCGCATCCGTGAATTCGAAGAAGCGGTAAAGCGAGCCTTTATCGAACACCCGGGAGCGATTCGAGGGCACGCCCACTTGGGCGATGGAGCCGAAGCCAGCATTGTGGGAACTTTGTCCACGCGCCGCGACACCGATCTGGTGATGCCGAGCTACCGCTGTCACGGTTATCCAATTGTGCTAGGCACGCCGTTACGAAAAATCATGGCGGAGATCTTCGGCCGCAAAGATGGACTGTGCAAAGGTTTCGGCGGGTCGATGCATCTGGCCGACCCTGCCCATCACTTTCCTGGAACCTCGGGAATCATCGGTCAGAGCATTGCGCATGCGACCGGTGCTGCGCTGACCGCACAGGTGAAGAAGACCGGTCAGGTCGTTTTCTGCTTCTTCGGAGATGGAGCGGCGAAACAAGGGGTATTTTTCGAATCGCTGAACATGGCCGCGGTGTGGAAGCTACCCGTCGTGTACGTTCTCGAAAACAATCAATATCAGGCTTACACTCATTTCAGCCTGGAGGATGCCAATGCCATCGCCGGTGATCCGCTGTCGAAAAAGGCGGAAGCGTTCAGTATTCCCGGTACGACGGTGGATGGCACCGACCCTCTCGCTGTGTATAAGGTGGCGGAAAAGGCGGCGGAGCGGGCGCGCGCCGGCAAGGGACCGAGCTTGATCGAATCGAAGTTCTACCGCCTGAGCGCTCATGGAAATGTAATCACGGTGCCCCCGCTGCCCACCCAATTTCCAGAACACGAGGCTGTGGCGGTTTATGGCAACAAGGCAGAGTTCGCCAAATGGAAGTCCAAAGACCCGGTAGTCAAGTTTCGTGCCCGGCTGACGAAGGACCGTGTTCTGATCGAAGCCGGAGCCAAACGTATCGAGGACGCTGCTCGTGCTGAGGTGAAAGACGCCGTGAAGTTCGCGTTGGCTAGCCCTTTGCCAGCGCCGGAAGAAGCGTTGCACTATGTGTACGCGTAGGAGGAGAATATGGCGCGCGAAATGATGTACGGCGATGCGATTGCGGCGGCAATCATTGAGGAAATGCAGCGCGATCCGAATGTTGTCCTCTACGGCCAGAATATGGCAATGACCGAGCGCGATCCCATGCTCAAGAAATTTGGTAAAGACCGGGTGCGCCTCGCGCCTATCTCGGAGACGGCGGAAATCGGGATCGGCATCGGCGCCGCCATGACCGGCCTGCGGCCCATTGTCGAGTTATGGATGAGCGAGTTCCTGCTCGTGGCTTTCGATCAGGTAATTAATGAGGCGCCCAAGTTTCACTACATGTCCGGCGGGCAGGTGAAGGTGCCCGTAGTGTTGAAAGCGGGCTTCGGTTTTTGCGCCGGCTGGGCAGGGCAGCACTCCAACTGCATCTACCACACCATGATGGGAATTCCCGGCCTGAAGGTTGTGGTGCCCTCCACTCCCGCCGATGCGAAGGGTTTGATGACGGCAGCGATTCGTGACGACAACCCGGTTGTGTACCTGCACCCCTACATGCTGACTCTGGACAAAGGCGAAGTGCCGGAAGGTGAGTACGTTGTTCCCCTGGGCGTTGCAGATATCAAGCGCGCAGGAACCGACGTCACCCTAGTTGCCGTCGGATGGATGGTCAAGAAGGCCGTGGCCGCGGCCGAGCGTCTCGCAGAAGAGGGAATCAGCGCGGAAGTCGTAGACCCGCGTACGCTCGCGCCGCTTGATGTGAAGACCATTGTCGAATCGGTGAAGAAGACGGGACGGCTGGTGCTCGTCGACCAAGCCCCGCGTCATTCTTCCGCCGCCGCGGTGATTGCGGGCGAGGTCGCTGAGCACGGATTCGAATACTTGCGCGCGCCGGTCAAGATGGTGACCGCGCTCGACACTTCGGTTCCCTATAGCGAGCCTATGGAAAACTACATTTTGCCGAACGAAAACAAAATCATACAAGCAGTCAAGTCGGTGATGGCGCACGAAGCAGTTGCTGCCTGAGACAGAGACAAGAATAAAGAATGAAACGAGACGTCGAATTGCTGGCTTCCTACTGGACAATTTCGGCGGGACTACCACACACCGACAAGGAGTGCAGCCCTTTCGACTTCAAAGACAGGGTGGAATCCGCGGCCAGGGCTGGTTTCAAAGGCTTCGGGCTTTGGCATGCGGACCTCGACTACATCCTCCAGCACAGGACTCTCCAGGAGATGAAGCAGATCTTCGACGACAATGGGATCAAACACATCGAGTTGGAGTTTCTGACCGATTGGTTCCTGGATGGCAATAGAAAACATAAGTCAGACATTCAGAGGAAGAAGCTGCTTAACGCTGCTGAAGTCTTGGGCGCGAGGCACATTAAAGTGGGCGATTTCAATCGCAAGATCACTCCGATGCCGCGCCTGATTGAAGCATTCGCTGGGCTGTGCCGCGAAGCGTCGGAACATGGCACTAGGATTGGTTTCGAACTGATGCCTTTTGCCATGATTGATACGCTCAAAGATTCCTTAACCATGGTTGAGGGGGCAGGCGCAAAGAACGGCGGCATCGTTCTGGATCTCTGGCACATCGTCAAGCTGCGCATCCCGTACGAGGAAGTGAACTCGATTCCGCTGCGGTATCTGGTCAGCGTCGAACTGAACGACGGTACTTTCGAAGTGCCGTGGAGCCTTCACGAAGATACCGTCAACCACCGCCGGCTATGCGGCGAGGGTGAGTTTGACGTTAAAGGCTTTGTCGACTGCGTGCAAAAGGCCGGATACCAAGGTCCTTGGGGGATTGAAGTTCTTTCGGAAGAACTACGCAAGAGGCCGCTAGATGAACTGACTACTACGTCGTTCAATACCACGATGGCGCAATTCTGATCACGTTATTGTAAGTACGCTCGCTCTCACTTCATCGACCTCTCACGAAGCTGAGGCACCGCGCCGATTTCCGTCAAGAAGCGAAAGCTGTCGTGCACAGACCATACTTCAATGCACTTGCCACCGGAGAAAAGATTAATCTGGATTCCGACAGACGTAACCAGCTTTCCTGTGGCCGCAATTCCCAAAAACTCGCCGCGATGTGTGCCGCAAAAGCTAAACCGGTGAGCGATTTTTTCACCCTCGGCAATGATGTCCTCAATCTCAACCCGCAGGTCGGGAAAGCCTTTTAGAAGATTGGTGTAGTGTTCCCTTAACCCTGGGACGCCCGGCCGGATGCGGCTAGAATAGCCGTGGTGAATGACCGAGTCGCTATACATCGCGAGGTATCCATCAAGATCCTTCACTCTTAGTCGACGCGAGGCACGCTGAAGCGCCTCGATGTTCTCTGGTGGAGGCATGATTCTCCTTCCCGCGCAACCCAATCCTCACAAGATGCGCCTGGAGTTTCTACGTTAAGTGTACCGCGACGTAGCGACGGGTCGTCGTTACCTTGGGACCTACGCGGCATGACTGGCGATGACGCTTTGCCGACCAATGTCTCTGGTCGTGACTGTATCGAGTCTTTTCGGCCGAGTCGACTTGAGACAAACTCGGCAGGCAGATTTGTACTGTCTTGATTGGCTCCATAGTGGCTCCAATCAAGAAGGACAGAAACAGGCAGGAATTCCGGGGTATGCCTTGCCGAATCAACAGATGGCTTGAGTGACTACAGCTCTGAAAGGACTGGCGTCGGTGGTTCCGACTCCGTCCCCTGGCCACCATATTTTGCCAGTACTTAGCGTCATCGTCCCACCTGGTTTTGGCTTCAATTTGGCGGTTGAGACTGTGGATGCGGCGACGGCGGGATTTCGAGTTGGCCACGAAAGCCCATCCTAATTCAATCGAGAGTATCGCCGTTTGTCTGGCTCTCCACCGGCGCGCGATGTAGCGCGACTCAGGGCCTCCGCATGACGTTATAGAGATGAATATCCGCGGCAGTGTCAGGCTCGAAGCTGATGCTGCGTTAAGCGCTTTGTTCCGCCGCCTCCACCACACCAACCCGGGTCCCTGCCGTGCGTGACGCTGACCTAGGCATTGGCGGCTCCCTCGAAGAAGCGGAGGAGCTCCGCGGCAACAACTTCAGGATTGTTCAGGGGAATAAAATGTCCCGAGTCGACCATAATGACTTCAGATTGTGGAATCAAGGCAGAGACTCGCCGCGCGAACATTTCAGGCACGGCTTTATCGCGTGAGCCCTGAAAAATGAGCGTAGGGATCAGAAGCTGTGGCAACATCGCCGGGATGGAAGCCAGAACCTCCGAGGGATCCCCAAACCGCAGTACTGACATCAAACGCCATGCGCCCAATGGACCGGAAAAAGGGGCGTGAAAATCCTCGACAACGCCGCTCAATTCCGCCCGCTGTTGTTCCATCGCGTCTCGCATTGCGATGTTCCAGAAAATGGCGTTCACCACCGGCGCGAGTAACTCGCCAATGACCGGCCGCCTGATGATACGGAACATATGAAAAGGCTTCAGATCGGGAAACACTGCTGGCGACAACAGTGCCAGACGGTCGACGCGCTCTTGAAACCGGTATGCATAATGCACCGCGATCGCGGACCCGGCGTCATGGCCTACGACGTGCCACTTATCGATGCAGTGTTCCACTCTGATTCTGTCGATCTCGTCGGCAAGCGCTTCCAACTGGTTGACAATATAACGATCCTTGGGAGTCCTCCCGAGGCCGGGCAGATCGACAGCCAGGCAAGTGAAGCGTCCCCGCATCTTGTCGATGACCCCGCTCCAAAGCTGGCTGCTGGTTGGTATGCCGTGTATGAACAAGACCGGATAACCTGATCCGCGAGAAAGCAGATACATGCAATTCTCCCCTTCTCAACAGCATTGACAATTCAAGCCGGTCCGACCGCGGGCGCCAGCCGTTTGCAGAATTGATAAAGGATCCACGCACTTGCCCGGAATACGCCAAGAAATAGCCCGAGAAGAAACGTAGCAACGATTCCCCGTGGTTTCATGCGTGCGTACACAACGTTCATGCTCCATGCTGGGCTGGTATAGACGGTCCCCGAGCGTTGCACGCCGATGCGATTCCTGACCGGCGGCTCATATACGATCTTCTCGATTCCCCCATTAAAAAACTTCGCCATTTGCAAAATGCGGCTGCTGTATGACACTCTTGCGCCGAGCGGAAGTTGGCCTTGGCTGCGGTACTTCAGAATCAGGCTGGATGCTTCCGCTGCGTGGCGTAGAGCGGCGGTAACTCCGTTCGCAGTTATGGGATCAACCATGGCCGCAGCTTCGCCGGCAATCAGCCAGTTCGGCCCGGCTACTCCGATCTGGACTCGCGATCGGAAGGAAGTCACGTTGGTTGGGCTGAGAACGCCTTCCCGCAGCAGCGGGTCAAAGCGCGGGAACTTCATCAGTTGCTGGCGGAAAATGTCTTCCACTGGAGATCCGCGTTCACGCTTGGCCTTTATTGCTGCGCCGGTCGTGATATATCCGACGCTGACCATGTCTGTGCTGACGGGGATCTCCCAAATCCACTCGAGATATTCCGCCGGCATGGGGTCCAAGTACAGGGTCGTCCCTTCGATGGACTCAGATACTGGGAAGTAGTTCCACATCGCCACCTTCACGGGCCCACTGTGAATGGCGGGAAGATTGAACTCCCGAGCCAGCAGGCAGGTCGTGAATCCTGACGCATCGATAAACCAAGGAGAAGAGAACCGTGCACCCCCAGCGGTGCGAACCGAAGCGATATTCCTTCTCTTTCTTTCGACCCCAACAACTTTGTCTCGCACAAGCTTGACGCCGCTCCCAATCGTCATCTTCAGAAGTTCACGGTCCAAGCGCAGGCGATCAACATGTAGAGTCCGCAACTCGACACGAAAGGGCGATCCAGCGAGCCAGGCGGACGGAATATAGTGCGCGGAGGTGCCGTCGCGCAATCTCACAGTGACGTGTCGTTTCCAGGTCGCCATCTGCGCGCTTATCAGGTCGTTCATGGGAAGTCCCAACGCGCTCAACAGATCGGGAGCCGACCAATCCAGCGACTCCCCGACCGGCTGGCGGAGAGATTCCTCGGGCTCAATGCAGATGACTCTGAGGCCGGCTTTTGCCAGCTGCAAAGAGGCTGCCTTTCCAGCTAAACCACCGCCGATCACGGTTACATCGCAAAGCGTCGCCTTCTCACTGGACGTAGATTCAGTTTTTGGCAGCAACTCGTCCATAGCTCAGTTCAGGCTGTCACTGGCGAGGGCGTGCTGACAACGGAATCTGGTCGCGATGCAGCGACGATATTTCCGTTCAGGATGGTTCGACATCGCGGGAACGTATCACTCCGATTGGAGGGCGGCAATAGTAGAGAACAATTAGTCCAATCCCAGGAACCTGGTTGTGCCCAGAACGGATAGTATGAATATATTATTGAGTCATCATTAACCCCATGTGATGATTCTGAGCTAGTTTTGTTTTTGCCTGGTCTGGAGGGAGGTCGGTCTGATGGCAGTCTCGCATCCAAGCATTCCAAACCTTGCGACGAGACCCGTGGCGGGCTCAAGTTTTTACGAGAAGCTCAATACGAGCTGGCATGAGCGCGCGCTGCAGATCTTTATGTTTATTGTGCTGGCGCATTGGGGCGAGCATCTGTTTCAGGCTTACCAGATTTACGTGATGCATTGGCCCCGGCCAAAGGCCCTGGGGATGGTTGGTTTGTTGTATCCGTGGCTGGTCAGCTCGGAATCAATGCACTACGGATACGCCTTAGTGATGCTGATCGGATTGTGGATTTTCCGCAAAGGCTTTACCGGGCGGTCGCACACCTGGTGGATGGTGGCGTTTTGGATCCAATTCTGGCATCACATCGAGCACTTTCTGCTGATCTGGCAGGCCACGTTTCACCATAATTTCTGGGGGAAGCCGGTGCCATGCAGCGTCCTGCAGTTGATCTTCCCGCGGGTCGAGTTGCATCTTTTCTACAACTCAGTGGTGTTCATCCCGATGGTCGTCGCCATGTACTACCACATGTTTCCCCCCGAGGGCGAGCGGGGAAACCCGGCCTGCACCTGCGAGTGGGGCCGCCATGAGTTGGCAAGAGCCGCTTGATCAAATAGCGTCTGCCCCCTTTTCGGGGCGGGAACTGGCAAGATGGTTCGCAGGGTTCACATGCGCTGCGGCTTTACTCACAGCGAGCTGTTCCAGACCGGTCGAGCCGCCGCCACCCATTGTCGCGATTGACCACGAAATCTTGCCTGAACCAGCACGAGTCGGCCCCGCTACGGTCACTCTCAAGTTAGCCGATGCCGCGGCTAGACCCATAGCGGGAGCGCACATCACGGTTGAGGCTGACATGTCGCACGCGGGTATGAGTCCTGTATTCGCGGAGGCGAAAGAAGCAGGGCCTGGCCGTTACCAAGCTCACTTGGAGTTTCAGATGGCGGGTGACTGGGTTATCCTGCTCCATGTCACGCTGCCCGGCGGGAAAAAGCTGGAACGACAGATCGATGTAAGGGACGTCCGAGCGAATTAGGCAAGCTGTTGAATCCATCCTCCATCCCGGTCCTGGAAACTCCTGATTCGCTTCCGTTTGATTTGATGAGAGTGCCCGGCCTGGGCGGTTTATTCCGCTGGCGTTATGCGCGCCCGTTGCTGCAGGCCCCGCTGCTCGTCGTGAGCATCGTAATGATCCTGCACGGATTGTTCGGACCAACTCTGGCGCCGAAGAACCTGGCGACAACTCTTAGCTGGCTTCACTTCCGCGGCGTGCTGGTGCTTGTCCTGCTCTGTGCGGGGAACTTCTTCTGTCTTGCCTGCCCCTTCATGCTGGTGCGCCAATGGGCTCGACGCGTCTTTCGGCCTCGATTCAACTGGCCCCGAGCGTTGCGCAACAAGTGGTTTTCGGTTGGCCTCTTCGTCCTGATCCTTTTTACTTACGAACTGTTCGATCTCTGGTCCTCGCCGTGGTGGACTGCCTGGCTGATTGTGGCCTACTTTCTCTCCGTGCTCGTGGTTGACGGGTTTTTCAAGCACGCTTCGTTTTGCAAATTCGTTTGCCCCATCGGACAATTCAACTTTGTGGCCTCCACACTTTCGCCGTTCGAAGTGAAAGTGCGCGACCAGGATGTCTGCACTCGCTGCCATACGAAGGACTGCATCCGTGGCAGGCGGGAGCCGGTCTCGGATCTCGTGATGATCCGCGGCTGTGAATTGGCTCTCTTTCAGCCACGCAAAGTTGGGAACATGGATTGCACCTTCTGTTTGGACTGCGTTCATGCCTGCCCTCACGACAACATTGGCATCTTGAGCCGGCTGCCGGCGCGTGAGCTGATGGTAGATCCTATCCGCTCTGGAATTGGTTACTTCTCGCGCCGCAAGGATCTAGCAGCGCTGGCGATCATATTTGCCTTTGGTGCGCTACTGAATGCTTTTGGCATGGTCAGTCCCGTCTACGCCGTGGAGACGTGGCTGGGAAGAATGCTGCATGTCAGTCACGAAGCCCCTGTGCTCGGCCTGATCTTCACGTTTTTCTTGATTGTGGAACCGATTCTGCTGCTTGGTCTAGCTGCATGGTTGACGCGCATATGGACTCGCAGTTCACGCGCGCTATTGCCGCTGGCAGTGAGATATGCCTACGGCCTCGTTCCTCTGGGCTTCGGTATGTGGCTGGCGCACTACTGCTTTCACTTCTTGACTGGACTCTACACGGTGATACCCGTTACTCAAAACGCGATCGCAAGTTTAGGCCGGCCTTTCTTGGGAGAGCCCCGTTGGGCGTTGACCGGCCTGCCAGCAAACGTCGTGCAAGTAATCGAGATCGGGTTCCTGGTGCTCGGATTTGCGGGTTCCCTGGCGGTGACTTACGGTCTGGCGGAAGACGATTCCCCGGATAGGCCCCTGAGGGCGTTCCTTCCATGGGCGGCGGTCTGCCTCGTTCTCTGGTTTGCGTCGATGTGGCTGATGTTGCAACCGATGGAAATGCGCGCCACGCTTATGAGTGGATAGCCGGTTCAGAATGATGGTGGAATCGTGGTGGCGTTTGTTTACGAGATGCCGAATCGCCTTACAGGTAGGGGAAAAATTCCGGTTGGGCTTCTGGCTGTGCTTTTGCTGATGTTGCCTTTGCCAGCCAGCGCACATAATGGCCCGCCGTTTCCCATTATTGAGAACAAGAAGATTGGGCCTTGTATAGTTGCTCTTTGGACTCATCCTGACGTGGGCAGCGGAGCTTTCTACGTATTTGTGGAATCGGCGCCAGGCGGTAGGGTTCCAGATGACCTCAAGATCAAGATAGGCGTGCAGCCAGTAACCGGCCGGCTGCCTGAGAGGTTTTATGCCGCCGAGCGTGTGAAATCGCACGGACAAGTGCAATTCAACGCTCAGGCCGAGTTCGACCGGCAGGAATTGTGGCGCGTGCGTCTTGTCCTGCAGAGTTCGCAAGGCGGCGGCGAGGCAACGGCTCAAGTAGAAGTGACTCCGCCTGGGTTTGGCCGGTGGGACCTTTTGTTGTATCTTTTGCCGTTTCTCCTGGTGGCATTCTTGTGGCTCCGCGGTGTTTCGCGCGCGCGGCGGCGCAGGAACGGGCAATTGGGGCAAGAGGATCGCGCAGCAAATACAACACAAATGGCAGGCAACGCGGGCCGCGCCAATTGACCCCGCGATTGCCGAACGCTACTTTCTGATGGAGCTGGTTTCTAATGTGCATCAATTCATTCAGCGATTGCGAGCGAGCTTCCGCTGTGAGTAACAGGCGGTCGGTCACTCCCCAAGGCGTGGTGGCCTGCTTCCTTCTCGGAAGCCTTGCAGCGGTGCTCTCGGGATGCCATTCCGGCCCCAAGCTGCCTGAGATAGGTTCGAAAGCATATGCCGACGTTGTTTCGGCGTTCTATGTTGGATTGGCGGCGCTGCAGGTCGGCGATGATGTTCACGCCGAGAGCAAACTTTCCGAAGTAACCCAGCTCGTGCCGGGAGAACCCGCCGGTTGGGCTAACTGGGGAGTACTGGCGTTGCGCCAGCGAAACTACGACATGGCGGCGCAAAGACTCGAACGGGCGCGCGATCTTGCCCCGCAAAACGACCAAATCTACGATCTGCTTGGAATTCTTGAAGGTGATCGCGGCCATTCCGCAGAAGCGATCGCCGACCTGCGCGAGGCAGTAGACCTCAATCCGAAGAACCTGCGGGCAGCTTATGCGCTTGCGGAAGAGATCGAACGGCAGGGCGATGCCAACAGCGGAGCCGAATTTCAGCAGACGATTCAGAAAATTCTCGCGGCGCAGCCGGACAATCTCGCAGCCTTGATCGAATTGAGCCGTGTCGCCGCGAAACGCGGCGATGCTGTAACACTGAAATCGGCAGTAGCTCAAATTGGCGCTCGATCATCGGCATGGCCGCTGGAAGTGCAGCAGCAGTTTGCCGCGGTGCAAACTGCTGCGGCCGGCACGGATTTACGCGTGGCCGCCACCCGAACCACCTTTCTGCGCAATGTGCTCATGCGCGTTCCGGAGTACCGCCAGAGCCTCTCCATCATCAAGGCGCCGGCTGGGGAAGAAGCGCAGCCCTTCACTCACTTTCTGCGATTGGAATCGCCTATCTTCAGGCCGGCGCCGCCAGATATGGCCATCCGATTCGGCTCTCAGCCAGTTCCGGATGCTGGCAGGCGTCGCTGGAATTGGATTGGAGCTATCCAGTTCGGCAGCGCCGGCGCGCCTGTGGTTGCCGAAGCCGACGGTCACGAAGTGCGTTTGTCCAGCGGCGCAACGCTTCCGTTTCCCGGCGGACCATCTAATATTCCGCCATGGCCTGAGGGGATTCTTCAAATCGACTTTAACTACGATTTCAAAACCGACCTGGTGCTCGCGGGCGCGGGAGGCGTGCGCCTGTTCCGCCAGGACAGCCCGGGCGCGTTCACCGACGTAACTGCGCAGACTAAATTGCCGAGGTCCGTGATCGATGCTCACTACACCGGCGCGTGGGCGGTTGACATTGAAGCGGACGGTGATCTCGATATCGTGCTGGGCACGAGTGGCGGATTGCCTGTTGTATTAAGAAATAACGGCGACGGCACCTTTCTGGCGATACACCCCTTCACCGGAATCACGGGTTTGCGCGGATTTGCCTGGGCTGATCTTGATGGCGACGGCAATCCCGACGCCGCCATCATCGATGGGGCGGGGCGGTTGCACGTCTTTATGAATGAACGGCAAGGCCAGTTCCGCGAGCGGGCCCTTCCTGCCGGTTTGCAGCTCGTCAAAGCAATTGCAGTGGCCGATGCGAACAACGACGGCGTGCTCGATCTTTTGGCAGTGCAAGCTGACGGCACCATCCTTCGGATTTCCGACAAGAACGAAGGACAAGGCTGGGACACGGCGGAGATTGCCCGAGTGCCGGATGCTGCCAACAATCTAGCGGGCGAGGCGCGCCTGCACATAGCGGATCTCGATAATAATGGAGCACTCGATCTGTTTCTGGCTTCGACAAAGCATGTGCCTGGCGCCAGCGCAGCCGGCGCGCTGATTTGGCTCGGCGACGACAAAGGCAACTTCGCGCCGCTGAACCACCCGGCGGGACCGGCGCTGGTGTTTGACGTAGCGGACCTGAATGGGGATGGCAAGCTCGATCTCCTGGGTCTTTCCGCCGACGGACAACCGGTGCAGGCAATCAATCAAGGATCGAAGAATTATCACTGGCAAGTGGTTCGGCCGCACGCGGTACAAGCCGTTGGCGACCAACGCATAAACCCATTCGGCGTTGGCGGCGAAATCGAAATTCGCTCCGGCTTAGTGGTGCAGAAGCAACCGATCACCGGCCCTCAACTTCATTTCGGGTTAGGAGAGCAAACCCAGGCGGAGGTGGTGCGGGTGGTCTGGCCAAATGGTACTGTGCGCGCCGAATTTGGCGTGAAGGCGGACACGGAGGTTGTGACCGAGCAACGCCTGAAGGCTTCGTGTCCGTTTCTCTACGCCTATAACGGAAGGCGGATGGAGTTTGTGAAGGACGCTGTGCCCTGGGGCTCCGCCATTGGTTTGCGCATCAATACTCTTGGCTCCGCACAGATCGCGGCCACCGGTGAGTGGTACAAGATTGGGCGCGACCAACTCGCGTCGCATGACGGCTATTACGACCTACGCATCACCGCGGAGTTATGGGAGGTCTACTACTACGACTATCTGGCGCTCATGGCCGTCGACCATCCTGTTGGCACCGAGATTGTTGTCGATGAGCGTTTCGTAATTCCTCCGCTGAAGCTTGGCATCACAACCGTGGCCACGCCGCACAAAATCGCGCGCGCCATCGATGACACCGGTCAGGACGTCACCGACATCGTCAGTACGCTCGACGGAAGGGCCGTTGCCAGTTTTGGCCGCGGGCAGTATCAGGGAGTGACGCGCGATCACTATCTCGAAGTGGATCTCGGCGAGGATGCGCCGAAAAGTGGTCCGCTGTATTTGATTGCGCAGGGCTCGATTCACGATACAGAGTCGTCGGTGAATGTGGCCATCACTCAAGGCAGCCGCTGGCGTGCCCACGGGTTGAGCGTTGAAGTGCCGGACGGACGGGGCGGCTGGGTTACGGCTCAGGACAATCTGGGCTTTCCCGCAGGACGGAAAAAAACAATTCTATTCAATCTGACCAATGTCTTTCGGCCCGGAACTCCGCGCCGCGTGCGGCTGCGCACCAATCTGGAGATCTACTGGGATGCGATTCATTGGGCGCAGGGCGCGCCGGATACTCCTTTGAAAACGGCCACTTTAGATCCCACCGTTGCAGATTTGCACTATCGCGGATATTCCATCATGCACATGCCCGTGGGTGCGGGCGCGCCCGAAGTTCCCGACTACAACCAGATTGAAGGAACCAAGCAGCGCTGGCGCGATCTGATCGGCTATTACACACGCTACGGCGACGTGCGCGAACTGATCAACAAAATCGACGACCGTTACGTGATTGTGAATTCCGGCGATGAGCTGTCGCTGCGTTTCGCTGAGCAGCCGCCTCCGCCCGCAGGCTGGGTGCGCGACTTCGTAATCGTCGGCGACGGCTGGATCAAAGACGGCGATTACAACTCAACTTTCTCCAAGACCGTGCTGCCTTTGCCGTATCACGCCAAGAATGAGTACACGACCCGGCCGGGCAGGCTTGAAGATGAGTGGGTCTACCGGCAGCATCCCGAGGATTGGCAGACCTATCACACGCGCTATATAACTCCTGAGGTCTTCAAGAACGCATTGAGGGATGAAACCGGCAGATGACAGGCAACCGGATCGCAAGGGTCTTCCTCGTTCTCTTCTTTATCGCGCTACTGGCTACTCCTTTCGTTATTAAGCGGATGTCGGCTGGGCGTGAAGCCGGCGGATCGAAGATCGATGCGAAGACGGCATTAGCTCGCCATGGCTTCTATCTCGAAGAAGTCTCTCACGCAGCGGGCATCAATTTTGTACATCAGTCTCCCCGGCTCGATCTCAAGTTAGATCCCATCACGCCGGAGGTTGCTTCGATGGGCGCGTCAGTGTCGATCGTCGATTTCGATCGCGACGGCTGGCCCGACATCTATGTCACCAACAGCGCTATCGGCAGCAAGAATGCCCTCTATCGCAACATGCATGACGGCACATTCCAGGACGTCGCCGGAGATATGGGCATTGCTGACGTGAACCAACCCGGCACCGGAGTTTCGACCGGGGCA